>Ga0078972_1000041_pt1:297500-327457 | contig 327457 bp, 282 predicted proteins | sample YelNatPaOPGAMG01_FD_67568 | JGI IMG/M metagenome (GOLD analysis project Ga0078972, IMG submission 67568) | Hot spring thermophilic microbial communities from Obsidian Pool, Yellowstone National Park, USA - OP-RAMG-01 (SPADES assembly) (version 2) | ecosystem: Environmental >...
AGGAACAGAAATCAATTGAGATTCCCTCAGTAGCGGCGAGCGAACGGGGAACAGCCCAAACCGGCTCTAGCGATAGGGTCGGGGTTGTGGGGCTGCTTCAGGGTGTAGCCCGGGAAGTTATCAAGGCTCGAGATAGTGGAAGGCCCCTGGAAAGGGCAACCAGAGAGGGTGATAGTCCCGTACACGAAATTTCGAGCTCTTCCTGGAAGCAGTTCCCGAGTACCGCGGGACACGTGAAATCCCGTGGGAAGCTGGGAGGACCATCTTCCAAGGCTAAATATTGCTTGCGACCGATAGTGTACTAGTACCGTGAGGGAAAGGTGAAAAGAACCCCGGTGAGGGGAGTGAAATAGAACCTGAATCCGTGTGCTTACAAGCAGTGGGAGCCAGGTGAGGCCGGAGCAATCCGGTCTCCGGGTGACCGCGTGCCTTTTGCTTAATGAGTCTGCGAGTTACTGGGTGTGGCAAGGTTAAGCCGTAAAGAGGCGAAGCCGAAGCGAAAGCGAGTCTGAACAGGGCGATTAGTCACATTCAGTAGACCCGAAGCGGGATGATCTACCCATGGTCAGGGTAAAGCGGCAGTAAAATGCCGTGGCGGCCCGAACCGGTGAAGGTTGAAAACTTCTCGGATGAACTGTGGGTAGGGGTGAAAGGCTAATCAAATTCCGTGATAGCTGGTTCTCCCCGAAATATATTGAGGTATAGCCTCGGATGATGGCTAACGGAGGTAGAGCACTGGATGGGCTAGGGTCCTTACCGGGATACCAAACCTAACCAAACTCCGAATGCCGTTAAGCTTAATCCGGGAGTCAGACTACGGGCGATAAGGTCCGTGGTCGAAAGGGAAACAGCCCAGATCGCCGGCTAAGGTCCCAAAGTTGATGCTAAGTGGGAAAGGATGTGGGAGCGCCGAGACAACCAGGAGGTTGGCTTAGAAGCAGCCATCCTTTAAAGAAAGCGTAACAGCTCACTGGTCAAGCGAGCCCGCGCCGAAAATGTAACGGGGCTTAAGCATCACACCGAAGCCGCGAGCTTTCTGCGCAAGCAGGGAGCGGTAGGGGAGCATTCCGGTTGCCTGTGAAGTACGACCGACAAGGACGTATCGAGGCCCCGGAAGAGATTATGCAGACACGAGTAGCGATAAAGAGGGCTAGAAACCCTCTCGCCGTGAGTCCAAGGTTTCCTGGGTAAAGTTAATCTTCCCAGGGTTAGTCGGTGCCTAAGCCGAGGCCGAAAGGCGTAGGCGATGGAGAGCAGGTTAATATTCCTGCACCACCAGGCGAGCGTTTGAGCGATGGGGTGACGGAGAAGGGTAGGTCATCCGGGTGTTGGACGTCCCGGTACAAACCCGTAGGCGGAAGCGGCAGGCAAATCCACCGCTTCGTTAACGCCGAGAGGCGATGTCGAGCGATTGTTTCGGCTCTCGCGAAGTGACTGAGCCCATACTCCCGAGAAAATCCTCTAAGCGAGCGAGTCTGGTGACCGTACCACAAACCGACTCAGGTGGACGGGTAGAGTATACCAAGGCGCTTGTGAGAACTGCGGTTAAGGAACTCAGCAAATTGACACCGTAACTTCGGAAGAAGGTGTGCCCGTTGACGTGAAGGGACTTGCTCCCGGAGTGTCGACGGGTCGCAGAGAGCAGTGGGTAGCGACTGTTTAGCAAAAACACAGGACTCTGCTAAGCCGCAAGGCGCAGTATAGGGTCTGACGCCTGCCCGGTGCCGGAAGGTTAAGGGGACCCGTTAGCCCGCAAGGGCGAAGCGGGGAACCGAAGCCCCGGTAAACGGCGGCCGTAACTATAACGGTCCTAAGGTAGCGAAATTCCTTGTCGGGTAAGTTCCGACCTGCACGAATGGCGTAACGACTTCCCAACTGTCTCGACCGCAGACACAGCGAAACTGCACTCTCGGTGAAGATACCGGGTACCCGCGGCAGGACGGAAAGACCCTGTGCACCTTTACTACAACTTTGCGTTGGACTCGGGGATTGCTTGTGTAGGATAGGTGGGAGGCTATGAAACTGGGGCGCTAGCTCCAGCGGAGCCAACCTTGAAATACCACCCTGGTGATTCTTGGGTTCTAACCGTGACTCTCACCGGGTCCGGGACAGTGCATGGTGGGTAGTTTGACTGGGGCGGTCGCCTCCTAAAGCGTAACGGAGGCGCGCGAAGGTCCCCTCAGGCTGAGTGGAAACCAGCCGTTGAGTGTAATGGCATAAGGGGGCTTAACTGCGAGAGCGACGGCTCGAGCAGGTGCGAAAGCAGGTCATAGTGATCCGGTGGTCCCGCATGGAAGGGCCATCGCTAATCGGACAAAAGGTACGCCGGGGATAACAGGCTTATCTCCCCCAATAGTTCACATAGACGGGGAGGTTTGGCACCTCGATGTCGGCTCGTCACATCCTGGGGGTGGAGTAGCTCCCAAGGGTTCGGCTGTTCGCCGATTAAAGTGGCACGCGAGCTGGGTTCAGAACGTCGTGAGACAGTTCGGTCCCTATCCGCCGTGGGCGTAGGATACTTGAGGGGAGCTGTCCTTAGTACGAGAGGACCGGGACGGACGGACCTCTGGTGTACCGGTTGTAGCGCCAGCTGCATCGCCGGGTAGCCATGTCCGGAAGGGATAACCGCTGAAAGCATATAAGCGGGAAGCCCACCCCAAGATTAGGTATCCCGACCGCAAGGTCCTGAAGGCCCCTTCTAGACAAGGAGGTTGATAGGCCGGAGGTGGAAGCGCTGCAAGGCGTGGAGCTGACCGGTACTAATCGGCCGTGCGGCTTGACCACTGTATAATTCAACCGCTCCATTCGCGGAGATTGTTATCGCTAGCTCCCGAATGGGCAGTTGGGCAGGAGTCGCAGAACGACTTGACCTGAGACCTCGAAGAAGACCCTACATTCAGTTTGTCAAACTATTAAGTCCGATCGTTTTTCGGTCGGCACAGTTTCCGGTCGCCATGGCGAGGGTGAAACACCCGTTCCCATCCCGAACACGGCAGTTAAGCCCCTCAGCGCCGATGGTACTGTGACCGTAGGCGTCACGGGAGAGTAGGACGCGGCCGGGAAATCTGAACGGCGGAGCGCATTGCGCTCCGCCGTTTTCTTTTTCGATCCGGCGCTCTTGATTCTGGCTACGAACCTTGCTGCCCGTGATGTTCCAAGTCCCTCGCAGGTCGCCTTGCCCTGGATCCCGCCCTCGGTCTGCCGATAATCCAGACCGCCCCTGAATCGAATCGGCGTGATAACAGCTTTTCGGCGCGGCCTCGAATCAGGACGAGGCAGCTGGCGCCAGTCGACGAAGGGACACAAGAATTGCCCTGCGCATTGACCAGGGCCCAGCTCGGACAAGGTTCTCTGCATCGAACCTGATGGCCGACGAGCGGGAGAAAGAGCCTTCGCGAAGGTTCCCACCTGTGCGACCTACGCGCTCTCGGGAAAGGCCGACGAGTTACTCCACGTTGACCGTCAATTGATAGGTCTTCGCCGGTGGCACGTCCTGTTCCCACGGCCGCGAGTATTTCAGGGTGAGCGATGCCGTGCCGGGCTTCTCCGCGATGAACCGGAATAGCTGATAGCCCCCGCCGCCGACAGGCGACCCGGGGGGCCGTTTGTAGGCTGGGGCACCGAGCGGTTTCAGGTAAGCGGGGTCGTCGCGCACAACCTTCCACGCATAGCCGGTGGAGCGGTTTGATGCGAGCAGGAGGATCAGCGTGTCGCCCCGCGAGAGCGTGATCGCGCGTCCATTCTCCGCGTCACCGACCGTGATTGCATGTCCCGAGACCGAGGAACCCAGCTCGGCAGCCGTCGCCAGCGGCGGCGCGTATCCAGCGGATAGGAGCCAGGCGGCGAGAACCAGTGCCGTGAGGCGAAATTCGCACCGGCAATATCCGCTCATCGGTAACACCCCCGCGATGCCTGATAGGCAAAGACAGGCGTCAAATCAATGGTCGCCGATTGGATTGGCGGGCGCTTTGGAAAAAAAGGCGATCCGCGAACGGACCGCCCGAAACCGTGAGACAGTGTGGCTAATGCTTGGTTTCGATTCGACGCCCGTAGGAGACTTCCCCCTTGTCAACGCGCAGGCTGAAGCCGCACTCCGGATTGGTGCACACCCAAGCCTTGAACAACACCGAAGCGCCTTCCTGTCCGTAATCCGAGAGAGGTATCAGGCTCCCGTTGTTGCATTTCTGGCACTTCGGCCAGTCCATCATCCACTCCTCCTTGCCGCGACCCAGAAGACTCACTCTTCCCCATCGAAACTATCCAACAGGCGCGGTCAAAGCAACGAGCTTTGCAGGGGGGCACTTTGGTAAATTTCCAGGCACAATCGGGGTAATGGTAGACTTGGCCTATGGTCTCCCAGGGGCCAGGCTTTGTGATCCGCCAGGCAAGCACCCGCGACCATCCAAGGATGCTCAAGCTTGCGCGCGAGCTGGATTCGATAAACCTTCCCACCGCGCCGACGGAGCTGCGCGAGGCACTACAGCGCTGCGAGCGCTCGTTTGCCGGGCGGATTCGCAAGCGCGAGCGCGCGCTCTATATTTTCTGCGCCGAGGACAGGCGCACGCGCCGTCTCGCTGGCGCCTCGATGATAATCGGCAAGCATGGCACGCCCGAAGCGCCACACTATTACCTCGCGATGGATACGGAGGAGCGCTATTCGCACACGCTTCGGCGGATGTTCCGGCATACGTTCCTTCGCCTGCGCCATTCGATGGACGGACCGACGGAGCTGGGCGGACTTATCGTGACGGCCGCGATGCGCGGGCATCCCGAGCAGCTCGGCAAGCAGCTTTCATGGGTGCGGTTCCTCTACCTTGCCCGCCATCGCGCGCGGTTTGAGCCGCAGGTGCTGGCCGAGATGCTGCCGCAGTTCGGTCCTGACTACCGAAACGCATTCTGGGACCATTACGGGCGCGAGGTCACCGGGCTTTCCTTTCGCGAGGCGGACCGGCTCTCCACTCGCGACAAGGAATTCATCCGCGCGCTTTTTCCCGACGCCCCGCTCTACACGTTTCTTCTGCCCGAAGATGTGCGCCGTTCGCTCGGCGAGGTGGGAGAGCGAAGCCGCGGCGCGGTGAAACTGCTCGAGCAGGCTGGAATGAGGTTCCTGCATCATATCGATCCGTTCGACGCGGGCCCGTATTACGGCGCCGCGGTTTCCGAGCTGAGGCCGGTGAACGACTATCGGACGCTGATCGCGGCTATTGGCGAGGTCTCGCCAGAGAGAAGCCGCCCATGCATGGTTGCGCGCGAAGACCGGTGCGGATTCCGCGCGGTGCGCGCGCAAGCGATGGTCGAGGAATCGCGGCTTATCCTGAACGGTGCGGTGCTGGAGGCGCTTGCGGCGCGCGAGGGCGATCGGCTCGATGTGGTGCCGCTGCCCTAGCGAAGCAACAGCGCGCCAATTCTGGTGCGCGGCCCAGCCGATGGTCGCGCCCCGCGTGGCCTCCTATCCCTTAGGGGGCCGACAGCTAGTCTCGTGTGCCGCGTTCCTGGCCCGGTTCAGCCTTCCAGTACCGCGCGGTAGAAGCGCACCGCCGCGTCCACCTCGGCGAGGAAGTTATACTCATTTGGCGCGTGGATAACGCCGGTCGAAGGTCCCGGTCCGAACACCACGGGCGTCAGCCCCGCCGACGCGTACACGCCCGCCTCGGTGCATCCCGATTTCACACCGGTCTTGAGCGGGATACCCGCGCGCGCCATCGCCGCTATCGCCAGCTCGACCGTCTCGCTCTCGGCCGCGCTTCGAAATCCGTGGTTGGCGCGTTCCTCCGAAAGCTCGATCGCAAGACCGGGCGCAGCCTGCCGGAGAGAATCGGTGAGCGCCGCAACCTGGCGGCGCACCTCGTCGAGCGAAAGGCTGGGCGGGGGCCGAAGTTCGAAGTCGAGCGCGACCGTATCGCCGGTCGTGCGCACCAGGCCCGGATTGCAGGTCAGCGTGGGCTCGGCGAAATCCGGCTCTGGCGGTCCCGCGCGGTCAGCGAGATCCTTAAGCGCTTCGACGAACCGATACAGTGAAACGAGCACGCCGTGTGGCATGTAGGCGCGGCGCACGAGCACCCCGGGGGTGATCGCCGCGTCCGCGCCCAACGTTTCGGCGGATTCCGCGTCCACCAGCAGTTCGCATCGCGCGGGAACCTTGTTCACCGCGTCGCCGCCGTCGAGTGCTGCAATCCGAAGCTTCGGGCGCGAAACTGCGGCGCTAAGCGCCTTCACGATCGCGTTTTCGCCGAGCGCGGGGGTGGACGAATGGGCCGCCTTGCCGAGGAATTCGACGCGGCGCATCCCGGGCGAATCCCCGAAATCGACCGGCTCGAACCGGATCGCAAGTTCGAACGCGATCAGGCCCTTGTGCGCGGTAATCACTTGAAGGCGCGACGGCTCACCGACCAACGCAAGCGCAGCGCGTGGCAGCGCACCGGACTCGGCAATCTCCTTAGCACCTACCAGCCCGTGTTCCTCGCCGAAGGTGCCCACCAGGTAAACGTCGCGGCGCGGTTTTCCGGTTTCGATGAGTGCGGTCGCTTTGGCCGCGAAATCGAGCTTGGTGTCGGCCGCGCCCAGCCCGTAAATCCGCTCGCCCTTGACGGTTGCGGTGAACGGATCGCCGCCGCATTCGGTCCATAGGCTCGAGTCGCCCGGCGGGACGGTATCGAGATGGGTGTTAAGGACGAGCGGGGCGAGATTGCGCTGGCGGCCCTCGACGAAGGCGAGCAGGTTGACCTGGCTCTGGCCTTCGCTGCGCGAGGGGATAAGCCGCGCGGCGATTCCGGCAGTAGCGAGGACTTCCCGCGCGCAGAACTCCGCGATCGATCGGGTTTCCTCCGACGTGACGCTTCGGATTGCGATCAGCTTGCGGCAGAGTTCCAACAGCCGGGGCTCCATCGCCACGCCCTTTCAACGGCCTGCGTTATCTGACGCCGCCCTTGAGGCCCGCAAGCCTGTCGCGGACGGTGCCGGAGTTGTGATGCATCGTGGAAATTTCCCCGGCCAGCTTTACGGCTTCCGGGGCGTTGCCGGCCTGGAGCGCGTCGCGAAGCCTTGCGACTGCCTGTGCGATCGCGGCCCATCGCGGGCCGCCCGACTGGGGCAGGCGCTTCCACGCCTGGTTGGTGAAGAGCGCGTGCAGATCTTCCAGGTTGCATCCGAATTCGCGGGCGAACGCGGTTTCTATCTCTTTTGCCGACGCTGGTTCGACACATCGCTGCTGAACGTGGATGAGCCGTTTCCAGGCTTCGACGCGATCGGGCGGCAGCTTGTCGACGACCGCGCCGAAGGTTTTTCGGGAAACCGCGTTGAGCTGGATCAGCCGCCGCGCGTTTCTCGCCTCGTGATAAAGGAGGGCGAGATACTCTACGTAAAGTGGAAGCGCCTGTTGTGCCTGTTCCGGTTCCATGATCGAAACTTTGACAAATCGGAGCGCGCAGCCCAACCTTTTTCGGCAGGGGCGAGCCGCGATTATTCAAGGCACTGCGAGAGGATGCTGAAGGCGTCGGAGAGCTCGTTTTCCGTCAGGCACCCGGCCGGAAGAAAAAGCCGGATACAGGCCGGGTCGTGCCCGCCGTAGTAGAGCGCGAGTCCCGCGTCGAAGCATCGGCGGATAAATGACCGCGTCCTTTCCAGCGAGCCGTCATCCACCCGAAACGCGAGCATCGCGCCGACGCCGTCAGCGTGCGAGATTCGCCCCGGATGCTTGCGGGAGAGGCGAGCGAGGTGCTGGCGCGCAAGCCGCTCCAGCGCCCTTATGCGCCCGTTCGGACCGAGATAGCCTTCGCCGATGAGCTTCTCGACAATCCGGCGCCCAACCGCCATCGCGACCGTCGCGCCGGCGAACGTGCCGGAGATCAGCCCCGGGTCGGGCGTGAAATCCTTGCGATAGAGCAGAGCGCTGCCCTGAAGGATTTTCCCGATCGTAATCACGTCGATATAGTCAGCAAGTTCGAGAAGATCGGTTGCGAAAAGCTCTCCGGCGCGCGCGAAAGTCTGGACCTCGTCGGCCCAGATAACGATTCCAGCCCGGCGGCATTCCTCGAACATCGGCACAAAGAATTCGCGTGGCGCGGTGACGAAACCGGCCTCGCCCTGCACCAGCTCGACGACGAACGTCGCGATACGGTCACCGCTTCGGCGGATTATTTCGCGCAGTGCGCGGAGCGATTTGGCTGCCGACTCGGGATCGGCGCGGTCGTAAAACGGCACGTATTCGACCGGGAACGTCGCGGGCTGGCCGATCCTGTAGTCGGGACGGTCGGTTATTTCGGCCATCGCGGCGGTTCGCCCATGAAAGCAATGGCGAAAGGCGATTACGCCGGGGCGTCCGTCGCGCTTCTGGCGAATCAGCTTGAGCGCGTTCTCGTTGGCGTCCGCCCCCGACAGCGAGAGCCAGCATCGCTCCATCCCGCGCGGCGCATGCTCGAGCAGCGTCTTCATCAGCGCGTGGTACTCGCGATTGAACAGCAGGTTTCCCTGCATCACGAGATCGGAGGCTGCCGCGCGAATCGCGGTTTCGACGAGATCGAGGTTTCCGTGGCCGAAAAAGTGGACGCCAACGCCGAGCGCGAAATCGAGCACCCATCGCCCGTCCGCCATCATCGCGCGCGCGCCGCGTCCAAGCCCCGAGCCGAGATAGGGATAGAAGGCCGGGCGCCCGCGCAGGCGGGCAATCTCCGCCAGTTCCGACTGCATCGCGGCCGAATCCAGCGGCGGCGGGCGGCCGTCCGATTCGGCTTCGGCAATCGCTTCCATCGTCAGGCGAAGGCCGCGTTCGAATTTTTCTCCGAAATCCATAGGCGCTCAGCGCTGGAAAAACGCGCGCCCACAAGGGACGTTGTCAAAGGTCCCCGTGGGCGCGGAAACGGAGCCAGCCGCGGCCGGATCCCTTCCCGATGGCCCTCACGCAAGGCCGCAAGGCATGCGACGCGGGTGGGCGCGGCGATGGTCACTTGAGCGTGCGGACCGAGAACCCACGGTCATTCGAGCATAGCAACGAGCGCTTGCCGTCGAGCGTGGTTTCGAGCACGACTTCGCGTCCCCACAGCCGTTGCAGGTACGACATGGTCTTTTCCCCGTACTCGAGATGGAGGTCGCGGCCGTCGTGGTAATGCTTCAGGTAAAGGGTGCGGTTCTGACCGAAATCGGCGTCTTCGACCTTGATGACCGGAATCGAGTTGGCGCCGACGTTTTTGATCAGGGTCTCCTTGACCTTGCGCCATCCTTCCTCGTCCGAGACTTTGCTCACAACGTACTCGTCGCCGCGCTGCTCATACTCGAACAGGTCCATCTCGCGCATCAGCTCCTCGGTCAGGTAGCGGCGGATGAACGACGCGTCGCGCTCGACCTCGCGCACTTCGAAGATTTTTTCCGTGCCGCTCTTGTTGGGCGGGCCGTCGCGCTTTACCTCCTCGGGGGTTGGATTCGTCCAGCGCCGATAGATGTCCTGCCAGATCTTGAAACCGAGATGGTAGGGGTTTATCTGGCCCGGAATCGGGCGGACCACCTGGTTGTGGCGGATGATGAATTCCAGATGCAGCCCCTGGTCGAGCTCGAGGGATTCGAGGATGCGATGGTGCCAGTAGCTGGCCCATCCCTCGTTCATGATCTTGGTCTCCATCATGGGCAGGAAATACTTGGCTTCCTCGTCCACGATGGTCAGGAGGTCTTTCTCCCACTCCGCCAGGTATGGATTGTGGTCGCGGATGAAGAGCAGCACATCCTCGTCCGGTTCGAGAGGAACCCTGCGGAGGTCGGGTTCTTTGTATTCGGGGCGCGCGTGGATCTTCTTGAACGGGTCCTCGCGCGGCCGGGCCGCCTCGACGGCGCGCTCGATTTGTTCGGCTGGGCCGATTTTGCGGATTGCGAGGTTGCGCCGGCACTGCCATTGGAGCGCGTGTGCGGCGTCGAGCACGTGTTCGACCTTCTCAAGCCCGATCGAAGGATCTTCGATGTAGCGGCGCACGCGCAGGGCGTGGGCTTTGAAGGTTTCGATAGTCAGTTCGGGGCGGGTGGTGCGGTAGGTGAAATTGTTCTTGAAGAAGTCGTTGTGGCCGTAAACGTGCGCGATGGTGAGAATCTGAAGAAGCAGGGTATTGTCGCGCATCAGGTAGGCGATCGCGGGATTCGAGTTGATAACCATCTCGTAGGGAAGCCCGCTGACGCCGTGGTCGTAAAGCGTCTTCAGCTTCTCGTAGGATTTTCCGTATGACCAGTGCGGATAGTGCGACGGCATCCCCGAGTATGCCATGTACCCGAGCATCTGCGAGTGGTCGCAGATCTCGAATTCCTGCGGGAAGCAATCGAGCCCGAATTCGGCGACTTTTTCGCGAATCCGCTTGTCCCATTCGACGAGGTCTTTGATCTCGTGCTTCGCCATCAATCGTAATCCCTTATGTAACCGGGCGCTTCGCGATCAGTCCTGCTGGGCGCGCTCCTTTGCCAGGAACGCCTTGAACGACGGCCAGATGTCTTCCTTGCGCTCGATGAGGACCGTATGGAAGTTCGGATTCTGGATCCGCCTGAATACGTTGAGCATCGAGGATTCGTAGTAGCGCGACCCGAGCGGCTTGATCTCGCCGTATCCGAAAAGGTTGCACAGATTGGACAGTTCCTCGGCCGCCTTGAGCGCCGCGGGGTTGTCGGATTCGAAGTTGTCGCCGTCCGAGCAATGGAACGCGTACACGTTCCAGAGCGAGGGATGGTAACGCTCGGCGATTATTTCGAGCGCCTTCTGGTAACCCGAGGAGATGAAGGTGCCGCCTGATTCGCCCTTGTGGAAGAACTCCTCCTCGGTGACCTCGCGCGCCTCGGTGTGGTGCGCGATGAAGACGATCTCGACGTTGCGGTAGCGGGTCGAAACGAACTGGTAGAGCAGGAAGAAGAAGCTGCGCGCGAGATACTTCTTCATCGTGTCCATCGAGCCCGAAGTGTCCATGATGCATATGACGACGGCGTTGGACTCTTCGCGCGTGTCGATCTCGATATGCTTGTAGCGGAGATCGTCCTTGTGGAACGGGAAACGGCGTTCTTCGGCGACGTTGCCCTCGAGCGCCGCGGCCTCGGCCATCTGCCTCGGACCCCGCCCGGCCGCGAGCATCCGCATCACCCGCTGCTTGGCGGTGCGTCGCTTGTCCAGGCGCACGCGAATTCCCACGTGCCGGTAGCCTTTGCGCTTGCTCGAGCGCTCGGAGAGGACCTCGCGCAGGGCGCGGCGTTCGAGATTCGGCAGTTCGAGGTCCTCGAACATGATCTCGATGAGTTCTTCGAGCGTGACCTCGGTTTCGTAGTAATCGACGCCGGGGCGATCGCCTGCCATGTCGTCGCCCTTGCCGGGCTGCTGTCCGGCCTTGCCGACCACCTGGCCTTCCTGCGTGTCGCCCTCACCCTGTCCGGCGCCGCCGGCATTGTCGCCAAAAACGAAGCGGTATTCCTTGATCCCGCGCAGCGGGACCTTGATCACGCGGTCGCGGTCCTTGCCGATGATGGACTCCTCGGCGATTATGTCCGCGATATTGTCGCGGATGGACTCGCGGACCTTCTGGCGATGGCGCAGGCGATCGCCCGCGGAGCGGTCGGAGCGCTCGGCGTCGGACGGTCGGTATTCGCGGAAGATTGTATCCACAGTCGTCTAAGCCTTGTCCCGTGCCGGATGCGCTGGGAGCGGCTTCATGGTTGTGAAACCGCTCCCGTACCGCTGCTTCAATCCTTCCACAGATTGTTGGCCGCGTATTTCAGCACCACGTCGACGCACGACTCGCAGTAGCCGTTTTCCAGCAGGTTCTGAACCATCGCGTTGTACTTGTCTGTTTGCTCGGCGTCGCGGGTACGCGCCTTGGTGATGATGCGCGAGATGTCACGCACCGAGGTCATCAGCTTCTTCTCGATTGCTTCCTTGAGCGGCTCGTAGCTCCGATAGCTGACGCGCTCGCCGCGGCGCGACGACGCCCACAGATACGCGATCACTTCCTGGCGGAAGCCGTCGGCGGCTGAGCCGATAATCGCGATCTGCTCCTCGATCGACTTCAGGAAGCCCTCGTCGGGCGCGAGCTCTTCCTTGGTGTTGCGGTCGCGGACCTTGGTCTTGTTGACGTAGGCCTCGGCGTGGTCGAGGTAGTTCTGGAACAGCGCTTCGGCCTGCTCCTGGTAGGAGTAAACGAATGCGCGCGTAATCTCCTTCTCCAGCAGCTCCAGGTATTCCTTGTGAAGCGTGTCCTGTAGGAATTCGAGGTACTGTTTCTTGGTGTCCTCCGGGAAGTCGGCTTCCTTGGTCATCTGGATCAGCGCCTCGCGGACGTTGATCGGGTTGATGCAGTTGCCGGTCACGTTGTCTGACAGCGCGTTGTCGAGCGCCTTCATGATAAAGCGGGTCGAGATGCCGGACATGCCCTCGCGCTTGGTGTCGTCCTTGAGCTCAGCAACGTCGATCTTCTTGGTGCGTCCCTTCTCGACGACCTCCTCGCCGTTGTACAGGCGAAGCTTGGTCATCAGGTCGCACTTCGAGGTCGGCTCAAGGCGCGACAGGATTGCGAACATCGAGGCCAGCTCCAGAGTGTGAGGCGCCACGTGCGCGCGGAAGTCCGAGTTGCGGATGATCTTCTGGTAGATCTTCACTTCCTCGGAAAGCCGCAGGTTGTATGGCACCTTGACCACGACGATACGGTCGAGGATGGCTTCGTTGGTGTGGTCGGCCTTGAACTTCTGCCATTCGGCCTCGTTGGAATGGGCCACGATACAGGTATCGACGTAGACCATCCCGTGACGGCCGGGCGCCGGAATGACTTTCTCCTGCGTCGCGGTGATCATCGCGTGCAGGTACTCAGTCTCGTTCTTGAACACCTCGATGAACTCGACCATCCCGCGGTTGCCCACGTTGAGCGCGCCGTTTAGCTCAAGCACGCGCGGGTCGCCTTCCGAGTACTGGTCGAGCTTGGAGATGTCCTCCGAGCCGATCAGCACCGAAGTGTCCTGGTTGTTTGGGTCAACCGGCGGCACCACGCCTATCCCGATACGGCTGCGCTTGGAGAAGTTGCGGGTCGTAACCGGGAATTCCTCGTAGCGCTGGCCGAATTCTTCCTTGAGCCGGTAGCGGCACACCGGGCACAGGTCGCCCTCGATGTGCACGCCAAGCATCTTCTCGAACTCGCGCCGCAGATGACGCGGGATCAGATGAAGCGGCTCCTCGTGCATCGGGCATCCGTCGATAGCGTAAAACGGCTCAAGCTGCTCGAGGCCGCGCTGCAAGCGTTCGACCAGCGAAGTCTTGCCGGAGCCCACCGGACCCATCAGGTACAGCACCTGACGGCTTTCCTCGCCCTTGAGCGAGGCCGAATGGAAGTAGCGCACGATCTGCGAGATCGTCCGCTCGATTCCGAAGAACTCGTCGGCGAAGAAGTTGAAGACCTTCACCGGCTCGTCCTTGTAGAGCCGCTTAGTGCGCGGATCGTCAGTGTCCTGGATGTTACGCACGCCTGCCGAGATGACCATGTCGTAGATTCGCGCGTGCGACAGCCTGGGTATTGTGGGGTCTTTCTTGACGATTTCCAGGTATTCAAGCAGGGTCCCGCGCCATTGCTTGGCCTCGCGGGCAGCCCGGTCTTCCTTGATTACCCGTTCAAAATTGTTGAGTTCTCCCGCCATCCGCGACTCCTTGGGTTTGGGGCGTTCCAGAGATTTGGAAGAGCGATGTGAGCGTTTTGAAGGAGAGGACAAGACAAGTCGGGTTGTGCTCTCATCAAGCGCATCCCAACCGTCAGTATAACGAGGCCTACAACTCGCAACAAGTAAGGTAGTTCAGGTGCGAAATTCCCGAATCCCCCGATTACTTGATTATTTGACGCTGTGCCCGCCCGGTTGATTCATCACTGCCCGGGCGCGTCCTGGCTGCGCACGGGCCCGACCGCGACGCTCTCGCCCAGCACCAGCTTGCCCCGGTCATTCGCCACCTTTGCCGTGAACACCCGGTCGTCGTGCGCGAACGACACCCACCATCCCTCCTGCGCGGCTCGTTCCAGATATGCCGCCTTCTGCTCCATCGTACGTAACGCGTCGAGGTCGTAGGCCTGGTTCCACGGCCCGCGCATGTGCGAGCGGGTCGGAACGATATCGGCCAGATGCACGAAGCAATGCCCGCCGTCGCGGACTATCGCCACCTGATGGTCATAGGTATGGCCGCCGGTTACCGCCGCGGTCACGCCCGCGATTACCTCGATGTCGCCCTCGACCGCCTCGAATGAGCCTTCCACCGTCGCGAGGATCTCCCCCATGTGACGGTACGCGGCGCGCAACCGCTCGTTGTGCGAATTGCGCGCCGTCTCAAGCTCGCCGCGCTGCACGAACAGCCGGGCGCGCGGAAAGGCCGGCTCGAACGTCCCCGACTCGCGCTGGCGGACCAGCCCGCCACAGTGGTCGAAATGAAGGTGCGAGAGGATCACGTGGGTGACGTCGCCCGGCTCTATCCCGAGCGCTCGCAGATGGCCAGGGAGCCATCCTTCGCCGTGATCAAAGATTTTACGTTCGACCGCGCTCAGGCGGTTGCCGATCCCGGTGTCGACGAGGATCGCCTCGCGCCCTTTCAGGATGATCGGGCAAGTCAGGTTGAGCCTGATACGGTTGAGGTCGTCGGGAGGATGCTCGCGCTTCCAAAGTTCGCGCGGCACCACGCCGAACATGCATCCGCCGTCGTTACGCCAAAGCCCGTCGGTCAGAAACGCGATCGTGAACGAGCCAACCTGTATTTTTGGAGGTCCCTGCATTGCAGTCGTCTATCCGTTTCGTCCAGGGCCGCTTTCCGATACGCCGCCCCGCCGTCTCGGCCGATTTGCCTAGCTACCCAGCAACCATAGCCCAAGTCCGAGCGCCACGCCGCCCATCGCGATGATAAGTGTGAATAGCCCGACGATCCGCCCCGTGGCCGCGCTCGCCACTGGCGGCTCGTTCGAGCGGAGCATCCGCTCCGCCCGAAACGAAAAGGAAAGCGCGATCAGCATCGCGGCGAAGAGCAGGATCTTTACACTCAGGATGGCGCTAAATGCGCTCGAGAACCGGAAATGACGCACTTGGGCGGCCAGGAACAGGTTGACGATGCCGGTCGTCACCAGGGTCAGCGCCGCGCCCAGTTCGAGCCGGTTTATCTTTGGCGCGACCCTGCGCGCGAACGCCACGCCCTCGTCGCTCGACAACCCGGTCGCTACCGCCGCGATCACGAAGGCGGCCGAGGCACCCACCCAGGTTATCCCGCTCAGCGCATGTATCCAGAGAACCGTGGTCCTGATCGCCAGTTGATCCATCGCGCTTTGAGCTTAGCCGCTTTGGACCGGCCGAGCATCCGATGGCGCCATCGGATACAAGGCCATTGTGCGCGCGGATGCAGCAGGTCATGACTGTGCCGCGCAAACGCTGCCGTTTCCGATGGCACGGTCCTCGCTCTGCTCGCATGCCAAATGGCGTGGAAGACAATCGAAAAGCCGCGCGAGGGCTGGGCCGTCACCCCTAACCTGCTCGACTACGACAAGGTCAGGGCGCAATTCTCATGGGAAGCGGCTCGCCGCGAACTCGACGGCCTTCCGGGCGGGCGCGGGCTCAATATCGCGCACGAGGCCGTCGACCGCCACGTCGCCGGCCCCCACGGCAGCCACCTGGCTATCCGCTGGATGGGCAAGCGCGGGGAAATCCGGGACTTCACCTACGCGGAGTTGTCGCGGCTGACCAACCGCTGGGCCAACGTGCTCAGAAAGCTTGGGGTTCAAAAGGGTGAGCGGATTTTTGCGCTCTGCGGCCGTATCCCCGAGCTATACGTCGCCGCTCTCGGCGCGCTGAAAAACTGCAACGTCTTCTGTCCGCTGTTTTCCGCCTTCGGCCCCGAGCCGATTCGCCAGCGCATCAGTATCGGCGACGGCCGGGTGCTCGTCACCACGACCAGCCTCTACAAACGCAAAGTCGCAGCTATCCATGATTCGCTGCCCGATCTCCGCCACGTGATTCTGATCGGCGCTCCCGGGGAAGTCCGCGCGATCCCCAGGGCGCTTGACTTCCATCGTCTGATGGATGAGGCGGACGACCGCTTCGAAATCCCGTCGACCGCTCCTGACGACCTCGCCCTGCTGCATTTCACGAGCGGGACCACCGGCAAGCCAAAGGGTGCGATGCATGTGCATGAGGCCGTCGTCGCGCATCATATGACCGGCCGCTTCGCACTCGATTTCCACCCGGGCGACATCTTCTGGTGCACCGCCGACCCGGGATGGGTCACCGGCACCTCCTACGGGATTATCGCGCCGCTTACGCACGGAATCACCAGTATCGTCGACGAAGCTGAGTTCGACGCCGAACGATGGTACGCGCTGCTGCAGGACCAGAAAGTGACCGTATGGTACACGGCGCCGACCGCCGTTCGGATGATGATGAAGATCGGCACCGAGGTTATACGAAAGTACGACCTTCGCAAACTGCGGTTTATCGCGAGCGTCGGCGAGCCGCTCAATCCAGAGGCCGTCGTCTGGGGACAGAAAGCGTTCGGGCTTCCGATCCACGACAACTGGTGGCAGACCGAAACCGGCGGAATCATGATCGCCAATTACGCGGCGATGGATATCCGGCCGGGCTCCATGGGACGTCCGCTGCCCGGAATCGATGCCGGCATCGTTCACCTTCGAAAGGACGGGACGGTGGAGGAAGTGACCGCTCCCCATATCGAGGGCGAGCTCGCGCTGCGGCCCGGCTGGCCGTCGATGTTTCGCGGCTATCTACATGAGGACGAGCGATACAAGAAATGTTTCGCGGGCGGATGGTATCTCACGGGCGATCTCGCCAAGCGCGACGCCGACGGCTACTTCTGGTTCGTCGGCCGCGCCGACGACGTCATCAAATCGTCCGGCCATCTGATCGGTCCTTTCGAGGTCGAGAGCGCTCTGCTCGAGCATCCGGCGGTCGCCGAGGCCGGCGTTATCGGCAAGCCCGATCCGGTCGCCGGCGAGGTCGTCAAGGCTTTTGTTTCGCTCAAGCCGCCCAACCTGCCCGGTGAGCAGTTGCGTGCCGAACTGCTCGGGTTCGCGCGCAAACGTCTCGGTGCGGTGGTCGCACCCAAGGAAATCGATTTCGTCCCGAGCGTGCCGAAAACCCGAAGCGGCAAGATCATGCGCCGGCTGCTCAAGGCGCGCGAACTCGGCCTGCCCGAGGGCGACACCTCGGCGCTGGAAAGCGAATGATGGCTGCCACGGCTGATCTTCCGCGTCGTCCGAGTCGCGAGCACGGGCTTTTCCTGATGCGCGAGATGCTGCGTATCCGCCGTTTCGAGGAAAAGTGCGCCGAACTTTACAGCGCCGCCAAAATCCGCGGCTTTCTCCATCTTTATATCGGTGAGGAAGCGGTCGCCGTCGCCGCCATTCACGCGCTCGAACCCGACGACGCGATCGTCGCGACCTACCGCGAGCATGGACACGCGCTCGCCCGCGGCATCCCGGCCACGTCGCTAATGGCCGAACTCTACGGCAAGCAGGAGGGATGCAGCCGCGGACGGGGCGGCTCGATGCATATCTTCGACGCCGCAACCCACTTTCACGGCGGCAACGCGATCGTCGGCGGCGGTCTTCCGATCGCGGTCGGTCTGGCCCTCGCCCAGAAAATGCGCGGCGAGCCCCGTCTTACCGCCTGTTTCTTCGGCGAAGGCGCGGTTGCCGAAGGTGAATTTCATGAATCCATGAACCTCGCCGCCCTGTGGAAGCTGCCGGTCGTGTTCTTCTGCGAAAACAACCTCTACGCGATGGGCACGGCGCTGAAACGCTCCGAATCCGAACCCGACCTCTGCCTGAAGGCGACCAGCTACGAGATGCCCGCCTGGCCGGTTGACGGGATGGACGTGCTCGCGTGCCAAGAGGCGGCCCGCCGCGCGGTTCTCGCGGTGCGCTCGGGCGAAGGACCGTGCTTCGTTGAGTTTCGCACCTACAGGTTCCGCGCCCACTCGATGTACGACCCGCAGCTCTACAGGACCAAGGAGGAAATCGAACAGTGGAAAAAGCGCGACCCGATCGTCCTCTTCGAGAATTTCCTGCGCGGCCACGGCCTCTTCAACGACGAGGACCGGAAGCGACTCGAAGATGAAGTCGCTACCGAGCTGGACAAAGCGCTCGAATTCGCCGAAGCCGGAACTTGGGAGCCGGTCGAGGAGCTTACGAAATTCGTGTACTCCGAGAGGAAGCCCGGATGAGCGAGCAGGCGAAAACCGTCCGTATCACGTACCGCGAGGCGATGCGTCAGGCGATTCGCGAGGCGCTTGTGCGCGACCCGCGCGTGTTCCTGATGGGCGAGGACGTCGGCAAGTACGGTGGATGCTACGCGGTCAGCAAGGGCCTGCTCGAGGAATTCGGACCCGAGCGGATCCGCGACACTCCACTTTCCGAGTCGGCCTTCGTCGGCGCGGGAATCGGCGCTGCGATGGGCGGGATGCGCCCGATCGTCGAAATCATGACCGTGAATTTCAGCCTGCTCGCGCTTGACCAGATCGTCAACAACGCCGCGACCATCCTCTATATGTCCGGCGGCCAGTTCAACATCCCGCTGGTCATCCGGATGACCACCGGCGCGGGACGCCAACTCGCCGCGCAGCATTCGCACAGCTTCGAGGGATGGTACGCGCACATCCCGGGCCTAAGAATTCTCACTCCGGCGACCCTCGAAGACGCGCGCGGGATGCTATGGACGGCGCTTGAAGATCCCGACCCCGTACTCATCTTTGAGCACGGCGCACTTTACAACATGGAAGGCGAGATGGCGGCCGACGCCGGCGCCGTTGATATCGACAAGGCCGCGATTCGGCGCCCCGGAACCGATATCAGCCTCATCACCTACGGCGGTACGCTAGGCAAGACCCTCGAAGCCGCCGACGAACTGGCCAGGGCTGGCGTCAGCGCCGAAGTGGTCGACCTCCGCACGCTGCGTCCGCTCGATAATGCGACGATTCTCGATTCGGTAACCCGAACCCATCGCGCACTGATTGTGGACGAGGGATGGCGCAGCGGCAGTATCTCGGCCGAAATCAGCGCGCGAATCATGGAAGGCGCTTTCTATGAACTCGACGCCCCGGTCGCGCGCGTTTGCAGCGCCGAAGTCCCGATGCCCTATGCGAAGCATCTTGAAGACGCCGCGCTTCCGCAACCGCCCGCGATAGTCGAAGCGGCGCGCGCGATGGTGGGCGAGCATGGCTGAGTTCCGGATGCCCGCTCTAGGCGCCGACATGGAGGCTGGCACCGTCCTTCAATGGATGGTCAAGCCGGGCGACGCGGTCAAGCGCGGCGATATCGTGGCGGTGGTCGATACCGACAAAGCGACGATCGAAGTCGAAATCTTCCAGAGCGGGGTCGTCGAGAAAATCCTCGTTCCCGAGGGCGAAAAAGTCCCCGTCGGCGAAGTCCTCGCGATAATCCGCGCCGATGGCGAGGTCGCCGCAGCGCCGCCCGCCGAAAAACCGGAACCTGCTCCGGCGCCGCCGCCCAAGCCCGCAGCGCCCACTCCCGCACCGCCTGCGACGAAGCCTGCTCTCGCCGCCCCCGCGGTGGAGAAGCCGAAAGCGCCGCAACCCCCCACGCGCCCCGGCGAACGCCCTCGGCTCCGCATCTCGCCGCTTGCGATGCGCGTCGCGATGGAATTGGGCGTGGACGTTTCCAGGGTCAAGGGAACGGGACTCGACGGCGCAATCACCAGGGCCGACGTCGAGCGCGCCGCTAAAGCGGCCGCAGCGGCTGTTGCTGCTGCGCCCGCTACGCCCGGGGCCGCACCGAGGCCCGCGCTCGAAGCTGCGCCACCGGTTGAGGTGCCGAAAGCACCCGCGCCGCCGAAGCCCGCGATTTCGCCCGCCGAACGCCAAACGATGATGCGCAAGGCTATTGCTGCCGCGATGGGCCGTTCGAAGCGCGAGATCCCGCATTACTATCTCTCCACCGAAATCGACATGAGCCGCGCGATGGAGTGGCTCAGGGCGGAAAACCTGAAGCGGCCGGTTACGGAGCGCCTGCTATACGCGGCGATGCTTCTCAGGGCGGTTGCACTCGCCGTTCGCGAAGTTCCCGAGATGAACGGCTTCTTCGTCGAGGGCGCGTTCAAGCGCAGCGAGGAGATCCATGTCGGCGTCGCAATCTCGCTAAGGACCGGAGGACTCGTTGCCCCCGCAATTCATGACGTGGACAAGAAGAGCCTGGGCGAGGTCATGGTGAGCCTTCGCGATCTCGTCAAGCGCGTGCGCGCTGGCGTGCTTCGCAGTTCCGAAATAGCCGACGCGACAATCACGGTGACGAGTCTCGGTGAGGAAGGCGTCGAAACCGTCTTCGGGATCATCTATCCGCCGCAGGTCGCGCTCGTCGGCTTCGGAAAAATCGTCGAGCGGCCGTGGGCGGCAGGCGGGATGGTCGGAGCGCGGCCCGTAATCAAGGCCACGCTTTCCGCCGACCATCGCGTCAGCGACGGCCATCGCGGCGCGCGCTTCCTCGCCGCAGTCGATCGCATCCTGCAGGAGCCGGAAAAGCTATGACCGACAACGAAATCAAGGCCCTCGTGCTTCGCGAGCTTAAAAAGATCGCGCCCGAGGCTGAAACCGGCGACATCGACCCCGCTGTCGATCTGCGCGAGCAAATCGACCTCGATTCGATGGATATCCTGAATCTCGCGATTGCTATCCACGCGGCCACCGGAGTGGATATTCCCGAGTCGGATTATCCCGAGATGGCCACCCTCGACCGCGCGGTCGCCTATCTCCGCCCGCGCATCAAGAAGTAACCGCGCCTTCCCCGTCATCCTGAACCAACGCGGTCCGCGCGAACGGAGTCGAAGGAGCTCGCGGGGCCTAGGCGCCAATCCGCGATACCTCGGCGTCCTCGCGGACCCGGCGCGCCCGGACCCATCGGCTGGCACCAACGTATCGCTTCGCGTGATCCGACGCACCCCGATGATGCTAGAATAGCGTCCCTGTTTTCACGCTGCTGGAGAAGACGCATGACCTACGAGACGATCCTCTATGACGTCAAGGACAACATCCTGACGATTACGCTCAATCGGCCGGAAAAGCTGAACGCCTTCACGCCGCAGATGATGACCGAGATGATCGACGCCTTCGATCGCGCCGATGCCGACGACGACGTCCGCGCGATAATCGTAACCGGCGCGGGCCGCGCGTTCTGCGCCGGTGCGGATCTGTCCGCCGGAGCGAAGAGCTTCGACTACAGGGCGCGCGACGACCGGCCGGAAAAGCGCGGTGCGATCCGGCCGGACGGGACGATCGACTGGAGCCACGAATCGGTGCGCGACGGCGGAGGGCGGCTCACGCTGCGCATCTTCGATTGCCTGAAACCGGTTATCGCGGCGGTGAACGGGCCGGCCGTCGGAGTGGGCGTTACCATGCAGCTTCCGATGGACATTCGGCTTGCCTCCGAGGACGCGCGCTTCGGTTTCGTCTTTGCCCGCCGCGGTATCGTGGCCGAGGCGTGCTCGAGCTGGTTTCTACCGCGCGTGGTGGGCATTTCGCAGGCGCTCGAATGGGTATTCTCGGGCCGGGTTTTTTCGGCTGAGGAAGCCCTGCAGGGAGGTTTGGTGAAAAGGCTTTACAAGCGCGACGAGCTTATTCCCGCCGCGCGCGCGCTTGCCCGCGAAATCGCCGACAACTGCGCGCCGGTTTCGATCGCGCTGCTCCGGCAAATGATGTGGCGGATGCTCGGCGCGGACCATCCGATGGAAGCGCACAAGATCGACAGCCGGGCGATTTTCGCCCGCGGCTCGTCAAACGACGTGAGGGAAGGCGTCACTTCGTTTCTCGAAAAGCGGCCCGCGAAGTTCCAGGACAAGGTCTCCAAAGACATGCCGCCGTTCTTCCCCTGGTGGCAGGAGCGCAAGTACAGCTGAGACGGGCGCCAGACTGAGGAGGGACTGCCTTGGCGAGCGAACAACTGGGCAAAGTGCTTGAAATTCTCGCCTCGCGACCGCGCGATCCGAACGCGACGGTTGCCGAGGCTCGCGCGGCGATGGAACGGGTCAGCGAGCGGATGCCGGCGGACGTCGAATCGCGCGCCGTCAACGCGGGCGGCGTTCCCGCGCAGTGGATCGTTCCGCCCGCGGCGAGTGCCGCACGCGCCATCCTGTACCTTCACGGCGGCGGGTACACGATGGGTTCGAGCAATACGCATCGCGCGATGATCGCCCGAATCGCGCGGGCCTCAAAGGCGCGCGCGCTCGCACTCGATTATCGCCTCGCGCCGGAAAATCCCTTTCCGGCCGCGGTCGAAGATGTGGTCGCGGCGTACCGGTGGCTTCTATCCGAGGGGTATCCGCCGGGCAAAATCATAATCGCGGGCGATTCGGCGGGCGGAGGACTCGCGCTCGCGGCTCTCGCCGCGCTGCGCGACGCGGGCGCTCCGATGCCGGCGGGCGCAGTGCCGATCTCACCGTGGACCGACCTCGAAGGCACCGGCGAATCGGTGCGGAGCAGGGCGAATCGCGATCCGATGATCCAGCCGGGCGGGCTGGCCGAGATGGCACGGATGTACCTTGGCGGGGCGGACGCGAGACATCCGCTCGCCTCGCCGCTTTATGCCGACTTTCGCGGGTTTCCGCCGATGCTCATCCAGGTTGGGGACGCGGAGATTCTGCTCGATGACGCCAGGCGGGTTGCCGAACGCGCCAGGGCGGCCGGCGTCGAGGTGGAACTCGAAGTCTGGGAAGACATGATCCATGTCTGGCACGTCTTCGCGAAGCTTCTACCTGAAGGACAACAGGCGATCGACCGAATCGGGAAATTCGTCGTCGTGCGCACCTCGTAACTTGGCGGCTGCGATCGTTCAGCGCCGGGTCAATTCGTCCACTTGCCGCATCTCCTCGGCGGAAAGCTTCCATGCGGCGGCCCTGACGTTCGCGCTTACCTGCTCAGGGGTGGTCGCGCCGCTTATCACGCTCGATATCAGCGACTGCGAGGCGAGCCATCCGACGGCCAGTTCGAGGATTGTATGGCCGCGGCTGCTCGCGAAATTCTCCAGCCGCTCCAGCGTGACGAAGTTCGCGTCAGTCATTACCTGGTCGGCCATCCTCTGCATCAGGGCAAGCCTGCTGCCGGCAGGGGCTTCAGCGCCGCGCTTGTACTTGCCGGTGAGAAAGCCGCTTGCCAGAGGAAAGTACGGCAGGATGCCGAGGCCGAACTCGCGGCAGGCAGGAAACAACTCGCGCTCGATGCGGCGGTCGAGGAGATTGTACTGGTTCTGCGCGGACACGTAGGGGGCGAGGCCGCGCGTGCGCGAGAGCCATGCGGCGTCGGCTATCTGCCAAGCCGCGAAGTTGCTGCAGCCGATGTAGCGGACCTTGCCGGCGCGCACCAGGTCGGTCAGAGCCTCGAGCGTTTCGTGCGCCGGCGTGTCGGGGTCGGGTGCGTGTACCTGGTAGAGATCGATATAGTCCGTGCCGAGCCGTCGTAAGCTTCCTTCCGCTGCCGAGACAATGTAGCGCCGCGAGGCCCCGCGCAGGTACGGGCCTTCCCCCATCGCCATCCCGAACTTGGTCGCGACCACGACGTCACGCCGACGGTTGCCGAGCGCCTTGCCGAGGAGTTCCTCGGAGCCGCCGCGATTGCCGTAGATGTCCGCCGTATCGAACAGGGTGATACCTTCGTCGAGCGCGCGATGTACCACGGCGGTTGTCTGCTCCGCGTCGCACTTCATCCCGAAGTTGTTGCATCCGAGTCCGACCACCGAGACTTTGAGTCCCGAGCTTCCAAGATTGCGATATTCCACGAGCATTACCCCCGCCTGAAGCTTGAATGACAGTATCGACGATAACCGGATCGAAATGGAACCTCCATTTCGCGATTGGCGAGGAGCTGATCGGTGGTCGGTAACCCGGGTGACGCGCACGACGCCGGCCGAGGCAAAACCGCGTCACGCGCCGCCGAGAGAGACAGGACGGCGTGCGAAGGTGCGAAGATCAATATGCGGCGAGGATTGCCCTATACGTGGTCATCGTCGAGCAGGTACACTTTCTCGGAGCGATCCTCTCCGGTGACGCGCACCGCGTGCCGGAAACCGGCCGGACCCTCGACTGGTCCGAGATAGTGCACGCTGACTGCGTAGTCCTTGACCTCTTGCCAGTCCTCCACCTCGGCCTCGGGATGAGGCTGATAACAACCGGTACTGAGCCTTAAAGCCATGATTGCCTTCATCGAAGTCCCTCCACGCCGACTGATGGGTCCGGCTCGCGTCACTTTGCCGAGCGGACGATCTCCAATTCCCTGACAGGGGTCTGCCCGAGCACGCTGATGGGCACCGAGCGCATTCGGCTGAGCGCGGCGACCGGCGGCGCGAACAGCATCCTTCTGCCCTCGCTGTATTTGCGGAGCAGATGATAGGTCACCAGAAGCTGGGTCAGCGCGAGCGGGTCGCTGTGCCGAATTTCGGCAGGGTCCAGGTACAGGCCGAACTCGTCGGCCTTGACGGGCTGAAGCTCGCCCATATGCTGCCAGATCTTGCTCTCGAGCTTGGCGGCTTCGTCGGCGGAAACGTTGCCGTCCACCTCCAGGATATCAACCGGCTTCCCGCAATCGCGCCCGAGCGACAGCCGGACGCAGGCGGTGTTGTCCGAGCCGTCGAACAGGTAGCTCAGGTCGGGATGCGGGATCGTGGGGCGAAGGACCAGCCGCGCGTCGAGATGGCCGTCGGCGGTTTCGGCAGTCGTGCCGCGCGGGGGACGGAAGCGGACGATAATATCCGCAAACTCGCGCTGGCTGCGGATGAAGTCGCGCGAGTCGTTTTCCCGGCGCGCGAGCTCCGCCTCAACCTGCTCCAGGGTATAGCCGCGCCGGGTGGTATCGCGTCTTATTTTCCAGAATCGGCGTAATTCTTCGGGTGGGTCGAGATAAAGCTTGACGTCATAGAACTGGCGCATCACCGCGGTATGGAAGCCGAGCAGTCCCTCGACGATCACGAACTGTTTGGGCTGGATGTATTGCGGACGCACGAACGTCCCGGTCGCGTGATCGTAAACCGGTTTGAGGATCGGTTGCCCGTAATGAAGGCGCTCGAGATGCAATTCGAGAATATCCAGGTAGTTGCATTCAGGGTTGAGCGGCGTGATATTGAGAGCCGCGCGCTCTTGCCGATCGTACTTGTGATAGTCGTCGGTGCAGACGTGCGTTACCCGTTCGCGTCCGAGCAGCTTTTCCAGGCCCGCAGTCAGAGTGGACTTGCCTGCGGCGCTATCGCCTACGATCGCTAAAAGGATCGGCCGTTGCGTCATCATAACCCCCTGGGGCGTGGCTTTGTCGCCAGTGTGGTGAGCCGCCAGCGCTGCTCACGCCGCCCTGGAAACGCGATTTCACTTTTCCCGCTCCGCTTCGTCGATTGAATCGTCAGCATCGATTCCACCCTGGAAAACCCGGCTCCGGGTGATATCGCTCGCGTCGAGCCGGCCAAGTTCCTCAGCGCTGACGCTTCCTCCGCGAGAAACGAGACGATGTGCCTGGCGGAGTTTCATCCTGTCGATTGCGTTGCGCACGCTGCGCGCATTGGCGAAGTGCGGCTGCTTCATCCTGAGCTCCAGGTACTGCCGAAAAGCGCCGCGCGAGACCTCGTCCCATCGGTACATCTGCTCACCCAGCATCAGCTCCGCAATAGCTATCAGTTCTTCCACTGTGTAGTCGGGAAAATCTATATGATGGGCGATTCGCGAACGCAGCCCCGGATTGCTTCTGAAAAAAGTGCGCATCCTGTCCTTGTAGCCGGCGAAGATGACCACCAGGTCCTCGCGCTGGTTCTCCATCGCCTGAAGCAGCATTTCGATCGCTTCCTGCCCGTAGTCGCGCTCGTTGTCCGGCCGGTACAGGTAATAGGCTTCGTCGATGAACAGGACTCCGCCGGTGGCCTTCTTCAAGATGTCGCGGGTCTTGGGCGCGGTATGCCCGACGTACTGGCCCACGAGGTCGGCGCGGCTTGCCAGGACCAGATGCCCCTGTCGCGTGTATCCGAGGCGATGAAGTATCGTCGCCATCCGCATTGCGACCGTGGTCTTTCCGGTGCCTGGCCCTCCGGTAAAACTCATGTGAAGGGTCGGTGTCTCGGTCGAAAGCCCGGCGCGCTTGCGCAATCCCTCGATCAGCAGAAAGGACGCGATTTCGCGAATGCGCGTCTTGACCGGGCGAAGCCCAATGAGTTCGCGATCGAGTTCATCCAGCACTTCCAGGACGTTGCACTCTTTGAGCGCCGCCTGGACGTCCACGACCAGTCCGGCCTGGCTGATCCGGACGCCGTCGATTTCCGGGTCGAGGTTCATGTTCATGCTTCGCCTTGATTGAATCCTCGCTGCGCCTCTCAGTGCGTGCGCCGTTGCCCGTTAGGACCCGCGCCGTCGTAGCGACGGCCCTCGGGCCGGTCGGTCGCGTAGCTGTGCAGGACATAATTGATGGTGCGGCCGTGGACCTGCTGGCGCGTAAGTCCGAAACCGGGCTCCTCAGGCGGGCGATTGACCAGGAATGACAGCGCGACGCTCTCGTGGCCGCGGGCGAAATTGTACGCATTCACCCTGATATAATAATGCGGGTATTGTTCGCGGCACGCGTTCATCTCGCGCATGACCGGCGCGGCATCCCGAACGTCGAACATCGGGATGTTCCACATTTCCCAGTAAGTGTTACGCGGATGGGGATCGTCGGTGTATTCTATGTTGATTGCCCAACCTTGGTCGAGGCAGTACTGGATCTGTCCTCTGATTTCGTCGTCCGAAAGATCCGGGAGGAACGAAAATGAGCCTTGTGTTATTCGCATTGCGGTAACTCCTTGCCTGCTCAGGAAAGCGTCGGCGTCGGGAGGTAATCGACGGTGTCGGTCGCTTCGTAGTCGAAGGTTACATCGCGCCAGGTATCGAGCGCCGCGCGCAGCGGAGCACATCCGCGCGCCGCGCTTTCGAGCACCTCCGGGCCCTCGGTGAGAAGGTTGCGCCCTTCATTGCGCGCAAGCACCATCGCCTCCAGTGCGACGCGGTTTGCGGTTGCGCCCGCCTGGATGCCCATCGGATGCCCGATCGTGCCGCCGCCGAACTGGAGCACCACGTCCTCGCCCAGGTGATGCAGCAATTGATGCATCTGGCCGGCGTGAATTCCGCCCGACGCGACCGGCATCACCTTGCGCAGCGACGCCCATTGCTGGTCGAAGAAGAGCCCGGTCTCGGGACTGACGGGCGTGCGGTCCTCGCGCAGGGTGTCGTAAAAGCCCTTTATCAGATGCGGATCGCCTTCGAGCTTGCCGACGACGGTTCCGGCGTGCAGGTGGTCAACGCCCGCCATCCGCATCCACTTGCAGATTACGCGGAAGTTGACGCCGTGATTCTTCTGCCGCGTATAGGTCGAATGGCCGGCGCGATGCAGGTGGAGGAGCATGTTGTTGCGCCGCGCCCACTTCGACATCGACTGGATGGCGGTGTAGCCGATGACCAGGTCCACCATGATGATCACCGAGCCGAGTTCCTTCGCGAATTCGGCGCGCTCGTACATGTCTTCCATCGTGGCGGCGGTGACGTTGAGGTAATGGCCTTTCACTTCGCCGGTTTCGGCCGAGGCGCGGTTGACGCCTTCCATCGCGAACAGGAAGCGGTCGCGCCAATGCATGAACGGTTGCGAGTTGATGTTTTCGTCGTCCTTGGTGAAGTCGAGCCCGCCCTTGAGCGCCTCGTACACCACGCGCCCGTAATTGCGTCCCGAAAGACCGAGCTTCGGCTTCACGGTCGCACCGAGCAGCGGACGGCCGAACTTGTCCAGCCGCTCGCGCTCCACGACGATTCCCGTGGGAGGTCCGGTGAAGGTCTTCAGGTAGGCGACCGGAATCCGCATGTCCTCCAGGCGGAGCGCCTTTACCGCCTTGAAGCCGAAGACGTTGCCGATGATCGACGCCGCCATGTTCACGACCGATCCTTCCTCGAAGAGGTCAAGGTCGTATGCGATATAGGCGAAGTACTGATCCTCGGAGCCGGGAACTGGCTCGACCCGGTAGCACTTGGCGCGATACACGTCGCAGGCGGTGAGCCTGTCCGTCCACACCACGGTCCATGTGGCCGTGGAGGATTCCCCCGCGACCGCCGCGGCGGCCTCAACCGGTTCGACGCCTTTTTGCGGCGTGACCCGGAAGACGCACAGGATATCGGTATCCTTGGGAACGTAGTCGGGCTCCCAGTAGCCCATCCTGGCGTACGGAATGACTCCCGCTTTGTAACGATCCTTTGTCGACAATATCGTCTTCATCTATTGCTCCCGGAGTGAATCAAGCACTCGGCTGGTGGATTGTTGTTGATGGCTGCGCGGACTGCCGCGCAACCTCGTTCACCATTGGAAAAGATTCTCGATCGAGTCGCGTATGGCCTTGTCCATCTCGTCTTGGAAATTGATGAAGTCTCCGATCGCAAGCAGCGAGTAGAGCGTGTCGATCGGCATCGACGCGGTCAGTGGCGAATCCAGATCGGACAGCTTGCTCTTGCGCAGTTCGTTCCATTCGGCCGCGCTCGGCGCAAACAAGACGTCGCCGAAGCCCGCGCGGTCGAAGCGGCGGAACAGACCCTGGCCGTCGATCGTCGCGAACTCGCGCGAGTTGCGAAGCTCTTCGAGAAACTCGATGAACTCGGGTTCGACCGTGTACAGCCGCTTTATCCGCTCCATCCCGAGCCTGCCGAGCAGTTTCCCGGATATTCCGAGGTCGGCCGAGTAGTCGGCCTCGACCTTGCGTTCGAGCTCCTCGTGCTCTATGACCCGCTGTGCGAGGAAATCCCTGAGCACCGCGAACGGAACCGTGTACGCGTCGCATCCCGCGGTCAGAGCAACGTCTGCCATCGCCCGACGCTTGCTGCCATGTTGAGCGTCCGGACGCCGAATCCGCGGCGCAGGCGGCGCATCTGGCGCTGCGCCTGGAGCAGCACGTGATCATCAGGCGCACCAGCCCGTCTTCGTAACGATCCAACGGCTCGCGGCTCATTGCTTCCATGTGCATCGGCGGCTTGCTCGCTCAGCATCCGTTGCAGGCGCGGCGTCTTCGTCCTGCTCACGCTTCGCGCCGGTCTATGCGCGATACGACTCAGGGTAGGCGGGTTTCCGCGACTGAGATACGGCGAAGCACACCCGTTGGGGTGGCCGAACTGAATCTTAAGAGTGGCGGAACAGCCTACCCGGGCGGGTAGGTACACAGGTCGCGAACGAGCGGGTGCTATTCCTGGACGCGGCGCCTTTTAAGCCCCATCGCCACCGCTTCGGCGCGGTTCCTTACCGCGAGCTTCTCGTACAGGTTCTTCAGGTGAAACTTTATGGTGTTGATCGAAACCCTGAAGTCTGCAGCAAGCTGCGCGTTGGTCCTGCCGGCGGCCAGACCTTCCAGCAGTTCGCGCTCGCGCCGCGTCAGCATCGCGAGCGGATCGTGACCCAGCCTGCGCACGTCGACGAACGGGAATGACATCCGGCCCGCTGCGACTTCCAGCGCAACCGCCAGCAGGCGCTCGGGCGGCTCGCTCTTGGCGCAGTATCCAGCGCCCCCAAGAGCCATCACTTCGCGCGGCAGTTCGGGGTCGCGGCTCCCGGTGTACACGATGATTCGCGGGCTTTTCGGCTGAACCCTGAGAGCCTGCAGCACCGCACGCCCGCCGCATCGCGGCATCTCCCATCCGATGATACCGAGGTCGAAGCGGTGACGGCGGGCAAGCTCGAGGAAGCGCTCCCCGTCGCTCGCGGTGGCAATCACGCGAAAGCGTCCGTCGCTTTCGAGGAGATGCCTGACGCCCGAAATCACCATCGGGTTCTTGTCGGCGAGAGCGACCTTGATCTGATCCCTCTGCCGGTTATCGGTTATGACTCGCGCGGGCGAGTTCTTCATAACGGGCCAGTTTCGTGCGGAACCACCCTTGAAGTTCGCCTGATGAACGGCGTATCGACTCCAGTGGCGTCCTGCCCGGGGAGCAGAGCAGGTGCGACACCCAGGCCG
>Ga0078972_1000106_pt1 | contig 325378 bp, 227 predicted proteins | sample YelNatPaOPGAMG01_FD_67568 | JGI IMG/M metagenome (GOLD analysis project Ga0078972, IMG submission 67568) | Hot spring thermophilic microbial communities from Obsidian Pool, Yellowstone National Park, USA - OP-RAMG-01 (SPADES assembly) (version 2) | ecosystem: Environmental > Aquatic > Thermal...
ATCTGAGAGAACGGCAACGGCTCGACGTCTCGTGGGAGCAATTCATGAGTCCCCCAATGTCTTTACGGGAATTGAACTTGGCAGACAAAGATCGGTCCGCCAATTGGATTGTCCAAGGTCGCAAGATGGACCTGACAAGCAGGTCCCTCCGAGCTCACGCGAATCCGTGTGGACGTCCCCGTTCCCATTGCCAAAGGAAAAGTAGGGATGGGTCAGCGGGTGGCCTTCTGGACAAACGGTTTGTTTTCACTCATAATCCCGCTTAACTTCTGAGAGGGCGACTCAAGCGGGCCCGGAGAATCTTGCGGTAGAGAGTATTCGCAATCGGCTGAAAAAAGGAGCGAGGAATGAGTGACGCCAACGCCACTCCGAGTCGCGAAAAGTGGTATCGGCTGCTGACAGGGTACCATTGGTTTGTTCTCATTGTGTGCACGGCCGGCTGGGCCTTTGACACTTTCGATCAGCAGCTTTTCAACCTAGCCAGACAACCGGCTATTCGTGATCTTCTGGGAACGGCGACGCCCGATGTCGTCAACTTTTACGGGGGATTGGCGACTGCCGTGATGCTTGTAGGATGGGCAACTGGCGGGATCGTCTTCGGCATCATGGGTGACAAGATCGGCCGCGCCAAGACGATGGTGCTCACCGTCGCCTGCTATTCGTTGTTCACAGGTCTTTCCGCGTTGAGCTTCGGCCTATGGGATTTCTTGATCTATCGCTTTATAGCCGGTTTGGGCATCGGTGGACAATTTGGACTGGGAACGGCCATTGTCGCCGAGACGCTGCCCGACAGAGCTCGGCCCCATGCCCTCGGATTCCTTCAGGCTTTCTCGGCGGTGGGAAATATTTCCGCCGGACTGGTTGGCATTCTGTTTTCACAACTTTTGCTGGCGGGATATATCTCCAGCCAAACGTGGCGGTGGATGTTCGGGGTGGGCATTCTCCCGGCCGTGCTCATCGTTTTTATCATGCTCTGGCTGAAGGAACCCGAACGGTGGAAACAGGCCGTGGCAGAAGGAAAGGCCGGAAAACAGAAAGCCGGCTCCCTCGTGGAATTGTTCGGCGATCCTCGGTGGCGTGTTCGTGCGATCGTGGGGATTATCCTCGCGGCGGCCGGTGTTATCGGCCTGTGGGGTATTGGCGTCTTCGGTGTGGATTTGGTGCAGTCGATCTTTCGGGCCAACATTACGCAAGAATATCGAAAGCAGGGAGCACCGGAGCAGGATCAAGTCTTTGTGGCCCTCGTATTCAAGACGCCGGAAGCACCCCAGAAGGTGAGCGAAGCAGGGATCTCGCCTCGCGATTTGATCGGCAAGTCTCCGGAGGATCGCGATGCTCAGTACCTGCTGGCTGCCGCCTTGACGCTCGCTGCTCGAGGGGAGCCGGTGACCGTCGAAAACGCTTTGCGCTTGCTCGATCAGCCGTGGACTGACGATGGTTCGGTGCTGGCGAAGCTCGACCGAAAACGGCAACCTCAGACGGCGGAAGATCGGGAACGCCGGCGCCGCTTCGTGATGGAGGCTGATGTTTCTGACGCTTCACTGGCCGACCATATCGCGCGAATTCAGGAGCGAACTAAAAACATCGGCGGCTATGTACAGCGCTGGGGAAGTATCCAGCTTCTCTTATTCAATATCGGTGCGTTTTTTGGCATCTATGCCTTCAGTATGGTAACGGACAAATTGGGTAGAAAATGGACGTTTGCCCTCTTCTTCCTGTCTGCCATGGTTGTGACAGCGTTCGTGTTTCTGACCATGCGTCGCTGGGCCGACGTGTTGTGGATGGCACCTTTAATGGGTTTCGCGCAGCTTTCGGTATTTGGAGGCTATGCGATTTACTTCCCCGAACTATTTCCTACAAGGCTCCGGAGTACCGGTACATCGATGTGCTACAACATTGGCCGATATGTGTCCGCGTTTGGACCATTTCTGCAGGGCTATTTGAGCGGCGTCGTGTTCGCCAACTTTGCGGAACCGATGCGGGTGGCGGGGGCCACGATGTGCCTGTTCTTCCTTCTCGGAATTCTCGTGCTTCCGTTCGCGCCGGAAACCAAGGACCAGCCACTTCCGGAATAATAATCCGCAACACAGAAGTGACCATGGCGCAATGGCAGGCAGCAGCCGGAAAACGGCGGCGAATTTCGCTGCCGGGAGCTGATCTGCCATGGGCCAGCGCCTGCCGGAAATTGGCACATGGGCGAATTGTAGAAGGCACGGTTGTCTTTTACAGAGATAACAAGAATTGTTTATTGTTTGACGGAGGACGCGGCATGAAAAGCTATACAGAATATCTCACCTTCAATATTCCAAAGCGAATGGATTTTGTGAATATCACCCGGCAGGTGGAGGAAGCCGTCAAGAAGAGTGGCGTGCGGGAAGGGCTGTGTCTGGTCAATGCCATGCACATCACGGCCAGCGTGTTTATTAATGACGATGAGCCCGGGCTCCACGAGGATTACAAGCGCTGGCTGGAAAAACTGGCCCCCTACGATCCGTCACCGCAGACGTATCATCATAATCGGACAGGGGAGGATAACGGCGACGCCCATCATAAGCGGCAGATCATGGGTAGGGAAGTTGTGGTGGCTATTACCAATGGAAAACTTGATTTCGGCCCCTGGGAACAAATCTTTTACGGGGAATTTGATGGACGCCGGCCGAAACGCGTGTTGATTAAGATTATTGGTGAGTAAACATGATTACGATTATCGGTGAGTAAGTTAGCAACCTGCGGTCTGCTGCGAGAGAAACACCTCCCCTGTTTGTTGCCCCGTATCGGCGTTATTGAGTATCATCGCGAAAGCTGAAGAAAACTGCCTCGGCCATGGGGAACTGGAATTCGAAGCGGTCTCCGTCGCCGAGATTTGCGCCGCTTCGTTCATCCTGCACGTCGCGGACGGTCCGGTTCAGCCGCACAACAATGGGAATCGTCCGCGTCTTGAGCGATGTCGCACCGGTTTCACCAAACATGGAGCCGGTGACCGGAGCGTTCTGAACCACGAAGACAAAGATCCGACCACGATTCTTCCAGTAGCAGGTTTCGACGTTGGCAGGCCGACGGCCCTCATTGGTCACCTGGATCCAGGGGCGTATACCCGCTTCGAAAATGGGTGTTACGAAAGGCAGGCGAGACCTGTCATCGGCGGTGCCTTCCTCCCGGTACTGGAGGTATCGCTGGGGGGAGAGATTCAAGTAAACCGCGGTGCCTTTGCCTACCTTTCTGACCGTCAAAACGGGGAGCCGTTTTTCCGCGACAGCAAAACCCTTGTGGAGCTGGCAGGGAATAGTGGCAAAAAGTTCCCGGTAGGATTTGTAGTTGTAGGCCGCATCCTGGTCGGTTTCCACCCAAAGTCTCTCCCCGAAGAAATCTTGTGCTCGCTCCGTTCCGTCATGCCTAACGCCGAAGAGGTCGTCAAGCGCTCCTCGCGTTCTTGCTTTTCCATGTTGATCGAACAAGCCACAGCAAAAGTCGGCGATGACCGTTCCACCTCGCAGACAGAATTCGCGAATTCGCTGCGCCTCGGCATCGGAGAGGGCATAACAGGCGGGAAGTATGAGCACCCGATATTCCTCAGGAATGCCGTGAAGAACCACCGTATCATAGGATATAAACGAGTATTGCAGGCCACTATCCGTGAGGATGTATTCCCAGGCCTTGCGAACCAGGTGCGATGTCCCCAATCGGTGATCATTGCCCCGATTCACCCATGTGCGGCCGTGAGCCTCGCTATCCAGGCACCATGAAACCTGGATCGATGGATGAGAGTAATAAATGGCAATTCCGTCATGGATCCACCGAGCACCCACGAGTTTAGGTCCCTGAACTTGGCCCAGTTCTTTCAGTGTAGAACGATATTCGTAAAGCCAGGGGCGGGGCTTTGTCCCGTCGAACCAGCCTTCCACCCAGCCAATCATTCCGCGATTTCCGTGCGCAAAGTAATACCAACTCTGCCACACATCGTTGGCCGTTCCTCGCTCATCAGAGTGGAAATGTGTCGTGACCTGGGGAATGCAGTTCTCCGGATTGAGTGAGCGAATGATGGCCTGGGAGGAACCCAGATCGTAGGCTTCGATAAATTGGATTTTCTTCATCAATTTCGCATAATCGTAGCCGCCCCACATATTCGGAGACTGGCCGCCCACGAAGCCACACGGTGTCTCTGGATCAGTTTCATTGGCGACTTCGACCAGCCGTCCCAGAAAATTTGCCCAGACGGAATCGTTAAATGTGATGCGATCCAAAAGAGGCGATAGATCAATGTCTTTGAGCTGTCCTTTTAACTGAGGCAATATTGCATCGGGTGTGACAAATTGCGCTTGGGGGCCTTTCCCTCCATAGTAATGGTCGAGCCACCGCTGATAGTCCTGATCGTCGGCGAGCACGCGCCAGGGGAGGGGCACGACGAAAATTCCCCACGAGATTTCATCGTCCAGAGCGTAGGCCACTCGCATGGGACTCTGCCGAAGTCGCGTGACGCGCTCCCGCACAAGAGCGGAGAGCTTCGCCAGGAGAGCCTCGTCGAGGGGTTTCAGCCCCTCCCGGTCCTGACGGATGGCCCGGGGATCACGTTGAAAGGCTTGAAAACGGGATCGCTGGTTGGCATCACGCAGGTACAGGTAACCCTTACCGGCGGTATGATCGTTGTAAAAACGCAGGTTCCATTTTTCAAGCCACGCGAACGGGCCATCACCGTGGTCTGTGAAGCCGCCGTTAATCCCGAAGTCACGACAGAACTGACCTCCTTCGTCACCTGTCCCGATCGTCCACTGGTACCGCCACGGCATATACAGCCACGTGTCCCACCGGGCGGTGAGGGTCTGCCGGTCGTGTTTGACGGGCTGAAACTCGGGAGCTGTTGCAATATAGCGATAATAGGGATCATCAAGAGGTTCACTGCCCACCGCAGCCTGATCGGTCCAAATGACGAGAGTCAAAGTGGTACAGGTAACAGCGGCGCACCATCTCAATGGTTTCATATGACACCTTTTTCTGAATTTTTTGGCCCACTGGTAGGGATCAAATGATGTAAGCAAAGATGGCTCGATAGCAATTTGCGGCCAAGTGAACGTATATGCAAGCGCGTTGGTGCAAGTAAGTTTATTAATAATGAGAGCCAGCGGAAACCCCGGAAGTGGTCGATACCGCGGCTCTAGGCACCGGCCGATAGAGCGGAAGATGCCGATAATACTCTTCCAGTATCATCAACGCGAGTGAAGTTGCATAAATTCGTCCCCCTCGATTACCCCAATCCGTTCCTTCCGGACTCCAACTTCCTTCGCGATGACCGGAGGTTTCCTGGGTATGGATAAGATGCTCCCGCATTCGGTGATTCCACAGGTCCCAATCCTCACCTTCCATATGGTGAAGTACCTGAGTGGCATAGTAGTAATAGTAGAGCTGTCCGGCCGACTGAGCCTCTTTTGGGGGTAATTGGGTCATTAACTTGCGACAACCGGCCAGCAGGTGTGGATTGTCCTTAGGCCAGCCGAGATACTGCCGCGTAAGAAGGCCGCAGGCTGTGAGGGACATCTTGGGGGCCTGGCCGGGTTGGTAGCAATACTCGGAGAGCTTGTACGGCTCAGGCCCCACGGCGCAGGCGTCGAGGAAGCGCGATGCCCGCGATAAAGGCAGGCTGTCGATTTTCAGCCCGGCGAGTTGTCCACTCCGGATGGCCAGGAATACCCAACCCACGACGGACATGTCGCCTGCTTCCCGAAAGCCGTATCGCCAGCCTCCCTCTTTATGCTGGGCATTCATGAGATACTTGATTGCTCGCTGGGCGGCAATCTGAATACGTTCATCGCCTGTCAGGCCGTAGGCCTCACAAAGAGCCATTGTGGCGATGGCATGGGCGTACGTATTTCCGCCCAGATAGCCATCCTTGTCAGACTTCGCATCGACCGTTTGCACACGGAGGAGATAGAACAAGCCTCGGCGGACACCGTTTCGGTAACGGGCCAGTTCAGGCGGCTGGTCGGGGGAGCCCTCGTGCGTCACACCAGCCCCCAAAAACGGCAGGAGTGCAAGCCCGGTGGCACCAGTGTCACTATCGACGATTTCTTTCTCCTTCTCGGCATCGAGATGGCAATCACAGTTCGGGTTGGTTCGGCCATAGTCCTTGAGGGACCATCGACCATCTGCCTCTTGGTGTGCTGCCAGCCAACGCAAGCCGCGGAGCACAGCCTGCTCAGACTCCGGTGTACCACCGTACCCATCACACAAAGCGGCCTTGCTCTTGGCCGTGAGCCTGCCGCCGAACGATCCCCTGCGGAAAAGCGGCGCGATCTCGGGATCGTAGCCGATTTCCACGGGCAGAAAGCCTTTATCCAATTCCTTGGCAACCCGAACGACGATGGCATCGCGGAAGCTGGCTCCACTCCCCGTCGCCTGGACCCAAACCGACCGTACGCGCTCGTGGGCTTGGGGATTGACGGAAAAATGAAACTTCACGGAAGTAGCGCCGGCCGGGACTTCAGACGCAGTGAGAGTTACACCTTCGGGCAGGTTTTCGAACGTCAACGTGATCGGGCCCGCGTACCCATTGCGCCGTATTGGTATATCGACGTCACGACTTTCTCCGGGCTTTAGGGTCACGACACGGAAGCACTCAACCGTGAAGAGGTTTTTGCGGATCACCAATTTGACCGGGCGGGATGCCGTCCTTCTTCCCGCTGCGAGGACCACCTGGGCGGAGAAATCGCCTTCTTTCGCCTGCGGTTCAGCTCTGAGGTGCACGGTGGCCTGTCGGTCGCTCTCAGCCACGGTGACCGGTTCGGCGACCACGCCTTCAGGGAGCTGTTCCATACGCAAAGCAAGCGGACCTGTGTAGCCTTTCCGATCCAAATCAACCTGGAAAGAAACTTCTCCTCCGGGTTTCAGATACAATTGCCCTGGCATTTTCCAGTCTGGAAGAGGTGTTTTGGGGACATGGACGGCCACGTTTTGGGAGGCCTTATCATTCCCCAGCGTGGCCCGCACTTCAATCACCGCGGTGAGCTCGTTTTCCCCCAGTGAGGTATCTGCCGTGAGGACGAGTTCGGTTTCGGATTGCCCGTCCGGAATGTCTCCAATTTTTGCCTGAATCCCCTGGGGAAGATTGCCGACCTCCAGTTTGATCGCGCCTGTTCGGCCCTTCCGATCGACCTGAACCTTGCGTGAGACGTTTTCACCGGGTCGCAGGGTGATGCTCTCAATCGGCGCGATTGTCATCGGTTCTTGCGGCGGAGCGGCGACCGGCTGCGGTTCCGCAGGGAGGGGTTCCACCTCTTCAACCTTGAATTGGGATTGCGATCTGCGGCAGCCTGAAGCGAGCCCAACGACGACGAGCACACCCAGGAGTGTCATGAAAACTCCAGTCGTGTGCAGCAATTGTTTTGCGAGACAACCGGAGCTACCATTTCTGCCCGCTGACCCCTCGGACTTCATGAATGCATGCCGCATGGCCATACCCCCGTGGTTAACCTGGTCAAACGGGATGGACAAGACGTCTTCTGGGGACGGGTGGTCCAGGCGTCGGTAACCATTGTGCGGAACCGGGTCAGTCTAGTCAAGGATTTGGCGAATTTTTCGTGACGGATTCAAATGCTCGAGAGCGTGGCCAGCGCGCGATGAACCTGGGCAGCGGTTGGGATGATGGGGCGCTGGGGGTGCGAAAAGCCGGTTAGCTGGTTTGCCCAACCGTTACAGGCCGCACAGGTGGTACGTTTAAGACGGACATTTCTCCTGGATGAGACCGCAGGTCTCTCTCGTCCGCGCTTATTTTGAGTCACAATTATTAAAGGAAAAGCCTCATGCTGCCGACTGCCGGCTGCGTGGACGGGGTATTTGACGACCCAAAATCGAGGGGATCAGAACCCGAAGGATAACAACCATGAAAACGAAACTTGCTGTGTACTCGGCCGTGATGATGGGGATGTGGCTGGCCATTGGTTCCGTTGCGGATGCCCAATGCCTGCTGGGACGGTTGTTTAATCGCCCGACCACTTACACGGCCGGTTACGGGGGATATCCCGTCGGAGTAGCGTACACACCCGTGACAACGTACATGCCGGTCGTGTCCTCTGCCCCGGTCACCATGACGAGTTATCGTGTGACCTATCTGCCGGTGACTCCGGGTGCTTCGACAGTCTATCGTGTGGCCCCCGCCGTGACAGCTCCCGCGGTGAGCACCACCAGCTACCTACCAGTCGCCACACCCTATGCGGTGGCCTCCCCAGTGACGACTCCCGCAGTGGTTCCCGTCGTCACCTATCGGCCGGTTCAAATTGTCTACGAGCCGCGACGCCGCCTTTTCCCCTGGCGTCCGTTCGCTAACTGGAGGGCCCGGAGAGCGGGCTACTGGCCTTTGGCATCTTCCACACCGACTTGGTCCACAGCCTATTTTGCCACTTACGAGTACATTCCCGCCGCTACCACGTCAGCGGTGTGCACTCCAATGGAAAGTGGCATCGTGACCGTCGGAAGTTATGACGTAACGACAAGTACAGGCTGTTCGAGCTGTGCTTCGAGTACCGCGGGCAGTTGGTCGTCATCTCCGGCCGCGGTGGTTCCCACGCTGCCCCCGACGAGTTCCAGTTCTCAGCCCACTCCCACGTTCAAACAAGAATCGGGCTCGGAGACCAGAATGAAGCCCACCGAAGAGGGTCAATCAGGACCGAGTGCGTCCGGCACGAGTCTGCCACTTTCCCAGGAGAAGCCTCTTGTCAGGCAGGCCCTCTACGAAAAGCCCATTCCACTGGTCGAAGATGAAGCCAATCCTCCACTCGTCGAGGTGCACGGCTGGCGACGTTCCCAGTGAAGCCCGCGAGTGAAGATACCCCGGAGACACAAAAGGCCGCCTCTCAACGTGCGCTGGTGTGCGAGGCGGGGAAAATTCGAATCGTTCGGCCCATTCGAACGAAGGTGAGACCGCGGGGTTCCAGGATGGCTCGCCAGAGTTCGTCAACCGTGGCGTTCGTGACTCGGAATTCAATGAGTTGATCGAGCCGAATTCCCTCTCGCCTGGCCGCCTCGGTATCGAACTGGACCTCCATTCCCAGTTGGCGCGATAGTTGCGTGATGACGCCTTCCAGGGTGCCGCGTCCGTCTTTGACTGTAAAACGGCGTTGAGCGAAAGGATCCGTTGTAGCAGCGGCGGTCGAATTTGGGGACGAACGCGACTGTTGCGACGAGGCGAGGTCCGAGGCCAGTCGGGCCAGTTCGCGGAGTGTTTCCGGCGGTCCCTGAACGACGATTTCCGGCCCCGACGGCACGACAATACAGCCGGGAAATTGCTGCTCCCATCGTTGAGCCAAAACGCTGGTTTTGTTTCCGACCCAAAAACGTTTTATTTCCCCATTCTGCGGCGCCAACGGCGCAACCGTCATCACTCCGGTTTCGCTAACCTGGTAGGTCAGGTCGAACTGAAAAAGGACTAGCGTGATGCGGTCGGCAATGGTGAGAGCAGGAAGATTTGCTTCCGGCCATAAATCGTGCGGGATCTCTTCAGCGTTGGCGAGTTGCCAGCCTGCCTCCCTCGCCCACTGGAGGACCAGGTTTCGGGGCGTGCTCAGCCGGGGCCAGGAAGCAGGCGATGGCCGCAAGGCGGCCGTACCCACTCGCCCCAGGGCCTGGAGTTCCTTTCGCCGCTGCGCGGCAATAATTTCCAGCCAGCTGGCTGCTTCCGCCGGGCCTATGTACACAACGGGCACCAAGAATCCCAACTCACAACTTCGCTGGTGGGCGATCGCCGACAGTACATCGCGGAGGGATTGCTGGCGGACGGTGAGTGTCACTGGCTCTCCAGGATCACACCGTCGGTCAAGAACAATGGCTACCCCATGAGTTTCGGCGAGACGAAGAAGCCCTTCGCGGAGGGGTACATCCGTCCAGTAGATGCTCGTGGTTTGCTCCAGCCGCTGCCAGAACGCCTCTCCCGACGCAAAGAAAAGCCGTGATACAGAGGTCGGAGGAGTTTGACCGCTGGCACAGTTCGCAAACGACGCGAAAACGCTCACTCCAAGGACGGCGATGGAAACGACTACTGAACGATTCAATCGTCTCTTCTCCATCGTAAAACTGTGGCTTGGTTTTCCGAAGTCTGACTCCATCGAAAATTTATGAAATGAACACCTGGTCCGTCAACGCGGTGCTTTTCGACCGGGCAGCACAGGCCAGGAAGCGACCGCCACGGAACGCTCCCCATTACCGGAAGGTCGTTTATCTCCGTTGTTCATGGCTACCCTGGCGAAGGCATGTCTCTCCGAGAAGCTTGGTTCTCACCCCGTGTGGCGGGAGATCGGTGAAGAACCGAATCTGAAATTGGCCAGTCCTGACCGATCCAGCCGCGGCGATAGAAAACCCAAATCATCAAAGTGGCCACTGCCAGCATAAGGAGCAATGAAAATGGATATCCATAGTACCACCTCAGTTCCGGCATATTCCACGGAGAAGCGTCGGGATCGAAGTTCATTCCATAAACACCTGCGATAAAGCTCAGGGGAATAAAGATCGTGGCGATGAGCGTCAGCCATTTCATGACTTCATTCATGCGGTTGCTGATGGCTGAGAGGCAGTAGTCGCGAAGATCGGCGCACAGTTCCCGGTATGTTTCTGTCAGATCGAGAAGCAAAACCACATGATCCCAGCAATCCCGAAGATGAACTCTCACTATCTTGGGAAGAAGAGTGAGATAGTCGCGAAGCAGGGATTGAACCGCATCTCTATGAGGCCACAGAATACGGCGCAGATAAAGAAGTTCCCGCCGGAGATCGTGAATTTCCCTGAGAACTTTTCTGGCGTCGGCACTCGTTACTTTTTCCTCCAATGACTCCAGCTTTTCGCCGAGAAAGTCGAGCACGGGAAAATAGTGGTCGATGATCAGGTCGATCAGTGAGTATGCCAGGTAGGAAGGCCCGAGCTGGCGGAGTGGGCTTTCTGGGTTGTGAAAGCGTTTTCGGATGCAGGTGAACGCGTCACCCGGTCGAGGTTGAAAACTGACCAGGAAATTTGGGCCGAGGAATATACTGATCTGCTCGCTCTCGATGATGCCATTTTCCGCAATGTGAGGCAGACGCATGGTGATGAATAAAGTTCCGTTGTACTCTTCCACCTTGGCCCTCTGGTGGGTATTCACGACGTCTTCCAGAGCCAGCGGATGGAGGTTGAACACCTGGGCGACCTCGGAAATAAATTGGCTATCTCCGGGCCCGTCGATATCACACCAGATCCAGCCAGGCCGACTCAGCCAGCTCCGAATCATCGCAGGTTGTTGGATTTCTTGTTCTTCAAGGCTTTCGGGAAGGACGTGGGTTAGTGTTATCCTGGGAGGCTGGGATGTTGGTTCCGGGATGATTGTACCGGGCGCCGCGCCAGGGGGTGTTCGTCGCCGAATGCGGTAGCGAGTGCTTCTCCGCGCTTTCCTAGGCTCCGGGGAATGGTAACCTTGGATCATAAAGCCACGTCCTCATTGTCGGGTGTAACTGTTAGATTTGTTGCCTGCGAAACGTGCTTGCTGGACGTTGCCGAACGCGAGATCATGATCATGATGAGTGAACAACACACCGCAATTGTTATCGTTTGGATGAAAGAAAGGCTCTCCGTTCGGTAACATTAAAGGGATCCTGATCAATCATCGGCAATAGGGACGGGTACCCCATCTGCGAGGGGTGACTTGGACGGGAGGGATTTATGGATGTCTTTGAAGCCATCGAGAAGCGCTACAGTTATCGCGGACCTTTCAAGGATGTTCCGGTCCCCCGAGAACACCTGCGGAAAATCGTGGAGGCGGGTATCCGTGCACCCTCGGGGAAGAACGCGCAGACCACGAGTTTTGTGATTGTGGACGATCCGCAGCTCATTCAGCGGATTGCTTCACTCTTCGAAAACAAACCTGTTTGCATCACGGCCAAAGCCATGATCGTGTGTGTTACGGATCCCCGTCCCGTGATGGGGAATGTTTCCTTTCATATCGAGGACTGTGCTGCGGCCGTGGAAAACATGCTTCTGGCCATCACAGCGCTTGGGTACGCAACGGTGTGGATTGACGGAGCCCTCCGCTACAACCGGATTGCCGAACGAATCGGGGAAATGTTGGGCGTTCCCGCCGAGCTCCAGGTGCGGGTCCTTTTGCCCATCGGTATACCAGCGGAGCCCGGACAACAGAGGGAAAAACTCCCATTTGAAAAACGTGCCTGGTTCAACCGTTGGGGAGCAACGCAATAAGGCGTTCTGGTGTTAGAATGTCGCCAGGAGTCTCTCAGTAAGCTCCGGCCAATTTTTGGGGGCAAAGCAGTATTGCATCTGAAGGAACCGACTGCGGAATTTGACCACTGTATCGGCGACGCGCTGTCCGCGGAGTAACACATCAGCGATGAGCTCAGCCAGTTCCTGAAAATCCTGCTCGCGCATGCCAAAGCGTGTCATTTCCGCCACGCCCATCCGAATTCCTGAACTGGCAGCGAAGTTTTCGTCGCCGGGCAGGGCCTGATAATTGACGATAATGTTGGAGTCCTCCAGCCGCTCTGCCGCTTCGATTCCCTGGTGGGAACCCACGCGAACCAAAACCTGGTGGGTTTCCGTGTAATCCACGGCGGGATCACCCTCAACCTGAATCCCACAGTGGTGGAGAGCCCTGGCGAACGCCTTGGCGTTTTTGAGCACCTGAGTTTGATAGCTTTCTCGGTAGGTGTTCATCTCCATGGCCGCCAGAAGCAGACCGAGGAGGGTGCCCAGATGATGGTTGCTGAGAAAACCAGGAAACGCTCGCCGCCGGATGTGATCCCAGAGCGCTGCGTGCGGCGAGTCTGAATCAAATCGTGCCGCGATGATTCCCCGCTGGGTTCCGAAGAAGGTCTTGTGTGTGGAGCCGGTCACAATATTCGCCCCTTCGGCGAAAGGGTCTTGGAAGGCGGGCCCCAGAATACCCAGGACGTGGGCGGCATCATACATCACCAGGGGGCGTTGCTTGAGCTGGGAAAGGATTTGACATACTTGCTTCACCGGCTCACGGCAGATAAACATGCTCTTCCCGAAGATGACGAGTTCGGGGGCGAAAGTTTCGAGGAGAGAAGCAGTTGCCTCGATATCCACCTGATAAGGATTATCCTGCCGCACCGGGAAATGTTTGATCATGAATCGGCCGGTGGCGGGATCCCGTGCCACATAGTCGCGGAGGGGCCCCATCGCCTGGGCACTCAGATGACCGCCCAAATTGAGATGATGATTGAGGACCCCGTGAATCCGCTCCAGCTCTCCCTGCTTCTTATCTTGATTTCGGAACGCCACGAGGGCGCTGAAGACGGCCATGTTGGCCGTTTGACCGCTGATCAATCGTGGCTCCACAAGGTCTGTGCCAAGATACTGCCCCAATTCCTGAATGAGTTGCTGCTCAACCCATTCAATAAACTTGGTTCCCTGGTAGTAATACACTTCACGATTGAGCTGCTGAAGGAAATTATGCTCGGCATATCGCCCGACGGGGTCCGTGACCTGAATGAGGCGGACCAGCGGGGAGGGCGTCATTTCTGAGGGAATGAGGTTGATGCACTGTTGCTGTCGCCAGGTGTGATTTTCCAGAGTTTTTTCGAGCAGTGTTCTGACTTTATCTGACATGGTGATTTGTTACCTCGCCAGTACGAACGGTATTTAGAGCCTCACTGCACAATAATAGGTCGAAAGTACGGAGGAAGATCGCTTCGGCCATGCCGCCGTACAACACGGGCGGGAAGTGTGCGACCGCGGACATTTACCTCCACAAAAGCCTCTTGCGGGACTTCCGCGTTGAGATATGCCAGGGCGATCGCCCGTCGTGCCGTCTTCTCCGTGGGAACCGCATTGGCTTCTTCGCCTGTAAACACCCAGTACGGTACCACTGTGCCGCTGGTCACCCAACCCACTTTCTGGCCGTGCCAGTACACCTCGTCACCCTGTCGGGCAACTCCGGGGCCGAGAATCGCGAGAGGCCGAATCAACCGCGGCAAACTCTCGTGAGGGTGTGTCGTCCCCTGGCGATAACTCCGATAGGCGGCCGACTGGGCCTCCAGGGCGCGTCGTCCGATGAAGTCACCACGATCCGGCGCAAGATTGACGGCCACGCTAGCAGAAGGCGCAGCGAAGACGGGTATAGGGGTGCCATCGGGAGCCAGGCCCAGTTCGTGCCCGAAAAGTGTCAAACCGGCTTCCAGGCGGAGCGTGTCCCTCGCCCCCAATCCTACAGGTCGGATTCCCAGCGACTCTCCTGCTTCCACCAGTCCTTCCCACACGCGGAGCGTATGCTCGGCCGGTAAAAACAGTTCAAAACCCACCGGTTCCCCCGTGTATCCTGTTCGGGAAATGCGGAGATCAATATCCAGCAGCCCGGCTTCGGAGACAACATTTCGGGCAGGGGGTGGCAGTTGTCCCTCCGTGAGCAGCTTTTGCAGGAGTTCTTCCGTTCGCGGTCCCTGAACCGCCAGCATTCCCGTTGTGCCTGTCATATCTTCCAGTGCTACGGATAAGCCTTTCGCGTGCTCCTTCAAATGGTGCCAATCCTGTTCGGCGTTGGCGGCGTTCACAACCAGGCAATAGCCATCCGGAAATCGGAAAAGGTACGCATCGTCCAGGGCAGATCCGTCTTCTTGGGCCAGAATGGTGTACTGAGCTTGCCACAGTTCGAGCCGTGCCGCGTCATTTGTCAGTACACGACGCAGGAATGTCACAGCGTCTGGCCCGGTTATTCGAAAGCGGCCCATGTGGCTGATGTCAAAGAGACCACCAAACTTTCGAACACCGAGGTGTTCCTGAAGGATACCGGATGAGAAGTGCAAAGGCATGTTCCATCCGGCAAAACTCGTCATACGGGCACCATGCTCTCTATGCCAATCAGCGAGAGGTGTACACGTGAGGGGCGTCACGCTTGACTCCAGGGATTCAGAAAGTTTTTGCATTCAGAATGCTGAATTAATCACGCTCTCGAAAAAACTATTCCGGCTTGGTTTCTGACAACCGAAACCATGTATTTTTGCAAATCGTTACCGTGCAAGGCAACCGTGGGGCACCTGACCCATCCCCATTTTTCCGCTGGCGATGGGAACGGTGACGTCCACACGGGTTCGCGTCAGCTCGGAGGGAGCCGCTTGTCAGGTCCACCTCTCAACGTGGGATACTCCGTTTTGCAGTAGCCGGCACGACAAGCGTGAGCCTCCGTGTTCGACGGACGCCGTGGAAAGCGACCTTTCAATAGACACAGGTCCCACGCCGACAGCGATGGGGATGAGAAAATCAATGGCCAGGGCGTCCCTTCAATAGAGACGAGTTCCATGCCGTTCGAGCATTCCGGTTGCACCCGAATCATGTCACGGACTGAAGGGTCCAGTGCCACCCGGCCCACGGCACCGGTAGGGGCAAGTCGTGGATTGTCCCTACCAACGCTCCACGCTCATCGCATGTCGTTTCTGCAAAAGTGAGGGCGGGTCACACCCACGCCTTGTTGACGTCCCGCAATCGGCGCTTTTAAATAGGCGTCAGCAGTGGCAACGGTGCACAAAACTAAACGGGAGATGCGTCATGACGAAACAACGCGGCTTGTTTATCTCGCGGAGGATGGTTTTGGTGTTCGGATCCTTGCTGGCTGTCCTGCCGCCTGCGTCTGGCGGCCGATCGGAAGAAGCGCAACCGGCTCCGGCGGCCGGTGAGAAAACAGTCGTCATCAGCATGGAGGACCTTTCGGCCTGGCGTGAGCCGCATGGAGAATGGGCCATTGTGGGCGAGGCCATGATGGACCTCCAGCAACCCCAACGACTGGCGGTGAAACCCGGTCAGGGAGTCCTCTACAACGGTCCTTCGGGAAAAACGGTGGACCTCTTCACGGTCATTGAGCACGGCGACGTCATCGCCCACATTGAATTCATGGTCCCGAAGGGATCCAATTCAGGCGTGTATTTTCAAGGGCGATATGAAATCCAGATATTTGACAGTTGGGGTGTGAAAAACCCTACGTACAGCGACTGCGGCGGGATCTACCAGCGCTGGGGCCCTCAGGGCGGTTATGAAGGACACGCCCCCCGGGTCAACGCCGCCAAAAAGCCAGGAGAGTGGCAAACTTTTGACGTTGTCTTCCGCGCTCCCCGGTTTGATTCGTCGGGCAAAAAGATCGAAAATGCTCGATTCGTGAAAGTCATCCACAACGGCGTCCTCATCCACGAGAATGTGGAAGTTACCGGCCCGACCAGAGCGTCGCATTTTACCGATGAAAAGCCGCTTGGACCGCTCATGCTCCAGGGCGATCATGGTCCGGTGGCCTACCGCAACATTCGCCTCCGGCTGGTTACCCTGCCTTGAAGAAGGACACGCCGTCCATTGTGGCATTCAGAGGTGCTGGCCCCGTAGATAAGGTCGAAGCGATGCCGAGTCAAGAAGCTGGGGACCGTCAAACGACCAATCCGGCGAACAATTACGACCTCGCGGAACAGCTCATCCTCATCCGACGCGCGCTGCGGCGGATGGCGGTGGTGATGGGGTTGCTTTGTTTGGCCGTGTTTTTGCTGGCGGCCAGCGTGTTTGGCTATCTCGTGAACTATTTCTCTTTCGATCCGTTGCTGGTGGGAGGCGTTTCTGCCGGTGCTGCCGTGGCGGGCTTCCTGGTTGGATTATTCGTAGGCCGACGTTAACCCGTGTTTGCTTCGTTGCTCAGCAAAGACGCATCCATCGCAGTTAACCTATTTCCTCAGCATTATGTCGCCTGGCCGCGGCCAACTCAGCGAACCTGCGAAGGCTGTGCCGCGGGAGGCCGCGTGGCAAGCACCGGATCGAAGTAATGGGTAGTCGTCTCAAAAGCCAGTTGGGTTGCTGAGCTAGCGCAGCGAACCTCCGCCCGGAAGATGTGATTGCCGGATTCCTGGGCTTTCGCCCGAATGGTAAGCACGAGCTTTTGGCCAGGCGCAAGTTGTTCAATTTTGTCAAACACCACTTGACCAGGCAGGATCTTGTGGGGGGCTCCTTCCGCTGCAAAGGGCTCGATCCCCTCCGAGAAAAAGCCAACCACAAAGACGTCGGCCGCCGCTTTACTCCCTTTATTCTCGACCACGATGCGGTACGTCCCTTCCTGTCCCACGGGCAGGGGTCGGCCTGGGTCTTCCACGTGAAGCACCAGGTTGGGCACAGCTTGGACTACCGTCACCAAGGAGGATTGAGCCGTCAGCCCCCCTTCTGCCACACCATCCACCATCAGGCGTGCCTCACCATCCGCCAGAAACTGACAGGGTATCTGAAAACTCTGTTTTTCTCCAGGCGGAAGGGTCGGGATTGTCCAACTGATGACACGCCCGTCAATTCGCGCCCCTTGTAATGCCTTTCGAACTGGCTCGAGCGCACTCGAGTAACGAAGCTGGATTCGCACATTTTCTGCAGGAGCAGTCCCGGGGTTCTCCACGTGCACAACGTACTCGTCGCTTTGACCAACGAACTGCAGGCTCGGGCCGGTGAGTGATACGCTCAAATCCGGTTTGACGATTGCGATCTCGTGATCAGCGTGAGCCGCAACGTTTCCAACCGCCGTGGCGTCAACGCTCAGGAGCATTTTCCCCGTCTCACGAGCAACCAACTCCAGTTCGATGACGCGTTTCTGTCCCGGCGCAAGACTGCCCAGGAGCTGCGTGATGGGGTCCTTTTGCGACTTGTTCAGTGGTTGAATGGCAACCGTGACGTCTTCCGCGTCGGCCGTACCAACATTGGAAACAACCAGGCGATACACTTCAGAACGTCCAAACAGGACCTCTTGGGGGCCTTCCACATGCACTTGGAGTTTGGGTTCCCGAACTTCGATTTTCGTCTCCGTACGCGGCGGAGCAAACGTGTACTGAATCGCCAGATCGATGGTTTGGCTTTCCCGCGGAATTAACTGCAAAGAAAGCTTTTCCGTTTTGCCTGCCCCGATCACCGGGAGCGTCCACACCAGTGCAGTACCACTGGCGTCTGAAGTTGCCGTCGTGTCCCCTGCAGAGGCTTCATAACCGACCACCTCGGCCCACCGCGGGATCGCAACCGTGACGCGAACGGCGTTCGCTTCGCGCCCGCCCTGGTTTTTCAGGTGGATCTCATAACTCCCAGGTTTTCCCAAAGTGATGCTTTCCGGCCCCACTGTGTCCACGACGAGAACAGGTCCGCTCAAAACGCCGGAAACGGTTCCAACCGTCCGATGATCCGCTGGCCTCGCAGGTGTCGGCACCGCAGAGGTGAAATCTTTGCTGCTCTGCGCTGGAGTGGGAGATTTTGCCAGAGTGGGTGAGTTCGTCCCCGTACCACGTTCCTCCGCCGATGTTTGCCCGTTTGGTGTGCGTCCTACGTTTCCGATAGGTGAAGAGCTCACATCGCGCGAATTGCCTGAAACCCGAGGCATGTTTTGGACAGACGCTTGCACCGATAACGGGGTCTGCGCGGCTGGAGACCTACCAACAGTTGGCCGCTGCGGGCGGACTTGGGCTGATTCGACTTCGACCGGTTGCGCGGCCACGGTCTGCGGAGCGATCCCATTGCTTGAGGACAGCAGACTGCGCGCCGCCTGATCAACCGTGGCGGTCGCCGGGCTTCCCCCCTCAGGCGTGCTTGTCTGGCTCGCGAGTGTTGCTGGTGAACGGCCTGGTTGTCCCGTCGGGGCCACTTGCGCTAAATTGACCATTGTGGGGACAGGCGATTCCGGCTCCGTAGACTGCGCCGGCGGTTGAGGGCCCGGTGTACTCTTGTCAATCACCGTTTGAGACGGTGCAGCCTGCGGCGCCTCGAGAGTTCGGTTCGAGGTAAACGGGGATTGCCGGTAGTCCAACAATCGCTGATAGAGCGGTGGGCGCGAACTGGAAGGCAGGGCTTCGTCGCCGACCGTGGCCAGTGTGGGCCGGGGAGGCACAGTGGGTACACCAAAATCCTTAGTGCCAGAGTCGGAAACCGGTTGAGCGAGATGCGGTTCGCCCGACCGGGTTGGTGATGTCGATCTTCGCGTCGATGATTCACCTGCGGCGGGCGCATCGGTAGGGACCGAGTTGCGGGGTACGGTGCCACTCACCACCGGGTCCGGTCGCGGAGTGAGCGGACTCCTCTCTTCATCAACGAAAGCTGAGCCCGCCCGCCTTGAGGAAGCTTCCCCTGCCTCGGTTTGCATATTGGCGGTCTGGGTTTTCTTTACCGGTCGTTTACCGGGAAAGATTCTTTCGCCGAAGTTTTCAATTCGGTCCAGCAGCCCCAGAGGCCGATCCGGCGTGTCGCTCAATGCCAAAGGATGACCCAGCGTGCACGCCAAAATAATCGAAAGGAAAAGAACGGTCAGCCTCATCACGTCACTCCTCTGAAACAAGGAGTCGTCACGTTTCCCGCGTGGAAAGATCGCTACTTTCCCTCAAGGACTGTATCGGACGGGGCGATTGAATTAGATTAGAGGATTTGGCGGGATGAATCGAATATTCCGTTTATGCCAACAAAGCCGACGCCGCACTAGGCGCAGGGATTCCATGGCCGATTCGTGGGACATTAACTAGTTTGATAGGGGGGGTTACAGAAGGCATATCCAAAACTTAGGCAGTCGCGGCCGGTAGACCTTGCCGAATAGCTGTTACTGCCTTATGGTGGTCTGAGTCCCGTCGATGGATGGGGCATTTGGCTGCATTGTGTTCAGCCGAAAAACGCGGGAAAGAAATATCGGTTGTGACAAAAAGGGCAGGCCTGTATACTCAATGTTTTTACAATCCCGCTCAGCGGTGCGAGTGAGGCCCGGGCGATTTTCGCACGCCATGCGCCATAGTCGTACAGACGGACCGTTTTGCCATGCGGTTTTCACTGGTTGACAGGATTATCGACGTCAAGCCTGGCAAAGAGATTACCGCGGTAAAAGCGCTCTCGCTTTGCGAAGAGTACCTCGCGGACCACTTTCCTAACTTTCCTGTTTTGCCCGGCGTGCTCATGCTGGAGGCTCTCACCCAGTCCGCCGCATGGCTGGTGCGAATCACCGAAGACTTTGCCCACAGTATCGTGGTGCTGAAAGAGGCAAAACGTGTCCGCTTTGGACAATTTGTAGAGCCAGGCCAGGTGCTGCAGGTGAGAGTCGAAATCCTCCGAGACGATGGCCGGCTCACCGAAGTCCAGGCAGAAGGGATGCTCAACGGCAAAACCACCGTGAGCGCACGCCTTGTTATGGAGCGATACAACCTGGCCGAGCGTGATCCCACCTGCGCAAATTTGGACGATTCGGTAAAACGGGACATGAGGAAACTGCTGAGCTTGCTGCTGGCTGGTGGAAAAATGCCCAACAGCGAGCCCCCCAAAAATACAGATCCCTTTGCGGGATCGCGCTCCGTCGCTCAGTCGGTCATGTCCAAAAGCTCGTGACATGCATGAAACGGGCGAGGCCACGGCGCGGTGTTTCCGCAAGAGATGAGCGACAGATGGGCAATGTCATCGGCGGGGAATACGGGGAATACCACGATCGCCGAGCTTTTTCGCAGAGATCGTACCGGTTCGCGTTAAATTTGCGTGCTCTCCCCTCAAGAAACGGTCAGTGACGAATGAAGCATCGATTTGAAAACAAGGTTGCGTTAGTAACAGGGGGCTCTCGAGGAATTGGGCGGGCCTGCGTCTTTCAACTGGCCCGGGAGGGCGCAGAAGTCTGGTTTTTGTATCAGTCCAACCAGTTGGCGGCGGCAGCGGTGATGAATGATCTCACCGCCGAAGGTGCCAAAGTCCACGCTGAGCAGGCGGATGTCCGTGACTCCGCCCGGATTCAACAAATAGTTGAAAAAATCCTCAATGCGCGAGGCAGAATCGACGTATTGGTGAACTCAGCGGGCGTGATCCGCGATGGCCTCGTGGGGACAATGACCGACGAGCAATGGCGAGAAGTGCTGGAAACAAATTTGACCGGAACATTTAACTGCTGCCGGGCGGTTGCCCAGCCAATGCTTTCGCAGCGTCAGGGAAGCATTGTGAATCTGTCCAGCACGGCTGCGGAGTTTTCCTCCCGCGGGCAGGCTAATTATGCGGCCAGCAAGGGAGGCATCAATGGTCTGACGCGAGCTCTCGCCAAGGAGTTCGCTCCGCGCGGGGTCCGCGTCAATGCCGTCGCCCCCGGCATGATCGAAACTGACATGAGTGAGGCTGTCAGAGGGCTTGCCGGGGCCAAAATCAAGGAGATCATCCCGCTCCGGCGTGTCGGCACACCCGAGGAAGTCGCTCACCTGGTCGCATTCTTGGCCAGTGACGAAGCCTCCTATATCACCGGCCAGATCATTCGCGTGGATGGGGGGCTGAGCTTGGGCGGCTATTGAGACGAGTTATAATAAGACTTTCCCACCCTGGGACCCTTGGCTGGCATACAAATTCCGGAGAATTGGTACGCACGAGGACGTCCCGGTAGTCGGATGCTGTTCATTCCAGAGGACTGCCGGGCGGATGCGGAAATGTGGATTTGATAGGTTTCGGATTGGTCAAAGGGAGACTGCAATGCTCACCCAGGAGGAGATTTATCAGAAGGTTCGCGAGGTGCTCGTAGACGCACTGGCCGTAGACGAAGAGGAGGTCAAGCCTGAGGCTACACTGGTGGGGGACCTCGGTGCGGAGTCGATCGACTTCCTCGACATCGTGTTCAAGCTGGAAAAAACGTTCAATATCAAAATTCCGCGAGGTGAATTGTTCCCGGAGGATATTTTGACCAATCCGGAGTACGTCAAAGACGGCAAATTCACCGAGGCGGGCCTCGCCGAACTCCGCAAGCGGATGCCGTTTGCCGAGTTGGACCAATTTGCGCGGAATCCTCTGGTTCAGGACTTTGCCAATCTGCTGACGGTACGCGACATGTGTCGGTTTGTGGAGCTGAAGCTCCAGCAGCAGGAAGGCCAGGCCTCAGCATGACGGTCGGCATCGATGCGGAGGGGGCCGCCGAACGGGTGCATCCCGACGCGTGCTGATTTTTAAACTTTGAGCCCAGAATATGCGGTGGTACTGGATCGATCGGTTTATCGAATTCCACAGCGGGCGGATGGCCAGGGCGATCAAGAATGTCTCCCTGGCCGAAGAATATCTTCATGATCATTTTCCCGGCTATCCTGTCATGCCCAACAGCCTCGTCATTGAAGGCGTGGCTCAGACGGGCGGCCTGCTGGTTGGGGAATACAATCAGTTCAGGCTGAAAGTGGTGCTGGCCAAGGTTCCCCACGCTAAGTTTTACTGCGAGGCTGTGCCCGGCGACGTGCTCACTTACACAGCCACCATCGAGCACATCCATCCCCATGGAGCGGTTGTCAAGGCAACCAGCCACAAGGGCGAAACCCTTCAGGCCGAGATGGAACTGGTCTTCGCCCATCTCGGTGAGGAATTCAATGACCGGGAACTCTTTGATCCCGGAACGCTGACGCACATGATGCGAATCCTTCGGGCCTACGAGGTGGGAAAAGCCGCCGACGGATCCCCACTGAAGGAACCGCCCGAGGAATCGGCGTAGCCGGGAATTGGGGAGAATCCTATCGCTGTGTCGTCTCTCCGTGTAGCGTTTAAAATAGGATCAGTTAACTGATCTTGATAGCCTACCCATGAAGTTGCCAATGGACGCCCGATATCATCAATTGTCGGCAATCACTGGAAGTCGCAGAATCCGCTGAGCAGTAATCGGAGCTAGCTCCATGAGGCGCCGCGTTGTCATTACTGGAATGGGAATGGTCACCCCGCTCGGTGCGGATCTCGAAACTGTATGGCGTCGCCTCCTCAATGGCGAGTCAGGTATCGACTATATCACGCTCTTCGACGCCAGCCATTTTCCCACTCGGATTGCGGCGGAGGTAAAGAACTGGAGCCTGGCCGACGTCGGTGAGGATCCCGAAGAGTGGAAGTTCCAGGGGCGTCACACGCACTTCGCTATCGGAGCCGCGAAAAAAGCATGGCAGGACGCGGGGCTTGATTCAGCGAAAATCGATCCCACGCGATTTGGGGTCTACACTGGCAGCGGCGAAGGACAGCAGGATTTTCACCGCTTCACCCAGATGATGGTGGCGGCCCTTTCGGATGGCGAACTGGACGTTGTCAAATTCACGAAAAAAGGGCTCGAAATCCTCCATCCGATCGAAGAGCTCGAGCAGGAACCCAATATGCCGGCAGGTCATCTGGCCGGGCTGTTCAACGCCCAAGGCCCGAACATGAACTGTCTGACGGCATGCGCGGCGAGCAGTCAGGCGATCGGCGAGGCCGTGGAGATTATTCGTCGCGGCGAAGCCGATATCATGCTCTCCGGGGGAACCCATACGATGATCCATCCCTTCGGCGTGACAGGCTTCTGCCTTCTCACGGCGCTGAGCACGCAGAACGATCCCCCCCAAAAGGCCTCCCGCCCATTTGATCGCAACCGTGATGGATTCGTCTTGGGCGAAGGTGCCGGGATGGTCATCCTGGAGGAATTGGAACACGCCAAGCGTCGGGGTGCCCGAATTTACGGTGAGGTCATCGGTTATGGCACAACAGCCGACGCCTACCGGATCACCGACACCCATCCCGAAGGCCGCGGTGCCATTAGCTGCATGCAGATGGCGTTGAAGGACGCGGGCATCAACCCGGAAGACGTTGATTACATCAATGCCCACGGTACAAGTACCGTGGTCAACGATAAAGTGGAAACCCTCGCCATCAAGAAGGTCTTCGGCGACTATGCGTACAAATTGCCGGTCTCCAGCACCAAGAGCATGATGGGGCATCTCATCGCGGCCGCCGGGGCGACAGAGCTGATCATCTGTCTGCTGGCCATTCGGGACAATGTACTCCCCCCGACGATCAATTACGAAACGCCTGACCCGGAATGCGACCTCGACTACGTGCCGAACGTTGCCCGAGAAGCTAAGTGCGATATCGCCCTCAGTAACAGTTTTGGCTTCGGAGGTCAGAATATCAGCCTGATTGTCAGTCGCTTCACAGGCTGAACGCCACCGTCGCATCCCATCGGGATTGTCCCCCCGTCGAACGTACTACGGGGATAAATTCACCGCTCGCGCGGCAGGATTCCACTCATCGAGCCAGGCCGGTCTCAATTGCCACCGAGCAGCACCGCTTTTTAACAAAGGTGATCGGCAGCCTACAGCGTCAATCGCTATCAAATGATAGTTCGGGCTTGATAATTCTGGCGCTAAGCCACACTGACCAATTTTTCCAGGGTGCTGGCGACACGCTGCTTGAAATCATCAATCTCCTCGGGCAATTCGAATCCGACAATCATGACGTCCACGCACCCGGAGCGAAGCGCGAACTCAATGGCCCGATCCCGCAAGGCAGGGTCATTGCGGAACGCCCCTTCGCCGACAATTTTCATCCCGATGACGCCCTTCCCCGAATCGTGAATCCGTTTCAGGACCGGCATCACCACCTCGGGCTTGTCGTCCATTTTTGTGCCCAGATGATTGACGCGGGCATGCACGACGTCGACCCAATCTGACTCGGCCGCTGCCTCCAGTGCGGAAACGGCGTGACAGGAAACGCCGTGTGCTCGAATCAGCCCCTTCTGCTTCAGGTCCTCAAGCAGGTCCATCTGTCGCCGCATCGTGTCCGTCCATTGACCGTTCATCATGCAGTGAATTTGCACCAGATCAATATAATCGGTGTTGAGTTCCTTAAGGAAACGCTGGACCGCCTTGTCGGCGTCAGTGCGATCTTCCTCGGGGATACCCGAGGGATGGAACCACACCTTTGTCACGAGCACGTAGCTGTCTCGCGGCTTATCGCGTAATGCGCGGGCAACATACTGATGGGAACCGTAAAGGTCGGCATTATCGAACAATCGGATACCCGCATCATAAGCGTAGCGGACAACTCGCTCCGCGTGCTCCAATCCCCGACGCGTAAGATTCGACTGGCGATTGAACGCCCGCATGCCGAAGCCAATCCCGATACGCGTCGCCTTGAGGTGTTTCCCCAGCGGCACCAGCGCGACTGGGTCAGTTGAAAAGCTGCTTGTGCTCGCGTGCGCCGGCCGCTGCGCTGCGAGGTGGCTTTCAAGCCACAATCCCGCACCAATGGTCGCTGTATTGGCAAGGAAGGAACGTCGATCGAGCGACATTATCGATCTCCCTCTGCTAGGCAAACGAATCCTGACGACCTTACGCGTTGAACTTTTCAACGCGATGCTCAATCGGCACGCGTCATTCTATCGGGGGGCCGGGAATTCGGCAACTTTATATACCGTCTGCGTGATGATAAACCCCACCCGTTGATAGAGGCGAATCGCGCCTTCATTTTCAGCGGTCACTTCAAGAAACACTCGCGGAGCACCCGCCTGTTGAAATCCTCTTAATGCTCGATAGAGCAATCCCCGTCCCACGCCTCGATTGCGGTGTGCAGGAGTGACGCCGACATTCTGGATACTTCCGATCCCGGTATTGGGATCCAAAATACCCTGTATCGTGCCGCAATATTCGCAGACACCGTCGTCCGAAGATTGTCCCCGAAACACGGCCAGCCAGGTCGCCTGGGGGAGGAAGCCCGGCTTACGGACAATCGCTAACATCAGCCGACGGCAGCTTGACTCGTCCAGGAAGCAGGGAAACACGTTGGCGTCAATCTCCCCGCGAAAACTGATGTGTTTCACCCGAGCATGAATGTCGAGCAAATCCGGCTGCCACGGCAGAAAAGTGTACCCTTCAGGCACCGCGGGCTCTTCTAGGACGCGATTTTGTAAGTCGATTTCCATTCGGTATCGTTTAAAATACGTCCAGCCCATGCCGCCGTGTCCCTCACTCGAGATTAGCAGGGGGTGACATCGACCTAACCTCAGTCTAGGTCACCCCCGGTTCGCGGTCAACGTGACCAGGATTCTGAGGGATGGTGTTTGCGCGGAACACAGCCGCCAGCCAGTCGCTTGACGGTCCAACGGGCCGCGAGAAGACGCTCCACGGCGTCCGGAAGTGGGACGTGTGTGACGGAGGTCAAAGCTGTTCCCTAATTACCCCTCCGGCTATTCCACGGCTTCACTGCGTCGGACTCACTTTCAGTTGATCCTCAGGCCAACCGAGGCGCTTCGCAGCCGCAATCGGAGCCTGCCAATCCTCGGTTCTCTGCGTGTTAAGCTCAACGCGACTTCGATCGGCAGCGAGCAACACAGCCTGGGGAACTTCCAGAACTCGTGAGCTGTTGAGGATGTAGGGTCCGTCGCGGTGACTTGTCGGCATGTTTGTCAGGATGAGCGTATCCACCGGTTCAAAAACACTGGCGTAGCACGCAAGGACCCCGAAACGTCCCTGGGCTTTCATCGTTAGGGGTATTCCTTTCCAGGCGTTTTGCCCACGAATTGACTGGATGACCCGCACGATATCAAAGATGCGCATTCCGTCGCTGGTTTGACCAATGAGCATGAACCGCCGCTCAATCTGAGTGCGTTTCTTCGCATCCGAGTTCCAGGCCGTTGGGCCGATGCCTCGTGGCAACAGCAGAACCAGCATGGTGCCGGGAGCATTCGTTATCCGCGACTTCACGCTCTGCCACGCTTCCTCGCTCCCTTGAAGGGTTTTCTCCTCATCGGTGACAAGGTCCTGGCCGAGGATTTCAGAGAAATGCAGTTTCAAACCGGACAGCCACCGGGACCAATCGTCCTGATCGAGCAGCTCGATTTCTATCTGCCTGGGTGTCCCGTCCGCACCGCGGAGGTAGTAAATGGGCAGAATAACCTCATCCTGCACCGGAAGTTCCGCCCTCACCAGCCGGATTCCGTCGGCCTCCGCCTCCTTGACGTTCTTCCAGGATGGTGAGGGCAGGTTGGCGGGCCAGCCCCTGAAACATTTTTGTTTCAATAGACTGATCCACCGAGTTTTAAGTTCTTGCCATTGGGAAACGTTCTCCGGAAAGACAATCGGTGCCGTCGGAACGAAATGGTCATGAATTATTGTGTTGAGCTGGTCTTCGGGAATCTTTTCCAGAACCTTCAGCTCTTGAGGCGTGAAAACCTTTTCGACGGGGTCATAGACTTCCCGCTCTTTGCCCAAAAGATGACGATCGATCCATCGAAAGGCCGCCTCTTGAATGGGCTGAATATCATCATGAGCTGCTTTGGTAATGAAAATGCCGATTTTATCCTCGGCATCGTACAAGCGATAAATCTTGCGCGCAGTCTCGTACACTCTGCGAACGCCATCCTCAGGAAAAATGGGGTCATGATCACCATTGACGATTAAAAGCGGGCGGGGGGCCACCAGAGCGGCGACTATGGGATAATCCCAGCGGTACGTGTTGACGAAATACATACAATCGCAGTGTCCCTCCACACAGCCATCCACGACGTGGTTCTGAAGATCTGTGATACCGGCCACGGGTACCGCCACCTTGACACGCGGGTCGATCGCGGCGATCCACCAACTGTAGGCCCCGCCTCCACTGCGGCCAGTGACCCCAATCCGTTCTGGGTCGACCTCGGCACGGGTCTGCAAATAGTCGATCGCCCTTACACAGTTCCAGGCTTCAACTCCCGCCGGGGTATAACCACGGTTGTTCCACCACCACATTCCGTAGCGATAGGTCCCGTGGTGGATCCCCTCAATTTCTCCAAGTTGCAAGCTATCCAGTACCAGGCAGGCGTATCCGTGCCGCGCAAACCAGACGGCATGAAAATGGTAGTGCGTCTTATTACCGTAGCTCACGTTATCAATCTTCACCTGCGAGTGACCACACAGGTAGAGAACGGCAGGCACTCGACCTGAAACATTTTTCGGCAAATACAGATTGGCAGTGACGTACAATCCCGGAAGGGATTGATAGTACAGCTTTTCCACGCGAAAATCCTCTCGATCAATTGCGCCTGTTACCGTCACTTTTAGATCACTTTTCGCTGGCCAGGGATCGAGTCCCAGCATTTCACGAAGTTGGCGGCGGTATTCCTCACATCGCTGCTCCCAATCCGCTCGTGTTTTAATGTCAGACAGACAGTTCTCTCGAAGGACGGCAACTTCGTGCTCGAAGTAGCGGCTTAGCATGCTGTCGCCCGGCAAAGGGCCGAGCGGGCGCCACTCTGGCCGCGGTTGACCCAACGCCACGTTGCCACTGACAACCACAGCCACAAACACGACTCCCCAAACGACTGAGTGCCCAAGACTGCGTCTTCCCGCGTTCATGGCCAACTCCTCTTTTCGTGCACCTCTTTTCATGCAGTGGATTGCATGCACACAAGCAAAACCGATTGCGGAGGGGCAGGGTCAAGCGATCCCAGCACACCGGCCACTCACGCGCCAAATATTGGACCAACCAGAGGCAGCCCTCACAAGATACCGGCTTCCCTATCTTCAGTAACATCATGAAACGTCTCACGTTTCTGCTTGAATTCTCACAGCTTAAAGGTTAGCCTTAACATGACCACGAAGGTCATTGTTTGCCGCAGGTTCGACGCCTGCCGGTTCTCGCTACAGAGGGTTCTGCATCTACCTTCCAGCGATGACGTGCGGGCCCGAATACCTGCGAGTGTTTCTGCCTAACTGCTCAATCACGCTGACGGGAGGACGAACTATGAAGACCGCGCTCTCTGTCGTCTCTGGCGGATGTGCCTGCTGTGTCACACGACGGCGTTTCCTGGCTGGATGTGCAGCCTGTGCGGCTGCCACGACGATGATTCGGCCATCTCCGCGGGAATCCCACGGGGCGGAATCCACCCGCTTGCGAATCCGCCTGATTTTCGCTCTTCATGGTCCTGTTCAGGAAGGCCCCGACTGGCCGAACAAGGGTTTCGACTTCCGGCCGGTTATGGCGCGAATCGAGCAAACGCTCAAGAATGGTTGCCCGGACACGGACTTTCTTCCTGCCATGGCCAATGGTCCGGAAGCGGCTGCGAAGATCGTCGAGGAAGACAAAGCAAACCCGCCTGACGGTTACATTGTTTACCAGATGAATTGCTGGAATCGCGTTGTGCAGACAATTGCCGACACGGGTAAGCCGGTGCTCTATGTTGACTTCCAGTTCGGAGGGAGCGGCGGCTTCCTCGTGTACACGGCGAGTTTCCTCCGCCAGAACAAGCCGAACGTGGCGTTTGTGGCGTCCTCCAATATGGACGACCACGTGGCGGCCGCTCGATGCTTTCAAATTGTAAAACAGGGCGGTTCGACGGCAGACTTTGTCGCAGCGGTCACCAAACTCCGGCGTGACAAAACCCCGGCCGCCGGTGATCTGACATCCCTCCCGGACGCTTTGAACCCACTTTCACCGGAGGATACGCTCAAGGCCATCAAAGAAGCCAAAATTCTCGCCGTGGGAGGTGGGTGGCCGGGAATCTCCGATGCAATCCAGAAAGAGCTGGGAGTGCCTGTCATTTCAGTACCCTTCGAGGAGCTCAATAAGGCCTGGGAAACCGTAGACAAAGACGAGGCCCGGGAGATCGCAGACCGATGGCAAAACACAGCCGCCCTGATCGAGGGTGTCTCTCGCGAAACTCTTGAACAATCTGCGGCCATGTATCTGGCGGAAAAAGCCGTTTTGCAAGCCCACGGTGCCAACGCGATCACAATCAATTGCCTGGGCGGTTTCTACGGCGGTCATATCCACGCCTATCCCTGTTTGGGATTTCACGAACTTAACAACAGTGGGCTGATCGGTGCCTGCGAGTGCGATCTGCGATCGACGATCACGATGGTGGTCATGACTGCCATGACAAAGGGGCGACCGGGCTTCATCTCCGATCCCGTAATCGATACGGCCAAGCGACAGATTATCTACGCGCACTGCGTGGCATCCAATAAGGTGTTCGGCCCCAATGGTCCGGCGAATCCCTTCCAGATCCTCACCCACTCCGAGGATCGCCAGGGAGCTTCCGTGCGATCGCTCATGCCCGAAGGTTACATAACAACAACCGTCGAATTGGCACCGGAGCGCAAGCAGATCCTCTTCCATCAGGCGAAGAGCGTTGGGAATTCCCTGGATGACCGTGCCTGCCGCACCAAATTGTGCGGCGAACCCGTGGGCGATATCGAGAAATTGTTCACACAATGGGACGCCTGGGGCTGGCATCGTGTGACCGTGTACGGGAACCTCAAAGAGGCGGTCTTCGGACTGGCGGACAAACTGGGCTGGTCGGTCATCGAGGAGGCATGACCAATTCCGATATCGGCGCCTGAGTTCGTCCTCGTTGCGGCCGCCGCTCGAGGACCCACAACGATTGTCTGCGCTGCCGCTGGTTGAATGGCGGTATTTAGCTCTTTGAGAGGAACAACATTTCGTTCACCAGTCTTAAGCCGGAAAGGGTGGCGAAAAGTCGGCCTTTTCCGGCTCTTTTTTCGCCCGTACATTAAAAGAATTGACGGACCGTGAAATGTGAGATCGGCGATCCCTGACATAAACGGTGAGTCCCATGGCGAAAAAAAAGAGAAAGGCTAACCAGGAAGAACAGGTTACCACCACGGCAGTGGCCTTGGACGAACGAGACCAACGGACGCTGGAACGGATCCAGGCCCTTGCGGACCATGTCATCCAGGCCGCGAAGGCCCGCAAAGACCCCTATATCGACATCCCCGCGCGGACACTTTCCAACGTCTATTTCAACAAGAAGAAACGATTCATTGAGATGGGCAAGGCCAAGAACCGTCGTCATCTTTTCAACCTTGCCCAGGCCAAAAGTTATATGCAGACAATGCTCGTGGCCAGCGGTTGCAAGCGATTGATCGAGCAGGGGAAGACGACCAGCATCCGTGGATTGTTCTACCTCCTCAAGCACACCATCGAAGGGACCAAGGAGGAAACGTTCGCCACACAAGAGGAATGCGACCCGATTATTGAAGATGTCGAAGTCACCCTGAACGCCCTTCGTGAGGAACTCCATGTGTACGCCACGAACCGGGGGGCGATGGTGGGAGAAATCACCATCGTGGACAGCGGGGATGAGATCGACTGCACCCGCATGGGTTCGGGTGGGTATGCAATCCCCTCGATTGTGGAACCCAACGTCATCCAGTTCGTCAAATGCGATGCAAAGTTTGTCCTCCACGTAGAAAAAGATACCGTGTGGCGGCGCTTCAACGAGGACAAATTCTGGAAAAAACACAAATGCATTCTTACACACGGCATGGGGCAGCCACCCCGTGGTGTGCGGCGGTTGCTGCACCGCCTGCATTACGAGCTGGGGCTGCCCATCTACTGCCTTCTGGATAATGACCCCTGGGGATATTACATCTACAGCGTGATCAAGCAGGGGTCGATCAATCTGGCCTATGAATCGCAGCGAATGGCCATTCCAGAAGCCCGATTCCTTGGACTGCGATCCTTTGATTTCGAACGCTGCGGCCTTTCAGAGTCTGTCACGATTGCCCTCACCGAAGCGGACCGCAAACGAGCCAAACAAATCATGGAATATCCCTGGTTCAAGCATAAGAAGGCCTGGCAGGACGAGATCAAGAAGCTTCTCGACAACGGCTTCAAGCTCGAGGTGGAAGCCCTCATTTCCAAGGACATCAGTTACGTCACCGAGGTGTATGCCCCACAACGATTGCGAGACGGCGACTGGCTGGATTGACCGGACTACCGTGTTTTGGACGCAATCGCTGAGTGCCTCCCTGGCCACAGTTCAGGTTCGCCATTTCCCGGTGGGATCGCAACGTTTTCTTATCAACGTTCCCTAGCCAGCACAAGCCCTCCGACATATACATCACGTATCACCGACGCAGACAATGCGTGTGGGATGTCGTGGACCCGCGTGCGGAGAATTGCCCTTGTGCATCCGCCGGCCAGTCAACGCCGCCCGCCTGATTTGTGTATATTGGAGATATTCTGTCCTTCCCAGCAGGTGATCGTTGCCCTTCACCGTGTGGCAGAAGAATCATGCCGAACATCGAACAAACCATCATCCTTTTGCCGTGCTACAGTCTTGAAGATTTTCAGCTCAGCAGAAATGACGACGAATCAGAGGAGATTCTGGCAGGATGGTGTGGCCTGTTCCATCCCGGGCTGCTGCATCGAACGCAGATGCTGCCGCGTTGGGAAAGGGCCTATGACCCGCCACTGGCACCCGATCAGGCTCTCATCGTGATTCCCGAATGTTCGGAAAAGAATCTTCCCAGCACGTGGTTGGCCGACCTGCCCGCGGACCACGTCACTGTGATCCGGCGGTTTAAGAATCTGCCCGGCCTGTGGCGAGCTATCGAACAGGCAGCGCCAGGACTTTTGGAGGGCGTTCCAAAGGATATTGTGGATGACTTCGTCGCACTGGGTTTTGCCTATCTTCAGGTGGAGCTCATGACGCGTCAGCTCCGCTACATGAGCAATCTCGACGAAATCCGTTTCCGGGAAAGTGTCCTCAAAGCGGCAGCCGCCGCCCTGGTAGGCAAGGCGGATGAGGCTCGCCAACAGCTTCAACGGGGATTCGATCTGCTCACCGAATCGCGCGAGTATTTTTATCCGGTTCAGGCGTATCTCATCGACCTCACTTTGACAGCGGAAACGACGCTTGGCGCCGGGCTGCGCCGGGAACTAGAAAGCTTTGACCGCGTTAATCTGCTCACAACCGGCCATCTGCTCAAATCCATGGCCGAGCGCGAGCCGGAGTCGCTGGCAGTACTCAAGTCGGTTCTTGCCGAGGGACATGTCGTGACACTGGGAGGAGAAGAAGATGAATCCCTCAGTGCGATCCTTCCCCAACCGGCTCTGCTGCGATCTTTCCACCAGGGTCTGGACACGTGGAATGAAATCCTGGGAACACGTCCACCCATCTATGGCAAACGCCGATTCGGCCTGACGACCCTATTGCCGGGAATTCTTTCCCACTTTCGTTTTGAAGGCGCTTTTCACTTCGCCCTGGACGACGGCAAGTTCCCGGTGGGGAATCAGAGCAAGTTACGATGGGAAGGAATTGATGAGAGCGATATCGACAGCGTGGGACGGGTGCCGGTGGACGCCTCGCGTCCTGCAACGTTCTTGAAATTGGGCGAAACGATCGGGCGGATGCTCGATCTGGACCACGCGGCGGCCCTTATCTTCGCACACTGGCCGTGCCAGGTTTCGCCCTGGTATTCTGTGCTGAAGCGCGTCGCCCAGTATTCTCCAGTGCTGGGCCGTTTTACACCCATTACGGAATACTTCCGCAACACTCAATACGTCGGTGCCCGCGTTTTTCACAAGGCGGATGAATATCGGCCCGCGTACCTCGTCCAGGATGTGGCGGCGTCGTCCTCCTGGCCGATTTCCAAATGGACTCATTATGTCCGTCGATGTGCGGAGGCAGACGCGCTGGTTGCCCTGGCTGTCATTCGCGGTCTGATTACCGGTCTGTGGGACGAACTTTCTCAAAAACTTTGCGAGGTTGCCGAACTCGCGTGGAGAAACGCGGATGCTGTGATCAATGAGAGGGAATCAACTTTCGATCCACAATGGCCCGATCGCTTTGGCACGCTGATGCGCAGCGCGTGTGACTCCTTGACCTCGCTTCTGCCGCGATCGCCGGCCGCATCCACAGAAACTGGGGTGCTCTGGCTCAATCTCTCTTGCGTTTCGGCTCGGGGATATGTCTGCCCACAAACCCCCGAGAAACGAGAAAACAATTCGCCCGACCAGCAGGTCAAGCCGGCGACCTGCGTGGTGCCATCCTATGGTTACGCCTGGGCCTCCAGTGCGGCCGGATCTGACATAGCAAAGCAATCACAACGGCGTGAATCCTGGTGGAGTCGCTTTTTCGGGAAAGCGAGCGAAAAAGCTCCGGAAGAAGAGTGGGCCATTGAGAACGAAACAGCCCGTCTGGTGGTGGATAAGCTGACCGGCGGCATCCAGGGCATTTACCCCCTTCCCTACGGACGCAATCTTCTTGCCCAGCGACTGGGCATGCGGCTGGGAGCGTCGATCCTTGACGAGGACACGCAGGATCCGGAAGCCGAATATTCGCGCATGATCGCCGAGAGCATCCGTCACGTGACGCTATCCCCGGAAGAACCGGCCATCCAAAGTGAGGGTCGTTTGGTCGATCGACAGGGGGAAACCATTGCCCGGTTCAGCCAGACGGTTAGTGCCCCGGTGCATTTACCGTTCTTTCGAATCCGAATTCAGCTCGAACCGCGGCGAATTCCGGATTCCAACCCCTGGGCCTCTTACTACGCCTGCCGCTTTGCATGGAATGACGAAACGGCCACGCTTTCACGCTCACTCGGATGGTGCCGAACTGAAACAGAGCGTGAGCGGTTCGAAAGCCTCTATTTCAATCAGGTGGCGGGGAGTCATCACACGCTCACGCTCCTTTGCCCCGGACTGCCCTACCACCGGATGGTCGGCCCGCGAAAGCTCGACACGCTTTTAATTGTGCGAGGAGAGGAAGCAAGGGATTTCACGCTGGGAGTCGGCGTGGACATCCGTTATCCTCTGCATGCCGCGCTCCAACTTTTGCAACCACCGATCCTGTTATGTCAGGCGACGCCGCCGTGTAGCCCGCAGTCGGCTTGGTTTCTCACGTTGGATGTGCGGAATGTCGTGGTGTCTTCGCTCCAGCCCGTTGTTGAAAGTCACCACCTGGCCGGTCTGCGACTTGCGTTGACCGAAACAGAAGGACGTGCCGGTCCTGTGACCATTCAGACCTGCCGCTCTTTGTCGGCTGCTCACCGTATTGACGGTTCGGGGGAAGTGATCGAGCCGCTGGCATTGGACGGCGATTCGGCCCGTATTCAAATAGGACGCTTCCAGACTGTGGAGATCGAGTTGCGGTTTCAGACGGGTCGCGGTGAACAGGCGGGTTCGCAAAACCGGGACAACGTGATGGGATGACAAGAGAGCAAGTAGACATGGAACCGTCACCTTCTCACTCTGGCAGTGGCACCCATGAACTATCGGGACCGCTTGTGGTCACCATTGACGGCCCGGCTGGCGCGGGAAAGAGTACGGTGGCCAAAAAGCTGGCCGAAAGGCTTGGTATCCGCTACCTGGACACCGGAGCCATGTACAGGGCAGTGGCGCTGGCCGGTCACCGACAGGGCGTGAACTGGCATGACAATGACCAGGTCCGTCGTTTGCTCCAATCCCTTGAACTTCACGTAGAAGAGGATCGCATCTTTCTCAATGGGGAAGATGTGTCGGATTTGATCCGTTCACCCGAGATCACTCGAGAAACCGCTCGCGCGGCTGACGTTCCGCTCGTTCGCGAGTTTCTCATCGCTCAGCAGCGGGCCATTGCTGCTCGTGAGTCCCTCGTCACCGAAGGCCGTGATCAAGGGACACTCGTTTTTCCGGATGCACGTGTCAAGTTTTTTCTCGTTGCATCGCCGGAGGAACGGGCCCGGCGGCGCTGGCGGGATTTCAAAGAGAAAGGAATTGACATTGCTTACGAGAAAGTTTTGGAAGAACTCCTGCAACGGGATGAGCAGGATTCGCGGCGTCCTTTCGGTGCTCTCAAAAAAGCTCCCGATGCCATTGAAATCCAGACTGACGGCCTATCTGTGGACCAGGTCGTGGATGTCCTTCTGAAGCACGTCCGGAGTCACGTCGGCAGAAACAGTCTCGGTGAGTGATTGAAGGAAAAGCCCCAATCAGCGTGTCGGTCGTTCCGCGGATTGGCCCTCTAAGGCTTTTCGCACGGTGTGTCGAGAGACCGAGAAAGTCATTCGGGCACACGATAATGCCTTTGGCGCGGAACACGGGGTAGTACGAACAAAAGCCCGTGCTCGGAATTGAGCACGGGCCTCGATCTCATGCGGCAAAGGAATCCGTTTCACTCAGCTGGCGGGAGCATCGCCGTGGCCTGTTGGTGACTGCGAAACGGCGTTACCCTGTCCGGAGGCATTCTCGCTGGAGGACGAGATCTGCACCCGATTGTCCTGCATTCCGCCATTGCCCTGGGTCGCAGACTCCACCGGTTGAGAGCCTGCCGGCGGAATATCCTCCAGGAGTGCATACCGGTGGGTGCTCGGTGTCGTCGCACGGGCAGCCAGCTTCTCGAGGGCCTCCGGCCGCAGACGCACTTCAGCCTCCTGATACTTCCGGAAGCCCGTGCCAGCCGGGATCAAACGGCCCAGAATGACGTTCTCCTTCAGCCCGACAAGCCGGTCAACTTTACTGGCAAGCGCCGCCTCAGTGAGCACCCGCGTCGTTTCCTGGAAGCTTGCCGCCGAAATGAAGCTATCACTTTGCACCGCGGCGCGGGTGATACCGAGCAACTGGACTGAGGCCCGCGCAAGCGTGGGCGCCACGGCCTTGGCGGGCCGGCCACCCCGGCTCTCCACCTGCGCGTTTTGCTGTTCGAACACCTCGCGCGGTACGATTTCACCCTCGTGATAATTCGTATCGCCGGGATCGACGATCTTCACGCACTTGGCGAGTTCCGCGTTGCGGCGCCGAAATTCGAACTTGTCGATGAGCGTTCCCTCCAGCAACCCGGTGTCGCCACCTTCCATGACTTTCACCTTGCGGAGCATCTGAGCGACGATGATTTCGATGTGTTTGTCGTTGATGTCCACCTGTTGCTGGCGGTAGACGCTCTGAATCTCCTGCACGAGGTAACGCTGCAGTTCTTCCTCGCCGGAGATTCGCAGAATCTCGTGAGGATCGAGGGGACCTTCCACCAGGCTGTAACCCGCCTGCACATAGTCACCGGTGTGGACGCGAAGGTGCTTTCCAGGCCCCACCAGGTGCTCACGCTCGATTCCACTCTCGCTGCGGATGACGATGGTGCGGCGTCCGCCTTTTCGCTTTTCTCCAAGGATTTCCACATACCCGCTGATTTCGGCAATGACGGCCGGATCTTTCGGCCGGCGGGCCTCAAAGATCTCCGTCACGCGGGGCAGACCACCGGTGATGTCCTGGGTACGGATGACGTCGCGCGGCTGCTTCGCTAGCAGCGTACCCGGCTGAACGATATCCCCTTCTCGCACAAGGATCTGCGCCTTTTCCGGCAAGTACTGATATTCAACAATCTTGCCGGTTTCCGGATCTTCGATCACGATCTGAGGCTGGTAATCACCGCGGTACTCCAGAACGAAGAGACGTTCCGCGCCCGTCGTCGGATCGTGCTCAATGCGGAGGGTCTCATTCTCGATGAGGTCTTCAAACCGAACCCGGCCACCACGCTCGGCGATCACCGGAATGCTGTGCCGTTCCCAGCGACAGATTATTTGGCCCGGTGTAACCTTTTCGCCTTCTTTCACCAGGAGGAATGCGCCCTTGGGCACATCGAATTTTTCCAGTTCCCGGTGTTTTTCATCCTCGATGATGACCTGTCCACTGGGCGAGACGATGACGTCCATGCCCTCCGGGTTGGTCACCACGTTGACGCGGACCAGCCGGACGCACCCTTCGCGAGTAGCTTTGACGGAGTCTTCCTCCAGCGCACGGGCCGCCGTCCCACCGATGTGGAACGTCCGCATCGTGAGCTGCGTCCCCGGCTCGCCGATGCTTTGCGCCGCGATAATCCCGACCGCGAGCCCCTCTTCCACCAATCGGCCCGTGGAGAGGTCCATGCCGTAGCACAGGGCGCAGACACCCAGTGGTGCCTCGCACGTCATCGGACTGCGGACCTGGATCTTTGTCAAACCCAGTTCCTCGATCTTTCGCGCGATCTCGGACGTGATGAGTTCGTTTTCACGGACAATCACCTCGTCGGTGATGGGGTTCACGATATTGTGACGGCTCACACGCCCCTTGATCGACTCGGCGAGTCCTTTTTCGACTTTCTCGCCACGGTGAAGCACGCTCTTGGTGACGCCCTGGGTCGTACCGCAATCGTACATCGTCACCACCACATTCTGCGCCACGTCGGCGAGCTTACGGGTCAGATAACCCGCGTCAGCCGTCTTCAGAGCCGTGTCCGCCAGCCCTTTTCGAGCACCGTGGGTCGAGCTGAAGTACTCGAAGACGGACAGCCCTTCGCGGAAATTCGCCTTGATCGGCGTTTCGATGATTTCCCCGGACGGCTTGGTCATCAGACCTCGCATCCCCGCGAGCTGTCGGACCTGTTCGATATTTCCCCGAGCACCGGACTTGGCCATCAGGTAGATCGGATTCACGTAGCCCGGGTAACGCCGGTCGTTTTCCAGCAGCTTTTCGAGTTCACGGGTGATCGTTTCCCGGGCTACCGTCCAGGCGTCGAGAATCTTGTTCTTTCTTTCGTTTTCCGTCATCGCACCGAGCTGGTAGCCCTTATCGGCCTTGATGACTTCTTTCTCCGCCTCCTCAATCACTTTCTTTTTGTTGGGTGGCATGAGGAGGTCGTCGGTCGCGAAGCTCAAGCCGCTCCGGGTCGCCCAGTAGAATCCCTGCCGGTTCATCGTATCGAGCAGGTCGATGGTGGCGGGTCGGCCCAAAAGCTCGTAGCAGTCTGAAATGACCTCCGAGAGCTTCTTCGAGGTCATCACCTCGTTATAGAACTGCATACCCTTGGGCAGGATCCGATTGAAAATGACCCGGCCCACCGTGGTCTGAATGATCGAACCCGGCGGCAGGTCGTAGCGGCCTTTCACCCGCATGTCCTGTGGGAGCCGAACGCGGATACGGGCATGGGTGTCCACCTTGCCCAAGCTGTAGGCCAGTTCGACCTCGTCCAGCGAGGAGAACACCATATCATCACCCTTGCGGTCGGGGATGGTATCCAGAGTCAGGTAGTACCATCCCATGACCACGTCCTGCGACGGGCTGATGATGGGCTTGCCGTGGGCCGGACTGAAGATGTTGTGGAACGACATGAGCAGGGTGTGCGCCTCCACAATGGCCTCAACGGACAGCGGGAGGTGCACCGCCATCTGGTCGCCGTCGAAGTCTGCGTTGTATCCCTTACAGACGAGCGGATGAAGCTTAATCGCGTTCCCTTCCACGAGCACTGGCTCAAATGCCTGGATGCCCATTCGGTGGAGCGTGGGGGCCCGGTTGAGTAAGACCGGATGATTTTGAATCACTTCCTCCAGAATATCCCACACCTCCTCATCCCGCCGCTCGATCATTTTCTTGGCACTCTTGATCGTATCGGCATGCTGCAACTCGCGGAGTCGACGGATGATGAAGGGCTGATACAGCTCCAGCGCGATCCGCTTCGGCAGGCCGCACTGATGCAATCTCAGGGTGGGCCCCACCACGATCACGCTTCGTGCGGAATAGTCCACACGCTTACCGAGGAGGTTTTCCCGGAAGCGCCCCTGTTTACCCTTGATCATGTCGGTGAGCGACTTGAGCGGCCGATTGCTCGAACCGAGCACCGGTCGTTTGCACCGGCCGTTGTCGAAAAGCGCATCCACGGCCTGCTGAAGCATGCGCTTTTCGTTCTTGATGATGACTTCCGGGGCATTCAGATCCACCAGTTTTTTCAGACGGTTGTTCCGGTTGATAATCCGCCGGTAGAGATCGTTCAGGTCACTGGTGGCGAAGTTACCGGATTCCAGAAGAACGAGCGGGCGCAGGTCGGGCGGAATAACGGGGATGACATCCAAAACCATCCACTCGGGGCGGTTCTCGCTATCGCGGATGGCCTCCACCAGTTTGAGGCGATTGATCAGCTCTTTTTGCTTCTGCTTCGAGGTGGTCTGCGCCAGTTCCGCCCGCAATTCCCGGGACAACTGAACGAGGTCCAGATCCATCAGGAGCTTGCGGATGGCCTCCGCCCCCATGTCGGCGTGGAAACTCCCCTCACCGTACTCGGCTCGGGCCTGGCGATACTCCTCATCGGTGAGGAGCTGGTACTTTTGAAGTGGCGTATCGCCGGGGTCGATGACCACATAATCCTGGTAGTAGATGATCTTCTCCAGGCTCGTTCCCTTCATGTTAAGGAGCGTGCCCAGCCGGCTCGGTGGGGCTTTGAAAAACCAGATGTGCACCACCGGGCTGGCCAGTTCGATGTGCCCCATCCGCTTGCGACGCACGCGGCTGTGGGTGATTTTGACCCCACAGCGATCGCAGACCATGCCCTTGTATTTCATGCCGCGATATTTGCCGCAGCTACATTCCCAGTCTTTTTCCGGACCGAAAATGCGCTCGCAGAACAGCCCATCGCGTTCCGGTTTATATGTGCGATAGTTGATGGTCTCCGGCTTTTTCACTTCGCCGAAGGACCAGCTTCGGATATCGTGGGGACGGGCAAGGCTGATCTTGACCGCCACATAATCGTTGACTCGTTCGTAGGTTGTTTCGGCGTAACTCACCGCTCACACTCCTTATTTTTGCCGCACAGATGGATCACCGACCCTCAACCCGTAAAGCCACCTGCTTTCCTACACCCCTCGAATGAATGCCCCACGCGGATTCCTCCGTGCCTCTGGTGGATCATAGCGACGGACCTTTTTCAAGCTGCATATTGAGCGCCAATCCACGAATCTCGTTGACCAGCACGTCGAAGCTGGCCGGAGTTCCTGCTTCCAGGGTGTTTTCCCCCTTGACCATGGCTTCGTAGATCTTGGTCCGCCCTTCCACATCGTCGCTTTTTACGGTCAACAGTTCCTGGAGGATGTAGGCCGATCCATAGGCTTCCAAAGCCCACACTTCCATCTCTCCGAAGCGCTGCCCACCGAACCGAGCCTTTCCACCCAGGGGCTGCTGCGTGATCAGAGAGTACGGTCCTGTCGCCCGAGCGTGGATCTTGTCGTCCACCAGGTGGTGGAGCTTCATCATGTAGATGTAGCCCACCGTTACTTTCTGTTCGAAGGGTTCACCGGTTCGCCCGTCGTAGAGCGTTACCTTTCCGTTTTCCGGCAACCCAGCTTCCTTCAGGCACTGGCGGATCTGGTCTTCGTTGGCGCCGTCGAAGACCGGGGTGATCGCCCGAAAGCCCAGCTTGGCTCCCGCCCAACCGAGGTGCGTCTCCAGAATTTGACCGACGTTCATACGGCTGGGCACGCCAAGGGGGTTGAGAAGGATCTGGACCGGCGTTCCATCCGCCAGGAAGGGCATGTCCTCCTTGGGCAGAATTTTCGCAATAACGCCCTTGTTACCGTGACGCCCGGCCATCTTGTCGCCCACGGAAATGTGCCGCTTCGTAGCGATATACACCTTGACCATCTGGAGCACGCCGCTCTTCAGTTCATCGCCACGCTTGAGCGAGTTCACCTTCCGATCGCGAGCATCGATGGCCGCCTCCACCGCCGGCCACAGTTCGGCATAAATCTTCTCAGCTTTTGCACGCTTTTGCGCGCTGCGAATTTCCAACCGGTCAAGCTGGAACCGCTGTGCCTGTTCGGCGATGTACCGATGCTCCTTGCCTTCCAACAAGGGTACACCATCATCATCCGTGATGCGCTGACCGAGCGCCTGTTCCAGGGCCTCAATGAGCTTGGTGAATGCCTCGGCAATTTGGGCGTTGCCTTCGGCCTCCGCCTGCTTGAGAGCCCGGTCATACTCCTCGCGTTCAGCCTCGGAAAGACTCGTCCGTCGGGCAAACTTCTGGGTATGGATAACAATTCCTTCCACGCCCGGCGGCACTTCCAGGGAGTCGTTCTTCACGTCCTCACCCGCCCGACCGAAAATGGCCCGCAGGAGTTTCTCCTCGGGTGTGAGCTCGGTCTTGGACTTGGGTGTGACTTTGCCCACCAGAATATCGCCGGGTTTGACATGTGTGCCGACCCGCACGATCCCATTTTCATCCAGGTTGCGAAGCTGTTTTTCGCTGACGTTGGGGATATCGCGGGTGAACTCCTCCCGGCCGAGCTTAGTCTCACGAATCTCAGCGTCAAACTCCTCGATATGGATCGAGGTGTACGCGTCGTTGTGGACGAGTTCCTCGCTGATGATGATCGCGTCCTCGAAATTGAAACCTTCCCAGGACATGAATGCCGCAAGGACATTCCGTCCCAGAGCAAGCTCACCCTGACAAGTGGCAGCTCCATCGGCGATGATCTGTCCTTTCTTGACCTTGTCGCCCACTCTCACAATCGGTTTTTGGTTTTGACAGGTTTTTTCTGTCAACCCCACAAATTTTTGCAGAATATAAACATCCGTGTTATCGATAACGATCCGGTTGGCGTCTACGTAGGTTACCGTTCCGTCACGCCGTGCGCGCACCACCAGACTGGAGTTTTCAGCAACTTTTCCTTCCAGTCCGGTTGCCACGAGGGGCGGCTCGGTCACCAGAAGCGGCACAGCCTGCCGCTGCATGTTGGAGCCCATCAACGCCCGGTTGGCGTCGTCATGTTCCAAAAAGGGGATCAACCCGGCGGAAACACCCACGATCTGAGCGGGCGAAACGTCCATGTACTGGATTTTGGACACGGGGACGAGTTTGAAGTCCCCCCGGTGGCGTGCCACGATGGTATCCCCCTGGATCTTGCCATCTTTCACCGGCGCATCGGCGGGAGCCAAGTAGCTGTCGAACTCCTCATCCGCGCGGAGCCACCGAATCTCATCCTGCAGGACGCCGTTCTTGACAACCTGGTACGGCGTGATGAGAAAACCGTATTCGTCGAGACTGGCATAAATAGCCAGGCTCGAAATCAAGCCGATGTTGGTACCTTCAGGGGTTTCGATGGGGCACATCCGCCCGTAGTGCGAGGCGTGCACGTCGCGTACCTCGAAACCGGCCCGCTTGCGGTTCAGACCACCCGGCCCCAGAGCGGACAAACGCCGTTCGTGCGTTAGCATGGAGAGCGGGTTGGTCTGGTCAACCACCTGAGAAAGCTCACCGCGTCCGAAGAAATACTCGATCGCCGCGGAAACGCTTTTTGGATTGATGAGACTCCGTGGCGTCATGTCGGCCACGTCGCTGTAATTCATTCGGTCGGAGACCGTCCGCCGGAGCTTCAAAAAGCCTTTTCGCAGCTCCTCGCACGCCAGTTCGTCAATTGTGCGCACCCGGCGATTACCGAGATGGTCGATGTCGTCGGGTTCCGCCGTCGGATCTCCAGCACGAAGTCTCGCCAGATACTTGATGGCTGCAATCAGGTCTTCCGCTCGCAGGGCCATTTCATCTTCGGGGACATTGAGCCCCAGCTTGCGGTTGATTCGGAAGCGTGCCACCCGGCCCAGTCGATACCGGCTGGGATCTCGGAATCGCTCATAGAACAGCGTTCGGGCCCGCTCCAATTGCGGGGGATTCCCCGGCCGGAGCTTCTGATAAATCCGCAACAGGGCCTCCTCGTGGCTGGCGGTTGGATCTTCGGCCAGCGAATCAAGAATGAGCCGATTCCGATCGTTGGGCATCACCCAAACGCTCTTCAATCCGGAGGTGCAAATTTGCTCGGCCGCACTCTCTGTGATGACCTGACCGCACTCGACGATGATTTCGCCGGCGTTCGGGCTTTCGGGAGGATAAACAATATCCTCCACCGCGACTTTGTCCTTGATTTTCGACGCCGACGCTCTCGAGGCAATCTTTTCCTCCTTGATCACGTCGCCATAAAACGCTCGGATAATATCCGAGTTCTGGCTGAACCGCGGATCCATCGCCCGGAGCAGCGTCATCACGGGGAACTTGTTACTCTGGTCGATTCGAACGGCCAGTGTATCCCGCTTGGTCAAGATGATCTCAATCCAGCTTCCCCGCTCCGGAATGATGCGGCAGCTATAGACCTTGCGGTCCCCTTCCTTGGTCTCAATGAAGTCCATCCCAGGACTTCGGTGGAGCTGGCTGACCACCACTCTCTCAGCCCCGTTGATGATGAATTCCCCACCGCCCAGCATGATGGGGATTTCGCCGAGGAAGACCTCCTCTTCGACGGGCTGCTCTTTGGTGAGCCGCAGCCAGACGCGGAACGGCCGTCCGTATGTCAGACGAAGTTGCTTGCACTCCTCCGGTGTATACCGGGGCTTGCCCAGTTCGTACCGGATGTACTCGAGGCGCAGAGACTTATCGAGGTTTTCGATCGGGAACGTTTCGCGGAGAAGAGCTTCCAACCCTTCATTTTTCCGCTTGTTCCACGGTACGTCGGCCTGGAGGAACCTCTCGTACGCCTTTGTCTGAATTTGGGTCAAATCAGGAATGGGGAAATCGTAACGCCGGCTACCAAAATGACGAACTTCTTTAATTTCAAGGCGACGTTGGGCCGGAACTGCCATTGCCGTTGAACCCTCCAGAGTGAAACCCGATCATTGGGACGCCAAGAAAACAATAAACGAGCTGGCACCGAGCAGCGGTCTGGTCACAGAACAGCGCGCGCAACCCTCACCCGGCCCAGACTCGTTGCGAGCATGGAGCTCCCATAAGACATTTTGCGGAATAATTTGGAGACAACCACTCCGCCTCTCCGAAGCCACACCTCCCACCAGACGCGATAACCGCCGCCCACCCGCTGACCTAAAGCCATCGCGCAAACTCCGGCTCTCCGCCGGTGGAAACGTCCGAAGCCCGAGGCTTCACTTGATGGAGACAGTAGCACCCTCCTTTTCCAGCGCCTGCTTGATCTTTTCCGCTTCCTCCTTGCTGACCCCCTCTTTTATCTTCGAAGGAGCGCTTTCCACAAGCTTCTTGGCATCGGCCAAGCTGATTCCGGGCAGAATCGATCGCACAGCCGTAATGACTTTCAGCTTGTTTGCGCCGAAGTTTTCGAGAACGACGTCAAATTCGGTCTTCTCTGCCGCGGCGGGCGCTGCACCAGGGGCACCAGCACCCGGGGCGGCCGCCACCATGACTCCTCCGGCCGCCGGCTTGATTCCGTGAACGATTTCCAAATAATCGTTCAGTTCCTTCACTTCCTTCAGGGGCAGCGCCACAATCGCGTCACCCAGTTCCTTGATCTTCTGGCTGAACTCACGTACAGGTGCGTCGGTTGCCATCGGTCACTCCAATCCTTATCCAATCACTCAAACCCGTTATTTCGCTAAAACGAAACCCAAGTTACCTTTTTCCCGATAAAGCACGTTTACCTTTTCACTCCTCTTCCGTCGCGCGAACTCAGGACGCATTGGCCTCGGAAGCCCCGGATCCGCTATCCGAACCGGCCTTTTCGCCCTCCGCGAGCTGCTTCAACTGTCCGGCAAGAGTGGATCCGGGCCCCGCCAGAGCGCTCATCAGTGTGGAAGCCGGTCCTAATAGCCGTGCCACGAGCTGCGCCAGCAACTCCTGACGCGACGGCCATTTGCTGATCTCTTCCACCTGCTGAGGCGTGAGGGGCTCTCCCTCCAACACACCGCCCTTGGTGGTGAAGGGAGCGAAATCCTCGTCCTTCGCGAACTTCACAACCTCCTTGGCGAGCGTGACAATGTCATCACCGCCCCAGCAGATGGCCGTCGGCCCCGAGATATTCTCAAACGCCTTCTCCAACGGCGTTCCCCGAAACGCCCGAGCGGCCAGCGTATTCTTCACAACCATCAAATGGATATTCTTATCGGCAAGCTCTTTGCGAAGGCGCCGCGTCCTGTTGGCATCCAAACCGATAACATTGACCAGGACGGCCGAGTCCACACCCTGGAGACGCCGCCGGTAATGCTCGGTAATCAACTGCTTGACGTACTTGCTCATTGCTTCACAAAGCTCACCAAAGCGTGTTTCCTACGATCTCTTCTGTGCTTGACACACAAGTCGAAACAGCCCACTCCAGGTCGCTCACACAGCCACTCGAATGCCAGGAGACATTGTCGCAGAAATAGTCACTCCTTTTATAAACTGCCCTTTCACGCTCGCAGGTCGCATCCCCTGGATGTGCTCCACAAATGCCCTGATATTCTCGACAAGCTTCTGCTCGTCAAAACTCAGCTTGCCCACCGGTGCGTGAATGTTCCCGCTGCTGTCGTTACGAAACTCAACCTTCCCTGCCTTGTACTCCCGCACAGCCCGGCCTACGTCCGGCGTCACCGTCCCAGCCCGCGGTGACGGCATCAAGCCGCGCGGTCCTAGAATCTTCCCCAGAGGCCCCACAACTCCCATCATATCCGGGGCCGCGATGCACACGTCGAAATCAAGCCAACCGTTCTTTATTTTCTCGGCGAGGTCAGCCCCACCCACTTCGTCGGCGCCCGCGGCCCGGGCCTGGTCGGCTTGATCACCTTTGGCGAACACGACCACGCGGACCGGCTTTCCCAATCCGTGCGGCAACACCACCGATCCGCGGATCGTCTGATCCGCTTGCCTCGGATCGATCCCCGTCCGGATTGCAACCTCCACCGTCTGATCGAATTTCGTATTGTTGAACGTCTTCAGAAGTTTGACGGCTTCTTCAAGCGGCAACGGGGTTTTCCCTGGTACCTTTTGTGCTAGGGCACGATATCTCTTCGACCTTTTTGCCATGTTGCGAACCCTTTCGAGCTCTCCCGCCCTTCGTTTGTACTGCTGCATTACCGTTCAAGGGGGCGGTATCTTGGCGGTCTGTGTTTGGAACTTGAGAAACTACTCGAAACGTCGATTTCTGGCTTCTTTAGATCTCCTACCCTCGCCGATGCGGCAACCCTCGTCAGTCGACGATGTCCAGCCCCATGCTCCGGGCTGTGCCTTCGATGATGCGGCAGGCATGCTCCAAGTCCCTCGCGCTCAGATCGGCCATTTTCGCCTTGGCAATCTCGGCAATCTGCGCACGGGTCACTTTGCCCACCTTTTCTTTAGGGGTATTCCCTGACCCCTTTGCGATTCCGGCGGCCTGCTTGAGCAAGTCGGACGCGAACGGCGTGTGCGTCTCCATCTCAAAGGACCGATCATTATAGACGCGAACCACCACCGGAATCCGCAGTCCCAAATACTGCCGCGTTCGCTCGTTGAACTGCTGCACAAACTGACCGAGGTTGATCCCAAACCGACCCAAAGAGGTACCCACAGGCGGCGCAGGCGTCGCCTGACCACCCGGCACACAGAATCGAACTGTCCCAACCAACTGCTTTGCCATGCCAGTACTATCCTAGCCAGCGATATAAACTTGAGGTGAAATGATTGCTCGCCTGATCTCGCCTGACGAAGCCTGGGAATCGCATCACCGCGGAAAGATCGGTTCGCTCACGCTGCAGGCTCTACCTGCCAGTATTCGAGTTCCACCGGGGTGCTTCTTCCGAAAATGTTGATCATCACCGTGACACGCCCGTTGGCCTCATCGACCGCCGACACTTCGCCTTCGAAATTCGCGAAATGCCCTTCGTTGATCTTGACCCGATCACCCACCCGACAGCCAATCTTGAGCTTCGGCGCGTCTTCGGCCTTTTCTTCCGCGAGCTTTGCCAGGATCCGGTTCACCTCGTGCGGCAGAAGCGGTGTCGGTCGCCCGATCGCCCCTGTAAAGTCGCCGATCCCCGGCGTTTCTCGCACAAGGAACCAGGTGTCGTCATTCAATTCCATCTGGACCACAATATAACCGGGGTACAGCTTTCGCCGCACCACCCGCTTCTTTCCGCCCTTAACCTCCGTGATCCGCTCGACCGGGACGATGATTTGACCAAAGTACTGGTCGAGACCGGCCACCTTAATCCGCCGCTTGAGGGCCTCACACGCGGAGTCTTCGCGATTGGTCTGGACCTTCACGATGTACCAGGCCATCCGCGAACTTTTCTGAGATTCCCCCTCGGCCGCCGCGCCGGAAGCCTCCCCCGCCTCAGCCTTCCCCCGCCGCCGAGTCTTCTTGGACGGCTGTTCGCCACCCTCCTGACCTGCCGCCGGCTGACTGCCGCTCCCGCCCCGCTGATCCACGGCTTGCGGTGTCTCTTCCGAACCGGATGCCGCTGACAGCGCCATCTCGACCTTCCGGTCCGGTTCAGCCGGAGTGGCCTCCTTCGCCATCGCGTTTTCTTCTAAAGGAACCTCATCCGGAAACATGCGTCACCGCAAGTCGACCCTTAAGGCTTTTTGGGCGAAAAACTCTACTATACGAATTCTCCAAAATCCCTTCTAGGGGCACCCCGCTCAGAAAGCTTGGTTTCAGCCTTTCAAAGGTTTCGCCAGAGCTACCCCGATCACTTCAAAGAACGCCGAGCCACCGAAGAAAGCTGGCCCACACAAAGTCATATACAGTCAGGCAAAAGGCCAACGAAAACATCGTGACCAAAACCACGACGCAACTTCTGATGAGCTCATTTTTCGTTGGCCATGTCACCTTCCGCATTTCCGCTTCTACTGCAATCAAAAAATCGGCGACCGCCGGCACGTTCATTAGGCGGTAAGCAAACCATGCGACAACAGCCACCAGGAGGATTGGGATCCCCAAACGGATTCCGGTGTCAAATCCCCAGGACCCCAGTGTCCCCTCCAGCCTCCACGCCGCAAAAATCCCCATCGCCAGGATCGCCGCAAACGTCCCCTGCCGAACGACGCGCCCCTGTGTGCGTTTATAGAGCGTCGTCCGGAAGAGCTCAGAGAGAATAACGCCAATTAGCGTGGTTTTGCGTTTACTTGCGGCTTGGAGCATGAATGGCCGCCGTCTTGGCTAGAGACCTTCCTTACCCGACCTGGTCGGCACCCAACGAGAAGCCAACCCCTCTGTCACACGCCAACTCACTTCCACCGGATCAATCGCCAGAAAACAGGGGCGGAGAGACTCGAACTCCCAACCGCCGGTTTTGGAGACCGGTGCTCTACCAATTGAGCTACACCCCTACCGCGCACGCTATACAGCGCCGCTTGTAATAAGCTTATCCCTCTCTCTTCCGGTGATCAACCCCGGCCAAGCCGCACGGCAGACCCAACCTTCGGGTTGGCCAATACTCGCCATTTGCCGGGAATCCCTGGGTTGCCGATTGATCGCGGCCCGAAGGCGTCGAATCTTTACTCAAGGATCTTCGTGACAACCCCGGAGCCGACTGTGCGACCACCCTCACGGATCGCGAAACGGAGGTTTTCCTGCATAGCGACGGGCGAAATCAGCTCCACCTGAAGCTTCACGTTCTCGCCAGGCAGAACCATCTCCGCCCCGCCCAGGAGCTGGATCTCACCGGTCACGTCCGTGGTCCGGAAATAGAACTGCGGCCGATAACCGCTCATGATCGGGGTATGACGGCCACCTTCATCCTTCGACAGGATATAAACCTCCGCCTCGAACTTCGTGTGCGGCGTAATGCTTCCCGGCTTCGCCAAAACCTGGCCGCGCTCGACTTCGTCTTTCTTAATACCACGGAGCAGACACCCGACGTTGTCGCCAGCCCGACCTTCGTCCAGCGTCTTGTTAAACATTTCGATGCTCGTGACAACCGTCTTCCGCGGTTCTCGCGAGAAGCCCACGATCTCGACCTCGTCGCCGGGACGAATCGTGCCCTGCTCGATACGACCAGTGGCGACCGTACCACGTCCTTCGATCGAGAACACGTCCTCGACCGCCATCAGGAACGGCTTGTCGATCGGCCGCACAGGCTCGGGGATGTACGAGTCAATGGCATCGAGGAGCTCCTGAATGCACTTGGTCGCCTCGGGATCGTCGGGATGCTGATAGGCAGCCAGAGCATTCCCCCTGATAATGGGCACCTCGTCGCCCGGGAAGTCGTACTTCTTCAGCAATTCCCGCAGCTCCATCTCCACCAGGTCGAGCAGTTCCGGGTCGTCGACCAGGTCGATCTTGTTGAGGAACACCACCATCGCCGGGACGTTCACCTGGCGTGCCAGCAGCACGTGTTCCCTGGTTTGCGGCATCGGACCGTCTGCCGCCGACACCACCAGGATGGCACCGTCCATTTGAGCCGCGCCGGTGATCATGTTCTTGATGAAGTCTGCGTGGCCCGGGCAGTCAATATGAGCATAGTGCCGCTTTTCGGTTTCATATTCCACGTGGGCCACGTGAATCGTGACCGTCTTTGTGGCGTCACGGACCGTACCACCCTTGGCGATCTCTGCATAGCTCTTGAACTTGGCAAGTCCCTTCCGGGATTGCACCGCCAAAATCGCACCGGTCAGCGTGGTCTTGCCATGGTCAATGTGACCGATCGTCCCTACGTTGACGTGGGGCTTCGTCCGAACAAATACATCCTTAGCCATTCTCGATCAATCTCCGTTCTCTGGTCTGGAACCTCGAACTTAAGTTACCTGATCACACAATCCACTCAACCGGCCGGCTCGGAAACACAATAAGCTGCTGATGGGACTTGAACCCACGACCTCGTCCTTACCAAGGACGCGCTCTACCGGCTGAGCTACAGCAGCATCGGCCTTCGCCACCGAAAGTCGCCACCCAGGGCTAGAGCGGGTGAGGGGAGTCGAACCCCCGTCAATAGCTTGGAAGGCTACTGCTCTACCGTTGAGCTACACCCGCGAGTGGCTTTCGTTTGCCACAATGGGGGGTGCAGGATTCGAACCTGCGAAGGCGTAAGCCATCAGATTTACAGTCTGACCCCTTTGACCACTCGGGAAACCCCCCAACTCTTGATGACACGCGGGCCAAGCGTCTATCGCCGTTGGGCCGCCCTTCGCCCGCAAAGCTAACGGTGGGACTCGAACCCACAACCTGCTGATTACAAGTCAGCCGCTCTACCGATTGAGCTACGCTAGCGTTCGGCGAAGGGAAATGTAAACGATAAATATACCGCCCCGTGGAGGCAATGCAAGGTGTCCCCCGCCGGGTTGATAGGGATTCTTCCAATCGGTATTATACGACCTACCTTGATCGGCAGTAACAGTGCTTCGCCGTTGCGCCTCGGTTCTATTGCATTAAAACAACCTTAATGCAACGGCCAAACATTCCGCTAAGTGCTCATTTTATGCGGAAACGAGGCGGGGGCAGCAGGTTCATGATGAGGATACCACCTCGCCGGACCGGGTCGTAGAAAAACGCCCGGGAATAGTCGGTTCTTCATTCGCTTTCAACGTGGATCACGCGAGGGCCCCAACCAGTGAACATCCTTGCGATCGAGACAACCGCTGTCCCCGGCAGCGTGGCAGTTGCCAGTGACCAGACCATCTTGGGTGAACTTCGCCTTCCGGAATTCCCCCGGGCGGCGGCGAGTCTGGCACCCATTCTTCGCGATCTTCTGCAAATGGTGGATTGGAGCCCCAGGGACGTCGATCTGGTGAGCGTCACCGTTGGTCCGGGCCAATTCACAAGCGTTCGGATTGGGGTGGTCACGGCCAAGACTTTTGCTTACGCCGTCGGTGCGGAAGTTCTTGGCCTGAATACTTTTGACGTCTTAGCTTGGCAGACGCCGAGAATCGCAGAATATCTCGCCGTGATCGGCGATGCGCAGCGAGGTCAGATCGTTGCCCGAGCTTACACGTGGACCGACGACCGCGGCTGGGTGCTTTGGGAAGACCCAGGGGTTGTCGATCTCCGGGAGTGGCTTGAGGCGTTGCTCCAGAGGGGCTCTGTCGCCGTAACCGGCCCTGGTCTCCATCGGTTCGCACAAAGTGTTAATCCCGCGGTCACAGTAGCCCAGCGAGAACTTTGGGATCCTACGGCTGCCAGCGTTGCCCAATTGGCCTATCAGCGGTACTCGGCCGGAGAGCGCGGAGACGTGTGGACACTCAAGCCCATCTACTATCGGCCGAGTTACGCTGAGGAAAAGCGAACCTCGCCCCGATTGGCAAATCCATGAGATAATGTTTCGGGGTGGCTCGTCGGCAGGCTATGCGGCTAGGAATCACGTGTTCGCAATTGCCCGAACGCCGCCTCCGCTGCTTCGAGTGTCTGGTCTATCTCCCTCTCCGAGTGCACTGTGGAGAGGAACCATGCCTCGTACTGGCTGCACGGGAGATAAACTCCTCTTTCAAGCATCGCCCAAAAGAATTGAGCGAACTGTTTCACGTCGCATTGTGAGGCCGTATCCCAATCGCGGACCGGCTGCGAATTGAAAAACAAGGTGAGCATCGATCCACAGCGCTGAACTCGAACAGGAATCCCAGCCCGAGCCGCCAGAGACAAGAGCCCGTCCGCCAGTTGTTGAGAACGCTTTTCCAGTTCGGGATAAGGGTTTTCCTGTTCCAGGACCTGAAGCGTGGCCAGACCAGCTGCCATCGCCAGTGGATTGCCGCTCAGAGTGCCCGCCTGGAACACTTTGCCGACAGGCAGGATGTGGTCCATTATTTCAGTCCGCCCACCGTAAGCTCCCACAGGCAGGCCCCCGCCGATGATTTTTCCCAGCGTGGTTAAATCCGGCAAAATACCCAAGAGGCTCTGTGCGCCTCCCAGCGCCACACGAAATCCGGTCATCACTTCATCAAAAATGAGGAGCGATCCAAACGCGGTGGTTAATTCCCGCAGTTTCCTGAGGAAGGCAACATCAGCGGGCACGCAGCCCATATTTCCCGCAACCGGCTCCACAATCACCGCTGCGATCTCGTGGCCATGCTGGTTGAACGCGTCTTCGAGTTGCCCGACGTCGTTGTACCGCAGAACGAGAGTATCTTTGGCAGCTGCGTGCGTCACGCCTGGGGACGTGGGCACCCCCAGCGTGGCTGCGGAACTCCCTGCCGCCACGAGAAGGCAATCCACGTGGCCATGGTAATTCCCGGCAAATTTGACGATTTTGTCCCGGCCGGTGTAAGCCCGCGCGAGACGGATGGCGCTCATGGTGGCCTCGGTACCGGAATTGACAAAGCGGACCTTTTCCACGGAGGGCACGAGCCGACAGACAACTTCGGCGAGTTGCGTTTCCAACTCGGTAGGAGCTCCAAAACTTGTTCCACGATGAATGGCACGCTCGAGCGCAGAGACGACGGCCGGATGGGCGTGTCCAAGAATCATCGGCCCCCAGGAAAGCACGTAATCAATGTAGGAATTCCCGTCGATATCGTAGAGGCGACAACCCTCTCCCCGCTCGATCACGATCGGGTGGCCCCCTACCGCGCCGAATGCTCGCGCCGGACTATTGACCCCACCCGGTATGACTCGTTTCGCTCGCTCGAAAGCCACGCGGCTACGTTCCCATCGCATAATGCGCCTCCATCTCCTGTTTTTGCGACGCTGGGGATACTCGGACAGCACCAGGTTCGCTGCGTGATTGGAAGAAAACTCATCTTAGCCGGGAAATGGCGGATTTCCCATGATGGCAAGAAAAGAAAACTCCCTGAAAATCATTCAGGGAGTGTCAACCGATGAAATGACTTGGGTCGTGGGCCACGACCCTGGCATACACAGCCGAGCTAACACCGCCCAACTAGAGCTGGCAAACAGGCGGGTGCTTCACAACCACGCGTCACAACCTATGTACAGGTCATAACCTGCTGCGCCCGGCCGCGAACCAGGAAATCGCCGCTCACGGAGGACAGCTCTTAGTTTTGATCACGAGGGATGAAGCGGTCGGACTTATTGTTCGCAACTCTTCTTGGCCAGAGTTCCACAGATGCTGAAGAACTGCGGAAGACGTCTCCGGGGTGCGAACGATCACGATCAGGTCCACATTCCGTGGCCCGGATGGCTCTGCACCGTCGGACATGCGGGGAGCTGGATCGGGAAGCGGATAGTACATGCAGAACAGGCAGAAGCACCAGCCTCGCGAAAGTCCACAGTCGCACGACATCGAAATACCCGGCTCCTGGGTGCAGCCGCAGCCGGGCGGTGGACACGCGGGTGGCTTGTTCTTCTCAGTGGGTACAGTGACGACGATTCCCAAGGTCCGGACGGGATACTTTTCCAGCCACTTGGCAAGCATCTCCGCCAATTTGTGCGTATCATCCTCCTGAACTCCCTGGGGAGCACGCGGCCCTCGTATGAGCCGATTATCCCCATTCAACTTCCGTGCTGCGTCGGCTTTGGTAATCTTGCCTCCCCTGTTCAATTCCTCGATTGCAGGTCGGAGCATTTCCTCGATCTGTTGCGAGGCCTGAACCGCCACCTGGTTGCCGTCGTTAACGATGATCACCCGGGTGGGGCGGGCAATGACCATGCCTCGTCCTACGTCCCTCTTTCCATTGCCTTCTGGGGTTTGTGCGGAACCCGAGCCTGGCTGATGCGCGTTTGTCTCTTCCGTCGTGGGAGCAGGCTTTACCACCTGAGGTAAAGGAAACGGAAGTCTCTTTGGCCGTTGGGGCACCGCTGGGGTTGGTTCATTTTGGGGCACAGGCTGACCTTTGTCTCTCGGCCCCAGATTCCGTAAAACCTGTGCGGGCGAGTTCAGTGCCAGCACGACACAGCACACACTCGCCAGGAACAAGCTCTTCGCCAATCGCATGACTTTTGTTCTCCTTTTTTGCTGGTTCGAGCCCAAGACGGCTGGCCAGCGAACTGGGCTCATCTTTCTATATCTATTTCTTAGCTCACTATTTTGTCAAAAACAACAAACAAAAATCCCAGTCGTTCGTTCCTCAAAAACCGCAAAACAGAATCGGATCCACGAATTTTGCGGAATTTACCGACGATGAACCTGCATTCGGTCCTCTCCGGTGGTTCGCTGCACGCCACAGCGACGTGCCAAGACAAGCGATTGGCAACACGCCAGTTGCCTCAGTCTGCAAACGGTCCTCGCGCAATCATTGGGTGCTCAATCTGAACCGATCTGAAACTAACAAAGGCACTCTTACGGCTTCTGAATCGATGGCGTTGCCAGAGCTTTGGGGACTCGTCGGCGGTCTGTCGCAAGTTTGCTCGGAACGGCCGCTCTCCATCCGCGATGAAGCCGCGGCCGGGCATCTGCGCGGACCGATTTCAAGCGTCAGCAGCGCAACGGAAGCACGCTTGTGACTGCTACCCACCGGAACACAAGTGATACGACGAAGATCATCGCCGCTGCGTTGTTGCGCATGGGATTGCGCGACGAAAAAATTTGTTTGGGTGATCTTGCAGACGAAACAGAGAAAGCTAAACTCGTTGCATATGGGTTTGCGTCCCATCTAGCACTCAGAGATGGCAGGTTTTGTGGGTATCTTGCCCAAAAGTTTGGTGTGTGATAAAAAGAGAGCACTACGAAAAACGAACTCAGGCCGATGTCGCAAACTCCCTTAATCCTCGGGGAATATGCGCGTGCTCTGGACGAGCGATATCGGCTCTCCATTCCCAACGAATTGATGGACTTACTGGCTCCCGACGCGAAAGAGTGCGTTCTGGTCAAGGAGAGGCGAGGTTGTCTGAGTTTATGGAGCCAACAAAACTGGCGAACGCGTTGGGAAGCCGGCGTGGAGCTGATCCGACAAAAAGTCCAAATGGGAAGGCTGGACACGCGGCTTTCCGATGTGCAGCGTTTTGGGCGGCTCCTCTCCAGCCGCTTCCGAACTGTTCCCGTTGCACAACGCGGTCGGATCGTCATCCCGGAAGGTTTCAGGGAGTTTCTTGCCGTTGAAGCCGGCGGTGAAGTGATGGTGGTGGGAGCGGCTGTTTGCGTCGAAATTTGGCATCCCGAACATTGGAAGAAATACCTGGAAAAGGCCATGCCGAGATTTGCCAGATTGTACGAAAGCCTGGCCCAGTAGTTCCCGGCGGGCATTGGCCTGAAGAATCCAAGAATTTGGGAGGAAGGTAGCTCAAAGACGGGAGGGAAAGCGAAGCAGCGAAATAACGCAAGGACGACAGGGGAAGATCGGCGAACCGTCGTGATTCCGTACGGCCGCCGACGCGTTCACGGACGAATGAGCAGTTCAAGGATGGCGGCCCGCTCGGCCGGTGGGTGGAACGGAATCCTGGCCGCGCTCGGTCATTCGGACAGGTGCTGCGCGCCCATGTGTGTCACCCGATACCCCACATGGGTCACGGATTGGTTGCCTGATGGGGAATTGGAGGCCCCGACCTGCTCCAGCCAATGACCGAGCGCGGCTTTTTTTATCCTATAGACGGTCAATCGTCATGTGAAGTTACGAGAGTCGATTGAAAATCCGAACTCACGCAGAACCGGCAAAGTTTCTTTGGCTGAACACGCAGATCCGAAGATAATTCCTTTTCCAACGTGGCCCACGCTACGTCCCCTGTGCCCGAAGATCGGCACTTCGCTATCCACCGAAAGCCTCATCGAGACCTCGGGGACCAGGTTACTCGTCACCTTGATCAGACTACCTGAGGAGGCACAGAAGGTGGTGAGAGAGGTGCCCGTCGCTTGGTGGTCGCATTACCAGACTTCTTCGAGTCATTTACGAGGTAAGGTCGCCAGTGCTGTTGTGTGGGAGGCAAATTGCTTGAATTTACTGGGGACGGATCGCCTGAGGTTGCTGGCCCAGGTGCGGCGGAGTGCCAGAGGGTGAGGCCGATGCCGGTTCTGTCACCTTCGCCCAGGACGGATCGGGCAAAACCGGCCTGAATGGATCCTCTTTGAAAATCCGTAGCGGGTCGAAGGCATTCACTTTGATGCGATCAAACTGGAATACGGTCCGGGACTGCGTGTTGGGTTGGGCACTGGGGTGGTAAAGCTGAAGGGCATAAATATCCAGTGCAGGCAGCTTTAAAATAAGCTGCGCCCTCTGAAAATTGGCCGCCTCACGCTGATACCGGGGAAACGCCTCCAGCCAGATTTCATCCTTCACATTTTGAGGAGTGATGATCCTCATGTAGTAACGGCGTTTGAGGGATTCGGCTTCCGCACCGAACAGAAATGGCAGGGGTCCCTCGGTGATTGCCTTCCCCTGAAGTTCGGGGGGAAGCGGGGTTTCCACAATCTGCTTGGTCTCAAATCGGTATTCATACACGGCGCGACCATCGCACACCCAGCGCTCAGGATGCGCCGCGGGTTGCCAGCGGTTTTCCACAACCTCTTCGTCCACCCGAAATAGCCCTTTGTCCGGTGCCGAATACAGGATTCTGCCGCGCGTGATGCGCTTCGGCTGATTGGGCGGTCCCCACACGGGGTCAAATTCCCACCGCGTGAATTCGCATTCGAACGTCTTGATGCGGGAACTTCTTTCTTCCCACGCGCGGAGCACCCGATCAAGTTGCTCTTGCTCGTAGGGAGTTAATGTGAACGGAGGCGGTAGCAGGGCATTGGTCGATTGCGCGTCGTTGGGGGTAATTGGCTGGCTCGGATTCGGCACGGCTGGCGCCTGCGCAGCGGAGGGCGGAACATAACCCTCGTTGCCTCGCGGAGGAATAGCGGGCTGTCCTGCACCGCCGGCGGGAACCTGGCCGGATGCGTCGTTTAAACCAAGAAGCGTCAAAAGGGCAATCGCACTCCCGAGACAAAACCACCGTGACACGGCGAAAAACCGAGGGCCATCCCCTGGCCGGGAACACACCATGGATCCGCTCCTCCTAAAAGGAAGGGCCGTCTGCTTGCAGCCCGCCGTTTTTACATTCTGCCAGCCGTCGCTTAATAACTCCCTGAATCTTACCGGGAGCCCTACATTTTCCCAAGATCACTTCTGAAGAATGGGAACTACAAACGGCAGAAAAGAACAAATCGTGCTGAAGCTTATTCTCGGTAGGGAGAGCCCGGGTGGAAAACACGGACTGCCCTAACTCACTGGACCAGCCCCAGCTTGCGGAGTTTCTCCAAACACTCGTCCCGTTCCCGGCAGCGGGAAAGTCCTTGCCAAGACGGGTGCTGCAACTCCATGAAATCTTCCTCCGTCGCCGGTATCCGCCCGCGCGACGCCAACTTCTGGATTACTTCGCAGTCCAGGCGGGACAGCACCACGCTTTGCAAGCGATAATCCAGAAATGCTTCCCAAGTGATGGGGAAAAGCCGTGCCACGATTTCGTGCCCTATCACCTGCGCATACTGAGCGATTTCCCACTGCGCGTGCGGATCCATCCGCAATTCGAGAAAATGGAGAAGATTATGAAGATCGATTTTCCAGTAGGCCTCCGTGTAAGTGGAGAGCGGCAAATCCTTACGCGCCTGTTCTCGCGCCACGCCTAACTCAAGTCGATGCTGGTACACCCGGCGGGCGTATTCCTGGAGTTCTCGCTCTTCCTCGCTGAGCTGTCGACCGATTTCGGGGTCGAGAAACCCCTCACTTCCCTGCCGGTTGTTCCTTGATTGCCGCCGCCAACCGTCGGGCGGGGTGCGGTGTGCAGCATCGATGGCGATCGAGTATCGCGTGCTGTATTCATTCACCGAGGCCGTGCGATGCCGAATCCACTGCCGCCAAATATCCATCGGCACACGCACCAGAAGCTTGATTTCAGCCATCTCAAAAGGAGTCGTATGCCGGTGCCGCATGAGGTAACGGATGAGCGTTCGGTCATCGGAGACAGTTTTGGTGCCCGCCCCATAACTGACGCGGGCAGCCTGGACAATGGCCGAGTCATCTCCCATGACATCCACAAGTGCAACGAAACCATCGTCCAAAACTTGGAACTTCTTCCATCGAAGCGCTTCAACCTGCTCTGCGTTGCTGTTCATGGCCGAGGTCAATCACGTTTTTCTCTCTATCCACAAAACCCCTTATCAGTCCTTCCACACGCCCAGCCGTTCGCCAAACCAGCGTCACTTTTTGCAGAAAGCCTCGAAATCATTTTTTGTCCGGGGGTTTCTTCTGAAGCTCCTCGTAAAGCCTCGCCAGATACTCAGGATTATCGGTTTTTACCAGATGAGCGATGCGTGATTCGGGCACGCTCAGATTGCGGAGGGCGGCTTCGATACGCTTCCACAATCGCTGGCGGGCTTTTCCTTCGGCCAAATAAAGGTCCCCAATCATGTCTCCCAGCTTCTGGAGCATGATCGTGTCGCGGTTTTCGTAATAGCGACGAATAACTGCTTCCTGATAAGGGGTGCGTTCGGGTTGCGAGTGCTGCGGTTTGTCGGTCACGTTGAACCTTTCCTTCCCGCTGAGGCCACGATGATCGCCATGGGTAACGTTTTATTATCTGTTGGGATCGAAAGCCCGACGAGCCCGGCATGAACTCTTTTCAATCCAATACACGCTTCGTACATTAAAGAGAATCGAGCTGGCCGAGCAAATCGCCCGGGATGTGCCTGTCGGCCGAGAGCCACCCTGCTCCAGTCCTGCGGGTGAGCCTTGCCAAAATAGCAAATGGCTGCCGATGAAGACCGTTATCGCCATTGTAAGACCGTTTGTAGCGGAGCGAGTTCTGGAAGCGCTGCAACTGGCGCCGGTGGAAATGTGCACTGTGCGAGAGGTCAAGGGGTTCGGCCGACAAAAGAATTATCTCGAAGAATATCGAGGGGGGGATTACGCACTGGCCTTCATTCCCAAAGTGCAGATCACAATCTGGGTGGAAGATTTTCGTACTGAAGAAATCGTTCGGCTCATTATCACTCATGCCAGAACCGGCCGCATGGGCGATGGAAAAATCTTCATCCTCCCCGCCGATATGCGAGGGTTGGAAGTCCATGAAGTCGCGGAAAGAAAATCCTCCGAGGATGAGGAGTTACCGGAAGATGGCCCCTTACGACTGCTCGCGTTCTGAGCCGGGGCGCCAGATTCTTGAAACTGGAGAATCAATCGGAGCATTTCCATTCGCTTCCAATGGCCGCACATTTATAAGAGCACAAGATCCGGCAGGCCGTCAATGACAGGTCGTTTTCCGGAATAGTCATGCGATCGCATGCCGCTGGCTATCCCCTGAAACATCCGTGGCCGTGACGGGTCGCTTTATGGGCTGTCTCGACGACTCCACAATTCACTAGTTGGAACCGCTTCGATTAACAAAGCTGGTACGCTCAGTTTGCAGAGGAGTCACGCACCGTGCTCGGGGAAATGCTGGAACCCAAGGTCTATTTCGATCGTCTGGCGGAGGAACTCGGGAAACTGGATCTCGCTGCGTTGGCAACACTTTCGGACTGGCTCTATGACGCTTGGGAGCACCGCCGATGGGTCTTCGTCTGCGGAAATGGCGGCTCGGCAGCCACCGCTAACCACCTTGCCCAGGACCTCGCGAAAGGAGTCATCCGGGAAGAAGATCTTCGCACCGATCGACGCCGCGGCTTCCGCTCCGTCAGTCTGGCGGCCAATATAAGCTGGTTTTCGGCCCTGGGGAACGATATGGGCTACGATCAGGTATTTGTACAGCAACTGGCCAATTACGGCAGTTCAGGAGATGTGCTTATCGCCATTAGTGGGTCCGGTAACAGCCCGAACATCCTGGGGGCGGTGGAATGGGCAAACTCGCATGGTCTGAAAACTTATGGTCTGACAGGATTCGATGGCGGAAAGCTGAAGCAAATCCAGCAAGCTGGGCTGCACGTTCCGCTTGATGATATGGAGATGGTGGAAAGCATCCACTCCTGCGTATGTCACTGGCTTGTGGATGACCTTCGGGCACGGATCTATCGCACAGGACGTTACGCAGCATCGGCGTGGGGGACCAGATGAGCTTCTGCTGCCGTCGCGAGGAAGCATTTTCCTGGCAAGCTGTGGGGTGCGTGATCATCAGGGATCCGTGGTCGGGACGTCCTGCCCAGAGCGGCAGATAGGACACTGAGGTCTTCTGCGCCAGAAGATCGGAAACTACAATGGACGCCTGAGACGTTCTTACCACAGGGTTCAATAAGCCGCCTTATCAGTGGGGGAGGCACACCATGAAGAGGATGACTCTGCCGGTCAGTTGTAGTGGTGTGGTCATTCTGGCTCTCGTTTTTTTGGGCACTGCTCAGGGGGAAAGTGCGGGATCTGGGGTAGCCGCAAAGGAGCTCCCTAACATTGTGCTCATCTACGCAGATGATTTGGGCTACGGGGATGTAGGATGCTACGGTGCGAAGCGGATTCCCACGCCCAACATCGATCGTCTGGCGAGAGAGGGACTGCTCTTTCGCGATGCCCATTCGCCTGCCGCCACATGCACACCTTCGCGGTATGCGCTATTGACGGGGGAGTACGCGTTCCGCAAACCTGGCACCGGCGTCCTGCCTGGAGACGCAGCCTTAATCATCGAGCCCGGTCGCGTCACTTTGCCCTCCGTGTTGAAAAAAGCCGGCTACACCACCGCGGTCGTCGGCAAGTGGCACCTGGGATTAGGAGACGGTGCGATCGACTGGAACGGCGAAATCAAGCCCGGTCCGCTGGAAATTGGATTCGATTATTCGTTCATCATTCCCGCCACGGGAGACCGCGTTCCCTGCGTGTACGTGGAAAACCATCGCGTGGTGGGAGCCGATCCCAACGATCCGATCCGCGTCAGTTACAAAGAGAAAATCGGCGATGAACCCACCGGCCGGGAAAGACCCGACCTGCTGAAATACCCGTTCAGTCACGGACATGACGGCACGATTGTTAACGGCATCAGCCGTATTGGATTTATGTCTGGGGGCAAGAAGGCCCGCTGGGTGGACGAGGACATGGCCGACGTTCTCACGCAAAAGGCCCTGCGGTTTATCGAAGAGCACCGTGACAAGCGGTTCTTCCTCTACTTCGCCACGCATGACATCCACGTCCCGCGTCTCCCTCATTCCCGTTTCGTGGGCAAAAGTCAGTGTGGTTTGCGCGGTGATGCGGTTGTGGAGTTCGACTGGTGCGTGGGAGAAATCCTTGCCGCCCTCGACAAGCTTGGGCTGCGAGAGAACACCCTTGTGATTTTTACCAGCGACAACGGCCCTGTGGTGGACGACGGATATCGCGATGGTGCCGTGGAACACCTGGGAGATCACAAGCCCGCCGGTCCGTGGCGTGGAGGAAAATACAGCGCCTTCGAAGGCGGAACGAGGGTACCCATGATCGTTCGGTGGCCCGGCCATGTGCCCGCCGGCAATGAAACCGACGCCCTTGTCTGCCATGTGGATTTTCTGGCATCATTGGCCGAGCTCGTCGGTCAACCGCTGCCTGCGGAGGCGGCCCCCGATAGCATTAACGTCCTCGACGCGCTGCTTGGGAAGTCGGCTCAAGGTCGAGTTGAATTAGTGGAACAGGCTGGCGTTCTGGCCCTGCGCCAGGGAAGCTGGAAGTACATTCCGCCGCGGAAGGGCCAGGCCGTCAACCCCAACACGGGCATAGAACTTGGTGTCGCCCCGGAGGGAATGCTGTTCAATCTCGCTGAAGATCCGGGCGAGCAGCACAATCTGGTGAAGAAGCTTCCCGAGAAAGCCCAGGCCATGGCGCAACGCTTGCAAGAAATCCGCCAGGCAGGACGCACTCGCCCCTGAGCGTGGGACTCGCTTGACAATAACTTTTCACGCGATCCGCCAGCTTGCCCGTTGGACGCCGGGTTCCTTCTTCATTCCCCTGGGGATGTTGCGTTTTTGAAACATCTTCCTAGGGATGTTGTGATCGCTCATCGCCACTCGTCCATCTCATCGTGCTTGATGGGCCGTTGGGTACTGGCTTTTTCTGCGAGCGGCACGAGGTTTGCACGAAACCGTGTTCGACGGTCCAATCGCTCGTAATCGCACCATATTCCTTCTCCAAACGAAGATGATGAAGTCTGCTCATTTTCCGGAAAATGCATCCGCTATTAAGGGACGAACGCCGGTGATCTCTCGACGCAGGCAGAGCCGACGCTATTTGTCTCGCTACGGAGTCCTAAGCCTGGAGCTCGTCCTCGTGCTGCCGCTGATGCTGGTGGCACTTCTTGCCACGGTGCAATTCGGAAAATACTTCGCCAATTTACAGGAGTTGGCGTTCGCCACCCGCGTTGGTGCCGAAGAAGCGGCCAAGACCTCTGGGCTTTCCACAATGGAAGGCGATCCGGTACCGGCCAACGTTGTCCAGGCCGTTGATCAACAACTGGCGGCCTTCGGTGTGACACGCCGAATTATTGTCCTGGAGCACAACGCTGGGGGAATCCCCGTGAGCCTGGTGGATCCGGCCGGGGCACCTATCCCGACCAAGCTCAGTCCAGTCCCCCCTGGGCAATATGTACGGATACTCATCACGGTTCCAAAGGCAGATATTATGCCGGAGTTGCTGAAGGTGTTTGGGCTTCACCTGGCATGGGGTTGCAAAACAACCACGCTCTCCACAGTGTGGGCCTATGAAAAGTGAGCGAGATGGTCCGGCTCCGGGGCTGTCACATTCCATATTTGGGTCCAATCCAGCCATGAGAAACTTACTCCTAAAACGCATATTCCTGCCTTTTAGCCGCCGGTCAAAAACGAGTCTCGCCGGTCGTCGAGGATTTGCCACCCTGTGGCTTATTCTCACCCTTCCTATCTTCTTGATTCTTTTCGGGTTCGTCGTGGAGCTGGGCCATCTTTGGCTTGCCCGCGTGGAGCTGGAAAACGCCCTGGAAGCGGCAGCCCGGGCGGCCGTCAAAGCCTGGGGTGATGCCGGCGGCGGTTCCACCTATATCCCTCGCCAGATCGGGGTTGCTTACGCGGCTGCCAATCACGTTCGCGGCCTACCTTTAGCGATCGCCCCCAATTACGACCCCACTCCCGACCCATCCAACCCGAACGAGAACCTCACCTGCTGTGTGCAACCCGGAGATCCGGTCGGCGGTATCAGTCCTGAAGGAAACCTTATTTTTGGGGCAGTTATCCGTGACCCGAATGCCACCTGTCCTATCGTGTTTGATGCCAACAAGCGTCCCGGCTGCAGCCCCGGTACCGTCCTTATCGACGCCACTGCCCAGGGACCGGGAAACCTTGCCCAGGACAATGCTTGGGGTATCGTGTTTCGCGCATCCCCGGACCTTCCCGCCGGATTGACAATTCAGAGTGTCACTATCGACCTCCAAGCGGGCGGAGGCAGCGGTCAATTTGACTTTACCTCTGCCCCACCCGCGCTCTCAGATAATTTGCCGGCCCCGATCATCCCGTGCCATAGCGATGTAGAGGGTTTTCCGAATCCTTCGTCGCAGATTGTCTTCTCTCCAACCTCGGGCCTGTCCCCCACCCTGACAATCAGTTTTTATCCCGACCCGATTAGTGGGGATCTCGGTTTCGAACCTGGCGACCGAATTCGGTTTGGTGCTCGAACGACCGGTGTCTCAAACGGGAGTGGCCAGGATGATGGGGATGGAATTGGACGGGACGGCGTGAGAGTGACGTTCGTCTTCGCGATCAACGGAAGTCCACTTCCCCCAGTCTCGGCTGTCTTCTATGACAATACGGAATCGTCCAATAACTGTCAGGCCACCTGTCCGGTGCACCCGTCGGGTATCGACGACCTGCCGTGTCCACCTGCCAGTGCTCCTCACAACAATGGGCAATCTTACGCATTTATTTTCGGCGGATCTGGAAGCGGCGAATTCGCCGTTCGTGCGCAGGCCGTGCTGGCGGTGCCCAGCCCGATTTGCTCTCTCTTCGGTCTTAAAATGCCGCGGTACAGGGTGTCCGCACATACGATTGCCGTTTACCAGTGTGGAAGTAAGGCGATACGCCTCCAGCGGGTGGACGAATACAAATGCAGTGACTGATCGAACGTGTTAGGACCATCTCCCCCCAACAGCCTGCGATTTGTGGAAAAGGGCATCAGCATATCGGTAGAAACACCATTGATCACCGTTCAAGCGGAAAACAGCAAAACGAAATGGCTTGCACGATTAGACTGCACAGCGGAAAAGCGGCGTGGAATTCACTGAACAGATGGGACCGACGGTCTTCACGGCGAGGATCGTTGACGCTGGAGGCCGTGCTTGTTCTGCCGATTCTCCTGCTTGCCACCTTGGCCGTATTTCAGTTCGGCGTGTTGATGCTCATTGAGCAGACGATCACACATGCAGTGACAGTTGCCGCACGGGAAGCTGGCAAAGGCGCTGACATCGACGCGACGGCTCTGTCAGTTAACGCGGTCCTCGGCCTTCACGGCTTATCTGTGGGTCCCGGCGCCACGCTCATTTTGGAGGACAGCCTGAGCACACCAGCGGTTCAGGTTCGCGGCACATTTCCCTGCCCGGTTCCCAGTACTCCTTCCGTCCCGCCGGGAATGCTCAAGGCCACACTGTGCGTTGACCTTACTCAAAAACCGTTCTTTAATTTGCTCGCCACATGCGGATTGGACTTCACAGGGCGGAAATTCGCGGTTTCTGCCGTCGCACATCGCGAATTCGACGGTCCACCCGAGATCACCCCACGGCCTGAGTGTTCCTGCCGATAAAGCGAAACTTGCTAGGCCGGCGATCGGTCGAAAAGCTTGCTCGAAACCCCAGTGGCTCTCAAATATACAAGTCCAACAAAAAAGCAGGGGCAATCTGGTGATCACCCCTGCCGGGCTGCGGTGTTTCTAATCAGCATTCTACAGGTGAGCCGTTGCAATTACCTGAGATGTGACTCTACCGCCGGTCACCTTCAGGACGATCGCGTTCAGGCCGTGGCGGCTCTCCTCGCGGACGATCACCGGAAGGCGGTCCTCTCCGCTCGCCCTCAGGACGGGGCGGACCAGCTTCTGGAGCGCGCGGCGGCCCCGCCGGCGGCATGCCCGTGACCGCCCGCATCAACAGCTCCGCCATGTCACCGAATCCCTCTCGTCGCAACAATTCGGCGGCATGACGGGCCCGTTCCATTCTCTCTGGTGGAACAGGGACAGCAGGCGGCCGTGGCGGCAATCTGCCTTCGCGGAGATCTCGCATTGCCCTTTCCACTCGCTCAACCTCGGCCCGCAGTTCGCGGAGCAACTCCTGCCGACCTTCTCGCTCGGCCTGCGCAATCCTTTCGCGCAGCTCAGCCATCCGCCGTTCCAGGCGTTCCATCATGGCCGTGTGGGCTTCCGGAGGAGGTTCCAAGCCAGCTTCCGGCGGCCGTCCTGCCCGAATGTTCTCTCGAATCCGCTCAAGCCGCCCGATCTGATGCTCCAGGTCGCGAACGCGCTCTTCCTGACCTGCCTCTCTTGCCCGAGCAATCTGCTCTCGGAGTTCAGCGAGTTGCCGTTCAATCCTTTCCAGAGCGGGTGGACCGAGCGGTCGCTCCCCTCGTGGTCCCACCTCGGGAGGTCGGGGGCGTTCACGCGGTTGTTCCCGCTCCTCCCGTTCTCGTTCGCGGTCCTCCCTCACTCCTCGTTCCCGCTTGCCTTCTTCACGTTCTTCACGTTCGACGCGAGGTTTTTCGCGTTCTTCCCGCTCGGCTCTTTCAACCGCTGCCGGCTTGTCCGGTTTTCGGCCTTCTTCGGCCAGAGGAGGCGGCCCCCACGGCGCAACAAAGGCCACTGCCGCGGCCGCCAACAAGGAATGTCGCCAACACCATCGAACCCAACTCATACGAGCACCTCCATACACCACAGGAACCTGAGGAGCCGTCGCTCCCACGGACGCAAAAAACACAGCCGCAGCAGTGAGCCAAACTGCCCACCGCTGCAACCGCGCTGACACTCCCACTTTATCCACCCTCCCCGCGGTCTGATCGTCCTGTAAACAAAGCAGTCGCTTGACCCGCACCGCGAGATGAGACCGTGTGCGCACTCCGGTTGTGGCCAACAGTGTCATTCGACCTTCCAGGGCTTTGCGTCCATAGAACACAAGCCCTGCGGCCAGTTCCCGGGGACCATCAGGAAGGCACAGCGAGTACTCATCCGCCACTTCCTCACTGGCCTTTCCCCACTGGAACCGGGCAAACCAAGCGGCAGGATGCCACCACAGAATCGCCACAACCACATCCGCAAGCACATGCCAAAACGGGTCCCGATTGAGGATGTGTTTTAATTCGTGGAGCAAAACCGCCTTATCGGCATTGGCGTTGAGTTGAGGATCAAACCCCAAAGGCACCCCGATTGTTGGTCGCATGACGCCGAAAGCGACCGGCGTCAGAAAGCGTGCCGAGGCCACCACACGGATGGGTCGGATATATGCGGCCTCACATGCCATGTCGTTCACCCAAACTGCCAGCGGGGTGCCAGATAGATCGTGGCCACTCCGTCTGACCCACGCAGTAACCACACGTTTCAGGACCGTTTCTGTGCCGAACACCAAAAACCCGCCCGTCCAAACAAGCAGCAGCCACCGCTCCCATTGACTGCCGAAGAATTCAGGCGGGACAGGGACATCCCGTGCGGGGCCAAGCTCTTCTGCTAACTTCGCTGGCCTCGAGATCACAAACGCGGTGTTCATCGCTGGAGAAGCCACCTCACTCGGGTCGGCTCCGAGACTTTGCTCCCCCGTATGACCTCCCACGAGAGCGTCTGAAACACTCGGCCTTTCCTCCTGGCTGAAGAAGCGCACCAACTGCCAAACGGCAATGGGCGCTGCAAAGAGAACTGAGAGCACGAAGACCAGATTGCCCGCCAGACACGAAATCCACACCAGGCGGCGAAGCTCTGCTCGTGCAGACGCACCGCCCGCCAAAGCCGCCAATGCCACCAGCAGCGTCACACCCAGTGCGAGGAACACGAGTGATTGCCAGGGTGTTTCCATCATAAGGTTCCAAAACCGTATCGCACGGGCGAGAACATGCTACAGTCCGCTAGTAGCAGGCTAACCACCTGAGGCACTTGCGGACACGCCCTAAAAAATGTAGCCCAACCTCCAAACACACCATTCCGGTCACCGAGCCTCGTCCTCGGACGGAGCAGCGTTGCAATTCCCCTCCAATTCCCGTTTTCGCTGAGCAATGAGGCGCTCCAGCTCTTCCAGTTCTTCCCGCGTCAAATCCCGGGTTTCCAGGAGGTGACACACCGCTGCGGAAAGACTCCCCTGAAACAGTCGGTCGAGAAAATCGGCTGTCGCCGATCTTACCACCTGTGACTGGCTGACCCGAGGGAAATAAATGAAACGACGATGCTCCAGACGATGCCCCACCAATCCACGCTGCTCCATTTTGCGGAGCATCGTGGCCACGGTGGTGTAGGCCAGCCGCCGTCCTTCCAAAGCCGCATGAACCTCCTGGACACTCGCCGACTGCTTGTCCCACAGGACGCGGAGAATCCGGAGCTGAAGATCACCCAGCCGAAATTTCTTCTGTGCCATGACGAAGTGATCCTTTTATCTACGACACCGGTAATACTACTTCGGTAGTCGTCCGCTGTCAAGTCCCCGAACGAATCGGAAACCGTCATCCTCCCCGGAAAGCGTCCGAGGAGATCTACCGGGACGCGGTGCTGGTGGCAAGCGTCGCACGAAAGAGATCAAGCAACTCGCGAAGATTTACCCGCACGTAGGGCTCGTCACAGGCAGGGGTTGTCCGACCCGCATCCGCCACCCACATATCCAGGGTTTGCGGCGTCATGATGGCGTTGTGCAAATTGGATCGCATGGCCACAGGCCTCTTGATGATCTCGATCATGGTGGGGACATCAATTCGGCCGAAATACTCGTGTAAACGCTCACTGAGCACCCGCGCCCGCTCATCAGCGGAGATGAAAACCGTGTCTTTGGGAACTGGTGGCAGGAGGGGATGTTGCTGACCGGGTTTCAGGATGAGAACCTCTTCCGGCACTGCCCGAACTGCCGCAAGGTCACCTGACCTGTCGCTGAAGACGTAATAATACTCACACGTTCGCGGAGTCTCCTGGAGGATCTTCAGGGCTTCCTGGACCGTCCCCGCCCGCTCCATGATCTCCCGTAAAAGAAGGGTCATGGGCATGCCATCCCAATGGCCTTCTCCACCACCACCCATTTCTCCGACAGCCAGCCCGGCCTCATTCATCGCTGTAACCGTTCCCACCAGCCCCGCATATCCCAAACTCATCCAGGCATGACGGCCTTCGGGAATAAAGACCTGCACCACGGCACATCCCTGGAGATTGATGTCCCGCATGTAATCGAGCACCCGGGCATGGATGACCTGACCGTCACGTGTGGCCGTACCACGAACGGCCACCCCACTGCAATGAAATCTTTCCGGAAAAAGGTTTGCAAAACGGGCATCCCGCTGAGAAAGACCGGCAGCTTCGGCAAGAGCGTCAATCTCCTCAAAGTACCGTGATGGGATATACGGGGAGGTTCGACGGTGAATTTCTTCCATGCGGTCGAAAAACCATGTGCCACTTTCCACCGAGTCGAAAGCTCCCACCCCGTAGAGAACTCGCTCCACCAAATATTGAATCGGTCCCGCAAGAAGGCGTCCCTGGGCGCGGCCCATGTCCGCAGGTTTGCCACTGACGATGAGCACGAGCTTTCCTTCGCAGCGCGCCAGCAAACCGTGGCGATCCGAATCGACACGAAGAACCTCATAACGGCTGAAACCCCCGGACGTTGACGTTTCCCCCACGTTTGGATTTCCAGCTTCCGCGTGCGCAAGGGGCTCATTACCTGACGCTATCGGACTGTTGCTCCAGCCCACCGCAAACGCCACAGCGAGGAAAACGACGGCCGTTATCACAGTCCGAGCTGAACTGAATGTCCGAAAATCCACCCCGTCGTATTGCGAAGATGGCTTCCCCTGACACGGAAGCTTAGAAGTGGAGCCAGAACTGATGAGACCTCGCAATTGCGTCATTATCTGACCGATCATGTAGGTATCTCCTGTCGCGTTTACTCGGCGTCTTATGATTGTCTAAACGTGGTTCATTGTTGCCAGTTATGGTCACCAAGAACGATGTACCGAAAATGCCAACTTCGGGGACGATGAAGGATTTCCAAACTGATCAACAGCAGGGTTAGGGAAGCTGTTCCGCAGCGAAGTTCACAAGAGCTCCAAACATTCGATAAAGATCATTTCGAGATACTTCCTGAACGGATTCCGTCGCAGGGGGAGCAAATACCCCGGCGCTGGCCGGTGCGTGAAGCTGCCAGCTCTTGATTCGAATGATGACATTCTGATCAGGTGTCTCGATAGCGATCTCTTCGGGCATGACCCCGGCCCTGGTAAAAGTCATGGTCATTTTAGGCGACTGTTTGCCAGCCGGCCAAACTGTGAGGGTTTCGCCATTCTGGTTTCTTTCCTGTTGAATTTGCAGGAGCGGTTCGAGGGCGGCGGGCGTGCTCGCCAGTCCACCCAACGCCAGCATGACAAAACGCAGACGTTCCAGAATTACTCCCCGCACGTAAGTCAACGGTGACTTTGTCTCGAGGGGGGCGCCCGGCTCACCCGCAAAAACTTTTCCGGTTCGTGCCACCAGCCAAGGATAATCGCCCTGCCCCGCCATGACGCGCCCGAAGTTGCCCAGTTGGCCTTCCAGCCGAAATTGATGCCCCCGCCCTCGAATCAGCAGTACATCGAACATTTGTCCTTCCAGTTGGGACGCTACATGAATAATGTGACAGGTTCCCGGGCGTGGTTCTTCCATGCAGAACTGGGTGATTTCGCGAAGGCATCCAGCGATCCGATTCAGCGGTGTGAGACTCTCCGCCGCCGGTTGCGCGTTTTGAAGTTCGACGGGCAAATCCTGAGCGAAGAACCGTGCTGTCTGCTGGAGGATTTCCGGCAAGGCAGCGATCGCTGTGTAGTGACCAAGGCCCTCCAACCAAATTACTTGGTTGGATATTCCCAAAGCCGCGGCCAGTTGCTCAGTACAATCCCGGGGAATAACTTCATCTTCGGCCGCATTGATCATGAGGACTCGACCAGCCAGGGCACGTTCGCGGAGCAGATGCGCACCGGTGAGGGGATCCGCCTCGCGGAAGCCTTCGATCACTTTCGCGCGATCCTCCTCGGGCAGCCGGCCGAGAAACTCTCGCAGAGGCTCGGCTTCCCGCGCTGTCGCGACTATTTTGAGAATGTTGCCTCCGGAAAGAATCAAAGCTGTTCGCCAGATTCGCGGTTCCCGTTCGGCAGCCGATGCTGCAACTATGGCTCCCAGACTGATACCGGCCACACCGATTTTCTCAGGATCCACTTCAGGTCGGGAAGCGAGAAAATCCGTGGCCCGGCGAACTTCCAAATAGGTCTGTTCCAGAACGCGCAGAAATCGCTGGGGCTCTTCCAGGATATCACGGGGACCCAAAGGACCGCCCCGCTCTCCATAGTAGGGAAGAGGAAACACAACTGCAGAAACCCCATGCGACGCCAAGACGGAGCCCAGCATTCGGACCAGTTCGAGACTGCCATCGAGGATGTGGAGGCAAATCACGGCCGGACGCTTCGGCCCATCAGCGAACAGACCGGTGGGAAGATAGTACTCCACCGGGATAATGTTATTCTGTGGCAGTTCTGATGTAACCGGTGACGGATAACGCACAAAAACGACCTGGTAATTCTCTTTGTTTGTGACGCCCGTCACTTCATAGGAAAAGGGCTGTCCGTCGAAGGTGGCCGTGACGGTAGCCGTCATGCCGGGCTTGAGCCCTAGATCCCGTTCCTCGCCGGTTAGGATTGCCCCACTCCAGCACACCCCCATGGCGATAGTGAGGATTGGAGCCAACTTCCGGAGCCGTTTGTAACCTGCCAGCATGCGATCTCCCTCAAATGACAAGGGTCTTGGAATACTGAGACAACAAACCTTTTATGGGACTGTTACACCTGCTTTGGGAAAGAGGTAACAGCCCAGCAACAGTATTTCCCAGGAGGACCGCCGCTGGCAAGCCCGAATCACTTGGGAACGGGGCAATTAGAGAAAACTTTCCAGCACTTCTGCCGGAGCCGGCCCGTACGTATACGGCTCAATGCTGCATGACGCCCGTCCCTGGCTCAACCCGCGCATGGCGTTGGAATAGCCAAACAGCTCCGCCAGCGGTGCGTGGGCTTCGATGACCGTGTTTTTTCCGCGTACAGTGGTGCGGACGATCTCCGCCCGCCGCTGCTGGAGATCACTGATCACATCGCCAACATACTCTTCAGGAACCGTCACTTCCAAACGCATAATCGGTTCGAGAAGAACAATCCCGGCTTCGCGCAGGGCTTTATCGAAAGCGTCCGCCGCGGCCAGGCGAAAGGCCAACTCATTCGATTCCGTCTCGTGAACTTTGGCACCGGTAATGGCTACCCGAACGTGCATGAGCGGGAACCCCAGCAGGCCACCGCCCTCTCCCTGCTGCTCGAGAACCTCAAGAGCGGCCTTCAGGAATGGGGCTGGCAGCCCTTCGGCGTTTTCAACCGTCACAACCACAGGTTTGGGGGATTTGTCGAACGGTTCCATGCGAATGGAGAGCTCCGCAAAGAGTGGCTGACCGCCCACGGTGCGGTGGCACACACCAGTAACTTCCACGGCCTTTTCCACTGTCTCGCGGTAGCTCACACGCGGCTTCTGGACGCGCACTTTCAAGTTGTGTTCCCGAACCAATCGGTGGACGGCCACCTCCAAATGAAGTTCGCCCATGCCGCTGATGATGATCTGCCCGGTTTCTTCGTGCTCTTTGTACCGGAACGTGGGATCCTGCCGTTTCATCAACTCCAGCGCATCGATCAGCTTTTTTCGCTCCGCCGTGGTTTCCGGCTCGATAGCCATATCGATGACGGTCTGGGGAAAAACAATCGGTTCCAGCAGGATGGGATGCTTGGGGTCGCACAACGTGTCCCCCGTAACCGAGTGCCGCATGCCCATGATACCCACAATATCCCCTGCCTCCACCGCCTCGATTTGTTCGCGGCGGTCAGCCTGGATGCGCCACAGTTGGGGCACGTTTTCCTTCTTGTTCTTGCCAGGATTGAGAACCCGGCTGTTAGCCGTCAACCGCCCGGAATAAACGCGTACATAATCCAGATCGCCGTACCGGTCCGCCTGAACCTTAAAGACCAGTCCGCAAAACGGTTCTTTGGGATCCGCTTTTCGAGTGAGCTTTTTGTTGGGGTTTTCTGGATCCGTGCCTTCAACCGGAGGAATCTCGGTCGGGTCGGGCAGGTAATCCACCACAGCATCCAGAACCGGCTGCACCCCAATTCCATGGAGGGCCGAGCCACACAGGATGGGCACAATCAAATTACCGATGGTCGCCTGCCGAATGACCGAACGGATAAGATCTTCCGGTATCGGCTCTTCCGCCAGCAGCAATTCTGTGAGCTTATCGCTGTACAGCGACAACTGATCCAGCATATTGTGGCGCCAAATCTGCGCCTCTTCTTTTAATTCCTCCGGAATTTCCTCGGCAATCACCTCTGCGTGATTCCCTTCTTCCACAAACCGGAGGGCTTTCATCGAAATAAGATCGATCACACCCCGGAAGGGATTGTTAAAGTGGGCAGGACCACTCCCGATCGGGAGATTGACCGGGACCGGCCGACACTCCAGCCGTTTTTCGATCTCTTCCAGTGTCCCGAAGTAGTCCGCTCCCTCACGATCCATCTTGTTGATGAAGGCGATGCGCGGAACATGGTATTTGTCCGCCTGCCGCCAGACCGTTTCGCTCTGGGCTTCCACACCCTCGCGAGCACTGAAAACCACCACAGCCCCATCAAGGACGCGCAGGGATCGCTCCACCTCTGCGGTAAAATCCACATGACCCGGCGTGTCAATCAGATTGATGTGGACGCCTCGCCAGTCGAAGGTCACACACGCTGCTTGGATGGTGATCCCGCGTTCCTGTTCTTCGGGATCGTAGTCTGTCACCGTTGTGCCTTCATCCACCGAACCCACCCGGTGAATAAAGTGCGCGTAAAACAGCATCCGTTCGGTGAGGGTGGTTTTTCCCGCATCGATGTGGGCCACAATCCCGATGTTGCGAATATTCCTGATGTCGCGAGGCATGGCGCTGACCAAACTCTCTGTAACTTCAGTAACCACTCACTGCGCAAAAGAACACCGCACCGAAATAGCTCGGCGCGGTGTGCGTCGTCCCAGGGAGTCTCACCAAGCGAAGTGAGCAAACGCCTTGTTGGCCTCGGCCATCCGGTGGACGTTTTCCCGCTTGGTGATGGCCGCTCCTTCTTTCTTGTAAGCCGCCTCCAGTTCGGCCGCGAGTCTCTCGTACATCGGTTTACCTTTCCGCTCGCGGGCCGCCTGGATAATCCAGCGGATGGCCAGCGATTGCTGCCGCTTGGGACTCACCTGCATGGGCACCTGGTAGGACGCACCACCGACCCGTCGAGAACGTACCTCGATATTCGGTTTCACGTTCTCGACGGCTTCTGTGAAAACGTCAATTGGATTCCGGTCCGGAATCCGCTGGGCAAGAATGTCCAACGCCTTGTAAAAAATAGCCTGGGCAACCGTCTTCTTGCCATTCCACATCATGCAGTTGATGAACTTGCTGGCAAGAAGCGACCCATACTTCGGATCCGGCTTGAGAATCGCTTCACTGGCTGTTTTGCGACCCATAAGTTCTATCCGATCTTAAAATTCCACCTCGGAAAAATTCCTAAAATCACTTGCTCGGCTTCTTAGCACCGTAGCGGCTTCGTGACTGGCGCCGCCCTTCCACACCGGCACAGTCTCGCGTTCCACGGATGACCTGGTACCGGACCCCCGGCAAGTCCCGGACACGTCCTCCCCGAACCAGCACGATGGAGTGCTCCTGAAGATTGTGCCCCTCACCGGGAATGTAGACCGTGACTTCCTTCCCGTTGCTCAACCGAACCCGCGCGATCTTCCGCAGCGCCGAGTTCGGCTTCTTCGGGGTCATGGTCCGCACAATCAGGCACACGCCCTGCTTTTGCGGGCAACCGTCCAAAGCCGGCGACTTGCTGAACTTTCTCTTGGGCTTCCGAGGATTGCGTACAAGCTGATTAATTGTGGGCATGCTGGACTCGTTCTCTCACGACGATCTTTGATCTTTTTGCAATTCTTTTGTACCTTAACCCCCACGCGCAGGTGGGCAATAGTAAGCCTCAATGGCGATCCACCTTTACCGCTATTTGCAATCAGCCGGGGCTTTCGCCCGGAAAACATTATAGTGACGCTTCCCATATCACTTGTCAAGGGACGGCGACTTCAAGGACCGGCACGCCGCGAATCTACGAATCCTCCCCTCGGGGAGTGAATCGCTCGATGAGCCAATCCCCCAAGCGTGGGGACAGTTGGGCGATGGCGAAAAGCAACCTTGCCCTGGCTGGAACGACCAGCTCCGGCTTGCGAGCTTCACACGCGCGAACTATACGCCTGGCGAGCCAATCCGCTGAAATACTCCGCACTTTTACCCCCGCCCCTGGCGCCCGTGCCGCTTCCGGGACTCTCTCAGCCCCCTCCAAACGGTAGAGGCGTTCCCCTGCTCTGGCAATGGGCCCTGGGCAAACCAGCAAAACATGCAGGCCCCGACGCCCCAGTTCCAGACGAAGTTGCTGAGAAAAGGCCGCTACGGCGTGCTTTGTCGCCGGGTAAGCTCCCACAAATTTGGCAGCCGCTTTGGCAGCCAGAGATCCGATGTTGACCACATGACCACGCGTCGACAGAAGATCATCCAAGAAAACCTGGGTCATGCGAACCAGAGCGATGAAGTTCAGTTCCATCAACTCGCGAAATTGTTCCGGAGTCGTGTCCCGCACGGTGCCCCGCATCGACCGGCCTGCGTTATTGACGAGCACTTCCAGCGGTCCCCACTTTTCGTGGATGGAACTCACAATCCGGGCAACGTCGGATTCCACGCAAATATTGCCTGCAAGCGGCAAGATCGAATGGGAAATGCGGCCCAGTTCTTCGGCCGCTTTCTCGACGCCGGCCGGCTCCAGTCCTACAATCGCCACCCGAGCCCCAGCCCTGGCGAATTCCCGCGCGATGGCGAGCCCCAACCCGCTCGAGCCTCCCGTCACCAGAACATTTTTATTGCTCCAGTAGGACACGAGATACCTTTCTCACACGCAGTCACTGCACCGAAATTTGAGTAAACTTGGGAAGATCGCAGGTAATAAGGCACACCACCATCCGACCAGGCCGCGTCTTGATGATGCGCAATCCGCGCCGAAGCCCAGGGCAAACTGAAAAACTGGCCAGCGGCCAGTCTCCCAAATGCGCCGGGCCGCCAACAATCCTCTTCAGTCTGGGCCAGGCGATATGTCCTGTGCCTTACCCGGCTTGGACCGCCGGTCCTGCTTGCCGCCCGATCGGCTTTCACACCTCAATCGTATAGGGCTTTCGTTGCGGGCGTGAAAGCAGTGCGTTGGCCTGCTCGTCGCCGATGAAAACTTCCTTTTCCGGATCCCATCGCAGCTTGCGCTTGAGGAGCATCGCGATATTGCACATGTGGCATGACGAAAGCTCGCGATGGTGCGTCGCCACATCCGAGATGGGCTCGGCTCTTTCGCGCACGCATTCAAAGAAGTTGGCCATGTGTCCTTTCAGTTGGCGTCCTTTATAGAGCTTGGTGACTTCTTCCTCGAGCCACTGCTGTTCGTTCTTGGTCAACTCCTCAAGCGGCTTGCCTGTGATTTTGCCTCGATTCACAAAGATCTGTCCGTTCGGCCCCTCGAACCACACACCGTTATCCGGGCCGTGCCGAACGATAATGGTTCCCCCATTGGCGAACCTGAGTGTGCACCGGAAGGTCGTGGCCGTGTTGTAAGCGTTGGGCAGAGTGACCTTCCCCGCGAAAAATGCCACCGGGTCAAAATTCTCCGGGATGGTGGGGAAATCCCCTTCTCCCTCGACCTCGATGGGGCCTGTGTGTTCGCATCCGAGACCCCATTGGGCGATGTCCACATGGTGCGCCCCCCAGTCGGTGAGTTTTCCTCCCGAGTATTCCAACCACCATCGGAACGTACCATGGCAGCGTTCCTTGGTGTAGGGGACAAATGGCGCCTGACCTAACCAGAAATCCCAGTCCAACGTCGCGGGTGGATCACTTGTGGGGAAGGGGCCCCCTTTCGGGCCCGCCCCAATGGAACAGGTGGCTGTCAGGGGCTTTCCGAGGCGGCCACTCCGGGCAAGCGCGACAGCCTGGAGAAAACGGCGATCACTCCGCTGCTGGGTCCCCACCTGAAAGACTCGTTTTGTTTCCGCCACCACCCGCCGTAAGATTTTGCCCTCGTCTATCGTTAGCGTGAGCGGCTTTTCACAGTACACATCCTTCCCCGCCAGCATCGCCTCCACAGCGATTTTGGTGTGCCAATGATCGGGTGTTCCGATGGTCACCACGTGGATGTCCTTGCGATCGAGCACCCGACGGTAATCTGTAAATACCTCGCACTGGCCTCCAAAGCGCGCAGCGAATTTTTCGGCATGACTCCTATCCACATCCGCGCACGCGAGCATCACGCCGAACCGTGCGGCCTCGTTCCCAATTCCTGAACCCCGTCCCCCAACTCCGATCGCCCCGACCCCAATTGTCTCGTTAGCGGATTCTCCGCGGGCAAGCCTGGGAAGCCAGAGTAAAGGAATAGCAACTCCCCCGCTCAGAGCGGCACCTTTCAGTAAATCACGACGGGACAGTTTTCCTGCAAGCATGGGAAGTCTCCTCCAGGTGGGATCGAAAGTCGAGATTTCGGCGGGGAAGGCGAATCACTTAATGCGCTTTGGCTCGAGTGTAGTCGGATGTTTCAAACCGGTCAATGCACCAGGAGAAATAATCTGGGGTGGCGCTGGATGCCGTTCGGGAGCCGAAGAACGCCATTTCGGAACACATCTCGAGTATTAAACACAATGGGGATACGGTTCGGACTGAACCGTATCCCCTGTGGGCGACATTTTTAACGGGCCGGTTGCACAACCTGAGCAGGCTTCAACCGAGCATGCTCTGGGCGAAGCTGGCCGGTCCTTTACAATTACAGCGTAATTGTGTATGGCTCGCGCTGCTTGCGCTTGGTCAGCGCGTTGGCTTCCTCATCATCCACGAACTGGTACTTCTGCGGATCCCACTTCACCTTGCGATTCAGGAGCATGGCAATGTTCGCCATGTGGCAGGCATTCACCGCGTTGCAATGTGTGAAAACGTCCGAAATGGGGAGACTCCGGTCTTTCACACATTCAAAGAAATTCCGCATGTGGCTGCCCGGCTCCTTGCCGCGATAGAGCTTGCGGACCTCCTCATCGAGCCACTTTTTGTCGGCTTCCGTGAGCTCTTCGATTGGTCGCCCCGTGAGGCTCCCTCGATTTACCCGAATGCGGCCCAATTCGCCCTCGATGATCAGCTCGTTCGGGCCACTGAGAAGCTTCACCACGTTCCCATTCGGCAAGAGCATGTCACAATCGAAAGTCTTCGCCACATTGTAAGCAACCGGCAGGTCTTCCCAGCGACGTTTTCCGAGAAGCGTTTCCAGCATCAATTCCCGACCGAGCGGGAATTCGAAGCTAACCGGGGTTACTTCGACGGGTCCGGTCTCTTCACCACCGAGAGCCCAAATGGCGATGTCCGTGTGGTGGACACCCCAGTCGGTCACCTGGCCACCAGAGTATTCAAACCACCAGCGGAAATTCCAGCCGATACGATTTTCGCAGAACGGCACCTTGGGCGCCTGGCCGAGCCAAAAATCCCAGTCGAGATACTCCGGTGGTTCGGAATTGGGGAAAGGTCCGCCCGACGTGGCCTGGCCGACGGAACTGATGGCCCGCAACTTCTTACCCAAGCGGCCGCTCCGGGCCATCACAACTGCCTTGAGGAACATGCTGTTGAATTCACTTCGCTGCTGCGTTCCCACCTGGAACACACGCCCGGTGCGTCGCACAGCCTCGCAAATGAGTTGGCTTTCCTGAATGGTCAGCGTGAGGGGTTTCTCGCAATAAACGTCTTTGCCCGCCTTCATGGCATCGATGGAAATCTTGACGTGCCAGTGGTCTGGAGTGCCGATCGTCACGGCGTCCACATCCTTGCGATCGAGTATCTCGCGGTAATCCTTGTACACCGCACAGCGTCCTTCGTAGGGCTTGGCGAAATTCTCGGCATTGAGGCGGTGCACGTCGGCACATGCTACCATGTTCCCAAGCTGGGCCGCCTGCCGTCCGATGTCCGTGCCACGGCCCCCCACTCCGATCGCCGCAACATTCAAGCGTTCATTGGGTGACTCCGCCCAGGAAAAGGGGCTGACCCAAATGTGCGGCACGGCAACCGCCATTCCCGCTGACCATTTCAAGAAATCCCGGCGCGACGCATGGGGCAACTGCATACGCAACTCCTTTACCAGCGCAATCAAAGACAGCCGATGGTGTGCCAAATTACTGAGAACACCCACGATCGTTCCCCTTCAGAATAACTTGCTTGGAAACCAGCCGCAAGTAATTGCGCGATTCAGCGAGCCATTTGTACTGTTTCCATCCGCGCTCAGGGGTCAAACTTCCGGAGACTTCGATCGGCCACGCTTTTCGTACCCGATGCAACGAAATCCCTTAGCCTACATCGCAAGGTGGGCTCGACAAGCAGGTCCCGCCGAGTCGGTACGGGCATTTCGGGAATTGTCCCTCCAACACATTGACCCTTTGGCTTCTCTCAGGCCCATACAAAAAGTGGGGACTGGTCAGCTTGTGAGTAACCTGTAAAAGGCGTTATGATGCATCACGCTAACTAAATTCTCTAAAAAGTGTTAGAAGGCGTTTGTGATTTTCAAACTTTTCGTGAATCTGGAGTGAACCGATGGAACTGCCCGCAGTGCCACGTCGGCCCAGCCAGACAAAGATTGTCGCCACACTGGGTCCAGCGACCCATGGACGGGACAAGATCGAAGCCCTTGTCAAAGCGGGGGTCGATGTTTTCAGACTCAATATGGCCCATGGTTCTTTCGACGAGCACGATGCCCGTGTTCGCTGGATCAGAGAGATCGAACAAAATCTCAAAACCCCACTTGGCATTCTTATCGATCTTGGCGGTCCAAAGATTCGGCTTGGCGAGCTGAAAAATGGAGCGCTGGAATGCCAACCGGGGATGCAGGTCACGTTTGTGATGGAGGAAACTGCCCAGCAACCCACCGATCTTCCCGTTTCCTGCCCCGAGGTCATCACCGCACTGAAGGAGGGAGATCGCGTTGTTCTCGCGGACGGTACTGTTACCCTTCAGGTGATCGGCAAATCGGAAAACCGAGCCACATGTCTGGTGACGCAGCCCGGTCTTGTCCGCAGCCGTCAAGGCGTCAATCTGCCGGGTGTCAAGCTACCCTTGGCCGCCATATCCGACGCGGACCGGGAAGCACTCGCCTGGGCCCTCCAAAAAGATATCGATTTTGTCGGCCTGAGCTTTGTCCGTTCCCCTGATGACATCCACGAATTGCGGAAATTGATCGGCAATGTTCAAAATCCGCCGCAAATTGTCGCAAAAATCGAAAAGCCAGAAGCCCTGGATTGTTTAGACGAGATTCTGGACCTGGCTGACGCTGTAATGGTCGCCCGGGGAGATCTCGGCGTGGAAATCGACATTGCTGACGTTGCCATTGTCCAAAAGCGGATCCTGGCCGCCGCGAAAAGGCACCGCAAACCAGCCATCGTTGCCACACAAATGCTGGAGAGCATGCAGCGGTCCCGCATTCCTACTCGAGCCGAAGTTAGCGATGTCACCAATGCCATTCTCGATGGGGCCGACGCCTGTATGTTGTCTGGCGAAACGGCCATTGGTAACTACCCCGTCGAATCTGTCACGATGATGCACCGCATCGCTCTGGCTACGGAATCTGTGAGCCAGCCTCCGGTGCGATACCAGGCAGGAGACTCAGTAGTCGCAAATACGGCGGATATCACCGAGGCCTCCGTGTGGCACGCCGGCCTTATCGCCCAGGAGGTTGGTGCGAAAATGATGATCATTCTGACCCGTTCCGGACAGACTGCTTTGACCATCGCCAAACACCGCTTCTTGGTTCCCACCATCGGCGTGAGCGAGTCTCCGCACGTGCTTCGGCGGATGTGTCTCTACTGGGGAATCATCCCCCTGATGGAAGCCCCCTTAAACGATTCCCCGGCTCTCCTGCGATTCGCCACGGAATGGGGAAAACGAGAGGGGCTTATTCAGTCAGGTGATCGAGTTGTCTTCGTTTATGGGACCGGACTTGTCTCCAGTGCCCATAATACGGTTTCAGTGTTCGTGGCCGAGTGATCACCAGGCCCTCGATACCCCTCCCTCCGGAATGCTTTAGATCCAAGCGACGCACGTCGGGCCCAACGTGTGCGACCGCATGATGCGCATAATCCATTTCGGGCGCACTATCCGTTTTTTCGCTCTCCACGCACCGTCGGTGATCCATTTACACAAGTTGCGCGCGTCACAGCGGTTCGCCGTACCTGAGCGATCACTCCAGCTTCAACCGATTTCCGAAGAGCGCCGGTCGCACCTGAAATGCGGGGACCTCGCAGACGCTCAAAAGGGGTGTTGCTCATCAGACGATTTTCAAAATGAGGAGGAAACCTGGTGCAACGTCGATGGGAGTCACACACCATGAAGAAGCACACAATCCGCGTTGTCACACGGGGTGCCGACGGCGAAATCCGTATCCGCGATTATGATAGTCCCGAGGATCTCCTCAAACGACATACTCAGGTAGGCGTGGACGATTGTTGCACTGATTTGAGCGTGCGCGGTCTACCGGTGCTCAAAGGGCTGATCGGTCCAATCCCCGAAGCCCCCGGCATCGTCCGCTATGAGTCGCCTGAGGTCTTCGAAACTCTTACCCGGGAATGGTCAACTGCGAAGCCGGCCCGTCGGCGCACGCGAACCCAACGTCCCGAAGCCGCACAATAACCGGAGCCAACCAAGTTGAGCACCAAATACGGCAAAACCGTCAACGGTGGCCGATCAGGATAGGCCAGTGACGGATCGCCGGGAATCCTCGTCGGCCAAAAACTCCGAGGGGATCATCTCGTCTTCAAAAAGATCTGTGTAAGTCTGACGACGCCGAATCAACTTCACGTCGCCATTATCCACAAGTACCTCAGGCGGATAAGGTTTACTGTTGTAGTTGGAGCCCATCACAAACCCGTAGGCACCGGCGCACTCAATAACGATGTAATCCCCCACTGCCGCCTGAGGAAGCAGTCGCTTGGTGACAATTCCCCCTTCCTCCTGCGTGAAAATATCGCCGGACTCGCACAGCGGTCCCCCCACAATGACTTCTTGAAAAAGCCGTGGAAGGCTCGGGTCTCGCGGTGCCAGCCGCAACGGATGATAGGCGCCGTACATGGCCGGCCGGACGAGATTATTGAACCCCGCATCCACGAGATAAAACGTGTTCTGCGCCTGTTCCTTAACGGCCCGAATTTCCGTGATGAGAAAACCCGCCTCCGCGACGATGTAGCGGCCGGGCTCCACCTCCAGACGCACCCGATGGCCAAACCGGTCTTCCAATCGCTTCCGCGTCGCATCCCAGAGATCGAAATATCGCTGAATGTCAATGCGGGCATCCCCTTCCCGATATGGAATTGGCAAACCGCCTCCCGCACTGATCCATCGTAGATTCCGACCGGCCTCTACAGCCGCTTTTTCCATGGCCCGACACACCTGAGCCAGATGTTCGAAGTCGCTTCCCGACCCAATGTGCATGTGAAGTCCCACCACGCTCAAACCGTGATGCTCCGCCTCGAACAGGGCCTCGTGCAACTGTTCATGCCAGATTCCGTGCTTGGAAAGCTCTCCGCCTGTGTTGGTCTTTCGGCTGTGTCCGTGGCCGAACCCGGGATTGACGCGGAGCGTGATCTCTCGGCCAGGAACGCGTTCCCCAAGCTGCTCGATCATGTCACGCGAGCCACAATTCACATGGATGTGATGCTCAACCACCAAGTCGAGGGCATCTCGATCGAAAATATCAGCCGTGTACATGATGGGGGGCGGATCTCCCGCCGGCGGATACCCAGCGGCCAAAGCTCGATGAATCTCGCCCGCACTCACAGCATCCACCAGCCCTCCCAGTTGACGGACGAGCGCCAAAATGGCCAGGTTTGAGCACGCCTTTTGGGCGTAGCGCACCACGTCAAAGACGGCAAGTTCTGCAAAACGCTTTCGGATCACCGCAGCGTCGTACACGTACAGAGGAGTTCCAAACTCCTGCGCAAGTTCCACAACAGGCACACCACCAATCGTCGTTCTTATCAGATTGGTTTCAGCCATCGAGTAACCTCACGCCGAATGTGAAACGCGTCCGACCCAAGAAACTCCAACATTCGCCCCGCAAACAGTTTTGCCACAGTCGAGCTCGCGGCTCTCAGACGGCCGCATCCAGAAAACGCAATCTTCCACAGGAGTCGGCATCAATCAAGCAGCCGAATGTTAATGAGATCACTTTACCACATTTCCACCGGGCTGACGAAGTCCCGGTTTACTTGACGCCTGTCCAAAGCATTCCTGCCCCTGTCGATTGCTCCGTAAGCCAAAGAGGAGAAGTTTTTCCCGCGAAAAATATTGCACAACCCTGAAACGCTCAAAAAGGCTTGCGCAGGGGAGAGGGAATATTTCGAGCCGACCGTCCTCGAAATTGACACGGATGCCGGAGGTCGGTCTCCTGCAAGTGACACAGGACGGACTGGGACCTGCTGGAAACTCACAGCTTGTTCCCAATCTCTGCGACATACTCTCCCCGCCGGAGAAAAGCTCCATCGCGGGCTATTTGCCGGTGTGAAGCCCCAGTGCGGCTTTCTTTTCCTCAATAAAGCGAATGTGGTGCGGAATGTGATCCGTAATCGCCTGCAACAATTCCTGAAGGGTCACCAATCCGCGGACTGAATGGCGGCCCGCTCGCCGAAAGGCCTCCTCCGGGAGGGACTCCAAAATGACGGCCATTTGCTCGCGCAAAAGCGTCAGCAGTTCCAATTCCCTGACCACGTCCCTCTTACCATAGGCCAGATGAGCGGCAAAGGCGTCCGGTTCGCTTGGGGAAAAATCGGGCTCCTTTTCCGCAATCACCCGTTTCATCCTATCCGCATAAAGCTGGTCGAAATCCACGATGTGACACACGACCTCACGCGTGGACCATCGTCCGGGGACGGGTCGAGCGTCCATCTGCTCCGCAGTCATCCCCGCAATCGCCTGCCGAAGCAAACTCGGTCCCTGTTTGTATCTTTCGATCAAGGTGCCAATGGTGCTCATAGCTTTCCTCCATCCCGTTTTGCCTGCGGGACACAATTAACTTCCCCACTGAATAGATTTTAGAAATGTGGTCCAGCGTCCTTCCGCACGGTGCCACAACCTCCCTCGGTGGCCCGGTGACGATTCTGCAACCACACGGGAGATTTGACGAAATTCGTTAGTACTACAGCGCGATTGTTTAAACTTTACAATGCACCCGCCACATGTTGTGCTGACGTGAGTACTCTGGCCACAAGATGCTGGGCCGATCCCATAATCCTACGCTGTGGTATGAGTGACCGAGTGTACATACGGCGATAGGGGCAGCCCGGTCGAAGGGAAACTTGGGTGTCCCACCAAGGTATCTCGTCCAGCTAAAAGTGACCCGAGTTGATGTGTCGCAGAGAGACTTCGGTGTCCTACCAAGCCACAAACTCGGTCCAAAAAAGCCGGCTTTTCGGGCCCGGAAGGGTTCTGACGAGAAAATACGGGAGTAATCGCCGATTCGCCTTGACCTTCGGGCAGGACAAAGGCTTCAGGTGCTTCCCGAAACATGATTTAGCGGATGGGGAGGGATTCGAACCCCCGGTACCCGAACGGGTACAGCAGTTTTCAAGACTGCCGCCTTAGACCACTCGGCCACCCATCCTTAACACCTATGGGAAATCCACCAACTCTGTGAGATTGTCACTCTATCAAGGATTATAGGCAGGACGGCGAACCGGCAAAATACCGACCAGTTTTAGAGCCCATCCGTAAACCGAACCGAGGCCGGGGAATCACGCCAATTCTGCGGCTTTTGGATGGGTTCTTAGCTCTTCGCCCGGCGATGCCCTTCCCATCGAGGGTTGCGAAGACTACTTCCCCAAGAGGCGTCACAAGAGATTCTCTGGAGCGACTCGCTGGTAACCCTTACCTCTGACACGAAAACCTGGGCACCGGAACAATTTCGCCATTGCGCCTGGCAGGATTCGAACCTGCGACCTACGGTTTAGGAAACCGCCGCTCTATCCCCTGAGCTACAGGCGCCCAAGCGCAATCGCACTTTGTGATCATAGCACATTTCGCGCGTGTCGCGCAGGGATACGAGTCGGAACGAATGCGAAATGGCAAAGTGGATGGATGGATCAAAAAAGGAACCCCCTGATGGATCACCATCAGGGGGTTGGTGGATTAATCCCGGCAGCACCTACTCTCGCACTTTTGGTACTACCATCGGCCCCGGAAGCTTAACGGCCGTGTTCGGAATGGGAACGGGTGTTTCCTTCCGGGTATGGCCACCGGGAAAGGACCGATGCCGTCTAGTGAGACGGACATCGGTCGGAGGGAGGGGGCGGTTGTATCCTTGGTGGCGGGTTGATGTCGAGCGCGGGAGCGTTTGATACATGTGGCCAAGCTTTCGCCCGTTAGTACCGGTTAGCTCAGCGCATTGCTGCGCTTACACACCCGGCCTATCAACCTGGTAGTCTTCCAGGGGGCTTTCGGGTCAGAACCCTTACGAGGCCTCATCTTGGAGAGGGCTTCGCGCTTAGATGCTTTCAGCGCTTATCCTTTCCGCACATAGCTATCCAGCCGTGCCGCTAGCGCGACAACTGGTACACCAGAGGTGCGTCCCTCCAAGTCCTCTCGTACTAAGGAGGACCCTCCTCAAGCCTCGTGCGCCCACGGTAGATAGGGACCGACCTGTCTCACGACGGTCTGAACCCAGCTCACGTACCGCTTTCATTGGCGAACAGCCAAACCCTTGGGAGCTTCTCCACCCCCAGGATGCGATGAGCCGACATCGAGGTGCCAAACCGCGCCGCCGCTATGGACGCTCGGGCGCGATAAGCCTGTTATCCCCGGAGTACCTTTTGTCTGTTGAGCGATGGCCCTTCCATCCGGGACCACCGGATCACTAAGCCCTACTTTCGTATCTGCTCGACCCATCGGTCTCGCAGTTAAGCACCCTGTCTACCTTTGCGCTCAACGCCTGATTGCCGACCAGGCTGAGGGTACCTTTGGACTCCTCCGTTACTCTTTAGGAGGAGACCGCCCCAGTCAAACTGCCCAGCTGGCACTGTCCTCCGCCCGGTTTACGGGAATCGGAGTTAGAACTAAAGTGTATCCAGGGTGGTATTTCAAGGGCGGCTCCACCGGAACTGGCGTCCCGGCTTCACAGCCTCCCACCTATCCTACACAAGATACACCACAGCCCAATACCAGCCTACAGTAAAGGTTCACGGGGTCTTTCCGTCTAGCCGCGGGTATGTGGCATCTTCACCACAGCTACAATTTCACCGGGTCGCTGGTTGAGACAGTGCTCCGGTCGTTACGCCATTCATGCAGGACGGAACTTACCCGCCAAGGAACTTCGCTACCTTAGGACCGTCATAGTTACGGCCGCCGTTTACCGGGGCTTCGGTTGCGAGCTTCGCCTTGCGGCTAACCCGCTTCCTTAACCTACCGGCACCGGGCAGGCGTCAGACTCTATACATCCTCTTACGAGTTGAGCAGAGTCCTGTGTTTTTGATAAACAGTCGCCAGAGCCGATTTACTGAGACCCCCAGAAGCTCATCACCTCCGAGGGCACCCCTTCTCCCGAAGTTACGGGGCCATTTTGCCGAGTTCCTTAACCAGCGTTCTCCCGAGCGCCTGAGACTACTCGTCTCGCCTACCTGTGTCGGTTTTAGTACGGTCACTGAGGATTCAACCTTTAGGAGCTTTTCTCGGGCGTCTTTCGGATGACTTCCCGAACAAAACGCGGTCGGTCCCGTCCCTCGGCTTGCGGGGGCGGATTTGCCTACCCCCACCTCAGAACGGTCCACGGACATTTCTAGCCGTCCGATCACCCTACGGACGCCGTCCCTCCATCAGTCCTCCTCAGTGGCGCAGGAATGTTGACCTGCTGTCCATCGTCTACGCCTTTCGGCCTCGACTAAGGTACCGGCTAACCCTGGGCGGAATTACCTTCCCCAGGAAACCTTAGGCTTTCGGCGAGCAGGATTCTCACCTGCTTTATCGTTACTCATTCCGGCATAATCACCTGTAGAGCCCGCCACCGCTCCTCACGAAGCGGCCTGTATCTGCTCTACAGCGCTCTCCTACCGCTACGCGTAGCGTAGCCCACAGCTTCGGTGTAAGGCTTACTCCCGTTCATTTTCGGCGCAGGGTTGCTCGACCAGTAAGCTTTTACGCACTTTTTAAATGGTGGCTGCTTCTAAGCCAACATCCTGGCTGTCTCAGCAACCCCACTTCCTTTGTGACTGAGCCTTACTTAGGGACCTTAGCTGGTGGTCCGGGTTGTTTCCCTCTCGACCCTGGAGCTTATCCCCCAGGGACTGACTCCCGAGATAGTCGCGCCGGTATTCGGAGTTTGGTTCGGCTGGGCAGCCGGCGAAGGCCCCCATGCCAATTCAGTCTCTCTACCCCCGGTGCGTAGTGTCTCGAGGCTAGCCCTAAAGCTATTTCGGAGAGAACGAGCTATCTCTGCGTTTGATTAGACTTTCACTCCTCCCCACAGGTCATCCCCTCGGTTTTCAACCCAAGTGGGTTCGGGCCTCCACGCGGTGTAACCCGCGCTTCACCCTGCCCATGGGTAGGTCACGCAGTTTCGCGTCTACTGCCGGCGACAAAACGCCCTATTCAGACTCGGTTTCCCTACGGCTTCCGCCCGGAAGGCCTTAACCAAGCCGCCGACAGTAACTCGCCGGATCATTATGCAAAAGGCACGCCGTCACACCCACCTCACCCCTTGCGGGGTAGGAAATCGGTGCTCCGACCGCTTGTAGGCATACGGTTTCAGGGTCTCCTTTCACTCCCCTCACGGGGGTTCTTTTCATCTTTCGGTCGCCCTACTGGTCCACTATCGGTCGTCGAGGAGTATTTAGCCTTACGGGATGGTCCCCGTAGCTTCAGTCGGGGTTCCACGTGCCCCGACCTACTCAGGTACCTCCGGGCTGTGAGCCAGCTTTCGCTTACGGGACTGTCACCCTCTGTGGTCCACCTTTCCAGGATGGTTCAGCTAGCCGTTCACATCACCCATGTGGAGGCCCTACAACCCCGCAGGGAAAATCCCCACGGTTTGGGCTGTTCCCCTTTCGCTCGCCGCTACTTAGGGAATCGAGTTTTCTTTCTTTTCCTCCGGCTACTAAGATGTTTCAGTTCGCCGGGTATCGCCTCACACGCCTATGGGTTCAGCGTGTGATCATTCGGGGATCCCGGGATCATCGCTTGTTTGACAGCTCCCCCGGGCTTATCGCAGTCTTCCACGCCCTTCATCGCCTCTCGACGCCAAGACATCCACCGTACGCCCTTAGGAGCTTGGCCACATGTATCGAACGCTCCCACCTTCCGGCGGGCCGCCGATACCCAAGCTCGCTACGCTCGCCTCCAGCCGAACATGTCATCTGGATAACACGCTCGGCCGTAGCCTCGTACGCTCGGCATCAGATGCCACCAAAGATCACAACCGAATTGTCAAAGAACAAAACACGGAGCGACAACCTGATGTCATCACTCCGCGGCAAACCAACTGGGGTCGCACTTTGCTTCCAAACTACGTCCCCTGTTCGTTTGCCGCCAGGAGCTTTTTTAACTCCTGACATTCTCAATCTATCGCCCCGCCCAACTTCCTGTCAACCCCTCCCCGCCGTGCCTTTCATCCTCATTTTAGGCTTCTTGCGGCTATTACTCAGCGGGCATTCGTCATTATAGGGGCCGCTGCCTATCAGGATCAACCCCCGGCTTCCGATTTTTTGATCGTCCCAGCCGGGCCTCACTTGCTCCTGGTATTTCTCATTACACAGACATCTCTGGGAGCGTCAAGGGGGCCCGAAGCACGCCCCTTTCGATTTCCTGCGAACTATGATGGAATTGGGCAAAGGCAGCGCATCCAGGAGTCATTATCGGCCGATCGACACCCACAGTTGAGGGACAACCGACTGACGCGACGAAACGGTGATCCGTCCCCCGGCGGTTGACCTAAACCCCATTCTTACCGAGGGCTCAGGCGACATGCATCTATTCCCCGTCCGGCAGATTTATCGCCACGGCACCCGGTGGGCCGAGATTTTATCCGTGCTCAGCAAGTACGGCCTTGCGGACTGGATTGACCGCCTCGGCCTGGAAATAGCCCGCGATCTCATCAAAGGGCCCACCGGAGAAATCGTCGCGCGACTGCCCTGGACCACCCGATTTCGACTTGCCTTAACGGAATTGGGCCCGACGTTCATCAAGCTGGGTCAGGTGCTCAGCACGCGGCCCGACGTGGTGGGCGTGGAACTTGCCCGAGAACTTGAGGAACTTCAGGAACATGTGGCGCCCGACCCACCCGATGCAGTTCGGCATGTCATTCGCACGGAGTTGGGCCATGATCCGGAAGAACTTTTTGCCGAGTTTGAAGAAGAGCCACTCGCCTCGGCTTCCATTGGCCAGGTGCACGCGGCACGGTTGAAAGACGGCCGCCGCGTCGTGCTGAAAATCCAGCATCCCGGGATCGAGCAGAAAGTCCTCGTCGATCTGGAAATTCTCAGTGCTCTGGCCATGCTCGCTGAGAAACTGCCGGATCTCCAGACCTACCGTCCCGCGGCACTGATGGCCGAGCTCAAACGGACTATGACGCGGGAGCTCGACTTCCAGCGGGAATTGCGCAATCTTCAGGAATTTGAAGCAAATTTTCGGAACAGCGAGGATCTTAAGATCCCCCGGGCATTTCCAGAATTCAGCACCAAAAGAGTGCTCACGATGGAATACCTGGACGGGATCAAACTGGCAGACCACGCACGAATCGAGCGGGATGGAATCGATTGCCAGGCCGTGGCACTCCGTGGTGCCCGCGCGTACCTAAAAATGATCTTTCAGGACGGCTTTTATCACGCGGATCCGCACCCAGGAAATATCCTCATCCTCAGGGACGGTCGGGTGGGACTTCTGGATTTTGGGATGGTGGGCCGTCTGGATGATGAACTCCGGGAAGACGTTCAGGTTTTGCTTTCCGGGCTTGCTTCGCAGGATGCCATCACACTGGCGGATGTCATCAGCCATATTGGCAAGGGGCCTCGCGATCTGGACCGGGCAAGCTTGACCGTGGATTTGACGGACTATGTGTCCTACTACGGGCACCTGCCCATTGATCAGTTTGATCTCGGCGGAGCACTCAACGAGATGTTTGAAATCCTCCGCCGGTACCGGATCATGCTGCCTGCCCGTATTGCCCTTCTCTTAAAAACTCTTGTGATTCTGGAAGGGACCGCTCAGCTGCTGAATCCCAAATTTCATCTTCTTTACGTGATTCAGGAATACCAGAAAGAGTTTTTCTGGCAACAGTTCTCCCTCCGCCGGCGACTGCGAAAACTCCGTCGCGCGACATGGCGTTTTCAACACCTGCTCGATGCACTCCCCCAAAATCTTCTGGACCTTTTCGATCATATCCGAAGCGGACAGTTCGACATCCGCCTCGAGCACCGTGGCCTGGAGCCTTCCGCCAATCGACTGGTCTCCGGACTGCTGGCGAGTGCGCTGTTTGTGGGCTGTTCCCTGATGCTCGCTTTCCAGGTACCACCCCTTTTGGGCGATCTTCCCTGGATCGGGAGCCTTTTTAACGGTCATATGCAGAATCTGTCTTTTCCGGGCGCGCTGGGAGCAGGGATAAGCGTCGTCTGGGGATGGCGTCTATGGCGGACAATTTGCAAGTCGGGCTTATTCGACCGACTCTAAATTGCGCTTTCCCGCTCGGGGGGCCCAACCACCGCGGGATCAATCCATTCCCTCAAGTTCCGTTTTTGAGCCACAAACGGAGCGTGTTGAGGATGTGCTTGGCCACGGTGATTTGGCGAAAATCGGGATGACTGCTGAAACGGATCGTCTTTTCCAGAACACGCTCGCCCTGGCAAAAAACGAGTGAAAACTCGACAAGCGTCCCCTCATCATTGAGAAACTGAAGGGGTCCCGCTACGGCACCGATGTCTGCTCGGAAAAGTTGTGACAGACGGCGGGCCAAGGACACGGGCAGCCCTCCCGGCGCCGACTCAGATTCGCCGTTGTCGCTTGATATTGGCCGACTGCCGACACCTGTCAGGAGCCTTTCTGCTGTGGCGAGATCCTCCACGATGAGTGCTCCGCGGTATGTTCCACTCTGTTTATTCTCCGCTGCCTTGAGCCATTGGCTGACCAGCCCCGCAGTCGTTGTCTCTATAAGCGCAAGTGAGAGGCGTTTCTCGCGAAGCTGCCCCACCACGACATCCTGGAGTTCGATCTCATTCTCCCCAAAAACGAGATCGCCCAGAATGCTGTAAATCGTCCGAACCACCGGTTCTACCTTGGCTTCGCATTCCTCCCGGTTCGCGCCGCGGGTGGAAATGCGGAGGATGATGGTATTCTGCGAGGCATTGATGCCCACCAGAGGATCGCGGCCCCGCCGGATAAGGTCAGGCAGCATGGCCTCCACCTGACTTTCGCCCGCTCCGAAACATTTGATGTCCCGATGGAGAATATACTCGCGTCCTGCCCCGAGACGACGGAGTCGCTCTTCTACCTGAGGCCACATTTCCCGCATTTCTGAGGGCACGCCCGGCAAACAGAAAAAATAACAGGGCGATCGGCCATCACGTGGAACAGCGATAAAAATACCCGGTGCGGTTCCCCGCGGATTGTGGATCATTTCGCTTCCCGCCGGAAAAGCTGCCTGGACGCGATTGCGTTCCGGCATTGGGCGCTGCCGCGATTGGAAGAACTGGCGAATGTGCTCGAGGGCCTCGGGATATTCGACCAGTTGGCGCCCCGTAGCGTTGGCCAGTGCTTCTCGGGTCAGATCATCCGCTGTGGGTCCAAGTCCGCCTGTCGTAACGACGACGTCGGAACGCTCGATGGCCTGACGAAATACGGCCACCATGGCTTGCAGTTCGTCGCCCACAACCGTGTGGAATAGCACGCGAATCCCCAAATCTTCGAGCCGCAGGCTGAGCCACTGACTGTTGGTATCGAGGATTCGACCACTTGTGATTTCGTCTCCGATGGCGATGATTTCTCCCAGCATGGCTACATCCATTCTCTGGCTTGCTGACCACGGGATACACTTGGTAGAAATACTTTTTCATTGAGGTTGCACCCGCTGGCACGAGGCAACCTGTCAGATCGTCTCAAGGTGCCGCATCCGCCATACCGACGAGTACCCCTCTCAATTGCTCTCGCAGGTTCACCAGCTCCTGGTACTGTCTGTCGTCAAAATAACCTCGCTTCTGCCCGTAGAGATCCATCCAGATGATGAGGCGTTCCCAATCCTCGGCTTGCAGAGCAACCTGATAATGGCCTTTCGCAAGCAGGGAAACCAGTGGGGCGCGGGCAGCTAATCCTTCTCCGGGAAGAGACCGTCCCCGCCTGTATCCTTCGAGTACCAGGTCTGCCAAACTGGGTTTGCCGTAACGGACAAGCGTTTCCCACGATTGGCCCGCTGAGAGATCCCAAATTTTGCCTTCCCCGGAAGGGTTGTGGCACCTCACACAGTGCCGATCCAGGACCGGCTGCACCAGCTCGTTGTAATCAAGCGGCCAGCTCCCCACTGGACCTGGTTGAATTGGCTGCGGCTCCTTTCTGAGCGCGGCGATCGTCTTGCTCGGAGGTGCCATCTGCCGTGACTCGTGGCATCCAATACAACTCGCAGTCTGCCCTGGCTGGAAATAAACGGCCGAACGCATCGTTCGGAGGGCCATTCCTCTTTCATCCAATGCCTGGAAGAAAACGGAAATACCGGCTGGAACGCGAAAATACGCCGAACCATCCGGTTCCACCGGCACCGTGCCCAGCACGAACTTGCCGGGGTCCTCGTGGGTCAAACCTAACTCCGGGTAATTCATGGTGGGATGAGTTTTGACGGGAAGTCCCACAATGCGGAGTTTTTTCACCGCCCCACGCGCCACCATAGGCATTCCCGCGTAAACATCGGCGATCACGCATGTGGCCGTGTCACGCGCAAGGGCCTGCGATCCGCTGGCTACAGCAGGAGGTCGCGGACGGGGAGCCAGAGGAAGGGGACATTCGCAGCCAATCTCGGGATCCCGATAAATGAGGTGAAGATTGCCGAAGGCATCGTAGAGATACAGCCCGGGACCGGCATCGTCCATTTGTCCCCCATGGTCTGCGAGAGGTTTATCGCTCCACGACACGAGAAAGAATTTTTCACTGAGCGGATACGGATTGGCATAATAATGGGCAGGCCAGCCCTCGCTCTCCGGGAAACACACTTCCGGCGTAAGACGGGTCAGGGGGGCTTCGTCATCGGTTCCCCGACGGGGATCGAGTAAGACCAGACTTCCTCCGGTGATCGAATGATGGGCCGATGCCGTAAACACAATTTTGTGCGACCCCGGCACCGGGCGTGCTTCAAATACCGATAACGGATTCCAGGTGAAATTGCCGTACACCGCCTGCACGCCGGTACCATCCGGCAGCGTGGACCACAGCCCCATAAACGGCTGATTATGCCGGTCCACATAATCCCACCGGGCATACAGGATTCTGCCGGAAAAATCGACACAGGGATGCCATTCAAAACTCTCAAAGGCCGATATCGGCCGGATATTTCTGCCGTCACCATTCATGACATGGAGCGTGTAAATCGCGACCGGTCGCTCGGGACCTCCCCCGCAGCGAACATAACAATCGGGTTGCGGCGAAGTCGTCACCTGATTCACATCCGGTAGAACCTGAGTGGCCACACCGCGCCTCGTGGAAAGAAAGACAATTCGGCCGTCGGGCAAGTACCGCACATCGATATCATCGAATTTACCATATGTTAATCGACGCAATTCCGTGCCATCGATATTCACCTCATAGACGTGGTAAAAGGCATCTTCGGGAATATTATTCTTGTATAATTTATTCGGATGCTTATGTAATTCCGGATAATATCGAGCGTAAGAAAACAGAATCCGCTTACCATCATATGAAATATCCGGGCGAATAACCGACCCCGAAGGAAGCGAACTTGTCAGACACCGCAGCCGTGGAGCCTCACTTTTCCATCCCTTGAGAATGTATAGGCCACCGTCTGGTCGGCACCACCAGCCGTAGTGCTGATCGGACATATGATGAAATACCGGCGGCTTGCGCTTGACAAAAACGAGACTTTCAAAATTGAAGAGGGGATTCAACAGAGCGATGCGTCGAGAAACCAGGCAGGCCCGCAAATAGAGTTCTCGGGTTACATTTTGATCCGCCGCCTCAGGGCTTCGCGCCTCTGCCGCGATTTGACGGAGTTTTTCCATTTCCTCCCCAATAATTCTTCCCGCCTCGGGATCGAGCGAGGCAAATTGGAGGAGTTCCTCCGCCAGGGCCAAACCTCGCTCAACGGTTTTCTGCACCGGATAACACCGCGCGTGAGGTGCACCCTCGGGATGCCATCTCGACCACATGCTCAGGCTGCTTTGATCCGCTGCCTTGTAGAGGGCAACATTCCGAACTTCGCCATTCTCCTCGGCATACACCTCGACTTCGTCGAGGTGGAGATATTCTGTATCGGGAAGCTGTACCCGTACAAATCTTGCCGGGAGCTTATTGAGGGTAATGCGTAGCGGTCGGCCATCGGTGAAACCGTAAAATACGCTCCCATCATGCTGATAGACCTGGGTCCACTGGCCCCCGTCTGGAGAGATGAGCACCTGCAACCGTGCCGCCCGAGAGGCCACCGTGTCGCAACGATTGTACACCACGATCGACTCTACAAGATATTGACGTCCCAGATCGACCTGCCACCATGGCCTTGACTCTCGTTCGGTGTGAAATCCCCATTTGCCGTCTTTGATTCCGTCACAGGCCCCCCGAGCATCGTCGGCGGTGGTTCTTGCTTGCTGCGCCGCGGTACTCCACTCACGGAGTTCCACCTGCCTGAGATAATCCCGTTCCAAATCTTGCCGCGTGATGGTCACCTGAATTTCATCCCGCTGGGACGGCCCGCCAGCGAGCACGGGCTGCATCGCTAGAATCCAGGCAGCAGAGCTTAACGACAAGCTCATCCAAACCAGGGCGAGCAATCTCAGTTTACTGGTGGCCATGCTGCGGAATGACCAGGAGAAGATTGGAGCAGCGGTTCTGGCATCTTGCATGGCAGCCCTCCTGCCAGGAATAAACGTAAATTGGACAGTTGTTACCGATTTTCGCGGCGCGATGTATGTTAACCCCGGCGGAGGCATGCGTAAAGCGGAGTACCGGCTCACAGTATCTTGGTTCCCATCGTTCGCCCCCCGGCGAGCGATGGTTTATACTATCGTGAAGGAACCATGGGACAGTTTCCGTGTAAGATCGATTCCGTTCGAGGCAATTGCCATGGCATGTTACCGCGTTGTGCTGATACCGGTCGATGAAAACTGGACCCCGGCATCGCCGGATGATGTCCCTCCCCAGCCACCGCAGCCGAACGAGCGCCTCCTTGAAACAGAGGACTTTTTCTCGGCAGTGAGAGAAGCGATTCAATTTAATCAGCAGACCTGGTCGGAACGGAAAGGCCGGTGGGCTGTCGTATGCGAAGTAGGTTGTCCGGGCAAAACCTGGCCGGGCCTCCGTATCTGCACGCCCCTGCGCTACAAGATCGCTTCGATCTGGTGGCCTCCTGGCTGGGAGCCGAACTCGCCGCTCGATATGCCCCTGTGCATCTGTCGCACCCACGGAACGCTGCAGGAAGACCAGCTCAGTTACGAACAGGCGCTGGCCACTATTCAGGCCCTCAACCAACAGGCCATGGATCGGGCGAGCACCATGTGGTACGTCATGCTGGCGGTTGAGAACGAACCGGTGTCGCGGACAATCTCCTACGATCCGGCCGGACTTCAGACAACAGTCGAAATCCGTCGGCTCCACGTGGCCCAGCCAGCCGGGGGCGGACACGGGGACTGTTCGCACTGTCCGGCGCGATCGCTCGATTGCTCGATGGTGGCTCCGGCGTAAAAAAACTCGCCCCAGAGGGGGCGAGCGCGGTAAAGCCAGCCTACGGGCACACGCTATCATGAACCGCCCACGAAGGCGAAGGCCTGTTGCGCTCCGGCGGTCGGGGGCTATTCTTTCTCGACAATCAAAGTGAGTCCCACGTCGATATACTGTCCACCGCGTGTCTGGTGGCAGTGCACGGCCAGCACGTTGCGCCCCGGTTTGAGGGCGTTTCGAACTGCCTCACCCGTCAGGGGCACGATCGTGTAGCCGGTAAGAAATCCTTTCGTTCTTTTGATGAGCTGCCCGTTGAGATAGACCTCGGCGTCTTCGTCGTGGTGAATCGCCAAGGCCAATTCGCCGTGCTCGGGGAGCTTGGTGAGCTCGAAACTCCGTCGCAGCCAGATGTCCGAAGTATTCCAGACGGTCCGCACCACCGCTCCGGGTGTGCCCTCCGTTCCGAAGCCGCCTGGCCCCTCTTTCCACGCTGAGTCGTCAAACTCGGGCGTCATCCAATTCTCGGAGGGCGTCTCCATGGTGTAACGCCACACCTGGCCTTGACGCTCAGACGTGGGTACCAGAACCTGGACGGTGGGTGGAGGCAAATGAAGCCGTCTGGCTGCCTCTGCCGCACGGTCCACCTGGATTTTGATCACTTCCCGGTCGTAGGTCATCAGACCATTGACCTCGATTTCCACGTCGGACGTCTGGGTATACACCGCCGCGCAGAGCCCCTGCGGGATCAGGAACCGAACCTGGGCCAGCAGCTCGCAGTAAGCATCGGTGAGGGCCTCCTGATCGGCATAGGCCACATAGCCCCACGCTCCCTGCTCTTTCCAGAGATGACCGGGAATGGGCATGCCCAGCCCACCGAACTCGCCGAGGACGCACGCCCGTTTTTCTTCGATCGGACGCACCCCCGGCCCGGGATAGCGGTGCATGTCGGAGATGTCCCCGCAACCGTTGTCGTGCCAGCCGCTGGCTTCATTCACCACCCGCGAAGGATCATATTCCTTGATCCAGTTGACGATGTCGCAGGTATCGTGCTGACCCCAGCCTTCATTGAAGGGAATCCACATGATAATGGAGGGGTGATTGAACCGTGCGTCGATCATTGCCTTAAGCTCTCTACGAAAGTTGGCGCGGCTTTCCTCGTTGCGGTCGGCGTTTCCCGAGGGCATGTCCTGCCATACCAAAAGGCCGAGTTTATCGCACCAGTAGTACCACCGCTCCGGCTCGTACTTGACGTGCTTACGAGCCATATTCATGCCAAACTTTTTGGTCATTTCAATGTCGAACTTCATCGCCTCATCGCTGGCGGGAGTGTAAAGCCCATCGGGCCACCAACCCTGATCAAGAGGCCCATACTGAAAGATGAATTTCCCGTTGAGCATCAGCCGGTTGATGCCCTTCTCGTCCTTCTCCACGGAGACCTTCCGCATGCCAAAATAGCTTTCCACCTTATCCACAACTCGACCATCGGAAAGCAACGACACTTCCAAGTCGTAGAGGTTCGGCTCCTCCGGCCACCACAGTTTGGGCTGGGGAATCCGCAGCTCGATGGGCTGGCCCGCGGGACCTCTTGTTTCCGCTACGTCCTGACCGGCAAAACGAGCCTTCAGACCAACGCTCAATCCCGGGGGAGCATAGACCGTCACGACGAGTCGTTCTCGATCGATATCCGGAACCAGTTTCAGTTTTTCGATGTACTGAGCGGGGACCGGTTCGAGCCATACGGTTTGCCAGATTCCGGTCACGGCCGTGTACCATATCCCTTTGGGGTTGAGGACCTGCTTCCCCCGCGGTTGCCAGCCGGTGTCAGTGGGGTCCCAGACCGCCACGACGAGTTCGTTCTCGCCGGGCTTAAGGCACTCCGTGATGTCGAAAGTAAATGGATCATACCCCCCGGTGTGCTCTCCGACCTGCCGGCCGTTCACCCAAACTGTGGCCTGCCAGTCCACCGCCCCGAAATGGAGCAGTAATCGTCCGCCTTGAGGTAGTTCGGGAGTTGTGAATTTTCGCCGGTACCATAGTCGCTCGGTGGGCTGTACTTTTCTGCCCACTCCGCTGAGGGCCGATTCAATGCAAAATGGGACCAGGATTTGCCCATCCCATTTTTCCGGCTGAGAAGCATCTTTGGGTGTCACTGCATAATCCCACAGCCCGTTGAGATTGACCCATTTTTCGCGCACCATTTGCGGGCGCGGATACTCCGGCCAAACCCGATCCGGTGAAACATCTTTGGCCCAGCGCGTCATCAACGGGCTGGGAGCGGGTTTCCAGGATTCTCCCCAACCTGGGAGAACTGAAAACGACAGTCCAATCACAACACCGGTCCACACAAGCAGTCTCTTCATCGGTGTCTCCTCATCTTCATGTTGGATACCGCAGAAACTTGCACCTTGGTTTTAAGTCGGCTGCTCGTGGCTCCTATCCAGGATAGGCGGCCGGCGATAAGATTGCAAAACACATTTGCGCAAAAACGATTCACTTTTGCGCAAATCCACTGCGCGGTTCCGGAGGCATATGCAAAAGGTGCCCGGTGAGGACTTACTCGTCCACCACCTGATAGACTCGCACGTAGTCAATCAGCCATTCTTCCGGAAGCTGGGCCTTTTTGATGTCCCCCGCCCAGGGACCAATCTCCACCGTCAGTTTTATGTAGAGCGGAACCTGACACACTCCACCAGCGCTTGTTCGCCAGGTCTCCTTTCCATCCACGTCGAACACGTACTCGTCGGGCTTCCACCACAGTCCGTAGGTATGGAATCCCTCAAGCACCTCCGGTCTGCTGAACGTTGTCCCCGCGTGTTTGTGGTCCTTACCATAACCATCCCAGTGGAGGTTGCTCGTCAGGCGGCCATCACGATAGGGCATTTCCACGATGTCGATTTCCGTGCCATCGCGACCTTCGTCCCCCACGCGAGTCACCCCCGCGCCCATCAGCCAAAATGCCGCCCAAAGCCCCGGTTGTTTGGGATGGGTGCACCGGCACACAAGATAACCGTATTTGACTTCGTACTTTCCCCGCGTCGCAATCGCGCCCGAGGTGTAGCGCTCGCCGTCCTTTTTTGTCCGAATGACAAGGTGTCCCTTTCCATCAAGGTAAGAATCTTCCTTCACCCAGAATCCGTCCCGTCGGGGCCAGTCTCCATAAATCTCCCACTTGCTCGTGTCAATTTTGTCGCCGTCAAATTCGTCGTGCCAAACAAGCACCCATTTTTTCCCCGGGGGAAGTTGCGGCAGTGGATCCTGCGGCTGCAAATCAGCCACAGACACGGATTGTGCCGGTTCAGCACCCAAAAGCCTGGAGTGAGACAACCCGAGGCCCAAACCCAGCGCACCACACAAAACCGTGACAAACACTTTCCAGTGGGATTTCAGCATGGCATTAGTCTCCTCAAAATGGCACACACATGACCATCCAGGTCACCATCCAGCGAAAGCGATTATTCCTGATAGCGTTCACAGGGACCGCACAAACTCGCATAGGTCGTGCAATTCCTGGTCCGTCAGGCTGCCGACATCGCTACCAGCCGTTTCCCCGTGTTTACCCTCTCGAAATAGTTCCTCGAGAGTCAAATAATGCCCGTCGTGCATATAGGGGGCGGTTCGCCACACTTCAATCAGGGTGGGCGTATCGAACTCGCTCGAGCGGTCCAGCGGCCCGCGGCTTCCCACATTGTGTTTCTTCAAATCCGTATAAAGTGGCTCAGGATGACAGTGATGGCATTTGAGCCGTTCGCTGAAGAACAGTTCCCGCCCCCGGCGGGCGGACTCGCTTAACTGGCCGTTGACGAGATGGGGACTCGGCACCGGCCGCAATGACTTGAGGTACGCGTCAATCGCCTGCGCGTCTTCGTCTGGACGAACGGCAAACTGAATGTGTCGGATTCCGGACCGGACCGCCTCTTCGGCGGTGGCTCGCACCCCTTCCCACATGGACGGTGGTGTTTGGTGAGCCAGCAGCAAGCTTTTATTGTTCTTCGGGGTGCCCAATCCGTCATTGAGGAGATCCCAATTCAGGCCGTCAATGCGTCCATCCGGATGGCAGGTAGCGCAGCTTTGCCAGTGCTGAAAACACAGGCTGGCATCGTGGAAATAAAGTTCGCCCAGCCTTTCCTTCGTGAGAACCGGCTTCGGTCCCAATGGCACATAGCTAAGCCGCCGATACTTGGAAGCGTTCAAATCCACAACGGTGACGAGGTCCCCGAAGTAAGTGGCGATGAAAACTTTAGAACCAACCAGGGCGAGACCTCGCGCCCCCTTAACGATTTTTTCTGGATCGGCACTCAAATAGTCGTAAGGTCCCAGCCCATACAGGGGAATCCGCTCCCTGAGCCCCACCAGAAAGGACAGATCATTGGGCACGTCTGCGGCACTGAGGGATGTCTGCGATCCGTCATAGACCAATCCCGCCGCTTGAGCGGCCTCTGGAGTCGGCGGTAGTTTCGCCAGTTTCTCCAGCACGGCCGGAATGTTGATGACGGAAATCTCGTCCGTTGCCGCATGCGAAAACACAAGTTTGTGACCGTCGGAAGAGCAAACCACAGCCCACGGGAGAGCAGCGCCAAGATCCACGTCGTCGAGGAGAACGGTGTTGAAAACCCGCTCACTCTCCGCATCTATGACCGTCAGCGCGTTGGTGTTCATCCAGCCGCGCTCCAGTTGTGTGGTAGGCATTTGGTAACGCGCCAGCACATGGACGACGTACACCCATTTTCCATCCGCCGAAATGGTAAGGCCGTGAACATCGGTCGAGCCGTTGGGGAGTCGGATGGGGTGGACTTCGAAGTTGGATGTATTGATGCAAGAGACCACGGCCGCCACATCGTAGCTGTCGCACCGATCCAGCGGAAGGAGGTTGGCTACAAAGAGCCGCTTTTCGTCCGGTGTAAGGGCCGCAGCCACTGGCTCGCGGGTAACGGTTAAGCGTTTCTCCTCCCGACCGGCAGCAAGATCAATCACGGAAACGGTATTATCAAACCGATTGCACACATAAATCCGACGGCCTTCTTTGGAGAGAGCCAGCCCGCCGGGGGTGTGTCCCACAGGGATCTGGCGGACTTGGGTGCCATCATCACCCTTGATCTCGGCAACGATGCCATTTGAAACGCCGGCCGCCACATAGATCACCTTTCCATCCGAACTGATCACGAAGTCACGAGAATCTGCCGGTACGTTGATCCATCGGGTCACTTGCTGACTGGCCACATCGATAACGGCGATTTTCGCGGCATCCTTGCACAAGACAAAGACACTCGCACCATTGGGCGTGGCACGCACCTGCCAGGGACCGAGATAACCGTGGACCACCTCTTCCGACCGGCCCACATCTACCCACATGACGCCGGAAATCAGAACAACAAGCAACAAAAAGCGTACGACAGGATTCCTGACCGAGATTCTTGATCCACATGCCAAGCTCGCCCATTCGTCACTGCGTTTTAACCCCATCCGTTCACCTCCCGGTGAATCTCGCAACGATTGCTCAAGAGGCAACAGGTCCCGGCTGACGATCGTTGAAGATCCCCCTGCACGGTAAGAGGCTAGAACCTTTCTCACGATGACCAACATGCCATGGGGGAAACCTTTTCTCGCTTGCGGGTTTACCATCGCGGCTTCCGGCCGCTGTATCTGAAGGCAAGTGGCATTTTCTAAAAGCGGTCGCCATCCGTCAACCACTTCCGCGAACTGATTTGCACTTTCGATGCCACCTGAATCATTTCGGCGAGCCTTTCCAGTTGAACTGCCTATTGAGCCAATCGTAGGCCTGTTGTCGAATTTCCGGCGGAAAGCCGTGCCCGATATCCGGATGGATCACCACAAGACGGTTCTCTGCCCCGTAAAGGTGGAAAACTTCCCCTGCGCTGGCCACCACCTCGCGCACACCTTCCACATCAAAGTTGTCATCCCGCAGCGGCGCGTTGACAAAGACACCGCGGGGAGCCAGCGCTGCGAGAACCTCGTGGAAATCGAACGGCATTCGCCCGGGGTCGTTACCGAAGACGTCCCTCACGCGGGGCATGTAGCGGTCCTGCGCCCAGGGACCGATTTTCCCACCATAGTACCGATGAAAAGCCGTGAATCCACAACTGCAGATCACCGCCCGAATCCGCTCGTCAAACACCGCCGTGAAGAGCGCATTATGTCCACCGAGAGAATGGCCGATCACGGCGATTCGGTCTCGATCGACCGCCGGCAAGGATTCAAGCAAATCCAGAGCGCGAACGTTATCCCAAATGGCCTTCATCGACCCGCTCGCGTACTCGGCATGGCGGCGGAAGTCGTACGGATGCTCACCGAACGAGGGATAGTCGGGCACCACGCACACGTACCCCAGACAAGCCAACTCGTGAGCATAAGGGTAGGCGGCCTCCGGACGTGTACCGGCAGGTTCATCTTTAGCGAGAGACGTGGTTTGATGGAGACACAGGACAGCCGGATGGCGACCGCGGATTTCGTGCGGAATCAGCAGATACGCCGGGACGCGGTCATAGGGATCCGCCTGGTAGGTGAGCTTGATTCGCCGATAGGATTCTGTGTCCTGGGACTCGACCACCTGCACATCCAGAGACACCCTCATCTCGGGACCGGGCAAGCCGCCCATGACCGCCTCCATGCCTTTCCGAATGTGCCATCGGCGGTAACCCCACTCTTTCAGGGATTTGATCGAGCGGGACGCACCGTCTTCTTCGACAAACTGGAGCGGCTTCTGGTGATTCTGTTTTGCCCACAGGGAATCTTCTTCACGAAGCCTCAAATCGTCACTTCCCTATGTCCCCAGGTTCTCAAACCAAAACAGGCCGTTCCGGTCGGCTGCCACAAAATCATCGTCCGCATCCCCATCCAGGTCAGCCGCTTTGGGATCCAATCCCCAGCCCACATTCACAGCCTCAGCGATCGGGTAACGCGTGAACACATGAGCGTTCTGATCATATTCATAGGCATAGACGACAGGTGCACTCCATTCCCCGGGGTCACGTCCATCGTGTCCCAGATAGCGCTTGCCCGCGATCACCTCTGGCCGTCCATTGTGATTGGCGTCGGTAATGAGGAGCGCATGGGCCTGGGACCAACTGGTGTCAATCGCATGGAATACCCAACTCCGTGTTCCATTGACAGCTCGCTGCTCCAACCAGTAAAGCCCGACGTTATGCCCCCGCCCCCACACTATGTCTGAATCTCCATCGCCGTCCACATCCACGACGGCGATCGGCACACTGGCATCCTCGTGAAGTTCAAACTCCGGTTGCTTTGCCCATTGGGGCTCATCCGGAGAGCCCTTCTGCTGCCACCAACCGCGGTTCGTGACGATATCCCCTCTGCCATCCCCATCGACGTCGCCGAAGCCAATCCCGTGGCCGGCGACCTCCGCGGGGAGATCGTGCCGGTGCCAAGTCACGCTTCCATCCGGTGCCCGGTTGAACTCCCACCAGGCTGCGAATTTGACCCCGTTGGGAAGAACGTCCGGCTGGCCGTCACCATTGATATCATAGAGCCGCCCTGTTTCCATCGGCCCAGGTTTAGCGATCTCCCTCACTTCCCAGGGCTCCAGACTGGGACCGGGGTGTCGAATCCACAGGAGAAGCTCACTCCGATAATTGGCGCTAATGAGGTCATCCCACCCGTCCCCGTCAACATCCAGAATGAGATTAGAATAATCGTCGAACCGTCCTCGAATCACTGGCACATCGCGGAGGAAATGGCGTTTCCAGGCGGGTGCCTCATACCACCAGCCACCCGAAACGATGTCCAGTTTGCCGTCGTGATTGACGTCCACAACACCGCAGGCACAGAACTGGGCATCAGGATCGAGCACATGAACACGAAAACGGGGAAATCCCACTTCGCCGCAGATGACGGTTGTCGATCTAAACCCCGCGAGGAGAAAGGCCATCCAGAACAGCAAACCTGCCCAATCCGCGAGACGGCTGACGGTTTTCCCCCGTCGGCCCAATGCTGGTATTCGCAGGCCATTGGCCCGCCGCGCAAACAATTGACGCTGCTGTGGCATGCTCCGGTCTCCTGCAACCGCGATGGAACGTAGGGTTCGACTCAACGCCGCGACCCATTCTATCGCGCGCCGCAATCCAAACCAGATCGTCAGACCGTAGCTTCCGGGGAGGGTGCTGACATCGAACGCTCGCTGCCAAAGCTTGCTCGCGGAAAGTGGATTCCGCCTGCTCTGCCAAGGAGCGAACGTCCATCGGTGGGCGCATGCCACCCGCCTGGGACCAGTCTGGCTGGCGGGTAATCGGCGAACTGGTGTAACCTGGAACCTGGTTCGAACATCCGACTGTAATGGATTACCTGACCCCTGGAAGAAGGCTGTAACCATGAAATGCCAAGACCTTCTTGTCGCCCTAAATGCCTACATCGATGGGGAAATAGACCCCCAATTGTGTGAGATGCTCCAGCGGCACCTGGAGGGGTGCAATCCCTGCCGGGTTGTCGTGGACACACTCAGGCAGACTGTGACCCTGTATAAGGGTGAAGAGCCTTATGAACTACCCCCGGAACTTCACGAGCGGTTGCACGAGTGCCTGCGGCAGAAATGGCAGGCCAAATTTAAGACACAGGTGTAACCGTTTCCTGGATCATCCAAGGCCGTCGCTTATTATGCGGCAAGCCAAGGTTACCAGTCGCCATCGTTTGGAGGATCAAAGAAAATGAATCGTGAAGCCCTGGTCATTTTGCTCTTTTTGGGGTTGTGGATCGTTCTGAACAAATGGGTGCTCCCCTGGCTGGGCATTCCCACCTGCATGAGCGGCGGTTGCTGTGGCCCATCGTCGTGCACCATCGAGCCGGCGACGACGGACAAGCCGCCTCAAACCGCTGAGGCATCCGAGAAGGTGGGGGCTCAGTCTGCCGAAGAAAACAGCGGAAAACCGTCGCGGTGAAGACTGGGCATCATTTGGAGTACCAACCGAGTGGAATGCTCAGCCAATCATCGGGCGTTATCGGTTCAAGTGGGACTGATCACAGCGACTTTTTCCTGGGTTCCGAAAACTTTCTGAGATAAGGAGGCTCTGGGTATGACAATTGAACGTGGCTTGCGACTGATGGCCGGAGTGGTGGTGACGGCGAGCGCCATTTTGGCATGGATCCACTCTCCGTATTGGCTCATTCTGACAATTTTCGCCGGTCTGAATCTTTTTCAGTCAGCTTTTACCAACTGGTGCCCGGCAATGTGGATTCTGAGTAAGCTCGGCCTCCAGCCGTGCTGCTCGTGCGATCCACAGAAGACTTCCCAGGCTACAGGCTGAAAGCATCGTCAAGCGATAGTTGTCTTACCCCGGGCTTTTCCCAATAATGACAGTTTTAATGCAGGGACGGCGTCGTGACGGCGACGTTTCTGCCACGCGTGGCCTGGTATGCCGTGAATCCGCACGACCGGGCCTTTCGCACTTAAGTCGGAAGGAGCGGTGAACCGCCAAATCCGTCAGCGCCAGGTTCGGCCGCCAGTATAAAGGTATTTTCCGCTGGGAACGATCGTTTCTAGGTCGCTTCGTGGAGAGGGTCGCACTGATGCATTACCCCTGGTGGTACGTCCCCGTCCTCACGGCCCCCATGCTCATAGCCATCATCGCGGTGCTGCACGTTCTCGTGTCTCATTATGCGGTGGGAGGTGGACTCTTTTTCGCAGTGGAAGTGTCGCATGCCTACCGCACGGGCAATCGCGAATATCTGGCCTACTTGAAGCGTCACGCCCCGTTTTTCATTCTGTTGACGGTCGTCTTCGGAGCGATCACGGGCGTCGGGATCTGGTGGACCATCGGCCTTGCCTCACCCCTGGCCACTGAAGTCCTCATTCATACGTTCGTGTTCGGTTGGGCGACAGAATGGGTGTTCTTCGTCCTGGAACTGACATCCGCCTTCATTTTTTACTACTACTGGGATCGACTGCCGCCGCGAATTCACCAGGCAATCGCCTGGATCTACGCGATATCGGCCTGGATGAGCCTTGTGCTCATCACGGGCATCACCGCGTTTATGCTGCACCCGGGAACCTGGCTCGAATCCCCTTCGTTCTGGCGCGGTTTCTTCAATCCCCAGTTTGTCCCGCAGGTCATCTCCCGAACGGGCGGAGCCATTCTGCTGACCGCGCTGTACGTGTATCTGCACAGCTCACTCACCCTGCCAGGTGGAGAAGTTCGAAACCTCATTATCCAGCGCTCGACTCGACCGGCACTTTTGGGCGCGGTCTTGATCACCGTGGGCGGGTTGGCGTGGTTGGCCTTCCTACCACCCTCGGCTCGCATGGCCCTGGAAGCGGCCGCCGTCCTGACGGTCCTCACGGTGCTGATTTTCGCCCTCACCATTGTGGTGTTTGTCCTGCTGTATCTGGGGCCCTACCGGAATCCTGGCTGGATGACGCCTGGCTTCGCCGCGGCGCTTTTGCTCTTTGGCTTGGCCGCTTTCAGCACCGGAGAATTCATCCGCGAGGCCGTCCGGAAACCCTATGTTGTGTATGGGGTGGTGCTGGGTAACCAGATCCTGGAGAAAGAGGTCCCTGAGTTTCGAAAAGAAGGCTTCCTGCAAAGCGGTCGGTGGACTCGGCAATTCGTGGCCGACCGTTATCCGGAGGTTGTCCAAAACGGACGCATCCTGCCCGAGAGGCTTCTTCAACTCTCAGAACAGGATCGACGGTTGTTGGGGCAGGTGATCTTTATGCACCATTGCAATGACTGCCATGCAGCCGAGACGGGGTACTCTGCCGTGGGGCCGCTGTTGTTTTCACGTCCTCGGGAGATGCTCGTTGATATGATCCGCCATCTGCACGAGACGCACTATTTCATGCCTCCCTGGTCGGGAACTCCGGAGGAGGCAGAACTCGTGACGGACTACCTTTTGTCGATTGCCCCCGAACGGCCTCGCGGTATCTATCCCACGCTTGAGCAACTGGAGGCACGCCGATGATGGAACCGGTTGATCCTTCAACCCTTGGCCCTCTGCCCGCACCATTTTGGTTTATCCAGTTTTTTAAAGTCCTGGGATTTATTCTGCACATGGTGCCCATGAACCTGTGGTTCGCGGGGATGTTTTTGACGCTTGTGCTTTACAGGCGCGAAGGTCATCCGCGGCAATGGGCAGAACGACTGGCAACCCTCATGCCAGTGATTATCGCATTCGGCGTCAATTTTGGGATTGTGCCACTCCTTTTCATTCAGGTGGCTTACCCGTGGGCATTTTACCCAGCCACGATCCTGACGGCATGGTTCTGGCTGGCCATCATCGGCCTGCTTCTGGTTGCTTACTACGGGGTATACGCCTTTGCCTTTGGAGTGAAACCGGACCGTCCCATGCCGGCATGGAGATATGCAGCGGGCTGGGTGGCGGCGGTGTTTTTTCTGATCATTGCCATTCTCTTTTCCAACGGGATGAGCCTGATGGCAGCACCCGAAAGATGGAAGTCGATCTGGCTGGCACACCAGGTGGCCGGGGCTGCGACAGGAACGGGCCACAATTTCGCCGATTCCTCACTCTGGCACCGCTGGCCGATGGTGCTGGGCATGGCCTTCCTCACCACCGCCGCGTGGTCTGTGATCGACGGAATCTTCTTTGACCCCAAAGCCGATGCCTCATACCGTCAGTGGTTGGCGAAGTTCGCTTTCGTGATCGGGATAATAGGTGCCGTCATTTATGTGGGATCTGGAACCGGATATGTCTTCGGCTCCTGGCCCAAGGAGGTCTTCCAATACATGTGGAGCGGCTGGCGACTGCCACTGACCATCCTCACCGGCGCGTCACCGGCTCTTGTTCTAGTTGTGTTGTTCATAATCTGGAGCAGAGGACTCTCCCCGCTGACAGCAGTTTTAGCAGGGGTTGCGCAATTGGTGGTGATCGCACTCAACGCTGTCAGTCGCCAGATCGTTCAAAACATCGAACTGGCCCACTACGCACCTGTTTGGAAGATTCCTGAAAAACCGGATTGGGGCCCGATGGCGCTTTTCCTGGGGACGTTCGCCGTGGGCACGCTCGTACTTGTCTGGATGCTCCAGCAGCTGGTCCGCGTCCATCGCGGACACCCTACGGTTCAAGAATCGTGATGTTCCCGGGTGTTCGACCGGCGGGCACCTGTTCCTTTGATTGACGGGGGCGAGGTACGTTCAGTCCATCCGGAACCGACATTAAGGGTCGGGACGAAACCGTGCTGCGGCGATGTTGAGTGCAATCCGTTCGATGCCTTTCCCGAAAAAAATGGATTGTCGGATCCGCTAATCTCTTTCATACTAAGATAATTCCACGGTGGGACGGAGAGATTTGATGTTTCTTGTCTTGCCCGAGCGACGGATTTTTGCTAAACATGACTGCCAGAATTTGCCGATACCGGGGGCTTTTCAGTTTTTCCGCAGTGTGTGGAATGAGCGATTGCTGGAAACCATGCGACTCAACGCGGCGAAACTCCTGATAGCACTCGTCATTCCTCTTGTTCTCTTTTCCCATCATATCTACAGGGAAGATGGCCCTATTAATCTCAGCCTGGAAACGCTGGGCTGCGCCGCAATTTTCCTTTCGGCGGTTGGTCGAATCTGGGCGGCTGCCTACATCGCGGGCAAAAAGAATCGGGAGGTGGTCGTTGCTGGACCTTACTCACTCAGCCGGCATCCACTGTATCTGTTCACGGCTTTGGGATTCATCGGGACCGGACTGGCGCTGGAATCGTTGACCCTTACGGCCATATTTCTGGGAATCTTCCTCATCACCCACTGGCCGGCCATGCGACGGGAAGAGCAACATCTGAGCGCCTCCTTTGGCGAACAATATCAAGCTTACGCCAAGTCCACGCCCCGGTGGTGGCCCCAATGGAGTAAGTTCCACAGTCCTGCCGAGGGCGTGATCAACTATTCCGTGTTCACCCGCGCGGTGCTGGACGCCGCCCTCATTGGCCTGATCTACCCCGGGGTGCAAATTCTGGAATGGGCCCATATCCACCATCTCGTCCCCGTTCTCTTCCGCCTCTATTGATCGCGCGAGTTGCACGGGTCGCCCTGCCGGAATGAATGTTTCTCAGGCGAGCCTCCGTCTCAGCCGAAGGGGAAGCCGCTGGCACACGGGGCAGAAGAAAGTGGAACGCTGGGCAAGCACTATCCGGCGGATGATCCCTTTTCCGCACTGCCGACACTTCTCTCCTTCACGCTGATACACGCGATGTTCGTTCTGATACCCCCCGGGCATATTCTCGGGGGTTGCGTAAGCGCCATCGCCGAGTGTGGACCCCTGCAAGGTGATAGCCTCCCGCAAAACCTGGTGAAGACTCTCGGTGACAGCTCGCCATTGCGAACTAGAAAGAAGACAGCAGGGAAGTTGGGGATGGACTCTTGCGCGATGGAGGGCCTCCGACGCATAGATGTTTCCCACGCCCGCCAACACCGATTGATCCATCAAAGCCACCTTGATGGGAGAGCGCCGTTTCCGCAACCGGTTCCGCAGTTCAGACCAGGTAATCGCCAGGGCATCCGGCCCTATCTTCTCGGGTCCCAATTCCCTGCGGCAATCGTCCTCGGAGATCAGGCGGACAACCCCCAGACCGCGTGTATCGCGAAAAACCAGCAGATGCTGTCGCCCCGTTTCGCAAATCTCTTCCCAACACAATCGGAGCTTCAAACGGACATGGGATAGACTATCGGGGGGATCGACCATGACCCGTCCCGTCATTCGCGGCTCGATGACGAGGACCTCTTCTCCATCAAGCCGTATCAGAAGCCTTTTGCCGACCCGATCCACGCCTTCCACGCGGCGACCTGCCAGGCGTCGGCACAGCTCCCCGGGCGCGGGAAGATATTCGATGGGTTGAACGTTGAGAACGGGAACTTCCGCGCTGCAAATGCGCGCACCGCGGAGTCGCGCGACCCCGCGTCGCATCGTCTCAACTTCTGGAAGCTCCGGCATAAACCTCGGTGAATCTACGTCGTTCCACCCAACTGGGCGATCACGTGGGAAACCGCCGCGTACTGTTCTTCCAGTTGGCGAAGCGATTGCCGTTCTTTTTCCACGACGTTGCGGGGGGCCTTTTCTATAAAGGCCTGGTTTTCTAATTTCTTCCGCTTCTGCGAGATAAGGGCCTCCAATTTCGTCAGTTCCTGTCGCTTTCTCGCAATTTCCCGGCTCCGCTCTGTTTCGGAAAGTTTCACGCGGACCGTCGCACCATCCCCCACATACACGACCGTGGAAAGCCCCGGCTCGCTTTCATCCACGAACTGAACATCCGCCCGGGCCATGGTCTGGAAATACGGCAACATTGCACGCAGCTGGCTCGCCACCTCCTCCCGAGCGACAATCTCTACCTGCATTGTTTCCGCCGGGGGAATGGCGTTACGCATGCGGTATTCACGCAGGGACTTCAATACTTCCTGGAAGCGGCGGAACTGCTCTTCGATCGCTGGGTCTTGATCTCCCGGCGAAGCGACCGGCCAGGGCGCGATCATGATGCTTTCCGCCGCCTGGGCTGGCTCCGGCAGGCCGCGAATCGGTGCTGCTTCCCCCAGCAGTTGCCACACATGCTCCGTGAGGAACGGAATCATCGGATGGAGAAGCCGCAGCAGTGTGTCGAGTCCGTGGACGAGCAGCCTCTGCGCCGGCGGTCGGCTTTCCGCAGATTGCAGCCGAACCTTAACCATTTCCACATAGAAACTGCAGAATTCGTCCCAGGCAAAATCGTAGAGGGTCCGCGCCGCATCCGAAAAGCGATAATTCTCCAGATGATCCGTGACCTGCTGGATCACCGTCGCCAGGCGGCTCAGCAACCAGCGATCTTCCAACAACATTTCGTCTGGCCGCACCGTCCCCGGGGAAAAGCCTTCCAGGTTGAGAAGGACAAACCGCGACGCATTCCACAGTTTGTTACAGAAATTGCGGGCCAGTTCAAACCGTTCACTCACGACCGGGCCGCGCGGCAGGGCCTTGTCCTCCGGTTTTTCCGCCCATTGCGTGGCAAACGGTTTTTTACAATGCGGGCACGTGATGCGCGGGAGAATTCTGTTCTCGCGGGTCTGCTCGACGAGTTGCCCACAATGAGGGCATTCGAAACTCACCGGCATGCGGATATCCTGCGTTTCCGTTGTCAAATACGCCAGGCCGTAGCGGAGCGCATCCGCCCCAAATTTTTCCATCACGTCCACGGGATCAACACCATTCCCCTTGGACTTGGACATCCCTTCCCCGTAACCGTCCAGGATTTTGGGGTGGATGTACACATCTCTGAAGGGAACTTCTCCGACGTTGTAAAGCCCGGCCAGCACCATCCGCGCCACCCAGAGGGTGATGATGTCTCGGCTGGTCACCAGCGTGTTCGTGGGATAGAAATAGCGAAGTTCGGGCGTATCTTCCGGCCAGCCGAGAGTGGAGTGCGGCCACAGCGCGGAGCTGAACCACGTGTCCAGTACGTCTTCCTCCCGACGCAATGTGTGACCGGGAACAGCGTCTGCAGGGAGATCTTCCAGGGCACAGATGAGCCACTGGCGATGTTCCTCATCCCAGCGCCATACCACGTCATCCCGTCCCGCGAATGCGGCCTCCAACTCTTTCTCGGTGGCGGTATCGCAGTACCAGATAGGGATCTGATGGCCCCACCAGAGTTGCCGGCTGATCGGCCAGTCCCGCTTTTCACTGAGCCAGTCCAGATAGGTCTTCGCATAGCGTGGTGGAATGATCCGCACTCGCCCGTCGATGACCGCATCCATGGCCATCTGGGCCAGGCGTTCCATCTTCACGAACCACTGATCGGTGAGCAGGGGTTCGATCGGGGTCTTGGACCGATCTGAGTGGGCCAGGTCAATGATCCGCTCTTCGACCTTTTCAACCAGCCCGAGCTTCTCCAGGTCCGCCACCACGTTCTGTCGGGCCTCCATGATCGTCTGCCCCTTGTAAGCGCCCGCGTTTTCGTTGAGCGTCCCGTCGAGGTTGAGGATATTGATCATCGGCAAATTGTGCCGCAGCGCCACCTCGTAGTCGTTGGGATCGTGAGCGGGAGTGATCTTCACGCAACCGGTTCCCATTTCCGGTTTGGCCCAAATATCGGTGATGAGCGGAATCGGACGGTTCTGCAGGGGGAGCAGCACTTTTCGGCCCGCTCGGGCCATATCTCGCAATTTGAGGAGTGTGGGCAGGAGTGTCTGCCGCCGTTGTTGCAAATCCTCCAGTTCACGTTCCAGCTCGATACGCTCCTTTTCACCGGCCGTGCTAAGCCGCTTCCGCAACTCGCGCTCAGCCTTATCCAGGGCCGCTTCTGGATCGGGATGGACAGCCACCGCGGTATCGCCGAGCATTGTTTCGGGTCGGGTCGTCGCCACCGTCACATATTGCGGCTCGCCGGGTTGGGGATCAATGACAAGATACCGGAAATACCAGAAATGGCCGGGCACCGGCTCGTGGAACACTTCGTCGTCGGCAACGGCCGTTTGCAAAAGCGTATCCCAATTCACCAGGCGTCGCCCCCGATAGATGAGTCCATCCCGAAAGAGGCGGAAGAAGGTATGGCGTACCGCCCGCGCACAAATGGGATCGAGGGTAAAACGTGTCCGCCGCCAATCACAACTGCAGCCCATCCGCTTGAGCTGATCCAGGATCCTTTTTTCGTAGGCGTCCTTCCAGGCCCAAATTCTCGCCACCAGTCCTTCCCGCCCCACGTCGTGGCGCGTCTTGCCTTCTTCGGCCAGGAGCCGACGCTCCACAACCGCCTGGGTGGCAATTCCCGCATGGTCGGTCCCAGGAACCCACAGGGCATTAAAACCCTGCATCCGCTTCATGCGAATGAGAATATCTTGAAGTGTATTGTTGAGGGCATGGCCGAGATGAAGTGCACCAGTAACGTTTGGTGGCGGAATGACGATGGTATAGGGCGTGCGACTGGGATCCGGATCAGCATGAAAATACCCGCGCGACTCCCAAAAAGGATACCACCGTGATTCGGCCACCTTGGGGTCGTACTGCTTTGGCAGATCCTTCATGAAACTGGATGTCTGATTACCGTTCGCGGCTTGCTCCGACATTTTCCACCTTTTCCCTTGCCTGCTGTTCTCGTTCCTCGTCCTTGCAGAGTTTGTACTCGTAGCTATCGGCGAGAGCGATCCAACTTGCCTCGATGATATTTTCGCTTACCCCGACCGTGCCCCAGGAATCGGTCTCATCGCGGCTTTCAATCATTACCCGCACACCAGCCGCGGTCCCCGCTTCTGAGTTGATGACCCGCACCTTGTAATCCACCAGATGCATTTTGGCAAGATTGGGGAAGGTCCCATTGAGCGCTTTCCGCATCGCCGCGTCAAGGGCATTCACGGGGCCATCGCCCTCGGCCACCTCGTGGCGGATTTCGTTTCCTACCCGAATTTTCACAGTGGCCTCAGTCACAATGCGGCCGTCACTCTCTGTTTCGATATTAACGCGATAGGCCAGTCGCTCAAAGTGCGGCTTGAACGTCCCGAGGCACTGTTTGACCAAGAGGTCGAAAGATCCCTGGGCCGCCTCGTACTGGTACCCGGCATGTTCTCTCGCCACCACCTTGGCCAGAATCCTCTCCAGTAGTTTTGGGTCCGCCTGAATATTCAATTTTGCCGTGGCCGCCATGATGTTTGAGCGCCCCGACAACTCACTGACAAGGATTCGGCGTTCATTTCCTACTAATTGCGGGTCAATGTGCTCATAACTCTGGGGAACTCGGGAAACACCACTAACGTGCATCCCCCCTTTGTGGGCAAAAGCGCTCCTTCCGACGTATGGCTGATTGTTTCGATAGGGCATATTCACCATTTCGTAAACGAATCGGGAGAGGGCCGTCAGATGGCGAAGGGCGTCGGGCGTCAGCACCTCGTACCCTTTTTTCAGTCGCAAGTTTGCAATGACGGAGATCAGGTCGGCATTCCCGCAGCGTTCCCCGAAGCCATTGATTGTCCCCTGGACCTGGCTTGCCCCTGCATCCACGGCCGCGAGCGAGTTAGCAACCGCTACATCGCAATCGTTGTGGCAATGGATACCCACCGGGACCGGCAACAGCTCCACCACCTTCCTTGTGATTTCCGCTACTTCCTCGGGCATACTGCCCCCATTGGTGTCGCACAGAACGACCATTTTAGCACCAGCTTCCGCAGCTAAACGCACCGCTGTCAGCGCGTAGTCGCTGTCGTATTTGTAGCCGTCGAAAAAGTGCTCGGCGTCAAAGATTACTTCCCGTCCCTGGGAGCGAATATAACTGATTGTATCGGTAATCATTGCGAGGTTCTCTTCGCGGGTTGTGCGAAGGACCTGCTCCGCCTGAAAAGCCGAGGCTTTTCCCACGATCGTGACCACTTTCGTGCCCGCCTCAAGAAGGGACTTAATCCCCGAATCCTGGGCCACGTCGAGACCCTTCCGTCGGGTCATCCCGAAAGCCACGACGGTAGATCTATCGAGGGGGATTTGTGCCACTTTCTGGAAGTACTCGAAGTCCTTATCGTTTGAGGCCGGATACCCCCCTTCAATGTAATCAAATCCCAGCTCATTGAGCCGCCGTGTCAACAGGAGTTTGTCGTAAGCCGAGAAACTCACCCCTTCCCCCTGCGCCCCGTCCCGCAGCGTCGTGTCGTAGATCTCAATCCTCCGCATAAGGTCTCTCCTGGTCTTTGTGCTGATTGGCCGTGTCAAAACGCAACGTAAAAAATCTTGGGAATTTGTGGGTACTCGTTGATTTGTTTTGATCGGTGGGCAAAAACGAAAAGCCCCGAGGTTTTTGGGGACCTCAGGGCTTTGGGATGTTTCTGAAAAATTACCGGCCCACGGTCCCCCTGCTCAGCCAATAATAATGCCAATAATCCGAGCGGCGACGCTCAGGACGTCGCAGCGCGGATAATCAACGGCTGAGAGGGGCTGACTCGCAGACACGGTTTTCAACTCCTGGCGTGGTAACTCTTTAAAGTATAACCCACCGTGCCAAATCGGCAAGTCGCCCGACGAGTGAGTCATTCCCCACTTTTCTGCTACTGGAAAGTGGCACGGACCTCCACAACGCCTGCGGCAGGTGCAAGCTTCAGCCCGGAGGGACGTGCGTGTCACGTCCATATTCGGAGGGACCTGCTTGTCAGGTCCGTGTGACGTGCTTGTCACGTTCGCTGGTCAACCTTGGATGATCCACCCCAATTCACTCGCCGTTCGGTAAGGGCAATTCATGAATTGCCCCTACCACGCTGGTGACGCCACGTGCGCAAGGCACACCGGGCACGACAAGCGTGCCCCTCCGATTTTTCGGAAAACCTTTTTCGGCGGAACATGCTTCGGAGGGACCTGCTTGTCAGGTCCGTAACTGGAGGGCAGGCCGGGTAGTCTCTGCTGTCCGTTAACGCTACACTGATACGCGTTCCAAGACCGATCGCAGGAGAATCATTATTTCGCTCCAATTGAAAGGGTTGAACGATGCGGATTTCACGTCGCTTGATGCTCGGTTTGTGTGGGGCCGTTGCGTGGCGGTTTACTGGCCACCGGGCGTTCGCCGAATCAGCCCCAGCCTATCCGATCGGGGCGTGCGATTGGTCTCTGGGGGCACGACAAACCCCTCGCGCGTTCGAAGTGGCCAAGGAAATCGGTCTGGATGGGGTTCAGGTCAGCTTCGGGTCCCCCGGTGAGGAGTTCGATCTCCGCAAGCCGGAGGTTCGCCAGCAATACCAGGAGGCCTCCCGGCGAACTGGCGTGAAGATCGCGTCCCTGGCCATGGGGATCCTCAACAGTATCCCCTTTGCCAGCGACCCGCGAACCGAAGAATGGGTGTCAGACTGCATCGACGTAATGGCGGCTATGGGCCAGAAAATCGTACTCCTCGCGTTTTTCGGTAAAGGAGACATCCGGAACCAACCCGACCTGCAGGCGGAAGTGATTCGGAGGCTGAAGCGATTGGCCCCTAAGGCTGAGAAAGCAGGCGTCATTCTGGGCATCGAAAGCATGCTCAACGTCGATGACCACCTCAAAATCCTGGATGCTGTGGGATCACCAGCCGTGCAGGTGTACTACGATGTCGCAAACATGCACTACGCCGGTTACGACATTTTCGCTGAATTACGCCGACTCGGTCGAGAACGGATTTGTCAGGTCCACACCAAGGAGTATGACCATCTCCTCGGACAAGGTCCCATCGACTTTCCAAAGATTCGTGACGTCCTTCAGGAAATCGGCTATACAGACTGGCTCATCCTTGAGGCCGCCACCGTCAACGGACGGTCCATCGTCGATTGCTACCGCGAAAATGCACGCTATTTGCGATCCCTTTTTCACACGTCGCGGGAGAGCAGCTGAGGGTCGAGACAACTTTTTGACGCGCGGACGGGCATCGCCTATCGCCGGTTTGTATCCCAATTTGGCAAAGTTTTTTGACTTTTGCCGCCCCGTAAGCTAGACAATGTTGAGGGGTATCGCCGAGACCCGTTTCAGGCCGTAGGTGGTTTGGCGATCCCCCGCCAATGGGTAAGAGCTATTTGCGGGGAAACCGGTGATGCCGACGTTCGAAGCGCAAAGCGATGCGGGTTTCTACGAACTGGTGAACCGCATATTGATGCGCTCCGACGCGCGTTCCCTTCAAGAACGGCGGATTCGCCCGCGGATGGAGTTCAATACCGAACAACGCATCGCCCCGTGGGTGGACAAGTCGCCCAGCGAAGGTGACTTTATCACCGTCCGCTGCTTCGATCTCAACAAGGGGGGCATTGCGTTCTTCCTCGATGAGCCTCCGCCGTTTCGCAAGCTAGTGGTCGAGCTCAAGTGCCCGCAAAAAAGGATTTACGTGCTGGCCGAGGTCGCCCATTATGCCCCGGTTCTCCTCTACCCCAACGGAGATATCGTCCTCCAGGAGGCAGAGGATGTCTTCGAAGAGGAAGATCTTCCGGACTTAGGCCAGCCGGTTCCCAAGATTCTCGTGGGATGTCGATTCCTTTCTCGGTGGACACCCTGCGAAGGCTCGGGGACATCCGGAACGTCACGTGCAGCGTCGCCATCGGGCTGATCGCGGCGAGGTTCACTGGATCACTGCCAGTAGCCCGCTCCGCATGTGTCCCAGCTTTTCACTGGAAAGGATCTTTTGCCCCTCCTGATCGGTCACGTAGAACACGTCCACCACCTGATCGAGAAATGTTCCGATTTTCGCTCGCCAGATGAAGCACTTCTCCTGGTAAAGAAACCTCGAGACTTCGTAGAGTAGTCCAGGGCGGTCGTTGGCGAAAATCTCAATGATCGTGAATTCAGAATGGGAATGATTGTCGAATTCAACGCGAACTCGTGCGGGAGGAACACCGGCCAAGGCCTGCCGACCCACCTCCCACCGCCGAACGAAGACCGGCTGAAATTCCGGTTGGGTGAGTGACTGGCGAATAACCTCGTTAATTTCGTCGATGCGCTCCGAAGGTGGTTCACCCTGAAAATTCGGATCACGAACAACATATTTGTCGAGAATCCACCCGTCGGCCAGGGTATAAATCTGGGCGGCAAGGATTTCCAGCCCCTGGCTCGATAACGCCCCCGTCAACCTGTGAAAAACACCGCGTGCCACGTTTTCCCGAGTAGCGATATTCCACAACAGAGTGTCGCTATCGGGACGATACTGAACTCGAATATCGACTGGCGTATCACCCAGCGAAGCCAGCCATCGCAGATCGGAAACCACGCTCGTCACATCTTCAGCGAGAAGCAGTCCTCCCGGCAGTTCCGCCAATTGTCGGCTGAAAAACGGCTTACGGGCATCCTCACCCAATGCACAGGCGACGGCCCGACGGCGGTCTTCCAGATCATTTTCCCGAAGAATAATGTCACCCGAGTCGGAGATGTACCGCGCTGTTCTCTGAAATAGCTCTGCCAGGAGATCTGCCTTCCACGCCGTCCAATTGTCCGGAGACACCGCCATAAGGTCCGCTGCCGTGAGCACGTACAGCATCTGAAGAATCTCCGGCGATCCCACTTCCGTGGCAAACTGGACAACAAGCTGCTCATCGCTGATGTCGCGGCGTAATGCGAGATGATTCATCCGCAGGTGAGAGCCAACCAGATACTCCAGGACATTCCGCTCCTCATCGGAAAGAGCCAGACGTTCTCCTACCTCTCGCGCAATAGCGCGACCCGTTTCGCAATGATCGGAGCCTAGCCCTTTGCCCAAATCATGCAGGAGGAGCGCGAGATGAAGGATTTTCTTCTGGGCAATCCGCCGATAAGTATCCCCGAGTAATCCGGAGGCATCCGCCAGGGCGGTTGCTGCTTCCACTGCCCGAAGACTGTGTTCATCCACCGTGTAATGATGGTACTGATTGAACTGGAGCAGGCCCCGCGTATGTTCGAACGCCGGGATAAATCGCTCGAGCAATCGTACCTTATGAAGACCTCGCAGAACATGAGCAAGCTGGTGTGGAGATTCAAAAAGCCCTGCGAAGCGACGGAAAATCTCCGGTGGAATCGGGCTGCTCAGAGCGCACACATGGCGACGGATGGTGTCCCAGACCGTCCAGTCCAACGGCCGATTCAGACGCTGGCTGGTTTCCAGGAATTCCAAGAGCACTTCCCAGCCCCGAGCAAGCACCTCCTGGCCTGCGGCCGTGATCACGAGGGACTCACCACGTTCTACAAGATAGCCGTTCTGGGACCAGGTTACCAGGAAGTTCCGTCTTCGTTGAGACGACCGGGCACATTCGGAAAAACGCTGGGCCACAGCGAATACGTGCTCGGTCTTACGGAAATAGTCCCGCATGAAAACCTCCGCAGGGAGAAGGTTGTGCTCTCCGGAATAGCCCCACGTCGTTGCCAGTTGCCACTGATCACTTCGCGTGAGAGCGTCATGAGCTCTCCCTGCACGCCAGTGCAGCCACTGCCGGACGGCCCAGAGGAAGTCTTCCGCCTCACTCAGAGCGGCCGCGTCCTCGGAGTCCAATGTGGCCACCTCGGAGAGTTCGACTCCGAGTTCCCCGAACCGCTGCACCCAGTGAACCAGTTGCAGATCGCGTAGCCCCCCGGGGGAACGCTTGACATTTGGCTGAAGAATGTACACCGTCTGCCCGTATCGTTCCCGTTCGACATCTCGTGCCCGCACCACGTCCTTAAGAAGCTGGTCCCCATACCGCCGGACAGTTCGTTCCAGCAGCTGGTGAAAGTGCCGGAAAACGTCGAGATCCCCGCAGAGCAATCGGGCCTGGAGCACGGCCGTGAGAAACTGAGGATCTTTCAGAATGTGGCGAGTAACCGTTCTGCTAGTATGGGCGGAGAACCCGACCTGCCAACCCAGGTCGAATACGTCCCGGTAGAAACCGGCAGAAACAGTCCGCAGAACAGGCGATGCGCGACCAGGTGTGAAGAGCAAAAGGTCGATATCCGAGTAGGGTGCAACGATACTCCGGCCGAATCCCCCCAGAGCCAACAGCGCATAGCCGCGCGTGGATTTTTCGTCGGCGCCGGCCACCTCCCATTCGTGGGCCCACATCCTAGTGACCACGCTGTCCCAGAGCGCCGCCAGTCGGCGTCCCACCGACACACCTGATTTCCTATTCAAGCATTCGCTTGCTATCGAGAGTGTGTCGTTCCACAGTTGTTCGCGAAGTTGCGCGATAAGTGGATGAATCACGGGAAAGAGCCGCTACACCGACAGCAAAGATCCTTTGCTCTTTTATTGGCCCCTTGTCGGGAGTAACGCCGCAAACGGCCCGATCTTTCCTGAACGCATTCGCACGGCGAAAACGCGTCATTCCCTGTAGCAGGATTTTGCAAGGTGGTGTGGAGATACCTTTCAGTAACGTAACTCATTTAAGTGCCTGGTCACCGGTCTCCCGGGTGCGGATTCTGACCGCCTGAGCGACTTCGCTCACAAAAATCTTACCGTCGCCCACCTGGCCCGTGTAAGCAGACTGAATGATCGTATCGATCACCCTGTCCAGATCAGCGTCCGGCACCACCACTTCGATCTTAACTTTGGGGACAAGATCGACGCTGTATTCCGCCCCGCGGTAGATTTCGGTATGGCCCTTCTGACGCCCAAAGCCTCTGACTTCCGTGACCGTCATCCCCTGAATTCCTTCCTTGGTCAAGGCCGCTTTGACGTCTTCAAGCTTGAAATGTCGGATAATCGCTTCGATCTTTTTCATGTTTGCAAAAACTCCTCACGCGACAAGGATGCCACTTGGCGCTCGAGTGTCGATGACATCATTTTCCCAGATTTCCAACCACCTCTGTAGGACCGGTCTCGATGACAAACTGCTCGGGATAAGCGAACAAGCCGTGTTCGGTGATATCCAGACCTCGCAACTCCGTTTCTCGGTCCACTCGCAGGCCGACCGTGTACTTGATTCCGAGAAAGAGCGCCAGAGACGTGAGAAACGACCACAGGAAGGCCACTACGATTCCCAGCAATTGCACCAGGAGCGAATGAACCTCGCCGGTCGTCAGGAGGCCACCTTCTGTCGCAAAGAGCCCCACCGCCAGTGTCCCCCACGCCCCGCACACCCCGTGAACAGAGACCGCGCCTACAGGGTCATCGAGCCCTGCTCGGTCCAGGAGGACCGCAGAAATCACGACGACGCCTCCCGCCACCGCTCCCGTGAGAACTGAATACGACGCTGGGATGACGTCGCAACCTGCCGTGATCGCCACCAGTCCCGCCAGCGCCCCGTTTAACGCGAAAGACGGATCTGGCTTTTTAAACCACAACCATGAGACAATCAGTGCACCGATAGCTCCTGCCGAAGCAGCGAGATTCGTGGTGACGGCCACGTAGGCAAAATGCCCGCCGCCAATGCTCAGCGTGCTCCCCGGATTAAATCCGAACCATCCCAGCCAGAGAATAAAGACCCCCAGCCCGGCCAGCGGAATGTTGTGACCAGGAATCGGAACAATTCGTCCTGCCCTGTATTTTCCGAGCCGCGGCCCAAGCACCAGGGCTCCAGCCAGGGCGGCCCAACCACCAATCGAGTGCACCACTGTGGAGCCAGCAAAATCGTGAAATCCCATGTTCCCCAGCCAACTCGTCCCCTGATAAGCCGCTCCCCAGACCCAGCTTCCAAAAATTGGATACGTCAGGGCACTGATGACTGCGGAATAGATGAGATAAGCGTGAAAATGGATCCGTTCCGCCACGGCACCGCTCACAATAGTGGCGGCTGTCGCGCAGAACACCGTTTGGAAAATGAGAAACCCCCAGTCGTAACTCTTCTCCCCATGGAAAAAGAAGTGGGACGTGCCGAACAATCCATTACTTTTACCAAACATCAGGCCGAAACCGACAGCCCAAAACAGCAAACTCCCCACACAGAAATCGAGCAAATTCTTCATTAGGATATTGGCTGCATTCTTTGCCCGAGTGAAGCCGATTTCCACACAGGCAAAACCGGCCTGCATGGCAAACACCAGAAAAGCCGCAATGCACATCCACAAAAGGTCTGCTTCTCCACGAAGGTTCGCGGAAGTGATCTTCCCCTCGTCGTCGCGGGCAAGGGATGATTGGGCCAGGATTTCCAACCGCTCATCCACCGAGAGGGACTGGAATGGCCTGTCCCCCTCAGCTATCTCCGCCATCAACGGGCGATCAACGCACAGACAGAACCAACTGGCCACTCCCAGAACAAGCGCACAGACTGTTCGAATCACCCCGATCACCTTTCCTGCTGAGGTCGAAACACAGCACATCGTTTTTCGCAAGAGGAGATTTGCAACCGCTGTGCCCATCGACGGGAAAATGCCGACTAATTTTCCTTGTGCAAGCTCGTCACTGTTCGAGCGACCTGCGTAAGTCATTGACCCGTCGAATGTTACATTCCTGGCGAAGTACTCGCGGGGGCGAGCAAGAATTCGGGATCCACCATCCCAAACATAAGGCGGTCCACATCACCGGCACGACGCCTGCCCATTTGTTAAGCACAGATGCCCAGATTCTTATCACGCAAGAGGACGAGGTTGCTATACACTCCTAAATCCGTGATATTTTCGAGCCGGCGATTGCCAAAATCCGTTATCAAATGCGGCGTTTCAGTCGGCCAACAAGGTCCTATTGCACTGATTTTGCGCAGGCAATGCACACGTCATCGGCACACAGATTCTTGGCGTCAGAAAAAGCGGTGTGTGACTGGGCTCCCTCATGCTTTTCGCGGGGGTGGTTCCCAGGGATGTTCCACCACGCCCGCCTGGTGATTGAGCCACCGGGCCAGCACGAAGAGAAAATCACCGAGACGATTGATGAATGCCAGCACAACCGGCGAAAGCGGCGTTCCCAATTCGAGCCCTTCCCGAACGAGGGCAACCAAACGCCTCTCGGCCCGCCGGCACACAGCCCGGGCAAAATGCGTCAGCGCTCCCGCACGCTCTCCCCCCGGCAAAATAAACCGATCGAGGGGCGGTAGTTCAGCGTCGAGCTGATCGATGGCTTCCTCGAGCTCGCGGACATATTCCGGCGTGATATATTGCGTGCCCTGACGCTGGGGATCGGGAGTCGCGACCTCGGCTCCCAGCTCAAAAAGCCAGTTCTGGATTGTGGCTAAAAGCGCGTCCGCACGTGGGGGGATCCTCTCTGCTCGAATAAGTCCGATCGCAGAGTTGAGTTCATCGATGGTCCCACAGGTCTCGATCCGCAAGCAATCCTTTCCCACGCGTGGACCTCGGTAAAGACCGGTCTCGCCGGAATCTCCCGAGCGCGTGTAGATTTTGGCTCCCATCAAAGATCTCACTCCTTCATTCAGGAAAGGGTCAATTGAACATCTGCCTTTGGCCCCATTTACTTTCACCCACATGACTCAACGATCCTACCGTCGCCATTCTCAGATTTGCTCGCAATTGCGCCGCATGGTCACGCCCATTAAACTGGCTCAGCCCACGTGAAACACGTGGACATTGCCGCCTCCCCTTGCCTCACTACGTACGATGCATCTGCCCCCGGGGCGCAATAAGACCAGGCCATCAGTCACGCTCCAGTTTGACAATCTCGATCCTGATTTGACCAAGAAGTTTCGTCATGGGCAGAAAGGCAGCCATGGCGTCGGTCCCGGCCAGTGAATCATGCCCGAATTTGATATAGCCGACATCAATGCCTCCATACCCCCTCGTGGCGTCGAAACCTATCCAGCAACCATTAACAAGTAATTCCGTCCACATGTGGTAGTAAAAAGCATCCCGGTGGTACACGAGCCCCACTGCCACCCGCGATGGAATATTACAGGCCCGGGCCAGCGCGGCCAGCAACACGGCGTGCTCCGTGCAATCACCCTCTTTCGTGTTCAGCACATCGAGTGCGGAAAGAAACGTTTGATTGTAATCTCGGTTCTTCACAGTTTGGAAGACATAGCGCTCCAACGCGACAGCCAACTCGGAAGGTTCGTTGGCATTTTTAGCAAATGATTCGGCAATGGTACGGATTTGGGATGCATCGGATTGAATCCATAAATTGGGCTCCATCTCGTCACGCGTCGCCTGCTCAGCACAACTTCCCGTGATACCGCGGGGCCGCCGAAGTGTCACCGTTAACTCCACAACACCTTCGGCTAACGGTCGGACCTGCTGATTGGTTCCACGCGCCAAAAGTTCGGCGAGTCCTTCGATCTGTCCCTTTATGTGATACACTGCGCGACGTGCTCCTCTTAAATCTTCCGGCGCACGAGCTGGAATGCGAATGTCCTCAATGAGGTCCAAAGAAGAAAACCTTTCCTGTAAAGCACGCTCCCTGGTCACAAGGACAGCATCCACCGGAGGGGAGTCCATCCGCTGTTTGACAATCATGCCTGAGGAATCGACCCAAACAGTCTGTTTTATTCTTTGTTTGCCTGGCAACGTGTAGGTAATTTCTATCCGGAGAACTCGGGATTTACCTTCCGGAAGCTGAATGACCTCGAAATCGCGGGAGTGGGCCTTCGCCCAGCACACTCCGTTCACTCCCAGCATAAGGCAGGAAAACTCCCGGACTTCGTGGGGCTGCATGGGTTTTTCCCAAAGGCAGTCTTGAAGTCCCAGAAAGCCTCGGCAGTCCTTCGGAAGATCAAAAGTTTGTTGAGCCGTTCTTCCCGCCACGATCGTTTCCACCACCAGTTGCTTGCCATCAACTCGACCGCGGTATTCCGCGAGCGCTTTGCCCTGTTCGACCGTGACTGTGAACTCGCGGGGATGACCCTCACTCGTTTCCAGGGCTCGGTACCGCGTCCCTACCGAAACCGGGGTTCCCATTCTCTTCACGCGGAGCACCACTTCTCCTTCTACCTTGCGAAAGGCCGGCGATGGATCGTCCACGGATCGCACGGAAATTCGCTCGTAACCAACAGTCTCGCCAAACAGCGATTGCAAATACCAAAACTCCCGCGCCTGTTGAGAGGGTTTCGAACCTGCCGGACTCTGTGCGGTCCTGGCTGATGCTGCCGAGGGCTGGGCCTGGCCGACGCACCCGACGGGGATTACTTCAATCAACAGGCAAATCATCATGAGGAAAACCCACGGCCTGGGTTCCCGTACAACGCGACCGCACCAATTCTTGATTGCGGTGGGCATTCCGCGCGGCGGTTTCTCAGCACGATTACGCATGTCTGCCTCAAAAAACTTTCGCAAGAGCGCCACCTAACGCCCCGGCAAATCTCAAACGTTTCCCCAGGAAAGGTAAAGAGCCGTGTTGCGCCGACCTGCGCACAATTGGCCCGTTCGGTTTTCCTTAGCCCTTCGATGCGAACTTCTCACGTTACCGAGCTTTTCCGTACGGTATGCCGCGTACAACACGCCTGCGAAATGCGATCGGGAATGCCATCTCGCGGCCGCACGCTATCAATTTTAATGCTAGAGTTCCTCTAGAGAACTCGTCGCGGAATGCCACCAGGCATGCGGCGATAGCGGTGGCCGCCGCTCAACGGCCTGGATTCCGCAGGGCTTTTCACCGCGATTATTCGCGGAGTTCGAGGAAGGGCAGATTATAGGGGGTTCACGACAAAAAAGATGCTGGGATTGGGAGGGAACAGCACCAGGTCCCGTCAAAAAATGTACTAGGTTAAAGGCGGGGGAACAGGAATCCCACAACAGATGACCAGGAGCGGTGCCGGTATTCCCGGAGTTGATTTGGAGACCTACGACTTCAGCAACAGCAGATTGTGCAAGATTTTCCGGAAATACGAGGGTGCAACGCAGCGATGGGCTTCCTTAAGAAATTCATCAGAAACGTCTTACGTGAAGGCTCTCAGGCACAACTCCGGAGCAGCTTCGAACATCTGAGCGAGGAGGAGCTGGAAGCCCATCTCCGCATCGCCAAATACGGCAACTTCACCCTCACCGATGCCATTCGCCCTTCCTACGACCTCCAGGTGGTTCCCCGCGAGGGATATCGCCACGATATCTACCGCAGCGACAACGGGAAAACGGTCATTCCCGTCCTCATGGCGTCCGTGTCGAAAGAACGGCTTTTCGACACGTTCATGGAGCTACTCGACCCACTGGGTGATGAGGTGGACGTAGTCCTCGAAACGAGTCACAACCGCGATCGGCCGGGCCATCACGACCTCTACCGCGAAGACATCGACATGCCGGTACTGAAGAGTGTCCTCTGGGAATTCGAAGATCTACTTCTTAACGACGGTTGTACCGGCGTGGCAGTTCTCAACCCGGATATTCCCCTGGAAGTCCAGTTCGACGAGCACAAACTCCTCATCTGCTACGGATCGGATCTCCGCTCGTTTGAATGGATCCTCAAGGGTCACGGAATTCCCAATGACGAGCAGATCCGATTCATCACAGAAGCGGAACACGTTCATTCTTCCACCGAGTACTACGCCAGACGTTTCGAAGAGCTGAAGATGTATCTCGGCATGGATGAAGGATGCTACGTGTGACCCGCAACGAGGATGCCGCTGCAGATTCCGCGAATTGGGCAGAAAATACCGGACCTATCAGTCCTATCGTGCAGTCTGGCGCCGGCGAGATTCAACCACTCAATCTGCCGAAATCCGTGATCAGGCGACTTCTTTCTAAATCGTTGACTTGCCGTTTGCGCCGGATGTTTGGCCCCTGCCGATGAGCCCCGCACGGAGAAAGCTGACTCCCCAGCGTCCCGACTCTCAGCGTCTCACCATAGCTTGGCAGGACGCCTTCGCTCACTATCTGTCGGCCGAATGCCACCTCGCAGAGAATACCGTGAAAGCCTACGCCCGGGATATTCGCCGGTTCACCGAATGGCTGGGCGGTCGGAGTATCGCTTCGCTGGGCATTCAGGACCTCTCGGACTATGTGGGCTGGCTCCATGAGCGGGGTTTGGCCCCGACCTCCCTCGCTCGGCATCTCGTTTCGCTGCGTCTTTTCCTACGCTACTTGCAACTGGAAGGGATTCTTCAGCACAATCACGCCGAGCTGCTCAACAGTCCTCAAGTCTGGGAACGGGTGCCCAGCGTGCTTTCTCCTCAACAGGTTGAGGCGTTACTGGCCAGTCCCCGGCCCTATGACAAGTGTTTCCTGCGCAATCGGGCCATCCTGGAATTCCTCTACGCGACAGGCTGCCGGGTGAGCGAAGTCGCCCAGCTCAAACTGGAGGACGTTCACCTGAACGATAGATACTGCATCTGTCGGGGCAAAGGCAATAAGCAGCGGGTGGTCCCGCTGGGGCAGCGGGCCATCGAAGCCTTTGAGGATTACATGGCACGTGAGCGTCCCCTGCTGGTTAAGAATATCGTGCCCTCCCCTCCCTGGGCCTTTGTATCATACCGGGGGAAGCGGCTTCGCCGTGAGCGTATTTGGGAGCTTCTCAAGTTCTACGCCCTTCGGGCAGGTCTGCCACCGGATATTAGTCCTCACACGCTGCGGCACAGTTTCGCCACCCACCTTCTCGCCGGGGGTGCCGACCTCCGCGTCGTCCAGGAAATGCTTGGACATGCCTCGATCGCTACCACACAGATCTACACGCACGTCGATTACACACGCCTGAAGGCGATTCACAAACGCTTCCATCCGCGGGGTTGATCCACCGTTTTGAGCGGCAAAGCCAGTTGGCAATCTAAAGAGAATGCGGGTAACTGAAGTTGACTCACAGTCAAAGCAGCCGCGGTGCAAGCATTTGGGAGTAGGGGGAAAGATTTCCTAATTTTTGGCGGAAACCTGTTAAAAAGGGAAACTACCCTTTCTGGGCATTGTCATAGGATAAGTAATTCCCCGCGGAACACCAGACGCACCTCACGATCCTTCTTTGTGAGGCGGCGCGAACTTGATTTTCTCAACCATTCGGACGATTTGACCATCCGGGCCAATGTAGCCCGAGACCGCGGTGATGGCTCGAATTACATACTCGTAGCGGAGGTCGTAATCGCAATCCAGCTCCACCTCGGCATCGCCCGCTCCTCCGGGTCCGGAAGCGTCCCCCACCAGAGCGCGGACCTGATCACGGAGTTCGGCAAAACTCGAGAGTCGTCGTTCCGCCAGAAACAGCCCAGCGAGCTCGCCTCCAGCCCCCGCGGTCATACGGACCTTGATCGGCGGTAACTGCAGGTCCGACGGCACCCCGGCACTGGGCGCGGCTTGCGGCATCTTGATGAAGAAGTCGCCTTCAGGGGCCGTGATCTTGAATGTCATGATGAAGAACGTCAGAAGCTGAAAGACGACGTCGATCATCGGCGTCATCATCAGCTCGATCTTTCCCCCGGTATGTTTGCCGGATCCACGGAACTTCATGCTATGGACTCTCCTGCTTTGCGCGGAGGGTAAATTTTTCAAATCCCACAGTTTGACACAGCCGGATCAACTCCTGGACACGGCCAGTCTTGGCGTAGCGGTCTGCTCGAATGATGATCGTCGTGTTGCGGAAGTCGCCGCCCCGGCGAGAAATCAGTTCCTTCTCCACCTCCAACACAGGTCGGAGGTTCTCCATTGTGAACTCATCCACCCCGTAGAAGACGGTCCCCCGAGCGGTCATCTGAAGCGTGATGGGCCAGGCAGGGGCAGTGTCGGGTGGCTTGGCCAGTTCGCTGGCGGGAAGCCGAATCAGTTGATTCTGATCGCCTTCCGAAAAGTTTATCAAAATCATAAAGAAGGCGATCAACTGAAACGTCATATCGATCATCGGCGTCATGTCGCCTTCAGCGTCTGGAATTTGGCGACCTCTTTTGTATCGCATGAGCAACCACTCCGCTTAAAGCCGCCCTCCACCTCGGCTGGATCCGGTTGTCAACCGCTCTGCCGCGTCAAAAATCCCTCATCACTTGCGAGGTGCAGCGGTCGAGAATCGGGACATGAGACCTTCGCTCACAATTCCTACTTCGAGCACCAGTCGGGCAATACGGTTCCGCAGGAAACCGTACGCAATGATGGCGGGAATGGCGATGATCAAGCCCACCAGTGTGGTGATGAGCGCGGTGGAAATACCCCGAGCCAGTTCGGACGGCTTTGGTGTCGTGGTGCTGTTGGCGATAACGCTGAACGATCGCACCATACCGTCCACGGTTCCCAGAAGTCCCACCATCGGGCTGATCGTGCCAATCAGACCGATGTAGCTCAATCGGTGCTCCATTCGCATGGCCTGCTCTTCACCGACTTCCTGCATCGCCTCAATGGCCTGGGAATAACCTGCTGACAGCTTGGCGAGCCCCGCCGAAAGCACCTGCCCGAGGAACGAATCATCGTTTTTGGCCAGTTCATAGGCTTCCTGAAATTTTTTCTCGTTAAAAAGTGTCTCGAAGCCATCGATCAGGGCGGACGGCATCACTGCCTCTCGACGGCACGACACCAGATTCATGACCAAAAGGGCCACGAAGGAGAAGGAGATCGTCAAAAAAGCCAGCGTGTATGTCCAGCCAAGGGACTCAAAAAACCAACGCAGCACGGATTTTTCCTGGGGTCTTGCCTCGGTCTCCGGGGCGCCTGCCCCCTGTGCCGCGGGGGCCGCTTCGGGCAACTGATCATCTGCCGGTGCCGCCTCCTCAGCCGCAGCGACCCGCTCCACAAACCTGGGAAAGTATGGCACCACCCCTAAAAACAGCGTCAGACCGGCAAGTGTCGCCACAACTGCCCCGGTCCACGTCGAGAAGAAACCCTGTCGCATGAAATCCTCCGTCACTGGCTTATTGGACCTGGCACATCCGATAGAACACCTCTGGAAACCTCTGTTCCGGATACTCTTTCGGCGAAACGACCGTGATGACAGGGACGGCGGGCCAGCCGCAGCGTCTTTTTCCGTCTAACCTTGGCGTCATCACGGTTATTGATCCAGTTTACACAACCTCGATTCAGAGAGTAAACACGGCTCCCCCCAATCCACAGTCACGGAAACCCGTCTCCTCTGGGCCAGGCGCAACACTCGGTCAGTTGGTGACAGTTACCTCTCGCCCATATTGTTCCTTCAGCACTCGTGCAGCCTCAGCCGCGCGTTCGGGATGCTGGACTTGCGGCCACAGTTGCACCAGATTTTGGAGTGCCTCGATGTGAGAGGGCGTGTGGCGAAAGTAAATCAAATCCACATGAAGGAACGCCATGATCGCCTGCTTGATCTGTCCCGCCTGCCGATACGCCAGCCCCAGCGCGGTATAAGCCCGGCCCATGGTCTCGGCGTTTTCTACCAGATCGGGCCGTTTGAGAATTTCCTGAATCATAGAAATGGCCTGATCCGTCTGTCCTTTAGCGACGAGACATCTCGCCTTGCCAATGATGGCCAACAGCTTGGGCGTGTCATCTCCAGAAATTTGCAAGGAAATGACCTGATCAAAGGCTTTTTCGGCTTCATCCGTTTTTTTGGCTTCCAGATAAGCCCAGCCGATGGCCGCACCCGCCTGCGCCTTGTATTCCGGCCAGGGGGCCTGAGCAATCAACTGATAGTATTCGACCGCCTTATCGACACTCCCCTTCGCTCGGAGCAACTCAGCGACCAAGCGGGTCGCCTCCCAGTAGTGATAATTGTTGGGGTAATTGATGACGAAGTTCGCCACTAATTTACCCGCATCGTCGATCGAACCGGAACCTGCAAGCGCAAGATGTGCCGCGGCGGCTGCACGATAGAATTCAATATCCTGCCGAACCTCTGGTCGTGTCGAATCATCGACTTTGATTTTATCGAGGATACTCGTGACGTCCTCGTAGCGAGAAACTTCGAATGCCGCCCGCACCGACTTGAGAAGCGCCGGCTCTCCATCCCATTCGATGGATTGAATTTGATTGACACTGATGGTGCGAGACGTTGTCCCCTGATCAACGACGACCTCTGTTTGCGTCATGCGAGTGACTTTTCCTCGGATCGTTTCACTCCCCACCCGTACGACATCCCCCCGGGCGGTCACACTCCCCAAGAGGGACATCGCACCGATTACGAAGAAGATGGCCGTCTTTTTGAACGCATCACGCATGGCGGAACGCTCCCGAATACTTAAATCATGCTTATGCACGTTTTTCCGTTGGCCTCTCTACCTGTACGGGACCTCCTTGGAAACAACGCCCTCAGGACGCGGTGGTTTTTGCCTTGGTCCCTCCTTCAAAAGCTCGCAATCCCTGCGGGCTTTTTTCTCCCAGCATCTGCTGAATCGTCCGGGCCAGCTTATCATATCGGGCATACCATTCCTTGCCGCCCATTTCTGGATAAAGAAGGTAAGTACGCTGAATGTCGAGTACGGCTTGCTTGAGGAGTTCCTGGCGCTTTGGACCCGTCTGCTTCTGCGCCAGCTTGAATCGGCATAAAGCGAGATTATATCGGGCTTGATGAAAAATGTCCTGATATTTTGCGTAGTTGACCGCGACCCGGCGAGCGATTCCACCCCATCCCCAAATGAGATACCGCCCGTTCTTTTCATACCCCCCGCGAATCGCGTACTCGTAATACTCTTCCTTACCCGGCTGCTCGGCCCATTCCTGATAAATTTGGGCGGCTTCAAGCTGAGCATCCAGTCGATTCTCTTTTCCCTCCTTGTCAATCACATTGATGATGATGGCCAAAGCCTTATCGTACAAACGAAGACCACGCAGCGCACTGGCCAGCCTCACCTTAAGAGCAGTCGTCGCGTCTGGGGGACCAAACTGCGGATCTTTCTGACACTTATCAATCAACTCAAGGTATGTCCGCATGGCTTTGGTGTAGTACTCCTTGGCCTGTTCGGGGACAGTGGGACCTCCTGGATCCAGTCCCTTGGCAAGTCCGAGAAATGTCTCGGCAACCCAGTTCAGGGCCCGAAAATCGACGCTTTCCGAGCGCTCCTGAATGGCCTCGAGAAACGCCGTGAAGCCCTTCAACACTTTATCCACTTCTTCGGTCTTCCCCTCATTGCGAAGCCGGGTCAGTTGTTCCTCCAGTTGCCTACCCAACCCCACGTACACCAGGGTCAGACGTCGTGTCGCCTCGGCATCATTGCTCCCTGCCACCAGTTTTTCCAGCTCATCACGAATTTGAAATGCCTTTTCCAAATTCTGAGCTCCCACGTAAGCCCGCAGGGCGGTCTTGAGAATTTCTTCCTTGAATTTCGGCAAACTCACCGCGCTGTGGTTGCTGCGCATCAAAGCCAGGGGGCCAATCGTGGGATCCTCCAGAAGTTTAATGGCATCATCTGTCCGCCCGGTGTTAACATAAAGCTGAGCGAGGAGCCACACCGAGTATTCGAGGAAGTAATCAACCGTCACTCCCTGCGTGTTGGCGCGAATTCGTTGGACGCCCTGCTCGAGATATTTTTGGGCGTCCGCAAGCAGGGCCTGCGTATCCGCCTGAGCGGTTCCTTCCTCACGCCCCGTTGCAGCTTTCGCGTACTGCATCCACAAAACCTGACCGATCCGCAATTCTGCCCGGGCACGACTGGGTGAATTCTCGGGAAGCCGATTCAAGAACGCTTTGGCCTCCTCAAGCTGATCGAGATCCAGAAAGCTCTCCAGGAGTGTCAGAACGCATTCTCCGGACTCTGGTTGGTCCGGCCACTGGCTCAACACATACTCGGCCAGGGACTGCATTTGGCTCAGCTCAGCATCCGCCGGTTGTCCATGCTTGCGTGCCTCGATGAAGAGATTGCGCAAGGCTTTGACAGCAATTTCGGCAGCCTTTTGTGAACCAGCACTCTGGGGATACCGGCGGGCAAGAAATTCCCCCAGAACCGCCGCGTCCTCATAGCGCCCGGCATCCCAGAGCAGAAAAACCATCTGGAATCGCATCAGGTTCACTTCCTCGAGGGGCTGATTCTTGTAAAGCCCCAGCGCCTTTCGATAAAACGTGATCGCCAGATCTCTCGCTTTTGTCGCTTCGTCGCGAAGCTGCTTGGCATCCCCTTCTCCTTTTTGAAGTTGGGCCATCAATCCGAGGAACCGTCCCCAGGCCAGCTCGCCACGGGCTTTTGCATCGGCGTACGTCTGGACATCCTGGACGCTTAAATTCTCCTGAACCCCGGTGAGTTCGGCGAGCTTCGACTGAGCGTCCAACCGACGCGGACCGGGGGCCCGGGATACGATTTCCAGGAAACGCCGAGCGGTGGCGCGGTGCTGTTGTGCTGATCGTGCGTCTTTCGCCTTATCTGCCGCCTGGGCCAATTCCAGCGCTGAAAGTGCCGCTTCATATAACAGGTTGAGCCCCCATTCTGAATCGCGGACATCGGGACGCACCGACTCTTCCCATTGCACGGCGGCTTCCACCGCTGCCTGGTGGTTGTTATTCTTCCGATAAATTTGAATCAGGCGTGCGAGTGCTTCCGTGCGAAGGCGCTGCACCTCGGGCGAATCACCGGGCACGGTCAACGTTTCCTTGAAGATGTCGGCCGCCTGCATGTCCTGGCCCAATTCCTGGTAGCAAATACCTTCGTAGAATCGGGCATAGATTCCGGCTGCGTAGTTTTGATACTTGTTGAAGATTTTTTCGTATTCGGCGGCCGCCTGTTTGAGAAGGTCGCTCCGCTCTTTACTGGACGGCGGATAGGTTTGCGCGAGTTGGTAGAGAGCCCCCACCGAATAAATCAGGGACTTCAGATACGTGGCCCGCGCTTCATCCCGCTCCTTGACCAGCGCCGCATTGGCCCGGTCGATGACCTTATTTTCAAACTCCTTGGCCCGATCATAGGCCGCTTTCTTGAACACCTCGAACTCCTGCCGCGCCTGTTCGATGAGTTTGCGAGCTTCCATACGTGCGGGCGCGGCCTCCTGATCGCTTTTTCCTTCAGTTGTGGCCAGAAGCCCCTTCGCTCGCTCAATGAGGGCCTGGGCCATCTCGGCGGTTGCCTCGGGCACCGCGGGATGCTGGGGATGTTCCTGAACAAACTTTTTGAGCCGGGCGACTGCGGCCGTCAGAAGCTGTTCGCGCGTCTGGGCTACCCGTGAGGCCTGCGCTGCCCCCAGCAGCGCCTTGCCCGCCTCGTAGTCGATCATCTCCTTCAATTCCGGAGGGCATGAGGGATCACTAGCCAGCATGTCAAGATATTCCACGGCCGTGTCGAAATACCCCCGAAGTTTGAGAGCTTCCAGAAAACGCCGGTGTATATCCGACTCCTGGCTCAACGCCTCACTGGCCTTGGCACCTACCATCAGGCCGATGACGAGCGCCAGACAGATTCTCCTCAACAGCATATCCTCCGCCTCCATTCCTAGTTCCTGCGGCGGAAAACGCAGTTACAAAAAAGAGAGGGCAGATTCGGCTCCCTATTTCTTACTACCACATCTGGTGGTGGTAGAAAAGCCACTCCCTCAACTGCGTCATGGGCGTCCGATTTGAATCCCGTCGTCTCGCTCCGGAACGACCTGTACAGGGCATCGAATCCCTCCCCACGAACGAACCAGGTCGCTCCCGAGCAGGCCGTAAAAATGTCAGAATGAAAACCTGAGTTGTCGCGTGGCCTTTTTTCCGAACGAATGTTCCGGTGACAATAGCCGAATCCCCACGTGTGACTTCTTTCATCCATCGTGGACGATGGAAAAAGGGGCGAGTTGCTGTCTCTTGCGGCGAGGACGAAACGATGACTCGTTGGGAGGAAATCCCCGAACTGATGGCGCTCGATTCACGGCGGCAACTGATTCGCATTCCGCCGGAACTGGATGTCCCGATTACCGACCGCGTTCGCCGCCTGATCGATACAGCGGCCTTCCGTCGGTTGGCGCGGATTACACAACTGGGACTGGTCTCCCTCGTTTATCCAGCTGCCAATCACACCCGATTCGAGCACAGCCTGGGAGTGTATCGCCTCGCGCTTTTGGTCCTGAAGCACCTTTCGCACGATCCCCGGTTTCGAGCCCAGGTGACGCCGCATGAGGGCGAAAAACTGATCGTTGCCGCCCTGCTCCACGATTTGGGACACTGGCCATTCTGCCACGCTATCGAGGATCTCGGCCTGCCGGACGTCCCACCCCATGAAGCGTTTGTGGCCAGGTTCTTGCGGGATGAGCCGGTGGCGCTGCTCCTGGAACGCGACTGGGGTCTGCAACCCGACGACGTGCTGAACCTCGTTGCGAAGCATCGCGCGGATGGCGTGTCAAGCCTTTTACAGAACATTCTTTCCGGACCGCTCGATGTGGACAAAATGGATTATCTTTTCCGAGACAGCCTTCATGCTGGGGTGCCATACGGCCGTTTTTTTGACCAGCAACGGCTGGTGGGGAGCCTTTGTTTGAATGAACGGGGTGACGGCCTGGCCATTACTGAAAAAGGGAAAACAGCCGCCGAGCTCATGGTCTTTGCCCGATATGTCATGTTCAGCGAGGTCTATTGGCACCATGCCGTTCGATCCGCCACGGCGATGCTCCAACGGAGTTTTTTTGAGTTGAAGGATCGGCTCGACCTCGAGGCTCTTTTTTCGGCGGGGGAATGGGAGTTTATCGAAAGCCTGCGCCAGTCTGCCGGACAGTCCAAGACCGCCGAGATCCTCAACGGACTCTTTGGACCGGTCCGCACCCTGTACAAGCGGATTGCGCAGTTTCACTATTTTGACGGCGATGATGTTTATCGGCGAATAGCGGGGCGTCCTTACCGCTGGCTCGTCGCCTGCGCACATCACCTGGCGGAGTTGCTCAGCAGAAAGCTGGGGATCCCCGTCTCTTCACATCAGGTTCTCGTTGATGCTCCGCCGGTTCACAAGGAAATCGAATTCCGGGTGGATGTATTTTTCCCTAAGGAGGCGACCTACCGCCCGTTGAGCGAAGTGTCCCCCGTCGTGCGAGCGCTGGCGCAGGAGCAATTCGACCACTACGTCAAACGGGTGCGTGTCTTTGCGGCGCCATCCATTGCCGGCGAGATCAAAAGCCTGGGCAGCCTGACCGAGCTGATGCACCAAGCTGCGGAAGCCACAGATGCGTCTCAGGATTATCTCTCCAATACGGCGTAAGCACCGCGGTCACAAAGCCGGATAGAAGACGCCCCAGAATTCTTCGTTTGGGGCAATGTCCATCCACGGGAACCAGCGAAAAAAATCGCCGCGGCGACCGAACATCCGTTGCCATCTCTATTGCCGTGTGTCCTGGACCTCCATCCGCGAGAACCATTCATGACCTATCTGGAAGCCCTGTTTCCAACTCCAGAAGTCTACGGCCGACCGTAACACCTGATTTCCAGACCTTCTTTCATTTCCAGATTGTGGCATAATCGAATCGTATTTCAACCAATGAGGTAAATGATCCGGTTTATGAATCGAGATTCACGCTATGAATACGGAGGTCACCGGGAAAATCATCGTCCGACAGGATCGCTTGCGGCCGTTTGTGGAACGCCACCCCTGGGTCCGAGCAACCGCTGTCGAGCTTGTCGAAGGCAACCCTCCCGATGGGGGAATCGTTGACCTTGTCACACGGGATGGGCGGTTCATCGCGCGAGGACTGTACAACAGCCGGAGCCAGATCCGCGTCCGCCTCTACACATGGCAGGATGTCCCGCTGAACCGCGAGTTCTGGCGTGATCGCATTCACAGGGCCGTGACTCTTCGTAACGAACTGGGTCTGATCACACCACAAGGGGCGGCGCGACTGGTTTTCAGCGAGGCAGACGGGTTAAGCGGCCTGATTGTGGACAAATACGGCCCGTATTTGGTGGTTCAAACAAATGCCCTCGGGTTGGAGCAGCGGTCTTCCGAACTACTGGAAATCCTGGAAGAGGTGATCAAACCTCGCGGAATTGTGCACTGCTGCGACCCGGAAGTGCGAGAGCAGGAGGGCTTGACCATCGAGCGCGCCGTGCATGGAACCGTTCCCGATGGTCCCATCTTGATTGAGGAGCATGGAATCCAGTACGGCGTGGACCTTCTCATGGGCCAGAAAACTGGCTTCTACCTGGATCAGCGAGAGAACCGGCGGGTGGCAGCCCAGTGGACACGGGATAAACGTGTCCTTGATATGTTCTGCTACACCGGGGGATTCGCTCTGTGTGCAGCGAAACTGGGACGGGCCAGGGAAGTGTGGGGCTATGATAGCAGCGAAAAAGCCATTATTCTTGCCCGGGCCAATGCGGAACACAACGCTGTGCCCCGAACACGTTTCGAGGTGGGAGACGCGTTTCAGGTTCTCAAGGAACTCCGGGAACGCGGTGAACGCTTCGATGTGGTGATCCTGGATCCACCTAAATTTGCCTCCGGAAAGGCAAAGCTTCCCGAAGCCCTCCGCGCCTATCACTTTTTGAATCGGATGGCAGTAGAGCTTATTCCCCCGGGCGGATACCTTATCACGTGCAGTTGCTCCGGATACGTGACCCGGGAAGATTTCTTCAACGTCATTTTCGGTGTGGCCCAGCAGACACGGCGCGATATTCAGGTCCTCGAACAGCGAGGCGCCGGTGCCGACCATCCTGTCAGCGTCACGTGCCGCGAAACAAACTACCTCAAGTGTTTTATCTGTCGTGTCCTTTGATGGGCTGATTGAGCAGCGTCCGAGGCTCAGCACCTCGACTCGCCCTCCTGGCGAACGTAAGTCCACCGCGCGGAATAGTGAGGTGTTTCAAACACTTCCACCCGCAGGCGTTCCATGCTCCCGGGAAGCTCTGCTTCGATTCGCCCCTTTAAAATCCCACCGATATATTGGGCTAGGAGCTCGGCCGTTACGTTGCACACCGGCAGCAGGAAGCAATGGACGGCTGGGAACTGCCAGGACCATTTCCCCAGGGATGCCCGAACGAGCTCATCGCCCAGCATTTCCAGGCGTAGCCAGGGGTTCTTGGCGGGCAGGAGAACCTTGTGATCCAGCGGCTCAACGATTTCTTGAACAAACCGATGAAGAACGAGAAAATCCATGACCCAGCCTGGGTCCAACAAGTTCCCCGTCACCGCTACCTCCACGGAGAAGTCGTGGCCATGAACGGCCTCCGCCGAATCAGGCCCAAAGACAAGAAAATGGGCGGCGCTGAATTGCACCGCCCCACGACCAATGCGTATTTCGAAGCCTTCCCCCAAGCCAGTGACTCTCTCCAGAGCTTAAAATCAGTTGCAAATACGATCGATGCGAGGCAATTGTTTGGCCTGCTGATGCCCGCTGGTCTGTACCGATCTTGCCGGTCCAAACCCAGCAACATGCAACACGCAGAGGACGCAACCGATTGAAAATCCCTTGCGGTCACCATCGGCTCATGTTGCGGACGATGGTCACTCCGGTTGCTGTTCCTCCGCAAAACTGCCCGAGGAATGGGCCCCTTTCTTGTCCCGCTTGCGATCGAGTTCCCGCGCGACGACTTGGCTGAGCCGATCCGCCGCCCTGTTAACGACGCTGATGAGGTCAGCGTCCTGGTCTTCAATCTTGACGTATTTACCGCCTCGCAAGGACGCCAACACCCGGCAATGCTTGTCAACTCCTCCCCGCGGGCCGTTGACGTCCTCCAAAATGACATCGACATTCATGACAAACCCATCGAACTGGTCCAGCGCGAACATGAAACGGCGCTCCACCAGTTCCCGCGTGGCCTCGTCCAGATTGACGCGACGGGTTTGGATGTGTAGTTCCATAATTTGCCTCCAATTCAGTGTTTTTGCAGGCGGTACAGGAATCGACCAGCCCACTCCCCGGGCCGATCGCTCATTCCCCACCAGATCAAAGGACAACCATCGATAAGCCGAGGTTCAGATAACCTCGCCCCCTGGAAAAGTGAACCGTGTGCTGGACAACACGAACGCTCTGAATTCTGGTATTTCCGTCTCATCACCTGCGCACGAAAGGTAATAAGCTCGCTACGGTCAACTGCCTATTCGGCAGTCGGTCCTACGACAACTTGTTGCGTTAGGCAAATCTGGTGCCCTTTTGACGGCTAAGCTCTCATTACTCTTTTCTGAGCCCAAGGTAATTCTACCCTATTTAACACCCAAAACCACCCCGTTTTGCGTTCTCTCCGCGCTGCGACGACCCGAAAACTGCGAACACCCAGTTCTTATGGCAATTGCCTCGGAACCCGCTTCAGGCTAATTTTCTGACCCGAACAGGCGGTTTCTTACCGGTATCACGGCAGTAACGGCCAGACCCACCCAGGAGATGATCCACAGGACTGCACCCGCCGGAATGACAGGGCCCAGATTAATCTGCGGGAGGCAAACTTTGAGGAAAAGCCCACCACTAAAACCAACTATTCCCAGCAAAAATCCAACGGCTACGATGCTGAGACCGCGGAATTTTCCGGATAGTCCAAGAAGTCCACAGAGAACAAGCGCGATGGCGTGGTAGAATTGATATCTTACGGCCAGTTCAAATTGCCGAGCCTCAGCCACGCCCCAGTTTCCTTTGAGGACGTGGTCGGCAATCGCGGCCAGGATAACGCTTAAACCCGCCAAAATCGCGCCGCACGCTATCCAAAAACGGCTTCTTTCAGTCACGGGATGGACTCCTGGCAACGAAATTGGCCGATTGCAATGTGTTGCTCTTTCACGAGCGGCAATAGTTTGGTAATACAACGTTGAACTTGACGGAGAGTCCGGACGAAACGACCGAATCCATCCAACTGGACGGACCTCTCCGGTCGCACAATCGGCCGATCCTCAATAATTTCTGAGCCTCGTTTCGGTTCGCCGAAGGTATATAATACGCTTTAAACAGCCGCGGCCCATAGGGGTGGGAAACAACTACCCGTCGGATGAGCCAACTTACTACCGGTGGCGGATCAGCACGAGTTGATCCCCGTGTGAAGCGAGTAACGAAGCCGGTATTCCGAGGTGGCGGGAACAAACCGCCGACTGGGCGAAACCGCGGCCCCCCAGGCCACAAAACTGAACACGGAGAGATGGATAAGCTGGGAATCGCGGCTGGTTAGACGTACGAATGGCAATTCCGCGTCGTGCGGGGAAAAACTTAATACGAACTTCCGGGCGAGAATGACCACTTTTCTGATATCTTTGCTGGTATTGGCAGTCCTCGGACATATAACCATTTGGGCGGCCCTGTGGAATCGGTTACACGGTTTTGGGCTGTCTTTCGGAATATGTAGCTGGGTCACGGCACTTCTCGTCGCGGTCGGAGCTGTCGTCCCCACGACCTTAGTTGCCCTGATATTGGAGGGCGAATTGCCCCTCCTTTTTCTGACTCAAAGTGATGTCGAACGCTCCCAGGTTGGGCTCTATGGTGCCCTGGCAGCCAATCTGTACATCGGTGCCTGCTTCCTGGCTCTTCCCTTCGCCATTGGATGGCGAGTTTGGCGGAATCTGCGGCGACCTCCCCAGGTCCTGAAAGGCGCAACAAGCGAGCTTCTTTTCGATCTTGCGCCGGTCCTGAAATCTCGGAACGGACTTCGTGCCCGGGCCCGTGCTGGCGCGATCCAATTCCTCGCCCTCGTGCGACACCGGAAGGCATTACCCCGCGTAACTGGTCCCCAAACGGGCAGAAACCAGGACACCATGCCGGGCAAGCCCCGAAAATCGCCGGCAGATGTGTCCTCCGCCCATGCAGTGGAGCAAAACGCGAATCCGCCGGAAACACGTCGCACAGGAATCCGTTTGGACTCCGATAGGCATAGTCCCTCCGGATCTGCATTTCAAAAGAATACGCCGACGAGCCTTCCGCCCAGACGCCCCCATCCCAGCAATTTGTTGCTTTTACCGGGCAATGAATCCCTCGCCTGCCATCGCGTTGAGCTAGTCCTATCATTGCCCGAACTGCCTCCGGCCCTCAACGGTTTGCGAATCGTCCAGCTCTCCGACCTTCATTTTGTGGGAAGAATTCCTGATGAGTTTTACGAACTCGTCGTGGAAAACAGCAATCGGCTTGAACCCGACCTCGTCGTAATTACTGGAGATATCGCCGATCGCGAGGAGTGCCTACCTCAGGCGCAAAGGGTCCTCGCGCCCTTGCGAGCAAAATCCGGTGTTTTTTTCATTCTGGGAAATCACGACCTCCGCGCGGGCGTTGAGAGCGTTCGCACGGCTCTTACCGAGATCGGGTTCAAAAATGTCGGCGGTCGTGTGGAACAGTTAACCGTCGATGGAACGGAGCTTCTGGTGGGCGGAAATGAATTGCCGTGGTTGGGTCCGGCCCCGGCGTACCCTGATCTGCCAGAAGACACACCCTTCTTCCGGCTTTTGCTCGCCCATACACCGGATCAGTTCTACTGGGCCATTCGCAACAAGATTCACCTCGTCCTTGCGGGGCACACACATGGTGGCCAGGCGTGCCTGCCGTGGCTGGGGCCCATCATTGCCCCTAGTGCTTACGGAATTCGCTACGCCCAGGGATTGTACCACAAAGCACCCACAACAATGTACGTGAGTCGGGGGATTGGCGGTGAATTTCCTCTTCGCTATTTTTGCCCTCCTGAGCTTACCTGCCTGACACTTCTTAGCGAAACGTCGGGTTCCGAACCAAAGCCGATTCGAGTAAGCTGAATCCCTAACGAGCTTAATGGGAAGCAACCTCGTTGGGCGGTCATGGATCCCGTCTCGCATGGAAGGAGGAGTTCGATATGTCGTCTGCACAACCGACCGGAGACCAGGAATTTGGTTTTATCGGGATTGGCCAAATGGGACAGGCGATGGTTGCCAACTGGCTGGCTCTGGGATATCGCGTCCGAGTGTATAACCGAACACGCGAAAAGATCCGGCCCCTTCTCGAACAGGGAGCGATTGAAGCGACCTCGCCCGCCGACGCCGTAGTCCCGGGCGGACTGGTCATGACCTGCGTCTCGGATGATCAAGCCCTGCTTTCGATTTTTGACGACGGAGAGGTTTTTCGAAGGCTCGGTCCGCAGGGCATCCACGTGTCGATGAGCACGATTTCTCCGCGGACAGCCCGGCTGCTGGCTGAGAAGCACAATCAGTTGGGAGGCGTCTACCTGGCTTCTCCGGTAATGGGCCGTCCCGACACCGTTGCCGCAAAACGCCAGACCTTCTACATATCCGGACCGGCCGCGGCACGCCACCGCGTGAAGCCGCTACTTCAGGCGATCAGCCGCCAGGTGCTGGAACTGGGGGATGGTCCCGAAGCCGCTCACGTGGCCAAACTTGCATCCAACTTTCTTATCGCGACGGTTGTGGAATCGCTTTCCGAAGCGTTTGCGTTTGTCGAAAAGAACGGTTTGCCTCCCCAGACCTTTTTCGACACAATCACCGAGTTTCTTTTTGATTGCTTCATTTACAAAGGGTATGGGCGTCACCTCCTGAGCGGTCAATTCCGCGAACCCCTCTTTCGCCTTCAGCTTGGTCTCAAAGACATCAATCTTTCCCTTCAGTCGGCCACCGAATCGAGAACGCCGATGCCGTTTTTGAGCGTTCTGCGTGACCGCTACCTTGCCGCTTTAGCTCAGGGATACGGCGATTGGGACTGGACGGCCATCGCCCTCGAGGTGCGACGTCAGGCGGGGCTGCTACCGTCGCAGTAAAAATTTTTCTTCGAGTCAGATCCGGCGGATTGTTCCTCGCGTGGCCTGTTCAGCGGGATGGCGAGTCGAACCAGCCGGGCAACCCCCGGAACATCACGTGGAGGCCCCCCACGAGAATGAAGGCAAAGAGCGTCCAGTTCAGCTTGTCCAAGAGGCCTCCCATCACAACCCATAACAGCACTGCCAGAAGGCAAGACACGAAAAACGCGTAAGCCGCTACCGCGGAGTTGGCGTCGGTCCTTCCCAGTTGTTTTCCCGTCTCCATCATCACAAAGGCCGCCACTGCCCCCAGGACAAAACGGTGGGTGTCGGAAAGCCGGTCGAGCCATTCCGCGAGGTGTCCCCCATCCAGAAAATTACTCGAAACGAGAAACACGAGAATGACGATGGGAAGCAGCCCACCTACCGCGCGGCGAATGGCGCCGGACGTTGTTTTGGCACACCGGACCAGAAAGAACAGGAGCGACACAAGATAAATGAACAGGCCGATGACAACGGCCGGATACATGACGTAGACGAAAAACGCACGAAGAATCTCTCGGATTGATTCCATAGCGACCTCTCGGCCGGCTGCTTTGTGATCATCGATCAGCAAATGGCAAATCTGCCCACGAAAAGCTTTTCATCGGTCAATACTCCACGGTGAGTAAATACCAGGTTGCCGGTTGACCGCCCAGTGTGATTCTCCAGCCATTGTCCATAGGCGACGCCTGGAAAGCCGTACCCAAGGGTCTGCCGTTCGCATCCAGCGGTTGGCAATCAATTCGCTTCGCGCTCCATCCTTTGATTTCCACGTCGCCCCGAACCACCTCAATCACGGTTGGCGCCCTTCCCCAATCCTCCAGAGTCGTGCGGTCGGCATTCCATTTCTGCCCGGTGTTTCCCACCCGTGCAGTGGCACTGACCAGAATCCGGCGAGCTCTTGCGATTGGCTGATCATCAAGCGAGCACATGGTGATGGCCGCGAAATCATTTTCCACTTTCACATCGACCTGTAAGGGTCGGTCCGGAACCTCTTTAAGATGTCCGACGACAGCCTTCCACCGCGGACTATCCACCACGACAAGGCCTGCTGTTCCGTTTTTAACAAACCATTTGATTTGGCCGGTATCGGCGACAATTGGATTCTCGTCCGGAAAAGGGATCTCCGTAAACGGGGGCCCGTCAAACGAAGCCACCCGCACGGCGTGCTTGAGCGGCAAAGCGAGAGGAAAGCCCGGCGTGAAAAACGGCATAAGGTCCCGACGGCCAGTCAGACGGATACTTTCCCGCACCTGTTCCGGTGTATAGGTTCTGGTCACCACCTCCCTGGCCGTTTGCACGTCTCCCCGAATAAACGCGAGGCTGCACGCCGCCAGCTGCGTCATTTTCACGGGATCCAACGCCAGATCGAAATGCCCCGCAATCCGCGGCTCTTTTCCCACCACTTCCTGATGCATGAGCGTATACCAGAAAATCCCATCCCAGTCCTGAAACGCTGCATAAGCAGCGAGAATGGGGACACCTTCGCACGCATATTGATGGGGAAACGGATGATTGACCTCCGAAACCGTGTAGGGTTTTCCGACTACTGGGGTGCGCGCCAGTTGAACAACCGTGGAGTGCAAAGGATCCACCACCATGGGCGTGTTTGGAATTCGGAAACCTATCGTCCGTCCCGTCTGCGGATCCCGAATATACGACGGGTGCTGCCAATACACATGGCCGTCCACTACATCAAGCAGGGACGTCCCCACCACGATCGGATAGCCGGTGTGTCCATGCCCATGATCGCTATTTCCAATGAGAAGTTGTTTTACACCAAGCTCCTCTTTTAAGAAGCGTTTCATACTAAGGAAATACTCCTTTTCCACTGCCATGTAGAATTGGGCTTCGGTGTGAAACCGCAATTGCGAGGCCTTGGCGAATTCCGCCGGGCGAAGCCGGGGGATGAGTTCTCCTTCGCCGACGCCGGCCTCTGCAGCAATCTGTCTGCGAACTTCTGGACTAACATTCTTCTGAAGCCACTCATTGTAGAGCTTGCTGAGATCCTCGGCGTAACTTTTGGTAATATCCGTCCACGTGCCGGGGTTTTTGCGGGTATTAAGCCCCTGAAGCCGCCCATCCATCCAGGCTTCGACGAGGGAATTCTCATTAACAAATTCGATCAGTGCTACACCGGGCTCATTTCGATATTCATTCCCGGTGTAAGGATTTCGATGCGTTAAGAGTTGTTGCGCGTACTCACGCTGCAATTCCAGCAATCTTGGATCAAAATATGTGAGACCTTTGGCAAATCCCAGATATTCGTAATCTTTGACTCCATCGCCCGCCTTGTAACTACGTGCAACATTCAGATTCAAATCGACATAGATTCCATTTTCCTTGAGCTGATAGACAATATAGTCCAGGCGATCCAGCATCTCGGGATCGAGTTGGCGTGTATCATCCCGATTGGCCGCGATGATACCGTTGGGCGCTGGTCTGTCGAAGAAGTGGAACCGCACGCAGTTGATCCCCCAGCGTGCAAGCCGGCGGGCAATGATCGGCGCATGTTCCTTTGGCGGCAAACAACCCTGCCCCGAAAAGTTTACACCCCAGAAGCGAATTCTTTTGCCAGATGCCGCGGCCAGATGGCCGTCTTTGATCGTAATAAATCCGTCTTTTCCGGCAGGTTTTTCAAGCAGGAACGACAGATCGATTAAACTGTCTCCGGCGTCCCACGATACCGGACAGGGGGCGAACTCCTCGGCAAACGGTCCTGCCTGTTGGAAAAGCGAGGACGCCGCAACTGTTACAGCGAGCAGTCCAATAATCCGCGCCCGTTGACACATAAATATCCTCCCGCTGACAAAAGTGATTTACAAGGAATTTTCTTCTTCAGACCGGTGTCGTATGCAAGAAGAAGCCGCCAGCGTGTTTTTACGATCTCATTTTACTGTGCTTTAATCGATTCAAGCGTGTATTTTTAAGGACTCGTCTTTGTGTTAGTGGCACTTACCTGCCAAAGTCGACTCTTAATCGAGTGACCACGGTTTTCGGTACTCGTAATGGAGCATCTGGTTGGCTTCTTCGTTATTCGTGAAACGCTCCTTTTCAGCGTCCCATTCCAGCCGGGCACCAACCGCCAGCGAGATATTGGCGATCAGGCTGCATGTCGTGGAACGATGCCCGATCTCCACGTCCGCATTGGGAAGCTGACGGCTCCTCATGCAGTCCAGGAAATTCCGCGCATGGTCAACGGTCATGTCATTTTCCCCGGCCGGTACTTGAACTCGGATGGGCTCCATCCGTGGGCTGGGATCCTGGAATTGCCCCCCGCGCTCAGGGATGATTTCGAACTTCGTGCCACCGATATACGCTGCGCCCAGTGTACCGCGAAGTTCTAGCTCGCCCTGGGCCAGTGCAGGTACTCCCGACGCCTCGTACTGTCCAAAAATGGCCAGTCGCCCCGAGGCAAATTGAAAGACCGCTTCCATCGTATCGGGAATCGTGCGGTCATCATCCACGGCAAACCGTCCCCCCATCGCACACACCGACGACGGAGCTAACTCGTCGGTCAGCCAGCGAATCGCATCCAGATAGTGCACGCCCCAATTGGCCATCTGTGACGAATAGAGGTCCCACCAACGGAACTTGTAGGGAGCGATGGTCTCCTGAAAAGGCCGTTCCGGCCGTGGACCAAGCCAGAGGTCCCAGTGAAGTCCCGGTGGCGGGGCGGAGGGTGCCGCTTTACCGATTCCGTTGGGATACATGTTGCTGAGCCGATACGCCCGAGAAACCGTCACCTTGCCAATCTTTCCGGAGTGCACGAGCTCGTACAGCTCGGCATACAGTTTGGAAGAGCGTCGATGTGTGCCCACCTGAACGATCCGCTGGTATTTCCGCGCCGCTTCGACCATCTTTCGTCCTTCCACCACCGTGATCGAAAGCGGCTTTTCCACATACACGTCTTTGCCTGCCCGACATGCCCAAATTGTCTGAATCGCATGCCAATGGTCGGGCGTTGCAATCACCACCCCGTCCACATCGTTCCGATCGAGAACCTTTCGAAAATCGATGGTCGTATCGGCTTTACGCGGTAGTTTTTGCTGGGCTCGATCCAGATAGGGCTCGTAGACATCGCAGAGGACCACCACTTCCATGTCCTCGTGCTTCAGAAAGGCGTCCAAAAGCTGACTGCCTCGATTTCCCACTCCGATAAAGCCCAGGCGGATACGGTCATTGGCCCCCAGAACACGGGAACGGCTCACGGCCGACCAGGCCAAAGCGCCGATGCCAAGCTGGGAGAACTCGCGACGCGTCATCCCGAATTGCGACATGATTCCTCCTCCGATGGAGACGGGCCAACATTCGACACATTTCCCGAGAAAACCCCGCTCTTCTTTTCCGGAAAAATGGGACAGCGGTTTTTCTCGCGAAGGAAACTCAACAAGATGCTACTCTCCCCGAGAAGGCACCGTCAAGCAACCCACCCCCTGACTCGTCCCCCCTTTTCGCGAAGACCTACGTCCGATGACACACCACGGCACAACGCGTTTTCATGAATTGTCCCTACCGTGTAGCCAGCTACTGAACCGAGCAGTGGGAGCCCGCCCGGTCAAATGGACTATTCAAATCTACGAATGTGGACCTGACACGCACGTCCCAAGGAGAAATCGGCCGGAGAGGCCCGCTTGTCCTGCCTTCCGCAACGCAAGACATGATCCAACGTCGGAAAGCGGACGTGACAAGCACGTCCCTCCGAAAGCGAAATTGACAAGCACGTTCTCCAGAGAAATCGTTCGGAGGGGCACGCTTGTCGTGCCCGCCGGGACGCAAAACATGATCCAACGTTGGAAAGTGGACGTGACGAGCACGCTCCTCCGAAAGTGGAACTGACAAGCAGGTCATTCCGTGCTGAATCTCGCTCTCACACGAGCCCGCTTGGACGTCCGTCTCCGTCGGGAGAGGAAAAGTGGGGATATGTCAGACCCGCCCTGGCTTTCAGGTCCGCGAATTTATCGAGACCCAGGGCAATCAAACACTCCCTTTAGCCGGCAATGTCTTGAATGGCAGATGCGTAAAACCTCATCAATTGATCTTCGGGGTACAGACAAAAGGCCCAATCGCGAGCCGCCAGGATCTGCTTCACCTTCAATTTTTGCTGCGTTTCGTCGAGAAGTTGCAACAGGCGTTGTCGTTCATTCTCCACAAAAGGTTGCAGGGCACGGTTGATCTCACGTATGCGACGGTAGCGATCGGCAGCGTTCTCCGGCGTAACCGCTGTGTTGATCCACCGCCATTTCTCTTCGATCAGCTTCTCCACCAAACGCTGGGCGTCCCGGGGCAACTCTCCGAGCGAAATGTGTTTTTCCGGATGGAACTCCAGGTCGCGGAGCTGAACCCGGATCGCCCGTTCGTCCGCCTCATCCACCGCCGGCCGCCACACGGGGAGGAGCACGGTTGCTGTTGCCGTGGCGTAGACGGGCGGATCGATCCCTAAGAAGTCGCGAATGATGGCATCCGTCACCTGGTCGTATTTCGCCCCACCCAAACCGTGAATGAAAAAATCGCTCAAGAAACACCGGGCCCAAAGGGTCGTAACTACCGCCCGGCCCCGAATCCGGCGACCATTCTTTTCCAAATCGGCGGCCCAATCGGCCAGCCATTCGGGATCGTTCAAACGCGCATCCGGAATACAGCCCCACCAGTGAGCCAAATCGGATATCTCCACGCAGTTCCCAGAGTGCCGTGCAAACAGCCGCTGACGGTAAGGCATGTCCAACGACCATGTCCAAAACGGCACTTCAATCCAACCGTCGGTCTCGATCAAATGTGGGAATGGATGGGATCGGGACCGCAGACGATGGGCCCGCCGGTACGCGTCCACTGCCCGATTGTGAAGAGCAAGAAATCGCGGGGCTTCCGACCAGATATGGGCAGCCAAGACCAGGAAGCTCGGCAACCGGCACAGCCAGCTTTGGGGAACTTCCAGCGTCTGCCATCCCCAACGTTCTTCCTGACGATGTCTTGCCACGGCGATAGCATGAGCCAACCGCGGACTCACATCGAGACTTTCGCGAACGATCGGCCAGAACTTACCCACAAGGGGATCCGGCACCAAGCCGCGGATCTCCCGGGACACAGCCAAGTCAAATGCCCCAAAAACTTCCCTGTTAATCACGGGTCTTTCTTCATAGGGCCAGCCACACGGACCTTCATCGAGGGGAATGTAGGCCATCCTGGGTTGTTCTGGCACTCCCGACGGCACAGACACGGCAAGGCCCTTCAGCACGTCGCTGTCCACGATCATGTGAATGGCAATCGCTGAACCGGCCTGCGTTGCACCGTGCAGCACGGCATTTTTCAGCCACACTCCGGGGTGAAAAAGCTCGGGCTGATGCCCCGTCATGTAAATAGGGGGCAAGCCATGCGCAGATCCAGTCTCAGAAAACTCGACTGATCGATATCTTCCTGTCCAGCGGCGGGCTGCGGCCAGCATCTCCTGCCGGGCGCGGGCTGCCAATTCGTACCACGAAAAGCCAAGCACGCGTGCCGCTTTCCTGGTCACCGCAAAGCGGTTTGCTTCGGCCAGCGATCCCCAGTGGGCAGACTCCGGCCAGAGCAAAATACCACCGTCTTCCGTGGGAGCACGCAGTTTCGCGTGATGCGATTTGTCCATTGTGAGGCTCATCGTTGCCAACATCTTTCAAAAAATAGCAGCGGTGGTCACACTCCAGGAATTGTTGGAACTCAGCCCACCTTGGCAAACCCCTCACCAACCTCAACACGCGCTAAATGAGCGACGTCTTGGAGAAATCCGCCAGTCCCGCCCGTTGCAGGCTACGCTCCAGCACCGCGCGATAGACAGCCAGACGGGTTTCCGCTTGATCCAGTGCCCCCCCGAATGCCCGTTCTTCTTCCAGATAAATGAGGGGAACCGGTATTTCAATAATACGCAGCCCGTGTTTAACAGCCTGCACCCAGAACTCGATCGGCATTGCATATCCGTTTTCGGTTAAATCTAACTTCCGGAGGGCCTCCGTGCGATAGGCCTTAAATCCGCAAAAGGCGTCAGTCAAATGGAGCCCCAACCGTCGATTCAGCTCGGCGGTGATGACCTCATTGATCCGCCGCCGGTCGGGAGGCGGTTCAGAGTCGCCCGGAAATCTCTTCAGATAACGGCTGCCAGACACCACATCCACTTCGGGAGTGCACGCCGCTACAAACTCCGGAATGCGGTGCGGCTCGTGCTGCCCGTCACAGTCGATTGTGACCAGCACTTCGTAACCCTGGTCAATGGCGTAGCTGAATGCCGTCCGCAGAGCTGCGCCGTAGCCTCGGTTCTCAGGATGCCGAATCACCCTCACATTCGGAAATGTCTGCAGAACCTCTGCCGTTCCATCTGTCGATCCATCGTCCACGACCAGAATATTTGCGGAAAATCTCGTTACCGTCTGAAGAACATCCCCGATATGGCGGACCTCGTTATAAACCGGTAAAGCCGTGAGGAAATTCTGTTGAGCCATCTCGGTGACACCGCTCTTGTCTGTCGATCGTCAACTGACACCATGCCCCCGTTTTGCCGCGCGGCTTGCAGCCCTTCGATCTTTCAATCATACGCATTTCCGGAAAGAAAGAAGGGAGTTGTCGTCGTGAAGTTCTTCCCTTTCGGGTGCCCCGCCAGAACCGAGGTCCGAAACGGGAAATCCGGCACGCGGTCTAACTTTTGCACTTTCTGAGCTAAAAATATCCTGGAAAGTGGTGGAGGAGGTTACGTACGACAAAGGCCGAGCCTTCAGCACGGAGGCTACCCCGTGAAACTTGTAACACCATTTTTGGCGATATCGACAAGTTTTATGCGAAAGCCAAGCTGGGAAAGATTTCTTGCCACCGTTGTCGATACAAGCGTGGAGGATCTGCGGACATGGGCTTCCATGCGCTAGGGCGACAAATTTTTACCTCCTGCCCGGCAGACGGGGGACGAAAAAATCTAACTCCTGGAAAATCTGATCCATTGAGTGGCGTAGCGCGCAAGCGTTGCGCCAACAGGTTGACAATCGCCCCTGTTGATCCTGCTCCACGCAAAATCAAGTGGCGGGAATAAGAGGCCGCGAGGACAATAATCAGTTAACCTGAATTTTTTGCGATTTGATGTGGAGCCGGGACAAGGATTCTGACTAACGCCAACAGTAAACGTCAACAGTAATTTGTCCGCATGCCGCTCACAGAAGCACCAAGACCTCTCCGTTGGTCCTCAGCCGCACTTACTTCCACTGTTCCGGGAACCCCTCAAGCGACTGGTCGAGGCGACGCCAACCCTCTGATCGGAGGACATCCTCCAATTTGCTTCCCGGTTCGACACCGTCAAGAACCGTATTCCAGACAGGATCCCGCCAGAAGTCGCTCTCATCCCACGCGTGCTTGTAGAGACGCATGATCTCCCCTGTCGCGGGGTCCCGCGCATACGTTTGGTCGCTCAACGCGTTGGTCCAGGCAGTCGCCATCCGACTGTTGAATTCCTCCTGTTCCTGGACCATCTCCAGAACCATCCGGTTGAGGGCAGCATTCTCAACTGAAATCCGCTGGAGGAGGGCAAGCACCGCGTGAGGGCTAAATCGCACGCTGGCCACAATCCCCACCACGATGCCGCGATCATGCTCTTCGTTCTCCCTGTTGAACTGACTCATCATTACGGAGAAGCTCGCCGTGCAATCCTGGCTGGCGGAGATGAAATCGGCCTGCTGAGCCAGGAGAAGTGAACCCGTAAGGACCGCTTCACGCACAAGTGTCCCCGCTTCAGCACGCAGCTCCCGTTTAATCATGCTGGTGGTCGCGCTACGGCCATAGACGGTTGCAGCTTGATTTAGCATCTGGGCGCCCTGCTGAAACATAGCCCTTTCCATCGGAGAAGCGGGGATGTCTCGACGCTTGGTCACTGACCAGGATTGACCCGTCTCGGATTGCCAAATAGCGAGGACCAGCTTTTCCACGTCGTCGACAGAGGTGAGAAAGATCGGTTGCGGTTGGAGGGAACTCGCGCCGTTGATATTGAGAATCGTCGTTCCACTCCCGCCAAACTGCGTTTGGAGCACTGTGCTCTGAACCAAAATGTTGTCCCGACGAAACAAGAACTCCCCCTGCCGGACAAAGATGGCCGGCTGGCGTTGAGTTCCCAGAATGACGGTCTGGCCCCGGTATTCAGCTCCCCGGGGAATGTGAATGGTTCCCAGTGGCCCCCCCGTTTCTGAATCGAGTATTGTCTGGACACTCCAGGCCACCAGTTTCTCGGGCGGCACAAACTCAACGGTTCGTACGATGTCCACCATCTCCAGCCAATCTCTTCGTGCAGTTTTTTGGGGGGCGAGGAACGTGACCAGCAACACACCGTTCTGTCCGGGAAGACACACAGTGACCTCCCGATATTCATCTGGATTTGTCCCTGTCTGGCCAAAATTGACAGCGGCCATCGGGTCAAGCCCGTATGGAAACCCCAGACCATCACCCAAAACGATCAGTCCGCAAGCATGCTTCCGAAAAGTGAATTCTTCACGCCCCGTGGCTGTCTTCAGGGCCTGGTGTTCCCAGAACCAGTTCCTCATCACTTCATGGAGTTGGCCTTGAGCGGCCGCGCGAATGACGATAAACCGTGCCCCGTCCGTGAACCAAATCATGCGGCCGTCCGCCTTACACGTCCAGTTGCTGGGCAACTGGACGGCAAATCCGTGCAGCAAATCGGCAAGCTTCCGAGACTCAGCCAGAGTGGGTGACAGCCCCCACCCCACCCACCAACTCGCCGTCACGAGAACTGCACTCGCAATCGAGGAGAGTACTGCTTTCATCGTCGCACCCCCTGAGGCGTGCCACTCTGAAACCATCGATCAAAAGGAAAGTCCAGCTTCCCACGGCCCAAAACGCCAGTATAGCTAGGACTAATTGACAGATTTTAGCTGTCAAATTTGTCTGTTACAAGCTGAATCCTTGGCGGGTTTCCATCTCGCGGAAACGAGTGGACATAAGCAGGGCCTGAAAAAAGGCTCCTTGCAGGATGAACCCAAAGGCGATGATTTTTGCCGGGGGTCGGCAGTCCGCCGGTTGGGTGAGGTGGTGCCGGGCTCGCAGCGGGTATCCGGTGACAAGACAGGTGAATGCCCGACTAAAGATGTTTTAAAGTTGGATGACGACAACAGCCTTGAGGCCCGGCGTTTTTAGCAGATTGGGGCCGTGATGGTGGTTCATGGATCGTTGGCGACGATTGTGGCAATGGCCCCAGGTCGGGAACGGGCGTGAGCGAAGATGCGGCTCACTCCGATGGCTTGGCCCTTACCGGAAAAAGTTTACGGCAGGTTTCAGGTTTGCTGCTCCGAGGCGTCCCGACTCCAGGTCTGCTACCTTGCAAGAGAGGAATTTCCCCAAGCCATTATTCAGGGGTTTTAATCCACCAGACCCACCACTCTGAAATCTTCTCAGCGTTGAGCCCGTCTCGCGGGACGCTCCCCGCGCGGACTGACTGAGCCGGTACACCGGGCCGGCGATCGCGATCACGGCGGCCTTCGACCACTCAGGGCTACCACCGAGCGAAGCAAGGGCACGGGTTGATTACTTTTCTGCCGGGACGATGGGCACGTCGATCACGCGGAGCTTGATTTCGTCCGAATTCGCCCGGAGTTCGGGTGCGTACATCGCGTAGCCCCGGGTGGGAAGGGCAGAAAACTTGCCCGGGATTTCCGCCCGCATACGGTAGCTCAGGCTGTATCGGCCGCGCTCCAATGCTCGGCAGAAAAACACCACACGATTATCCCGGAACTCGACGTAAGCCCCCGGCGCATCCCGTGTGTAGCCGGATCGGACTTCCACCGGCTCAAATCCTGCCGGTTTCATGTCCTCGAACACGAGGTATTCGTAGTCGTTCTTCGTTTCGAGGATAAGCTCGATCTCCACAAGCTCACCGCTCTTCAGTTCGGCGAGATTCTCGAGTGGTTCACGTTCGTACTTTGCTATCCGTTGATCGATGACTTGGCCCCGCGATCCGGAGACCTGCGCCGTCTTCGTTACCGGCTTGAGGCGGTAATAACGCCGCGTGACCTTGATCTCCAATCCGGCCGCGGGGATGAAATCCTCCAGGGTAAAGTAACTCACATAGGCATTGGCATAAAGCGGCCCCTGGCCTTTGCGACGGAGTTCCACGGTGTGTTCACCTTCCTTCAAATCTTCGCCGGTCAGGATGAATGTGTTGTCAAAGTCGAAGAGTGTTTCCGGAGTGATTTCCACTGCCTTGCGGAGTTCTCCGTCGAACCACACCTCGACTGTCATGTTGGGCTTCATTTCGCCACTTGCCCGAAGGAAGTCGGCAAACGCCTCGACCACCAGGGCCGTGTCTCGAGTGGAATTCCAGTAGGTAGCATGCTTGCGATTGTTGAGGAGATATTTCACCAGCCGGGGAGCTAATTCACCTTTGGGATCGGTGCGTGCCAGCAGCTTGAGATAGTAGGCCATGGCCTCGATATCGCTGCCGTACCAGTACCACCAGCTCCAGCGACTGAGGTTCAGCCAGGCTGTTTGATTCTCATCGTCTTTTTCCACGTACTGGCTGATGTTACGGAGAACCATGTCGAGCTTTTCGTGATCTCGCTCTTTTTCCAGAGCCAAACCGAACATGGCGAGAGCATAGACGGAGAGGTCGAGCCGATCGCGATAGAGATAATTTTTCATCTCCGGATTTGGTAGCCCGGCATCGACAAGCACCATATACACGAAGGCGTCGAGATTATCGGCCTTGCTTTTCCAGGGAACGTCCTTGCGTTTTTGATCCGCATTTCGCAGTAATTGAAGTTGCTCTGCCTGGTACCGCTTCAGCCAGTCGACGCCCCGCTCGATCACGCCCGGGACTATCGCCACGTCATTCTGCTGAGCAATCTGGAGACCGTGGACGACGAGGGCTGTCAGATGGGGAGAAGCCCTTTCACCCCATCCAGAAAACCAACCCCAGCCACCGTCGGAAAGCTGCATTTCCGTGAGGCGCTGGACGCCCTCTTTCACGATGCGATCGAGCTCGGCCTTGTCAAATACCGGATTCCGTTCAAACCGTTTCCACTGTTCCGCCCTTTGCTTTGGATCACCCAATTCCTGGGCGTTCAGATTCACGCGTTTCTGACGGACTTTCTCGAGATCGACGCCCAAATCGATAAGCACCTTTTGAGTAATCACGGCCGGAAGGAACCGATTCAGTGTCTGTTCCGTGCAACCGTAGGGATAGTCAACAAGATAAGGCAGGGCGTCGATCATGGCACCGGCGAGCGTGGGCGAGAACCGAACTTCGAGGCGTGTGCTTTCCGGACGCCGCTCCGCGGGGATGGTAATCTTGAACTGGAGGCGATCCTGGTCCGGTCGAATCCATCCCGAATAGGCCACCATTTTGTCCATACCATGGACGTAGACGGGGAACCGCATTTCCATGGCATCGGATTCTTCGTCGGTAAGCGCGGCCATCCGAATAACGGCTTCGCCTTCCCGGGTGACGCGGACCCGCCAATCCACACGGACTTCATCATTGGGTGCGATCTTGACTGTGCGCACGAGTTCGTCGAGGGGCTGGAGGATGTTCCCTTCCAGCTCCAACTTCACTTGCGCAGTTTTTTCAGACTTGAGATAGTTGTGAACGTTGGCTGACAGCACGACTTCGTCAGTTTGGACGAAGAAGCGCGGGGCCTGAAGGCGGATGATGAGGTTTTTCCGCGTGATGATCTCGGTAGCTGCTTCACCCACTCTGGTGCCGTGTCCCATGGCCCAAACTTTGACGCGCCAGGTGGTGAGGTTCTGCGGCATTTTGAGCGTCACTTCGGCGGTACCGTCTTCTCTCGTGGTCAGCGCCCCGACCCAGAGGGCCGTATCCGCAAACTCTTTGCGGACGGTGGGTTCCACCATGGGGGCTTCCCCGCCTTCCGGCGCGCCAGTAGCGGCAGCCCGATCGGCCTGTTCCAAGGCCATACCGTTGGCGGCCTTTGCCATAGGGGCCATGGGAGCGGCGAATGCCCTTGCCTCCATCCGTTCCGCCATGGGTGCTGCCATGCGACGCTGCAGTGCATAGGCAACGCCGGGCCTCCCGAATCCACCACCCCGGCCCATTGCTGCCGTCTCGGCCAACTCTTCAACAACCGTCGCGCCAAAGATGCCGAGGTCTTCCATGGCCGGTGTGTTGGGCCGCACCAGGTTGCTCGATCCTTTGGCCAGGCTATGCATTGTCTGTGGATGATGCGAGCGACGCCATTTCCAGAAGAATGCCTTGATCTCCGGCACGTTACTCCCGCCAGAAATGTATTCCACAGACTTGTCGTAAATGGCAACCACCGTAGAACCGACGAAGGGATTTCCTTCCAGGTCGGTCAGTTTGATGCGCACGGAGGCTTGCTCATCGGGTAGATACTCGGTCTTGGAAGGAATTAGATCCACGTTCAGGACCCGTTTTTCCGGCGGGACGATAATTTCGCGTGTTTCCGTGAATAATCGCCCATCGTAGACCGTCACCGCTTCCACAAAGAAGTTGGGCATGTCCTTAGGAAGAACTTCAATGGGGACGACCGCGGTCTTCCCATCAAGTCGAACCATGAGGGGCTTGAGATAGACACCGTTGGCAGGTCGGATGAACAGGAGCACGGCCGCGTTCCGCCGATTAGCATTGATCTGGAGCTGAACTTTTTCACCCGGTCGATACTCCGGCTTATCCGGAATAAGCTCGAGATCGTTGAAACGGAAGTCTTCGCTGGTGCGGAGGGATTCCCCAATGATTGTGAACACATAGCCGCCTTCGATGGTGTGCCCTTCGGAGTCGGTCACTTTATGGGCAAGGCGGTACTGGCCCGGCTCCGCGGCTTTAATCTGAAGTTTGGCCATCCCCTGCTCGTCGGTGGGAAGGTCCCAGGTACGAACTTCGGTTTCCGCCGGCTTCCCGTCTTGATAGGTGATCCGGTAAAGCGTGAGTCGGCCGGAACCCTGCACCGGACGCCCATCTGGGGTGCGGGCGGACGAATGCACAGCGATCACGTCGCCCGTTCGGTAATATCCCCGGGAAACCCACAGGTACACTTTGAACGGTTTCCGCGTGACGAGAATCTCACCCGTCCCGACGATTGTCCGGCGGGATTGGTCGGTCACTTCCACAGTGATCGTATACCGGTGATCCTCGTCCGGATGGAGGGCCTTTGCGGGAGCCGTGTCGATGGTGAATTTCACCGTTCCGTCTTCGCCGATGGTCACCTCCTGCTCGCCGACCAATTCAGGAGGCTCAGGCGACCACGGAATCCAGAACGGGCGCGGACGGAGACAGCCCCATTCATGCCATCCCGGGTACCACACATAGTCATACGCAAACCACCAGTAGCCCGGTCCATAAAGCCAGTCAAACGGTCGTGGCGGATACCACCGCTCTGTGTACCCTGTGCGCTCAATCTTGTATTTCACCCGGGCGTGCGTAACGGGCGCCCCGAAGTAATACTTCGCCTGGATGGTTGCTTCGATCTTTTCCCCCAGCGCAACCGGTTTCTCGGGGGCCTGGACGGTCACTTCGAATTCCGGCTTCTTGTATTCCTCCACACGGAAGGTGGCTGCACCTCCGAATCGCGGATTGACCGGTCGGGCATCGACGATCTGGATTCGGTAGACCCCCAAAGTGGCGTCTGCGGGGATCTCCCACTCCCCTTCCACACCCGCATAATCGTCGGATTTGGCCTGCTTTTCCCACAGCTTTTGCCCCTTCGGATCAAACAGTCGCAATGTCACCTGTTGTCCTGCGAATGGCGAAGTGTCAGGTTGATCATACTGGGCCTGCCGAATCCAGAATTTGTAGTGGACCTTGTGCCCGGGACGATAAACGGGGCGATCGGTGATTGGATAAACTTTGATGGCGCGGTACTCAGCGTCGTAGTAGCGACCGGTCCAGATTCCCGTAAAGCCGAGGTAGGCCAGACGCCCTTCAGTAGTCCGGGCAATGATCAACCACTGGAAATTGTCGGGAAGTTGATCCGCAGTGAGCACAATCTGACCTTGTGCATCTGTGTACTCGGCAAAATTCTTGATTAACAATCGAGGGCGATTCGCCCCATCACCGGGCCACTCCTGTCGCCATCCGAAAAACTCAACGTTAGCCTTGGGAATCGGTTCGCCGCTGACAGCGTCAGCCACGTAAAACCATGTTCCGTTATCGAGCGGTTTTTGCGCGATGGCAGTATCCGCAACCCAAAGCACGACAAAACACTCATTGCCCTCTTTCATCTGGGCCTTGAGAAGATACACACCTGCTTTTTGCAGCGGTGTGGTGACGGTGATGCGGCTGTCAAAATGGTTCGGCCTGGGTTTGAGAGGCAGTGTCCAGGTGGCGACGACTGAGCCGAGATACTTCTCCTGAGATTTCACGAGCAGCCGATAACCCAGATTTTCGACGTCGAGATTCTCCCAGTTCAGGTCCCTGGGTAAACCCTTGAGATAGTTTTTGACGTCCCCCAGAAGTTGGTCGATTTTGATCTCGTAAGCAGTAAAAGTCACCTCATGGCCGTTGCGAAAACGATACTCCACTGTGGCCCCTTTCCCGGCGGGCTGTGTTCCGACAGGCTCGAACCGTCCCCAGTTGCCCACAATTTGCTCCAACCGCTGCTGGGCTGCCTGCCGTTCATCCCCGCCAGTGAGTTGGACGACCTGTTTCCAGTATCCAGCTGCCTTGGGATACTGCCGACGATTTTCGAATTCCTGCGCCAGACGCCGCAGGGCTTCAACCTGATAGTTGCTTTTTTCCCTGCCTGCGATCTGTTGCCAAATCTTGATATAGTTGAATTCGTCGGGAAGTTTGAAACGCTTGATGCCGATAGCCAGCCGGGCAATTGTCTCATCCTCACTTAGGGTGTGAAGGGCCCACGTCCCCGTCTCCTGTGAAGGGGTTTCCTCATCGCTGACCCTGGCAAAAAACCAGCCGTAGTCCGCCAGGGTTTGAACGCCGAATTGCGTCCAGAGGAACTCCGCGAATGTGAAGTCCACCTCGTCAGTTAAGCGGGGATCCATTTCCTTGGCCTGGACAAGGCACCACCGCCACCGCTCGCCATCGTTTTGGGCATCCTCAAAAGTCTTGGGAACAGAGTAAAAGATTGGGTTGCCCTGTTCATCGACCGGCGCGTTGCGAGGAGTGCCTTCGTGTCCCCACCCTTCCTCGTAATCGGGGAGTTCATCAAGATTCGTCAACGCCTGGAGCCGCCAGGAGTCGCCCCACCCACGGCCGAAAAGAATGAGATCCGCAAAACGCCGATAGAACTGGGCAGCATCGGAATGGTTGGGTTCCTCGGCAACGAGCGGCATTGCCTGCCGCATGAGCTGAAGTGCCCGAACCCTGTCCCGCTCCCAGCAGTTGACGACCTTTCCCCGTTGCCAATCTTCAGAGCGTGTGAAAACGTTGTCGATGATCACTCCAATGTGGGGCAGTTCCATGTATAGTTCTGCCGCCCGCTGAAGCAGACGCCAGTTACGGCTGTGGACCGTGACAGCTTTTTCCACCAGGCCGTCGATCTCACGAACCCGATTGAGCCGCGCCAGACATTGCCAAGCCAGGGAGAGATCTTCAGGTACCTCCCGAGGATCGGCCTGGGGATCCGTGAGAGACTCCTGGAAGAGCTCAAGCGCCTCTTTGAACTGCCCCTCTTTAAACAACTTGCGTGCCTGCCCACCCTCGTTGTGTCGTCTCATGACTTCTTCCCCGTTCAATATGCCCCACAACAAAGTGCGATACCACAGGCTGGACGTGGTCGCAAATGTGCCGAGGGCCAGCAGTGCCAACGAGCCAAAGACGATCCATCTCTTCTGGGACGTTCCCATGGTTTCCTTCCTTTTCCCAGCGTCAGAAGTTATACGACAAGGCAATCATGACACCCACAGCGTGAGCATCATGGCATTTCAACGACCAGGATGCACGCTCTATCGCCAACACCAGGTCCCACGTTTCGCCTGGTGCGCATTATTCCACCCCGGCTAGGCTGACGCAAGCTGCTCAGCTCAATCACGCTGATAATCGCTCGTCAATGCCCAGTGTATACCGGGAGCTCGCATCCTACCGTTTCCGACGCACTTCACCCGGGTTGAGTTCCCTGAGATCCCGCTGCCCCTCGCTTTGTCCCGTGACAGCGCATCAAAATCTCCCTCACAAATCTCTGATCGGAAGTGCACTCATGCCTATTTCATTTCGCCCGCATCCCCAGGGTGGTCAATCAGTACAAAAAGAAACCCCGTCGCTGAGGACGGGGGCAAATGGCCTGATCTGGGCAGTTCCGCGAGGAGAGTTCGCCGCTAGCCGGCGCGACGACTACCGATGGTTGGCACGGCGGCCATTAAAACGACTTGGTGGCCGCCATTTCCAAAGCAACGAGGAACGGAACAGGCTCGCTTCCCAGAGCATTGAGCACTGTTCCCCCAGCGGTGAAGTTGTGCGTCACCCAATCGGGCTGGCCGTACAGCTCCAGGGCCTTCCCGCCTTCGCCGCCACCCACGTACACACGCACACCGGCATCCTTCATGCGTTTCAACTGGGCCATGAAGCGCTTGGTACCGGCCTCAAAACGGGGATCCTCGAACTTGCCGAACACACCGTTGTGGAAAGCGATAGCCGGCTCATTGAGTGTCTTGGCCCATTCCAGGAACTCGCCGATTTTTTTCTCAAAGAGGTCCGATGTGGCAGGCCCCACGTCGAACTGCTGGTCCTGCGGACCGAGGGTCGAGGCCACCCGACCATCCTGGAGGACAAAGTCCACCGGCATGACGAACTGAATGCCTTTCTGCCGTCCTTCCGCAATCATCCTCTTGGCCTGTTCGACCCGCTCTGGCGGAATGTAATAGGGCTGATCCTTGTGAGCAGGATCTTCCTGCACTCCGATGCAGAAATCTTTGCCCTCCAACTGGTAAGCCGCCTTGATGAGTCCCATCGCCAGCGAGCCCGCGGTGAAGACCCAGCGGATCTTGCCGCGATCAATCATCGCCTGGAGGTCATCGAGCTTATCGATCTTCAACCCGCTGGAGATGACGAGCTGAGCGTTGAGGCAATCCGCCAGAGGACCCGAGAACTCGCCATAGGCGTATTCGCCCAGGGCGACTTTGTCCATAGCCGCTGGAACAACGACCGACGAGGTATCCAGACTACCGGCTGAAAAGGCCTCGTGGACGTACACCCGTGCGACTTTCTCAGCAAATTCGTTGGCAACTTTGGTAAGTTTTTCGGCCAGATTGGGGATGTCCGCAGGCTTGGCTTTCCACAGCACGCGTTCGATGTCGTATTTCCGCGTGTTTTCCAGCAGGATGAAGTCGCCGGGTTTGGCCGCCTTGATGGCTTCCACGAGTTCAGGACGAATTGAGAGGTTGGCAGGATCGAACCAATCGGAAATAAACTTGATCTCACAGCCGAGGATTTCTCCCAACCGCTTGCAAACTTTGTCCAGGCTCAACTGCGGATCGCGGCCAATATGACCAAAAATCACCTGAATCCAGCCCCGGCTTCGCCCGATCTCGAGCGTTTCCTTCATGGAGCGAAGGCGGATATCACCTTCGCCGACCTTGGCCCCGGGCTTGCAATCCAGGTCGCCGCGAACAAGCACCGGAGTCCCTGAGGCAACATCAGTGAGATCTTTTACCCGAGGAATTCGAGCGATGTAATCGAGAAGCCCCAACTTAACTTTGTCTACTCCCAGGATTCGCCGCAGCCAGGCTTCCATTTTTTCCTTGGTCACTGCCATTGTCGCACTCCTCCTTCCTGAAAGGTTGCAGAATTTCGGACAGCTTGTGTCCGCGCTTCGGCGGACGACTCGGAGCATATCCCCAGATCAAAATCCACGTTCTCAGAACGGACCACCTCGCGAGATTCCCCGCAGTACAAAACCCCCTCCCGCCACCAACAACGCCGGCGGCCCTTCGCCAGTAATCCATTACGTTACCAAAAAAGGCGGGGATCGTTAAGAACCCGGGTCAGAGTTGAGTACCCAGCCGTTGTCCGAAAAAGACATTTCCGAGGCAGAGTTGTCGTTTATATCAGGCGGAAATGGGGTTGCCACTTGTCGGTGGATCTCTTTGTGCCTCCACTCAAATTACCAGCGTTGTCTAAGTTGCGCGGTCGCGATACGGACGGGGCAGCGATGCCGCCCCCGCTGCAGTCGCGGCTCGCTCGGTTTTGGCTCGTCCGAAGTGCGCATGACTTTTTCGCACTGTGTTGAGGTTTGTGGTTCCACGGTTTCCTTTCATCGAAAAACACATCTTTCCCCGTCCAGCCGATTTTGCTAGACTCGCCCCGCCAACCTGAAATTCAAGACATCTTACAGGAATTTGGTCAGAGAAATTCCCCTACTGGTGAAATCCATACTGCATCAAGTTTGCACGTTATAACCCGCGACGGAAAGTTAGGTTCGGAGGACTGAAATGGTGCACTCCAAGGAAGTCTTGTCGGTCCGTCTGCACCACGCCTGGGCAGAACGCGCTCGCGTTTTTGTTTGGCTGCCCGTGATGGTTGCGGTCGGAGGGTTGTGGGTATCTGGTTCCTCGGTTTGGGCAACGGTGCCTTTCCCGCGGTTATTCACAACCTCAAACGTGGAAGCAGACCCAAACAAGGAGTACTGGGTAACCGAGAACAACGGGCCGTGGATGATCATGGCCTGCAGTTTTTCCGGAGAACACGCCCTGGATCAAGCACGGGAACTGGTACTGGAGCTTCGCCGGAGGTACAAACTCCCTGCCTACATGTACGAAAAAACGTTCGAATTGAAGACCGACGATCTCAATGGCAGGAAAAAATTTCGCTATCAGCAGGGCGAGCAAGTCCGCGAGGTTGCTGTTCTCGTGGGGGATTTTCCGTCCGTGGACGATCCGCGTGCGCAGGAACTGCTGCAGAAAATCAAGTATTTTCGCCCGAACGCGCTCGAACCCAGACCGGAAAAGCCGACCAACCGAACATTCGCCGCGCTCCGCACGATTCAGCAATCGCTCCTTTCCGACGACAACGAGAAGAAACAGAAAGGCCCGATGGGACACGCTTTTCTTACAACCAATCCACTTCTTCCGGATGAATACTTTGCTCCCAAGGGAGTGGACAAGTTCATCCTCGCGCTCAACGAAGGGTATGAATACAATCTTTTGAACTGTCCGGGACGATATTCCGTTCAGGTGGCGCACTTTACCGGAGAGGTGATCATCGACCAGAAAGAGATCCGAGCCATCGAGCGGGGAGAGAAGCAGTTCCGGGGCAGCCTCGCCGAGGCCGCACGAAAGGCCCATGAGCTGACCTTGGCCCTCCGCGAAAAAGGGTACGAGGCCTACGAGTTCCACGACCGTGGTGCCAGCATTGTCACGGTGGGGAGTTTTGACAGCCTCGGCGTGCGTCGCCCGGACGGAAAAATCGAGCTCGATCCCCGGATTGTGGCGATCATTGATACCTTCAAAGCCGATCCCGCGCCACCAGTTCCCGGGATGCCCACACTTGGGTACAAACCCAAGACGCTGATCGGCATTCCGTTCGACATCCAGCCACAGCCGGTCGAAGTACCCAAGCGATCTTTTGCGGCAGACTATGTGCGGCGATGACCCGGCGGACGACGACCGGGCGGTTTCACCCGCTATTCCTCTCCAACGTGAACCACCACGGCAATATCCCGCTCAAACGCGGGTGTCCGCACCTGGTTTTGGACAGTTGAAATGGTGATCGTGCCGGTTTCGCCGGGCTGACCCAACCATGGATCCCACCACGTCACACGGTATTTTCCAGGAGCCAGGCCGGGAAGCGAAACGTCTGCTGGTTCCTTTCGAGGTGGGGCCTCACCCCGAACGCGGCTCAGCCAGGTCCCGTTGGAGCGGATGAGCCAGAAAGCGCTCGTCCGTTGCCCCAGCAATCCTATGACACGGATTCCTGACCGTTCATCTTCCCACACGACCGCACGAAGTTCTTCCCTGCCAAACCGGATTTCCTGGGCAAATCGAGCGACTGGTGCGTAGTGGGGATAGACATTCATCCGGTCGAGCTGGTCCCACCACCAGAACAGCGTGGTTCCTGAAAGACCAGACAACAGCGAGGCCCATAGCGAGTTGTGGAAGTGAATAAGTTCCGTGTCCTGGGGCATCTGAGGGTCTTCACGCCATTTGTCGTCGGCCAGACCAAATTCTCCGATGATGGCCGGCTTGCTCGGAGCGTGCTCTCTGAGAAACGCCGTGCGATCGATGACAGCGGCTACCTCGTCACGGATTCTTCCCCGGTCCACAGGACGAAGGTAATAGTGGACCTCCGCGATCTCGAGATGTGGATGGCGGCAATCTTTGGGTGATGGCCCCCAGGTACTCGTGGTCCGGAGGTGATGATAGGGATCAATCTCATCCAAATACTGGCCCAACTCTTCATAAAAGCGGTCAGTGGGCGAATTGGGATCCATTTCGTTCCAGTACTCCCACGCCGCGACATGCGGCGAGTAGCCCCAGCGGGCCACTGCGTAGCGGAAGGTTCTCTTCGCGTCGGCGATGGCCTCCGCGTATTCAGGAGATGAGCGGTCCTTCAGTCGGTGCATGTAGAGGTCCCGAGTCAACAGGCAAAGTTGCAAATAAAGGCCCTCCTTTTCCGCCGCCGCGAGGAGTTGATCGAGCATGAAGGCATCGACCGGGTTGTACCGACCGAGAACGGGACGGCCCGGTTCCGCTTCCCATAAAAGTTCTCGGTCTGTTGCGGGATCACGAAGTGAAATCCCCGCCAGGTAGACAGCCGCGGATTGCGTGCCCGACGTACCACTGAGCGACAACTCCACTGGACCCAGCCACACTGAATCAACCGGCGAGATGACGTCCGCGGCGAGAATTGTCCATTTTCCTGTGTCGCCTTCCGGGATGGAAAACGGAACGTCGCGACCAAAAATGCGAACGGTGAGCGTGACACCTGGCCGGGAAGACCACACCGCAAGGGAGAGACGGTAGCGCGTGTTAGGTAAAACTGCCACGCGATGGGAAGGATCGGGCTGCAGCCGTTTTTCTGTGATGGGGATGAGCTTGTCCCCCCGTACCCCTGCGAAAATGCTGGAGGCAGCGAAGGAAGGCGGAAGGATGTCCGCGGGACGATCGATCCATGGCGGACGCCAGGCCCAGGATCGGCCCCAGGCACTTTTTCTCCCTTCAATGCACAGGGCCCAATCTTCACAACACGTCCAGATGCGGAGATAGTTGGCCCCGTGCGTTGCCAATTTGTGGAATGCCTCAATCGCACCACTCAGCGTGAAGTACTGGCTGCTGCTGCCAATGAAGGCGAGGTTCTGGCCGATCGCAAAGAACGGCGTGCCGTCGTCAAAAGCCAGGAAGCGTGGGTCAATCCGGGAAACGCGAAGGAATCCATGCCCAGGCCCGTCCGCGCAGGTGAACGAGACGGGAGAAGAGTCGGCCTGGCCAGCGGCGTCTTTCACTCTCACAACGGCCGTGTACTGTCCAGGCTGTGTAGGGGTGAAGCGGACGCGCCAACCCGCCCGGCCCTGGGGGTAGAACCACTCGCCGCCCTGCTGCCTTCCCATTTGCCGCCAGGCGTAATCCTCCATCCAGAAGGCTGGCTGCACAAGTTGCCGACCATCCGGCGTGGTGATCAACACATCAACGGTCACCTCTTCTGGATCGAACGGATTGACGTAGGTTTTTGGCCAATCGATGATCCCTTCCACCTTTTGCCATCGCCTGACGTCCTGGGTGAGCCAGCGAAGTTGCGGCGATTGGGTGATGCGAGCCTCGCTGCTTTCTGCCCACCGGCTCCCCTGTGTGTGAAGTACAGCCAGCGCAATCACCAGGGGCAGGATCACTGGGGTGGAACACCGTTGGTTTGAACGGTCGAGCACCGCGACGCGGCTTGCGCAATCATGCTCCCCCACGGCTTCACCTCCAGAAAATGTCTTCGCTCTTGGCAACGAGGCTGGGCAATAGCTGCGTCCGAAGACCGCCATCGCTTATCTGTCTTGCCCCACTGTGGCGATCATCCACTGGGGGTACGGCATCGGCCGAGCACTGACTTCATCGAGTCGTTTCATCTCTTCTTGACAGAGCTTGACCTCGGCCGCTTTGAGGTTTTCACGCAGTTGATCCAGGGTACGGGCACCAATAATCACCGAGGTGACAGCGGGCTTCTGGATCAACCAGGCCAGAGCCACCGCCGCTACCGGCACTCCATGTCCCTTGGCGATTTCGTCGAGCACATCGACGATGTTGTAAACACGGTCCCAATCAGTGGGCAGAAAATCCTTGAGTGGCCCCTGCATCCGCGTCCCCTGAGGCATGGGAGCATTCCGCCGGTATTTGCCGCTTAGCAGCCCAAACGCCAGGGGACTCCACGGCAGAATGCCCAGGTTCTGGTCCTGGCACAGAGGGACCAGTTCCACTTCGATATCGCGGATCGCCAGATTGTACAGCGCTTGGAGCGATTGAAAGCGTACCCATCCGTGCCTGTCGGACACCCACAGGGCTTTCATGATCTGCCACGCAGCGTAGTTGGATACACCGATGTAGCGAACCTTTCCCCAGCGGACCAGGTCGTCCAGCGCCCGCAACGTCTCTTCCAGCGGCGTGACCGGATCCCAAATGTGGACCTGATACAGATCGATATAATCGGTGCGGAGCCGTTTGAGACTGGCATCGCACGACTCCAGGATGTGATGGCGAGAAAGACCGATGTCGTTCGGTTTATCGCTCATCCGCATGCGGACTTTGGTGGCAATGATGAGGTCCTTGCGAATACCCTGGATGGCCTGCCCGAGGAGATCTTCTGATTCCCCATAGGAATACACGTCAGCGGTATCAATGAAGTTGACACCCGCATCGAGGCAGAGTTTGATTGCCTCCTTGACCTCCGGCAAGGTCATGTTACCCATTTGCCACTGGTTCTTGCCGAAGGTCATGGTTCCGAGACACAGCACCGAGACCCGTACACCCGTGCCACCAAGAAAGCGCATCTCCATTGCAAGCACCCTTTCTCTGTTAGGAACTGACTTTTGCCGATCATCAAACCAGCACACTCGAACGACCAACGCACTGTTAGAATGCCATTGGGAAGATCGTTAGGCATTTTACAACGATAGGCCGGGAAAAGACACTCATGGACCGGCCTGAACTCTTACGGTACCCATTCCCACGAAAGGGGGCGGGTCAGAAGCAGCCAGAGGAAAAACGGACCACCGAGAATCGCGGTGATCACACCAACGGGGATTTCCGCGGGAGCGAGGATGGTTCGGGCCACCGTGTCACTGATCACTAAAAACGCCCCGCCGAGCAGTGCGGCGGCAGGTACAAGCCGGGTGTGCTGTGGTCCCACAAGCTGGCGGCTGATGTGCGGGGCAATAAGGCACACAAAGCCAATCGGTCCACAATGCGCCACGATGGAGGCCACCATCAAACCGGTGACAAAGAGAATCAATGTCTTTACCGTCGGCAGGGAAACGCCCCGGGCCGCCGCCCATTCGTCACCCAGTGAAAGAAGGTTGAGCTCCCGTCGCAAGACCCACACAATGCAGCTCCCCGCCACGACCACAGGTGCCAGCCACAGCACGTCTCGGTAACCCAGCGTTCCTTCCAATCCACCCAGCATCCAGCGAAAAGCATGGAATGCCCGCACGGGATCGACAGCATATTGGAGCACCAGAATCAAACTGGTATTCAGGAAGCTCATGGCAACACCGGCCAGCAGCATGGTGGCGACGGAAAGCTCTGCCCGCAGTCGAGTCAGGCCGTAAACGACAACCAGAGTCAGACCGGCGCCCATCAACGCACAGAGGGTGACGGCAGGTGTGCCCCATAACAACTTGGTCCAACCGAGGTGGATGGCCAGGACCGCGCCCAGTGAGGCCCCACTTGCCAACCCCAGCGTGAAAGGGCTTGCCAGCGGATTGCGAAACATGGCCTGATAGGCTGTGCCCCCTACAGCGAGCCCCATCCCGGCAAGAAAACCCACCAGCACTCTGGGGATGCGAATATCCCACAGGATCCTTGCCTCCAGCGGATTTTCTCTTTTCCAGAGGATGCAGGGATCGATCCACCGAGGGCCTACCAGCGGCGCAACGCTGAGCACCACCAGTGTTCCCAGGGCAATGATCACAAGCGCAGATCGGCCCGGCTTCACGACTCGCCTCCGCCCCGCGTGGGAACTATCACAGGAATGCCTAAGTGGGGATGAGCCACCAGCAGCGGGCGAAAACCGAAGACCTTTTGCAAAATCGATTCCTGCATAAAGGTTGCCGGTGGGCCGTCAAATATAACCTGACCATCGCGCAGGGCCACAATCCGGTGACTGAAGAGCGCGGCCGTGTTGACATCGTGTGTGACCGCAAGGATGGCCACCTGCCGCTGGGTGTTGATCTTTTCCAAAAGGCGTTGGACTTCTTCGCGGTGGCGGAAATCCAGGAAGGTGGTGGCCTCATCGAGGAGCAGGACCGGAGTCTGCTGCGCAAGAACCGCGGCCAGCATGACCCGCTGCCGTTCCCCGCCGCTGAGAGTTCGCACGACGCGATGCCGAAAACTCCATGTGCCTGTTAATTCCAGGGCTTCGCGAACTGCCTCGATGTCCTGAGAAGAGGGTGGTGAAAAGGGGCTGCCGTGCGGATAGCGCCCCATGAGGACGAAATCCTCGACGGTATACGGGATGTCAACCCGTTCCTCCTGGGGCAAATAAGCGACGAATCTTGCCCATTCCCGTTGGCCCACGCTTTTCGCGGGTCGGCCCAGCCAGAGGATTTCCCCCTGCCAATTGCGATAAACGAGGGCCAAGCACCGCAGGAGGGTCGTTTTGCCCGCTCCATTTGGTCCGACAATGGCAACAAACTCACCCCGATCAAGTTCGAAGGAGACATTTTCAAGGATTGTTTGTCCCGCAATCGCGAAGGAAAGCCTGCGGACTGCCAGAATTGCCATGCTCAAACTCAGGGAAATGACGCCTCGAAAAACTCGCTCGAATTCCAAAGACTAAAACACAGACCGATGATACGGTGGCCGCTTGTGGAAGTTATGGCCAGCGCAACCCCACAGTTGCGGGAAGTTGTGACATTTCGATTATAATAGAACTGGCGGGCGCGAGGCTCGCTCGCTGCTGTTTTTGTGCTCGGTTGAAAGCGGGAATGCGTGGGTGGTTGTTGACCTCTGCGTGCTCGGTATGCGAGCGTCGGAATCCTCGGCTATGGCAGATGTGATTTCTCATGCATCGTCACCCAGCCCCCGCTCGCCCTTTCGTGATTGGGTGGAGCGGGCAGCCGACGGAGACGACGAAGCCCTCGCCAAACTCCTCGAATACTGCGAGCCGAAGTTCCACATCATCGCGCGTGTGGCCCTCGGGCCGCTGCTTCGCTCCCAGGTAGATACCCTGGACCTTGTGCAGTCCATGAAGCGGATGTTGATCCCCGGCCTGCGAGCGGGATTGTACGATTTGGATTCGCCCGAGCAGCTCGTCGCTCTGGCAGCCACTGTCATTCGACGGAAGGTGGCACTGTACTGGCGTCGTCAGCGGCGGCAACCCGTGGTTCGTTTGGGAGAGGACACGCTCGAGCAGTCGCGGTGGTCGGCCCCCGAGGCACCAGCCGAACAGTGGGAGAATGAAGAGCTTTTGAGCCAATTGCTGGATAAGTTGACTCCTGAGGAACGCGACTTGTTCCGGATGCAACTGGAAGGATTACCGATTGTGGAGATCGCACGTAAACTTGGTTGCAAGCCGGGACCGTTGCGGGCACGGTTGAGTCGCTTGCGCAAAAAACTGCGAAGTTTGGCAGGGTTTTCTTGGGGCTGAAGCGCGGGCTATTTTCTCCTCAAACCTTCTGTAATATGTCGAAATTTCCCAATCGAAAAAAGCTCTCTTGGCAGCCAATTTGATTTCTGATAGTCTATTCAGCTGTGACGCATGACGGAGGGCAGTCGCGGAAGGCGGCAGAGGGACAGTTCTTCCTTTCTCCCCTGACTCTGGCTGACAAGGAACGTTTGCCATGAGTACTGATTTCGACGTGGCGACTCGACCTGTCATTCGCTGGATGTTGAAGGAGGATTTACCGACTGTTCTTAAGATCGAGGAGGAAAGCTTCGAGTTCCCCTGGACGAAATCGGATTTTCTTTCCTGTACTCATCAGCCTCATTGCATCGCCGTTGTGGCCGAGGTCCAGAATCAGGTCGTCGGCTACATGATCTACGAGATGGCTCCTCATCATTTCCGTGTGCTCACGCTGGCTGTAGACCCTGCCTGGAGACGAAGAGGAATCGGTCGCGCGCTCGTGGAGCGATTGATCAATAAGCTGTCGCCACATCGGCGGCATCAGATTCTGCTTGAGGTTCGCGAAACAAATCTCGTTGCTCAGCTTTTCTTCCGGTCGCTCGGTTTCCGGGCGTGCAGGATTCTGCGAAACTTTTACGCAGACACCGTCGAGGACGCCTACCAGATGGCGTACCAGATCCCGCAGGTTCCCTCGTGCCAAACCAAAAATCGGATCGCACGTTATCTGGCATGAGTTGCCTGGCGCGGAGGAGTTCGCCTCGCTGCTGGCTCTGACATCCGCTACTGGATAACGGCTTGCACGGAGTTCGAATAGAGGGTTTATCGAAAAGTGTGGACAAAGTAAGAAGTTCTTTCCCGACGGGAGAGGCTTCGGTCCTGGCGGGTGGTCGCGGCTCGACGATCCAATCCGGCAATGTGGACTTGACCAGCAGGTCCCTTTTCTCGAGAGTTGGGCCGCGCTTGTCCTATCCCGCTTGAAGTCCCACCCAAGCCAATTGCCCGGTCTTTTGTCCCGGTTGGCTGCCGGTTCTCTTACGCAAGGCTTAACTCAATAAAAAATGAGACGGGAGACAGCACTCCCGTCTCGGACTCTCATTTCAGCTCCGGCAATGGTTCTTGATCGGTGCCTGCTTTTCCTGAAAAAACCACCTGGAAGCAGACACCGTTCTGCGATGCCTACGGCCAATGATTCCGCAGGAAGCGTGCTTCACCGCTGGGCGAGTTGCCCCAGGGTGCTCAACACGTAAGTTTGGTCGTCCCGAGACAGACGCTCGAATGCCACGCGGACAAACTGCCCATCGGGTTGCACAAGCCGGACGATCCGGCCATTTTCGAGTGTTTCGACAAATCGGGCCACCACGTGATACCGGCCGCTATCATCCGTCCAAATGCGATAGGAGGAGCTTTGGGCGGCCGGGGCAGCGGGAGCCGCCGGCGGTGCTGCCTCAGGAGCCGGTGGAGCGGCGGGCTGAGCCGGCGCGGGTGCCGGTGGGGCAGGTGGTTCGGCCGGTTGAGCAGGCTTTTCCTCCGCGGCTGGGGCTGGAGGGGCGGGCGGCTGAGCCGGGGCTGGTGCGGCAGGTTGAGGTGGAGCCGCCTCAGGAGCTGGCGCTGCCGGCGGGCTTGCGGGCTGTTCGGGCTTTGCCTCGGGGGCAGGCGCCGGCTGAGCGGGAGCAGGTTGCGGAGCCGGTGCTGGCGGCGCAGGCATCGCCTCAGCCGGTGCCGCCGGGGCAGCCGGTTTTTGTTCCGGCTGGGGGGCCGGGGGAGCTGGCTTCTCCTCTGGAGCCGGTGCCGCAGGAGCCGGTGGTGCTGCCGGGGCGGGCGGCTGGGCTGGTTTCTCCTCCGGTTTGGCTTCCGGGGCGGGTGCGGGGGCTACCGCGGGAGCCTCGGGCTTGAGCTCGCCTGGCGATGGTGTGGGTGCAGGCGGCGCTTCCTCGGTTGTGGCAGCCGGAGCCTCGCAGGCCGGCGGGGCCACCTCGCATGCCGGAACTGGAACACAACAGGCAGCCGGCTCACAGCAGTAGTGTCGGCCACAAAGTCGCGACCACCACTTGCACGCGTACACATTCGCCGCGAAACCCAACGACAGGATCGCGGCCGTTACAAGCAAGAGTCTTTTCGCCATGGTGCTTCCCTCCTGTTACTAGTGAGACTGGTCAACAACAGTCAACAACGACACAGTAAGAAGTTGCTATTGCGGGCGAACTGATTTTCGCGGGTAGGAAACTGCAGGACACAGAGAAATTATCTCCTTTAAAGAATATAGTTAACGGGAAAGGCGATTGCAAATAAATCACTGAGGTCTCGACCACCCTGCCATTCCCAAAAGAGACATCCAGGATGCTCATTGCTAAGACGAGTGTGTCGCATATATACACCGTCTCACCTGTTCCCAGCCCGAATTAGCAGGTTTTGCCGAAAGACGTGCCATGAACCGTGTGATCGTGCTGACGCCCCCTGGCCGTGCGGCGCTAGCCACCATTCGACTGGAAGGCCCGGCGGTCAAAGGTGTCCTCGAGCGGCAGCTTACGCGGCGCTCGGGCGCTGAGTTCCGCTTCGAACAGAAATCCCGGCCTGTACTGGTGCGTTTTCCGATCGGAGATGGTCAGTATGAGGAGATGATCCTGCGGGTTGTGGATGGCGACGCGGCCGAACTGCATTGCCATGGTAATCCGCTTCTTGTGGAGGCGATCGTAGCGAAGTTCGAGGCGTCAGGATTTCGTCGCGAAACATGGGAGCAGTGGATTCGCCGGACGGAAAAAGACGCCATTACGGCGGCCGCAAGAATCGCTCTGGCCGACGCCCCCACCTGGACCGTCACGTCGATTCTCTTGGACCAGTACGGAGGGGCCCTTTCAAGGATGATTGACCAAGCCCAAAGGGCCCTGGCACAGGACAATTTTCAGGAAGCGTCGGCTATCCTCCGACGGCTGCTCGCCTGGGAAAAGGTCGGACTTCATCTGACCCAGCCCTATAAAGTGGCACTGGTGGGCCCGCCCAACGCAGGCAAAAGCAGTCTCCTCAACTGGTTGGTGGGATACCAAAGGGCGATTGTGGATCCAACTCCGGGCACTACGCGCGACTTTGTGACGGTGGCGACAGTCGTCGAGGGTTGGCCTGTGGAGTTGTACGACACAGCAGGAATACGGTCCCCGCAGGACGAACTGGAAGCGGAGGCCATTGCTCGGACGCGCAGAATTGCGAGCGAGGCAGATCTGGTCCTCCTTGTTTTTGACCGAAGCACTGAATGGACGTCGGAGTATGCGCGGCTTCAAAAGGAGTGGCATGAGGCTATGGTCATCTTGAACAAGCGAGATCTGCCGCCCGGTCCGGGAGCGTGGTGCGATGGTTTGCTCATCTCGACGCGAATTGCAGAAGATCGCCCCGCGGTTTTGAAAGCCCTGGCACGGAAACTGGTGCTTGAACCGCCTCCCCCGGGCGAGGCGATTCCCTTCACACCGGACCAGGTAGCAGGATTGAAAGAGGCGCTTGCTGCCATTGACAGAGGAAATCGGGCGGCGGCCGTCGTAGCTCTGCAAACCGTGAAAGAGAAGTCCTCGCCTGCTGAAGTGTCTTGACGGTTGGGCATCTCCCTAAGACGGAACGTCCGCTTCAACAGAATCCCCTGAATAAGCGTTACATTCGCGTCGGAAATATCAGCTTCAGCCTTGTGACTGCAAAAACTGAAAAAACTTTATCGGCAAAAGACCCATCCGCTCAATGCCGTGTGCTAAATTCGTAGAGGAGTCGCGTTGCGAAATTTCAAGAGCACAAGCCCCGGCCATGGACAAAAGCATTGTACAAAGGCGGCGAATGCCGCGTTTCGTCTTCGATTCGATTCAGCGAGTGGCACCGCTGAGCAACGGGAAGAAACCAAATCCTGGAGATTTTATCCCCGTGCGATGCCGGGACATCTCGCGCGGCGGGTTCTCTTTCTATCTTGACGAACGACCCGACTTCACCCAAATAGTCGTCCTCGTGTGCGACAACCAAAAATGCATTTATCTGACGGCCCAAGTGGTCTACGTCCACGAGTTGGACAACCAAGAAAAAGGCCGCTTTCTTGTCGGTTGCCGATTTTTAGGCCGAGCACATTCGTAGCGAACGGTCTTAAAGCTGTCCCCTGGTTTAACAAATCGTGGCCTTCGCGCGGCCTTTCACAGCCACTTCTCACGACGATACCACTTGACGGTTTGTTCCAGCCGCTCGAGCAAGGTCTTGGGAGTGGAAAAACCAAGCTGCTCTCGCGCCTTTTGTGCCGAACACATCCAGGAACCGGCGAGTGCCTCTCGGGCCTTGTCCAGATGAAAGACGACCGGTCGCCGCCTTAGATGGGCTGTTAACTCGCCCAGGAGGGCCACCGTCCATACGACCGGCGGTGCCACTGGAATGACAAGAGTTCGGCGCCCAAGTGCCTTCCCCATCAGTTTGCCCAGTTCCCCGTAAGAGGGACATTCATCGAAAGCGGCATAATAGTAGCCTTGCCCCTTGTCGGTCGAGCCATCCGGCTTGGGAAGGCGTTCGGCTCGCTCGGCGGCCGTCACCAGGAGCTCTGCGAGGTCACCCGCGTAGACCACTGAGTAATACTTCCGGCGGTAGCCGGGCACGAGGTGGACCCCTGTCCGCGCGATCGGCTTGAACATTTCGAGCCCGTCTTTGTCCCACTCCCCCAGGATGATCGGTGGCCGAACAATCGTAATGGGGAGTTCCCCCGCATATTTTTCGGCGACCAACTCACCAGCCCGCTTGCTCTTCCCGTACCACGAGACGGGGTACGAAGGCTCTCCCTCGCGGTGGGGTTCTCGCCCTTTTCTGACAGGCCCCGCAGCCGCCAGGCTCGACACAATCACCACAACAGGAGGGGGAGACACTCGGCGACACGCTTGCAGGAGGCTCTCAGTCCCTCTTTCGTTAACCTGAAAAAACTGATCGACCCTGAGCGCTTTTGTTGTTCCAGCGAGATGGTAAACGATCTGGACGCCTGTGAGCGCTGGGACTAAGCTTTCCACATCGTGTAAGCTGCCCGGGTGAAATCGCACACCGAAGGGCTCGAGGGGACCTGTGCGAGAGGTAGCACGGACGAGGCAAACAACCTCATGGCCTCGTTCGGTCAAGGCTTTTACCAGATGGTATCCTACAAAGCCCGTACCGCCAGTAATAAAAACCTTCGCCATTCTCTCACCTGCGGAGTTATCAATAGGTGTCCCAATACCGAGCCGTTGGCCACGGAATTGACCAGGACAATTCACGCTATTTTAACGAATCGGTGCGGTGATAGTGGCCCGGCCAAGGAGATGATGCGGGAATTGCAGGAGGTCAGTCGTGTCGAATCTGTTGACACCTCTCGTGGAAGTTCCTCCGACAGCCCGATTCTTGATAGTCCGTCTGAGCGCACTGGGCGATGTCATCCTTACACTCCCGGTGGCTTCTGCTCTTCGCGAGCGGTTTCCTCAAGCAAGGATCGCCTGGATTGTCGAAGAGCGGAACGCCCCCATCCTGGTCGGCCATCCAGCGGTGGATGAGATTATCGCCGTGCCCCGGAGGTGGTACAAATCGTGGGGCCAGATTCGACGAATTCGCCACACATTGAAGGAGCGGTCTTTCGATGTGGCCCTTGACGTGCAAAGTCTTTCCAAGAGCGCACTCTTGGCCTGGCTGAGTGGGGCGCGATTTCGGGTCGGTTTCGCTCGTCCTCAAGGGCGGGAACTGGCCCCCTGGCTAGCGACACATCGGGTTCCAGCCTCGGGCTCCCACGTGGTGGAAATCTTTCTGAGCCTGCTCCGGGTGCTGGGGATAGAGTCCGCCAGAATAGAGTTCCAACTTTTCGAAACACCCGAGGAAGCCGAATGGGCACAGAGCGTTCTGGCGGAACTGGGGTTGGTCGGTCGGTTCGCTGTGATCAATCCGGGAGCAGCCTGGCCATGCAAGCGATGGCCATTCCAAAGATTTGGGGCTGTGGCCAAGTTCTTGCAGGACGCCTTGGCCTTACCGACGCTTGTATTGTGGGGTAGCCAAATTGAGAGAACCTGGGCGGAAGCGATTGTGGCCCAGGCCGGACAAGGATGTCGGCTGGCTCCACCAACGAATCTACGTCAGATGGCGGCCATTCTCCGTCGCGCGTCGCTCATGATTTCCGCTGATACGGGGCCGCTCCACATGGCGGCCGCTCTTGGCGTCCCCTGTGTTGGGCTTTTTGGGCCAACCGATCCGGCGCGGGTCGGTCCCTACGGACCCGGCCACATTGCAATTCGGGCGGCAGAATACCAGGGTCGTCATCCGCGACGAGCACCGGAAAGCCTGATGCAAGCGATCACCCCTGAAATGGTGTGTGATGCCTGCACGAAGTTGCTCCGCGATCGAAAAGCCGCGTGACCGCTGCCTCTAGCAGCTTTGCTCTGCGACGTCCAATGCTCCCCGGTGTGACGTACAGGTCTAGGCACGTCAGGTCTTTAATCCACAGCGCAGACTTAAATTCCGCACCGGGGGATCAGCCGTTTTTGTTTGGAAGGGCGTGGAGGCACACGCAGCAGATACTCGCTCGGGAAAAGCAGCGCGTTATCGAATGCTTTCACACCAGTACGAGCATCCAGTTTCATTGGTGCATATCCACACATAGCGCGTCCGGCCGCCGATCTGGCGTGTGCCGATCCGCATGGGGCTTCCACAGCGTCTGCAGAAAACGGGTGGCCCCGGCGTCTCTCCCCTATCCACGGCACTCTGACATTTGGTGCACATCTCTGCCTCAGGAAACACGGCCAATCTTGCTGCTGGGATGACACCACCACATGCAATACAGCGCTTTTGTTCCGACCAATCACCCACGTCATGCTGAACGGTGACCTGCAGCGGCATTGTTCCGCACTGGCGACACGGAGTTTGCGGCAGAAGATTGGGGACCAATTCATCCAGCAGGGCCTCATCCGTCTGGACGCCGGCGCGGAGCTTCTTGTGCGCCTGGAGCCTTCGCTCTGCCTCATGCCGAGACAGGATTTCTGTGTGTCCGCAATGCCGACAGTGCAGCCGATAGAAGAAAATGGCCATCGCGTCTGGCTAGAAGTGAATGCTCTCGGACAACTGCTCGTTATGCGTTAAAAATCCCGAGCCAGGGTGAGCAACTCCCAATGATCTCTCTGGAGGGGGATTCCCAGCCCAGGTTCTTCAGGGACAGTCCACATCCCATTTTTAACAGCGAACGGGTGGACGATTCTGGAGTCCTCACAATATTGCCATAAGTTGTGAGCATGCACGAGGGGAGGCAGCGCTGCTCCCAGGTGAAGTGCTGCCGCCAGGCCAATCCCCACCGAGGCCGGCATTCCCAGGGAAACCTCAACCTGAGCCGCCTGGGCAACGGCCGAAGCGTTACGGATGGCCAGAGGTCCCCCGAGCTCATACATGTCCAGTATGAGGTGCCGAGCGGCCCCGCATTGACACACCGCCCACACGTCCCGCAGCGATTTCAATCCCCGGCGGATGGCGATGGGAACCGGGGATTCTTGCTGCAGCCGCCGGTAGGTCTGCCAGTAATTTGTGGCCAGCGGATCAATGAGGCAGTGAATACCCAGGGATTCCATCTGAAGGCAAAGGTGCACGGCGGCGGTAAAGTCGAACCTGCGGCGGGCGTCCACTCGCAGTTGAATAGCCTCTCCAAACTGATCCCGAATGGCACGGAGTACTTCGAGATCCTGAGCAATTTGTCCACTCGTGCCCAGGATCCAGCACGTCACCCCTCTGTCATACATTCTTTGAGCCTGGGTCAGAATCTCGTCCTCATCCATGTCGCCCACGAACTGTCCCACCGGCACCTGGTGGCGGTAAAAGCCTCCCCAAAACCGCGCCACGGGTTGCCCCAGGGCCTTTCCCGCCGCGTCCCAGCAGGCAATCTCGACGGCCGCACGGAGAGGTGGGGAGAGGACGTTCAATTCGGCAAGCTCGGCGAGGTCCAGGATGTTTCGCCCTGCCAGGGTTGGAAGGAGTTGCTCGCGTCGCCGCGCCAGTTCGCCCACTCGCCACGGTACCGGTGCTTCGCCCCAGCCATCCACGGCAGCGTCAGTTTGCACGCGGACCAGCACAAGGCGATCCGCAATGCCCTGACTCAACGGGTCCAATTTGGTCAGAAGAAATTCGACGTCGCACAGCCGCATGGGTCGGCAGCACCTCGCCCTCGACAGTTGTTTACCCCATGACTCGCCCGCGGTCCTTGACATCCGCCTGTCGCCCGATGACACTAGCCAAGATAGCACACCGAAAATATTTTTTCGAGTGTGCGTCTTTCAACTGATTTTGGGTTGGTTAGCAAGTCGCGAGAATTGAACTCAGGTGGCGAGGATTTGAAAGCGAGTACGCCGAACCGCTTATGGGTCGAGCACCGTATTACAATCACGCTGCCAGAATTTAATCACCCCGCTTTAGAAGTTGGTACGTCCCACCTGAATGATGAGGAGGCTTGTTCATGCGACCTGTCGTGCTCACGCTTGGTGTTGCGATCGGTTTTCTGGTTTTTAGTAGCGGGACAATAGCCCGTGGCGCGGACATTCCCCCGGCCCCCAAGGCATCGACCTACGCGCCCGCTGCTGATCTCGTGAAGGCGGTGGATGATTACATTCAGGGGATCGCCAAGGTCCTGGAGTCTGAGGAGGATTTCAAAGATTTGCAGTCGAAGGTCATTAAAGACGCTGAAACATTGGCGGTCCTTGCCCTGGTGCTGGGACTTCACGATGAGAATACACCATACAAGGCGGCTGCCCCCGCTTTGATCAAGGCTGCTCAGGAGCTCTCGGCTGCCGCAGCGAAGGACTACGCTTCGGCCAAGAAAGCGCTGGCGGCAGTCGAGGCGGCCAAGTCTGCGGCCGGAGATCCGAACGGCCTCAAGTGGGAAAAAGTGGCCTCTTTGAAAGAATTGATGGAACAGGTTCCCCTCGTCAACTCCCGGCTGAAGCGCAACATGCGGCGGTTCGAACGACAGGCGGAGACAATCGCAATGGATTCCGCCGTGATCGCTGCAATCGCCCAGGGCAGTATGGCGAATTTGGACGAGACTAGCAAACCCGAGAACGCGGAACAGTGGTTCCAGTTCTGTGCGGCCATGCGGGATGCAGCGGCTCAAGTCAACAAGGCAGCGAAAGCCAAGGACGCGGCGGGAGCCGAAAAAGCCGTGGCTGCCCTCGCGAAGACGTGCGACGATTGCCATGCGGTGTTCCATCCGGAAGCGCTGGGCAAGACCGAATAACCTTGCTAGCTTCCCTGATCGCATGTCGCGAAAAGCCGGGCTTGTGGGGCAGGGTTGTGGTGCCTCGTGAACTGTTGTGGCGGTCGCGGTTTACTCAATGACGATGAATTCTGGCAGGCGGTCGATCACATCGGCCGCCTGTCTTTGTTCTGTCGTCAGCCGACCGCTGCTCGGATTCTTCATGGATTGCCCCCTCCAACACACGAAACTTCGCCGAATCGATGTGACGCCGGTAGGGTCAATTCGTGAATTGCTCCTTTCACGCACCTCTGACTGAGGATACCAGGAAGATGCCGGTGGAAGCTGGCAGCCAGCGCCCCAGAATATCCTGGAAGAACTTCTTTTTTGCTGTCCCTTGTGTGCCAATCTCCACCCACGAGGCGAACTTCGGCCGAAGAGCGAGTTGACGGGCAAACCGGGACAGGGTAATTTCGGGTTATCGTGGTTTCTGAAGCCCTCCCTTCATTTCCGCTGTGACGGGGTTTGCCGCGCATGTCCGGATTGCGCTCTTTCCTCCTGTGTACCACCGCTTTCGTATGCGGCTGGGTGATGATGGGCCTGGAGATTCTCGGCGGGCGGATCCTTTCCCCGGACTTTGGAAGCGGTGTTTTCGTCTGGGGCAGCGTCATCGGCGTCTTTTTGCTTTCGCTGAGCACCGGCTACCTGATCGGCGGCTGGGCTTCCTCCCGATGGCCGTTGCTGATGGTGCTCGCGGCAGTGATCTTGGCCGCTGCCCTGAGCATTGTCCCGGTAGCTCTGTGGTATCCTGAGATCAGCGGCTGGTTTGCAGCTTTGGAGTGGAATGAGCGTTACGGAGCGCTGGCCGCCGCGGCAGCGCTGTTTTTTCTGCCCAGCACCCTACTGGGGATGGTTTCACCCTACTGTATCCGGCTGATGACCACAAGTGTGGAAAAGTCCGGTGCAAGTGCCGGGACCCTCTACGCCATTTCTACCGTAGGCAGTTTTCTCGGATGTATTCACACTGCGTTTTATCTCATTTTGAGTTTGGGGATTCGCCACTGTCTGTTTCTAGGAGCCGGAGTGCTGGCGGCTTTGGGGCTCCTTGTGGCGGTGGTCGCGGTGGTCGGCTCACCACGAAGAAATGCTGCCTTTCCCACGCCACCGTCCTCCGCAGTCAAACGGGTTGAGCCGCCGGAATTGATAAAAAGATAATGGGAGGAAAACTTACGTAGGCAAGGAGATCGTCGCTCCACGGTTCATTAATCGGCATTGATATCGGATCATCCGATCTCAATAGCAACTTTGTTTTTGTTGTCCATTGGGTGAGAGAAATTCGGCCATGATTGGACTCTATTTCCTGGGGAGCAAATCTCCTGAAAAACGCAGTGAGATTTGTCAGGTGGGTTGTTCAAACCGCAAAGACAGGTGTTTCGAAACACAAATCCTGCGTGCGGCAGCCGGACTTAGGGCTTTGGTCCTGGGCATGATCGTGGTCGGCCTGGGAGTTGTTGCGCCTTCTCATCGTATTTCTGCCCAAGAACTGAGCCGCGTTCTGTTCGAGAAAGAATCCCTTTACCACTATGTGCGGGTGGTGGAGGAGGGCGATATTCGACGCCTTCAGTTTCGCCGATCTGGAATCGACTTTGAAGAATCCGCCATTAACGTGCGTAATCCACTGGATTTTCCCTTGCATTACTACAAGTTGATGATGGCCGGCTTTATTCACTGCCCCCATCCGCAGCGCATTCTTTTTGTGGGGCTGGGTGGAGGAACGCTCGTTCGGGCGATTCGACATTACTATCCCGACGTGCAGTTGGATGTGATCGAGCTCGACCCCGTTGTCGTGGAAGCCGCCCAAGCCTATTTCGGATTTAAGGAAGATAGCAGGATGAAAGTGTACATTCGCGACGCACGGGTTCAGATGACCCGCCTGGCCAAGGAGGGCGCTCGCTACGACATGATTTTTCTCGACGCTTTCCGCGGCGGGTACATCCCCTATCACCTCACGACGCGGGAGTTCATGGAATTGGTGGCCAAACTCCTTGAGTACGACGGGGTGGTTGTGAGCAACCTGCAACCTGGTTTCGCCTCATACCATTATCAGCGGCGGACGATTGCTCGGGTGTTTCCCTCAGAATGGTCCTACGGCCGATATGGAAATGTGATTGTCGTGGCCAGCAAAAAGCCGCAACGTCTTTCTCGTGAAGAAATAATAAAGCGGGCGGAGCAACTTCAGGCCGAGAAAAAATTCACCTTCTTTCTTCCTGAAGTGGCTCAACTCGGGACTTCCGGTGAAGATTACGTCCGTCAGGGGGAGATTCTCACCGACGATTACGCCCCCACGGATGTGCTGCGAAGCATTCCTCAGGATTAACCAGCCCTCCTTCAACTCGATGATATAACGGTGCCGGGCAAAGCCAGGAGATAAACGTCACCCAAGGCTGAAGTTGCGCAGCGGTCACTCCGGGCAGAGGTAGCCCATCATCGCCTGCTTTTGGGCGAGAAAAACCATCGGCGTGATACAGCAAATATTTTTGGGATGCTGTTTTTCGCGTTTATGCCCCAATGGCCCGCGCTTCCTGCCACCGAAGAAGGCCCGGTGGGGGCTCGCCACGCTCCACGGCGGTGATGTTCTCGAGGGTCATTCGGGCAATGGCCTGCATGGCGTTATTCGTAAAAAACGCCTGATGTCCCGTGATGATGACATTGGGAAAGGTCAGCATCCGCATGAAAACATCGTCCTGGATGACCTGGTTGGAGAGATCTTCGAAAAACAGATCAGCTTCCTCTTCGTACACATCCAGCCCCAGGGCACCGATCTTTCCCGATTTGAGTGCCCGGATAACGGCCTGACTGTCCACAAGGGCACCCCGGCTTGTATTGATGAGGATAACCCCCCGCTTCATGAGGGCGAGTGTTTCCTCATTGACCAGGTGATAAGTCGCGGGGACAAGCGGACAATGGAGGGTAATGATATCGCTTTTGCGGAAAAGCTCATCGTACCCCACGTATTCCACCCCCAGCGAAACCAGCTCTTCGTCTGGCCTCAAATCAAACGCGCAAACTGAACATTCGAAAGCCAGCAACCGTTTGGCCACGAGTCGACCGATTTTTCCTGTCCCGATGACTCCCGCGGTTTTTCCGGCCAAGTCAATTCCCAAAAGACCATCCAGCGCGAAGTTTCCTTCTCGCACCCGGTTGTAGGACTTGTGAAGCTTCCTGGCCAGGGCCAGGATGAGAGCCATCGTGTGCTCCGCCACGGCCTGGGGCGAATAGGCGGGAACGCGGCTGACGATGAATCCCAATTCTTCCGCCACCTGAAGATCGACGTTGTTGTAACCGGCACAACGGAGGGCAATATGTTTTGTTCCATGACGCTGCAGATGGAGCAGCACTCGTGCATCCACCTCGTCGTTGACAAAGACGCACACCGTGGGAAAGCCATTGGCGAGGGAAACGGTTTGGCTGGTCAGCCGCGGTTCCAGAAAGACCAACTCGTGTCCGAAGGACCGATTCGCCGCCTCCAAAAACTCTTTATCGTATGACTTGGTGCTGAATACGGCAACTTTCATTGCGGACCTCCCTGAAAAACAAGAGTTGATCCCATTATTATTGGCATGTGACAAGGCCCGCACACGGGCAATAGTGCCGACGATTCTCCGACGCAAACGGATGTTCGTCCCTCATCTGAGTTTACCTTCTGCACTCTGTCCCACTGGATCCATCGAGTTCTCCAAGATTGGGAGTTTTCTCCACGCCCTTCTGCTCAGGCCGGTTGCGGAAATCCGCTGCCCCAACGCCTCGCGTACAACGCCAACGGTTCTTGGTTGGTTCCTCTGCGCCATTCTGGCCGGCAGTGGGTCGGAAAGAATCTCCCGATCGGCTCGCCAATAATAGACCAGTTCGCGCTCGGTGATATAATGTTCCTCGCACCCCGATGGCCGCCGAGCCCGGTAGGCTCCAACCCCGACATCGGCGACGTGCTTCATCGGCGGCGTCTGGTGGGCAGGCTAACGCCCCTATTGGCAAGCACGCTTTAAGCGAGGAGACCTTGCATGAACCGAACCGATTATCGCAGCGCGAAGAGCGACATCGCTCGCCGGAGTTTCTTGGCGGCACTCGGCGGTGGAGTTGCGTGGGCGTGTCTTCCTAAGTTGGGATGGTCAAAGAAGCTGGCGGACGCCGATTTGTGCGTGGGGGAAGGCGTGGCCGATATCACCCCGCCCAAAGGCATCGAATTGGCCGGTTTTCATTATCCGCCGGGGAAGGAACGCCGCTCCGCGGGCGTTCGAGAACCGTCTTGGGTTCGTGCCTTGGTCTTGGAGGTCCACGGCCTTCGAGCTGCAGTGGTCTCTTTAGAGTTGCTGGCGATTGGGCGTGCGGCCTCGGAACGTATACGGCGGACCATCTCGCAGACAACGGGACTCAGGCCGGAGCATGTGAAGCTCTGCGCGACGCACACGCACTCCATGCCCTCGTTGCAACCGCTTCGCCAGTGGGGATCGGTCTCGCCAGACTATTTGGCCCTGGTGGAGGAGCGGACTGTCGCCGCCATGCGGCAGGCCTTAGGGGATTTGGCGCCTGCCCGGCTGAAACTGGGTAGGGCCACAGTTGTGGGCGGAAACTTCAACCGCACCGCACCGACGTGGAAAACGGAAGACGCCTTCGGGGATCAGGCGACTGAAGAAGAGCGCTGGTTGGATCGCCACCTGCACGCCCTACTGTTCGAGAGGCAAGGGCGGAAGAATGTCTTGTGGTATCATTTCTCGGCGCACCCGGTCTGTTTCGCCGACGAACTCACAGGCCCGGATTGGCCGGCCATGGTCGCGCACCAGGCCGAAGCTCGGTGGGGTCTTTCCCCCGGTTATCTCCAAGGGCATATCGGGGACGTGAATCCCGGCGACGGCAATCCGTGGCGAGGCGATGCAAGCAAGACGTCTACTGCCGTTTGGGCGGGCTTGGAAGCCGCGGTAAACTCCGCGCAGCCCATCAGCGTCGACCGCCTGGAGATCATCGGCGGATCCTGTGCCCTGCCCTTGGACGTGGATCGGTGGGCGGCCTGGGTGGACGAATACCGCCGGGATCCGGCGGCGTGCAAGTCGGGCGTGTGGGTGGATGCCCCATTCGCCGCTGAATGGTTCGAAGCCAATAAAGACCGCGATCCCCAGACCGTGCCACGGGAACTGCACACCGAAATCGCTTGCTGGCGATTGGGGCCGCTCAGCCTCCTGTTTCATGGGAGCGAGCTGTACAGTTATTACGGGCTGTGGCTGCGCAAGCATTCTCCCACCGAGCATACCTTGGTGGTAGGATATGCCGATGACTTCGTCGGGTATCTCACCGATCCCCGGGCGCACGCCGCCAAGGAATACGCGGCTGTGGTGGTTCCCAAAATCCTCGACTTGCCGCCCTTCCAACCCAACGCCGCTCAGGTGCTGGTCAAAGCGCTTATCGACCTGGCGCGGATGGGGAAGAAAACTCCCGCGGCGCAAGGATGAGAACCGCAACGGTCAACTCCGCGAGCCTCGCAGAGTCTCCACTATTGGACGGGCGGTGGCCCCGGTGGTGAGAATTCGCTTGCGCAAGTTCCCTTGGGCGGCAGCCGAGCAGACAAGCTGAGCCGTTTGTACTGTAACCTCTTTGCCGGGGGTCAGTTAAGTGAGCGGAACTGGATAGATCAGAAACAGCCGCCAAACAAGAGATCAAGCGGATGCGTGGAACAGGTAAGATAGGTGTGTCTGAGACACAGGAAGCTGATATTTCCAGGTCCGACCAAGTTGGAACAGGATTATATCGGTCCGTTGCGCGCTCCGCGCGGGCGGTCGTCCTGCAAGAATGGCTTAACACTGGCAAAGTTTTAGATTCGTTTCCCAGCCAAGTGTAAAAACCCTATGTGACAACTGCGGCGGATTGTTCTGAAGCTTCTTTCGCATTGGCAGAACGCGTGTCAGGTCCGGGAGACCCGCGGATTCGTCGAAAAAGCCATTCCCGCAAGGCCCTGACAACCGGCCTGAGGAGCATTCCCTCCAGTGCTTCTGCCGATGGGGAGCCATTGCCAAAAGCGTTGCGCACGCCGCATGCACCGCCCTCACACACTCCAGCCCTGTCCCATGCCCATCGAATAAACTTCCGGCGAGGAACCTCACACGAGGCCGACCAGCAGGTCGTACGCTGCATGGGCCCCTGCAACAATGCCAAATCCGCGGTGCACAAAAAGGAGGGCAAAAAAGATCCCCGCCACAAAGCGGAAGAGAAACGTGAACAACTCGAATGGCTCCCCGAATGCCCCCACGTGGTGAGCGGCCGCAAATACCAAACTGCTGATCACCACGCCCGAAAACATCGCGGCGGTTGGGGTCGGATGAAAGACCCGTGCTATTCCCACCACGAGGTTCAAAATAATCAGGCGGAACACCAGTTCCTCATAAACTCCGGCTCCGACAAAGGCGACCGCCCGCTCTGCGAGAGAACGGGACCAAATATTGATCCCCGTCGCCATCAGCCCATGCTGAGCAAGTTGCTGGAAAGCAATCGCCTGAAGCCCCAATAACACCCTCAGACAACCGGCGAGAAACAGAGACTCCACGAGCATACCCCATAATGTTGCTGACCGCACATACCACGGCCGTCGCGAAAGATAATGTGCCGCCAGCAAAATTCCAACCGTCAGGGTGGGCAAGAAAAAATACTGCCCCAACCCGATTGTGTAGAGAATTTGACGGAGCCAGACCTCAGCGCCGTTGCGGATGGCCTCCGGTCCAAGCAAGAGCACACCCAATTCGTAAAAGACAAGCAACGGGGCAACGAACATAAGGCTGGCCAGCGGCACCCGCGATTCTTCCCAGTAGTTGTGTATCTCACTTGCACGCATTGCTGTTTAAGGCAACAGACGGGAGTGGCGTTCAGTGTCCTGCAAAGACGATCTGCCCAAGATGAACAACGGGGCGTCGGCTCCAGCGAAACCCTCTCGTTTTCCCCTTCTCAATGAATTCGACCTGCAAAGTGTGTTCCCTCGAAGTGAGAGGGTCACCGAAGTCTTCCACGATTTGTTCCGCAAAACTCTTCCAACCGGCGTCACCCTCAGAAAGGCCGGATGGCGTCCGACCGGCTTGCAATCCATCAACAAGACCAGACAATAGGGGCCGGCGGTCCCTTGAGGGTTACTTTCCAAACGGGAGGGATTCAGGTTATGCAGCGCTCGTTGCTACTCACACTGTTGGTGGGTGTTTTTTCCGAGATTTCCCCAACTCCCGAGCCGACGCCACTTCCGGCTTGGGTGGGGCCCGTGCGGGAGGTTCATGCCCGATTCACCGGCCAACCCGGAACCCTTGCCCTTTTTGGAGACTCGATCACCGTCAGTTTGGCGTTTTGGGCACCCTTGGCTTACGAGTGCCGCAACGTCCCCCCGGAGATGGCCCACGCCCTGGCCATCGTCAAAGACTACATGCGACCGGAATGCTGGCGGGAGTGGCGCGGTCCAGAATTTGGGAACGAAGGCGGAACCACAGTCCGCTGGGGCAAAGAACATATCCGTGAATGGCTCAAAAAACTCAATCCTGAGACCGCCATCATAATGTGGGGTACGAATGATCTCAACGATCTTTCCGAGGATGAATACAGAAGTACGCTTAAGCAGGTTGTTCAGGAATGTCTCGACAACGGAACAGTGGTCATTTTGACGACAATTCCCCCGCGGCACGGACGCGAAGAAAAAGCCGCCCGATTTGCCCAAATTGTTCGCGAAATAGCAGACGCTTTGCGGGTACCGCTCATTGACTACCACGCGGAAATTCTTAAACGACGCCCCACCGACTGGGACGGGGCCAGCGACGCATTCCGCGGCTACGAGGTCTACGAGGTGCCCACCCTCATCTCCGGCGATGGGGTCCATCCCAGCAACCCGCAGAGATTCATGGGGGACTTTTCTTCAGAAGCTCTGCGGTGCTCCGGCTATGGGCTGAGGAATTATTTGACCTTGTTGGCCTACGCGGAAGTGATCGAGCGAGTCCTCCGGCCCACCCAAGCCCCCGCACGGTGAAGCCCACCCATGCTGACTGCAGTTTTTGGCGATGACTTTTACTACCCCGACATCTGAATGCCCTTACCCAGAGTGGGTTGCAATACCCCATCTAGGTTGGACAGATTTCGTCCAACCTGAATAGCACAAAAAAGGCCCCGCAACTCAGCAGGGCCCGCCACAATAACCTTTCCGCAAACAACGGCAGAACTCAGAAAACATCCAGGATGAAGTGATGGCCCTGGTGGTACCGACGGGGTTCCGGATAAAAGTTCTGCCATTTTCGGTTGTAGACTGGAATCCTCATCTCGGGTGGATAGCGGTAATACAGATCCTCTGAGCTCTTAAAATAGTCGGGCCCGTAAAAATTCTGGGGATAGTACACGTACGGATAATGGTAAAACCGCTGCCAGTCCTGGGTGCTGTAAGTTCGAGCCCATTGCCGTCCGAATGCCTGCTGAGCCGAGGCCTCTCGGACGCTGACCAACCCCAGCAAAACGCCTAAAACGCCGAGCAACACAATACGGCGGAACATGTTTTCCCCCTGTGTTAAGCACCAAAACCGTGACAAACAACGGATCTGTTTCAACCGCTAACACCCTCCGTGGCCGGCTGTTCGCCCCAATCAGCCGTACTGGCACCTCCCATAGGAGCCGACGCCCTGTTGTATTCCATCGGCCAAAAGGGAGCTCTGTATTCAACGAATATTCGTCACAGTCCGTAAGATGCGCAATTTACACTGGACTGCGACGCCCAGATCGCACGAAAAAGTCCTTTCTACACGACCACGGGGTCTGGCACATCAGTTGCATGGACGTCTCTCAGACGTTTAACACCGGCGGGAATGGGTGGTCAGTGTGTTGATATCGCATCACGAGTGGTCGCCAATGCACAATCAGGACATCATTGACCTAGTCATCTTTTTGATGGATTATGGCCCCCAGTTATGGGAAAGGCGGCACATTGAGGTTCCCAAAACGGCGATCGACGGCTACTGGCTGGCCGCCCGACTGCAAATGGACAATTGGACGCGCCAGTTGAAGGTTCTCGAAACCGCGTCACGAAATGGTGAGGAGTACCCGTTGCGGCACCAACGTGGCGGCCTGGCGGAGGAAATCATCACCCAGGAGTTACTCACCCGGATCTGGATGGCCGTCCTGCACCTGTACGGGCAAAAGACGGGCGACGACTACCCAGCCTCGCTTGTGCACAACGTTTATCTCTCCCACCTGGAGCTCCGAGGCCGCATCCTGGGAGCCCTCAATTGCCCCGACTACCTTCCTCGGGCGGATGCCCAGAGACTTCTCCAACTGTGCGAGCGCACCGACCGTTGGAACGACCTGCTGTTGGGAATGCTCGCCTCGTTTGGGGACATCCGATCGCTGGCTGTGGACACCTACCGGTTGGAAGAGTTCGCTGAGGATTACCAGCACATCAAAACCGAAGCACGGCGACGGCAAACGTGGAAACTGATGAAGGCTTCGCTGAAAGCCGCGTACAACAAGCGGATCTTTCAGTATCAACCCCACTCCGATTGGACACTGGCCCTTCTTGGTCACATCCTGGGATTCTTCCCATCTGATCTGGTTGAAAAGAGTGCCCACACGCATCTTTTACAGGCGGCTCAGGTTATTGCCCGTTACCGCAGAACGGAAGAACTGTTGCTCGCCGTAACTCCAGAAGAGGGTGGTTGATCGCTGCGGAGGGAAACTCGGCTATCACCATACCGGTGAAAGTTTTCCCATTTCAATGGCGTCCACAGCAGCAGATCCTTTCCATCGAAGCCTCACGCGGAGGTCCCGGAGCGGGGGACCAACCCCGCCTGAAGTCCCGCCACGCGGCGATCGTAGGCCCTCAGGATCACTTCCCGGCGGATCAATCCTATCACCTGGCCATGATCGTTCGGCGCTACGATTGGGACCGCTTCCAAATGAGACTCCGCCAGCACCTGGAGCACCGTGTGCAGGTCATCCTGCGGTGTCACCGGCCTGACTGGGACCGCGAGGTCAATTGCTCGCACGAGATCGCCAGCTCCATCCCCCGCCAGGACCGTCCTCAAGTCGTGCAGCGAGATGACGCCCACCAGATGTCCCTCACGATCCACCACCGGAAACGCGTGTTGCTGCGTTTCCGCCACAATGTGAAGGATCTCCGGCAGCGGCATGTCCTCCCTAATGACAACCGGCCTCCGATCCAGCGGGCACACCTCCTCTACCCGCATTTCTTTCAGAACAACAATCACGAAATCGCCCAGATGCGCCGGACTATCCACAAAGGAAGGCACCTGTTCCCGACAAAGCGAAATTCTTCCGGGTAAGATTGTCATTTCCACAGCCCCCACGAGCATCATGGGCACGAGCAAGTCGTGCGAGCCAGTTAACTCCGACACCATAATCAGCGCAGCCAGGGGAACCTCAAACGTGGCCGCGAGAACGCCGCCCATCCCCACCAGAACGCATGCCGGCACTGGCGGGGCAAAATGTGGAAACAGGGCCTGACATCCCCAACCGAAGGCGGCGCCGGTCATCGCCCCTACAAATAACGACGGTGCGAAAAGCCCCCCACTCCCACCCGATGCCACAGTAAGGCAAGTGGCAAGGATTTTCATCAGCACGAGGACCAGGGCCAGCCGAAACGGCAGATCCGGACTGGCAAGAATCGCCTTCTGCATCCAGCCGTATCCGCCCGCCATCACATGCGGAAAGCCCGCGAGCACAAGCAGCCCCACCCCCAATCCTCCGATCGCCGGCCGGGCCCACAACGGGATTGGCAACCGCCGAAACACTCGGTCATGCATGGCGTAAAAGCTTTCACTGAAGACGAAGGATACGCCCACACAAAGCAGCGCCAGGGCGAAATAAAACGGCAATTCGTGAGCTCCGTGGAAAACGCAAGGATAAAGCCCGGTGACCGGATCTGGCGTCCGCGGCAAATAGAACATGACGGATTGTCCAAAGACACCGACAAATACCGTGTAGGCGACGACCGAAGCCACGAAGGCGGGTCCCAGTGCCGAAAATTCGATCGCTGTCCCCGAGTACAAAACTTCCACGGCAAACATCGCCCCACCCAGAGGTGCCCGGAATACCGCCCCCAGTCCCCCGGCTGCCCCTGCCAGCATGAGAATGCGGCGATCCCAATCTCCCAATTTGAAGAGCTGGGCCACGACTGATCCCACCCCAGCACCGATCTGCGTGATGGGCCCTTCGCGCCCCGCCGACCCGCCTGTGCCAATCACAAGCACACTGGTCACAGCCTTGGCGATGGGCACCTTTAGGGGAATCCTTCCCGCCAATCGATGAAAGGCTTTGATCATCGCATCCGTGCCGTGACCTTCCGCTTCAGGTTCAAAAAAGTGAATGACTAGCCCACACAGCAGCCCCCCCAGGGTGGGGATAATCAGCACCAGCCAGCTTGCCCGGGGAAACACAAATGGCGCATTTGGATTTCCAGATGGCTGGGGTGGCGCATGGTAGCCAAGAAGATCGCCGAGCACAAAGCCTTGAAAACTTTCCAGAGCCCAGGTGAATACAACCGCCGCCAGCCCCGTGCAGACGCCCACAAGTACGGCAAAGCCCAGCGGACGTCCCCACCGATACCATTCGAGCTTTGGTCGCGAAGAGATGGCCAGGCGATCTCGAAAAATTGATGTCCCCAGCTTTTTCACGGTAAGTGACCCGTCTCACGCAAGTCTCGCATTAACAATCTTTTGAGTATAACCGGCACAGAAGATCTTCTGCACCCGGGAGACAGCCGTCTCCCACGTGCGCACCGCAAGGAAGACAATCGCCTCGCGCGTGGACACCCAAGGGAAAGCCGCCGTCCACCGCGGTCATCCTCTACCAATGTGAGCTACCTGTGGCACCATCAGGTGGGCGGCGCGTGACGAACTGCCCCCTCTGACGCAGCGTCCCCAGAAAAAAATAGCGTATGAACCACAAGCGCGATCACGCCGCAGACAAGGAGACTGTCTGCCACGTTGAAATTCGGCCACGGCCAGGAGCCGATCATAACCAGAATCCAATCCCTCACGGCATACACCGGCTCGCCCGGCGGATGGAGGGGGTTCCCTTCATGCCACTTGAGCCCATGGAGCCCCAATCGATCATAAAGGTTCCCGAAGATCCCCGCAGTGACTGCCGCGAGACTGATCAACAGCCACCAACTTCTGGCGGCTCCACCGACGAATAGCCACGCCAAAATCCCCAAGGCGAAAATCACCGACAGTCCAGCAAACCATGGTGCCAAACCCTGACCCATACCAAAAAGGGCCCCTTCGTTGAGGCTGGTCTGAAACCCAAACACGCCGGGAATAATCCACCACACAGGTCTCTCACCAGGCATACCCAACTGCCGAAAAATCCACTCCTTTGTCGCGAGGTCTACAGCAAGACCAACGATCACGAGGGACACAAACACGAGGCTCCGATAAACAAGCTGCCTTTTGGTAAGCGTTTCGTTCACGCTCGACGTGCTCCCTAACATCCGTCGTTTTTCGCTTCGTCACTCCAGCCGCACGGCTCTGCCCCCATTAGCTGGCGCCCGGACCGCTTTTTGGCCGGATGAGCAAGAAATCCCGTCCGTGAAGCCCACATTTGTCGATCATCTCAAAGCATCGGGCAAGCGAGATCGGCCGGTCATCAAAGTTGTTCGTTCCCAGAGTGAACTTGGCCCCCATCTCCCTGGCAAGCCGGATGAATTTCTCGGGCGGATACCCACTTGCGTTTATCTCGAAAGCCACACCTCGCTTGACAGCGGTTTCAATAATCAACCTCATTCGGTCTTCCGTCCACAGTTCGTCGTAAAGATGGGCAATTGGCTTGGGAAGCCAGGTGGGATTGGCCAGGATCGTGATCGGTTCCGAAAGCACGCGCAGATTGTGCCGAATGTAGCGCTCCATCCACGCTTTAGGGTCGTCGATCGTGTATTGGTCGGTCAACCAGAGTTTTACAGGCGGGCTGTTGTCATCGGGCATGGGCATAATCATCGTGTCGGCAAGCACGTAGTCCAACCTGTCCAGAAGCTTGGGATCGATTGTCTCTGCCCAATCCCGATCGTTGACCTGGATCCCCACAAAAACCGGCTTACCTACCACGCCATCCAGGAAAGCGGCAAGTTTCTCGTTGGTGTCCAGCGGCCAGCCACGACCGTGATTCTCCAAAACGCCAGCATTAATTCCCGTGACGGCCTGACGTTCGATAGCCTTCTCGACAGTCATGCCGCCGCGGAGGTGAATGTGAAAGTCCGTGACAGGAATCGCCAGCATCGAAAGTCGGTCAATCAGTCCTTCGGTCATGCCGTACGGGCTCACATCGGGACGAGGTTCCGCAAACGGGTCGGCATCGTCGGGCAGAAGGCGGATGCGGATATTGCGAAAATGAATGCGGCTGCCCGGATCGTGGGCCTGAAGGGCAATCGTTCCTTGGGAAAGCCGTCGCCCCATACGATTTTTCATCCGGGGTGGAAACGCAGGTTCCAGGTAATCCACCATAGGGAACTCATTCACCCACACCCGGATCCGTTTGCCCACCACGAGAATCCGCATCCGAAACCATTGATCGTCGGGCAGAAAAGCTTTGAAAACGTCCTGGATGGCAAACAGCCCCCCGGTCCGCCGAAACTCCGGATTTTCGCCCACCATGGGATAGGAATTATTGATCTGCACTTCGTAACCGGCGGTGGGGGAGCCGGTTTCCTGATAACGCGTATGGATGAAGACGCCGGAGTTTGCGCCCGGCTTGGTGAGCACCTCCAGCGTAAGCTCAAAATTCCGGAACATGTGGTTGCCCACAGGCCCCTCGTAAAAAAGATGACTGCGGGGCCCATCCGCGACGAGACAGCCGCCCTCCACCTTCCAGCTTGACTTGTTTTCAGATGCTCGCCAGCCGTCCAGGGAATGGCCGTCGAACAGGCTGACCCATTCGTCGGGGGCTGCTGACACACCGCTGCATCCCACAATGCCCAAAGCGGCAATCTGTGCGGTGGCTTTTAGCAGATCGCGTCGAGACAATCGATGATCGTCAGTTCTTCTGCTGTAACTCTTCTGCGATTTCATGGAGATTCCCTCGTGTTTCTTTCCCCCCACGTGAGTGCGTGCGGTCAACGTTTTTGGATATTTTCAGCGGAGATTTTACGCTACAGGGCCAGTACAACCATCGTTTCCAACGCGGAAACATCAGGTTCTCCCTCGGAGAGATCTGACGGCTTGATGATCACCGGAATACAGCACCGTGTCTTTTCTGCCGGTATCCGTGTGAGTCCGTCAAGGTCGGGCATTGCCGAGAATTCCCTCGTGTGTTCGGCGGTTGATGATTTCCTGCACCAGTCGCTGCTGGAGCGTGGTAATTGAGTCTTTGGTGGTGGTATAACCTCCCACGTACTTTACGGCGGCAAGCCACTCTACTTTACTGAGCTTTGTTTTCTGAACCAACGCCCGCAGCTCCGCTTCCGGCAATTGCCGAAGTTGCTCCACAAATTCCGCGATCTTGGCTTCGTCCACCGACTTCGACTGGCTTCGACCGCGCCCCCGCGTGCTCCCGGACTCAAAGGTTTTCAAAAAGTCCCTGATGCGTTTGAGTCCTTCGGGAATTCCTTCTGAGGCGATTCGTTCCCGGGTCGGGACACGCGAGATCGCTTCCCTCAGCTCACCCATCATGTGAATCATCCTTTGGACGACGGTCAAAAACTCGTTCTTCTGCTCCTCCTCAGGCAGCATCCCGACAACGGACTGCAAATCCTGGAGCACCGTCTCCATGGAATAACCTGACTTCTTGCCCATATCGCATCCCTTGCCGTTACTGACAGCGTTTCAGGAATTCCTCGGTAATTTTCTCATATTCGCCTAAACGTGCGGCATCCTGGGCCGACGGAGTTTTCACTCGCCAAATTGGACACTGGGCCTCAGCAGCTTCGCTGTAGCCGGTCCGCTCGGTGGTGCCGCAATCAAATACAAACGGTCCAAAGATTTCATGCTCACGGAGTCTTTCGATCGTTCGCTCGTGCTGTTTGGTGTTCCGCTTTTTGACCCAAATAATACCGCCCAGTGTTGCCATGGGGACATTGTCGTACCCGGCGAGTGCACCCACGTGGCTGATTTTCTTTCTGATATCGTCGATCTTTCGCACCAGAATGTCGAGACCAATTGCAGAAAGAAATTCAGGAATCAGCGTTACCATGTAATAGTGCGAGGCCCGAATGGCGTTCTGCGTCATCAGGTAGAGATTCGGAGGGCAGTCGATGAGAATAAAATCGTAGCTCTGCCCAATCTCTTTGCAAATACGCTCCAAAAATGCCCACTCGTTGAGCAGCTTTTGGGCAAGCTGCTGGAGGACTTCGTACCCACTGGCGGCCCGGGATGCCGACACTGTGGGGACCAAACCACCCAGGTCTTCGCCCAGCAGGTCAATATCGCAGGGCAAAAGATCAACTCCGTCGATGGGTTCTCCACCCCCCTGCACTGCGTTGCGAACAATGAAATCGCGGGCATCCAGTGGATGTCGACTCTCGCGAAAACGTCGGTAAAGATCGCGAATCGTCCCCCGCTGGCGGCGGAATTCGTCGTATATTTCGTATGCCATACACAGCAACGAGAGGTTGGACTGCGGATCGATATCCACTAGAAGCACACGTTTGCCGTGGTGTTCCGCCAAACTGCATCCGATGTGGTACGTGGTGGTCGTCTTGCCCACTCCTCCTTTGTAGTTGATAAACGAAACAACTCGGGGTTGACTCATCATGATGCTCCTCAAGAGGTCCCATGGCTCAATCTGCCCAGCCGGCATGGAACAGCCGTCTCTTTTTCCATGCCGCCTTGTCGGCGCACAAGCTATTCCGCCGGTACGTGGAAAGTCCCAACCGAAAGGCCTTTCGCTCACCGGCGGGCCTTTGTCATTAGCGTCTTCGGTATCCTGGATTACGTCTTTGGAACTACCGCGGTAATTCCGCTTTCTTTGGCTTGGCAGGTTTCGGCGGTGGGCCCGCGCTTATTTCGTCAAAATCACATACAGGCAATCGCGGGGAATATCGAGCATGACCGCACCGCCTTGCCGCTCCAGGGAGACCTCTTGGCGGGGATAGCCATCCACGTCCAGAACGATCGCTCGCTGTAGTGACGGATTATTTAGCGTAAGCTTGACCCGGTTATCCGCCAGTCGCCACGGTGGTCGCCCCGTATCGAGAATCTGCTTGCCCTGGAGCTTCTGCCCTCCCGATTCAAAGGTCGCATCACGCTCGGTCCAGCCGGTCATTCGGGCAGTGGTTCCGAGCTGAACGAGGACCTTTTCCGAATCCCGGAGCGGACGATTGTCCATCGCCACGACCATGATGGTGGCGTAATCGTTGTCCGAGGTGAGCATCACATCACCGAAGCGGAATCGCCCTCCTGCCTGTTTAAGAAATCCCGTGCATCCCTGGCATTTGGGCGTGTTCACCGTGCACACCCCGTTGCGGATATCCAGGGTAATTTCCCCTGTCATGCTGCGGACGATACCCTTTTCCCGATCGATGTAGCGGGAGAGATCAACCACCCGACTGTTCTTCTCCTGGCCGTCGAATTTAACATGGACGGGCCCCACAAAGAATGCCAGCCGATCCACTTCCTGCTTGATCGGCGATTGAGGAGCAAAATCCCCGGGATCCCGATTGGGATCAAACTTCCCTGCCTCCGCGATGATCGGAACACGCCGCTCCCACATCCCCTGGAGACTTCGCTCTTCGTACACAGCGGGCTGGTCGGCCGTCTGAATGTACCCCAGCCTGTAGGCGAGGGCCGCGGCGGGAAACATCCCCGCCTGAGTCGGCACGGAGCCTTCCCATTTTTTCAAAGAATTGAGCCCGCCTACTTTCCACCACGGCCAGACGGGATCCGCTGTCCAGAATTCGTCGCCGTACGAGAACCAGTAAAACGCATCCACGCCCGTCAGCGACATGTACACAGCAGCCAGGAAAGGCCCCTCTGTCTGATACAATCCCGGGTGGACCCAGGCCACCTCGGTTATGATCATCGGTTGGCCCACCGTCTGCTTGAGGGCACCAGGAAACTCGTCCGGATTGAGCAAGCAGGATTGACTCAAATAGAAGTGGTTGGGATCGATCCGCCACCCATCATTAGGCCCAATGTGGATAACCCCGGTGTAACGATTGATCGCCGAGACATCCATCGCGGTGTAGGTCCAGCGTTCACAATCCTCGAGCAGTACTGGATCGGCGGTCCGCCAGTTGGTCGCGTTGAGAAGTTGTCTGCATCCCAGCGCTTGGCGGTAATACTTCGCCATATCCGCGTAAAAGTCGTATTGGAGACGGCTCATGAATTCGAGTTGGTCGGCAAGCCGCTTGGCCCAGGCGGCGTTCGGCTTCGGGGCCTGGGCCGTCATCCGCCAGATGATTTCCATCCACATTTCGCCGGCTTCAGGACGGTCTTTTTCATGTTTGGCTCCGCCCCAAGCTGCCTGAGCCTTCTCCAGCGAGCCGTATTTTTTCACCAGGAACTTCGCGAACAATTGGCGGAGCTTACCGGCAAATGGTTCCCGAATGTTCTGAGACGTCCAGAAGAGAATGCTATCCTCATTTTGCACCTGGATGATTGCCACCGTGGGGTCCTGCGCAAGGGAAATGCCGGTGTAGGGATTGGGGCGTGTATACAGTTCTTTCACCCAGGTTTTATAGGCGTTTTGAAGTTTTTCCTCAAAAAAGATGAGCCCCTCCGGCCCAGAATGTCCCGTGTACGTATCGAGTCCCCAGCTCGCCGGGATCTTCTGCGTGTGCGACCAGTAGGGAGAGATCGTCACATAAATGCCATGCTTTTTGCATTCAGCCACATACCGCTGGATTTGATCGATGACCTTTTCATCCACGTCTGTCAATTTTGCCCCTTCCTTTTCCACACACAATTGGGCATGCACTCGCACCATATTCACACCCAGTTTGGCCAGCCAGCGGAGATGTCGCTGCATCTTGTCGGGTTCCATTCGCCAGCCGTAATCCACGACTGCCCAAAAGCGAATCGGCTGCCCGTCTCCACGAACGAAACTCATTCCATCAGCGGAAAGCCGAATAAAACCTTTTTCCCCGGCGATTGGCTCATTAAGGTCACGAAGGTCGATGAGTGCCCCGGGACGGACGGGATCGTGACTCGGTTGGAACGCCCAGGTTCCAACCTCCGTCACCACGTCCGCCTGGGTTTCTGGCGAGCCCGGTTTGGCCAGTCCTTTCGGTGAAAACCGCTCATTGGTGAGAACGAAGGCATCCAGGCCGCCGTGGTTCTGTAATTCTCCATGGAAACGGAAGGCAATGGTGTGTTCGCCGGGAGCGAGCGTCACTCGGCCGGCATTAACCCAACCGATGAAGCGCAGATCGATTTTTCCATCCGCCGCGATGTTCGTGACCTCCAGGGCATTGGAGAGATCCAGTTCCCGCCAGTCACCGCCATCAATGCTGAGGGACACCCGAGTCCGTACCGGATTGATCCGCAGCCACAGGACGTATTCGCCACCCTCTCGCACACGGATTCGATATTCGGCGGTGCCTTCTTTCTCTTCTGAAAAATTGCTGATCCAGTCGCCTCCCGAGAGGAACTCTTTCTTCACCTGATCGTACCACCAAGGATGGCGGTTCATCTTATGGGCCGTCGGCTGTTCCCCTTCCTGCCAGATGCTTTCGCCACAGGCGGTGGCGAACGAGCCGGCAACCAGAATCAGACCCACCACAACTCCCACTCGCATACTTTGCCTCCTCGTTCCTGAAGGACCATACTTGGAAAGGCAACGTCAGAAACCCGGCTGGGCACTCACGTGATGTCTGTCCGGCTTTCTCCACGGCCGGTCAGCGCACCCCGGTAATATCTGCATTCTGAGACTTGCTGGCAAGGTGGGAAGGGATAATTCTTCCCAATGTATTGGAAGAAATGATCACCCGCGTTACACAGACTGCAAAATTTTTCAACATGACGGTGTTCGAAAGGGTTCCGCAAAGAGAAGCGGATGTGCTGGTGCGAAGCCCGGAGCGAGAATCTCTTTTCTCCCGGCTGGCCCAACGCCGATGCGCGAATGGGACATTCCATCGCTAATGGAGGTGACAGCTCGCTCAGTCCGTCGATCCACCCAACTCGTATGTCGTTTCATTCCGACCTGCGCCGAGATCTTCTAGCCCTCGTGCTTCTTGCCATCACGCTATTTTTGGGGGCGAGCTTAATCACTTTTGATCCCGCAGATCCCCCTAGTGATCTCGTTTTTCCCTCCCACACACAGGTGATGAATGTTTGCGGTCCGATGGGCGCCACGGTGGCCTTTCACCTTTTGGAGTGGCTGGGACTGGGCGGCTGGTACTTGGTGCTGAGTCTCTGTCTTACAAGCGTAACGCTGCTTATGCGACAGCCCATCACGCGAGTCAATACCCGAATTGTCGGCTGGCTTGTATCACTTGTCTCACTCCTGGCGCTGGCGGACTGTGTGTTCCCCACATGGAGCCCGGGAAGTATTGCGGGTCCAGGCGGATATCTTGGTTTCCTTTTCCGTTACCTCGCGGAACAGCGGCTCGGATATCTGGGAACAGTAGGAGCATTCTTTGGGACCTTTTCCCTGGGATTCCTGCTGTGGACGGATCTCTCGCTGGTGCGAGCCATTACAACGGCCGCTCTTTGGCCGGTCAAAGGAATTCTCCGCGGACTGGTCGTCGTTGCAGAGGGTTACGGAGTCCTCCGCCGCGCATCCGAGAAGACGTCATCCCCCGCGAAGCCGAAAGCGGCGTTTCCAGAAGAAGAGCAAACCCCTTCCAGCACTGCTGGAGACAAGCGACGGGAGGTCGAAAGTGACGGCGACAGTTCCCGCGAAATCGTCGTTAAGAAACCCGCCCAGGTGGCTCCCGTTGCTACGACACAGGCAACCGAGGAAGAGTTGCCGAGCGGTTCCAAACCTGCAGAACGCAGGGTGAGTGAACCCCGCATCCGGAAGCCCGTGCGACCTCCTCGCGAGGAGCTGCTGGAAGAGATTGAGTCCAACTCCCGCCCGATGCGTCCCGTGCAATACAAGCTGCCCTCCATCGATCTGCTTCTGGAGCCAGAGCCTTTCCGTTTTGAAGAACAGGAAAAGGAAGTCCGCGCAAAAGCCCAAATCCTGGAAAAAACCTTCGCCGACTTCGGCTATCACGTGCGGGTGGTAGAGATTCAGACGGGGCCCGTCATCGCGCAGTTTGAGGTGGAACTCGAGGCCGGTCTGCGGCTCAGCAAGATCACGGCCCTTGCGGACGATCTGGCCATCGCCCTGAGAGTCCCCAGTGTACGGATCGTCGCGCCAATTCCAGGTAAGAACACGGTAGGCATCGAGGTTCCCAATAACGAGCGGCAAATCGTTCGGTTGCGAGAAGTTATCGAGGAAAGCCACGGCAAGTACCAGGCAATGCGGATTCCGATCTTCCTCGGCAAGGACGTGGCCGGCCATCCCATGGTCGTGGACCTGGCCACAATGCCGCATCTCCTCATCGCCGGTCGCACGGGAACCGGTAAAAGCGTCTGCCTCAATTCGATCATTCTTTCCATCCTGATGACCAAGACGCCTGATGAGGTGCGGCTCCTTCTCATCGATCCGAAGATGGTGGAGCTCAGTCCGTATAAGCGGGTACCGCACCTCATGCATCCCGTCGTTACGGATATGCGTAAAGCAGAGGCCATCCTGGCCTGGGCCGTGGAGAAAATGGAGGAACGATACGCCCTGCTGGCCCGGGCAGGAGTTCGTCACCTCAGCGTTTACAACCAGCTCGGCGAAGAAGAGTTGATGCGCCGCATGCGACCGGAAAGCGAGGAAGAACGGGCCCAAATCCCGACCCATATGCCCTACATCGTCATCATTGCTGACGAGATGGCCGACCTTATGATGACCGCCGCCAAAGAGGTGGAAACTCATATCATTCGGCTTGCCCAGAAAAGCCGAGCGGTGGGAATTCACCTCGTCCTTGCCACACAAAAACCAACGGTGGATGTGATCACCGGGTTAATCAAATCGAACTTACCCGCCCGGATTTGCTTCGAGGTGGCCAGCCGGGTGGACAGTCGCGTCGTGCTCGACGAAATGGGGGCCGAAAAGCTGTTGGGTAATGGCGATATGTTGTTCCTGCGCCCGGGTACCAGTACCCTCATTCGAGGCCAGGGCACCTACGTCAGCGACGATGAAATCAATCGCGTCATCGACGCGGTGGCCGTCCACGAACCGGAGTACGTGCAGGAGCTTGTGCAGTTGAAACCGTCCTTGCCTGAACAGGGACAAAAAGGTGCCCTGACAGCCCGCGACGAACTCTACGAAGCCGCCGTGGATATCATCATTCGAGAAGGGCGCGGAAGTGTGTCGCTTCTGCAGCGCGCGCTGGGCATCGGGTACGGTCGGGCAGCCCGACTCATCGACTATATGGAGGAGGACGGCATAGTGGGGCCCTACAACGGCTCCCAAGCTCGGGAAGTTCTCATGACTTTGGAACAATGGGAAGCAATCCGCCAGCAACGGAGCGGTTCCCTGGCACATTCGCCGCCAGTTCAACCCCCAAGCGGCTCGGGCAGCCCACGAACGAACCGTATTGTCCTGGTTCCCGAAACCAACCGGCCCTCGACAGAAAACCCGTTCACTGCTCCTCGGGAGGAGCCCCCCGCATCTCAGCCGGGAAATGCCGCCGGCCTGCCGGACGCAACTTGATCCTGCTCGGTCTGTCGCATGCAATCCCGATTGGCGGCGATTCTCAGGCACCTCGGCACCATGATCGAATCTTGCCACGCGTAAGGGAACGCTTTTCCTTGCATCCGAGTCTGTCGCGACTCACGCGATTGAGAACTGTTATCAGAGTCACGCGATTCGTCGAATTCTGCTACTGTCAAACTCGGTGCGGAGTGACAATCCGGGGCTGGGGGGCGCAAACCGGCAGATTGTTATGGCCGGTCCACCGCGGACCTGACAAGCAGGTCCCTCCGAAGGCGGATGTACCTCGGTGGGGCACGCTTGTCGTGCCCGCTCATGCGGGACGGAGTATCCAACGTTGAACAGCGGAACTGACAAGCAGGCCCCTCCGAAGGCGAATGTACCTCGGAGGCGCACGCTTGTCGTGCCCGGTGTCCCTTCCCACGGGACGTCACCAGCGTGGTGGGGGCAATTCATCAATTGCCCCTACCGAAACCCGAGTAGATTGCAGTGGAACATCGAACGTTGACAAGCGGAACTGACAAATAGGTCCCTCCAGACTGGGGCAAACTCGTGTGGACCTCGGGGTCTCCATCGCCAGAGGAAAAGTGGGGATGTTTCAGACGTCATGTTGACACTTTTGCTGCTTCATGCCTATGCTGGTGCAAAGGGAGAAATGGACAATGGAGAAAAAGCTGGTAAAAAGGCACAGTCCATGGACGGATTTTCAATCGGCTTGATTTTGGCTGGTGCGCTGGCCGCCGCTCAATTGGTGCTCCTTGCTCTTCAGGCGTTTGAACATTACCGTTACGCGGCGCGCCGACTCCAGAAAAAAGCCTACGGTCAGCCGACTGGACAGGCCCTCGTCATCATCCCCTGTCGTGGCTTAGAACGCAATCTGGAGGAGAATTTGGCCGGTTTTTTCTGTCAAGATTACACCAACTATTCACTCCGATTCGTCGTCCAGTCGGAAGATGACCCCGCCGCCAGCGTCATTCGGCGTCTCATGAGTCACCATCCCCGCGTTCCAGCGGAGCTTGTCGTGGCCGGGTTAGCTACCAACGAGGCCCAAAAGGTCCATAACCTTCGGGCGGCGACCCACTCAATCCCCGAGCGGGTTCGCTATCTGGTTTTCGCCGATTCAGACGCCTCGCCCTGTCCCACCTGGTTGAGGGCCCTCATAAACCGATTGGAAGAGTCTCGAGCCGCTGCTGTTACCGGCTATCGCTGGTTCGTTCCCGCCCGGGGGACATTCCGCGAGGCACTCGTTTCTTCCCTCAACGGATCGTACGCCATGCTGATGGCGGGTAAGACGCCCAATCTTGTTTGGGGTGGAACTTGGGCCATCGCCCGCCAGAGTTTTCACGAACTCGGTATCCGCGCCGCCTGGAAAGGCCAAATCTGCGATGATCTCGTCGTCGCCCGGCTTTTATTACGCCGCGGCCTGCGAGTCCAATACGAGCCCGCGGGCCTTGTCGCCACCGCTTGCTATGCTTCCACCCGAGAAATGGTCGCTTTCATTCATCGGCAGTATTTTCTGCTGAGACATGTCCTTCCCAAGTGGTGGCTGTTCGATACCCTGGTGGGAAATTACCATATCCTCGTTTTTTGGTTGGCGGTTGGTGCCGCGGTTTCAGGGGGAGGTCCAGTTCGATGGAGCGGCCTGGCCACGGCGGGTGTCATTTTCATTCTCAATTGGGTCAGGGCCGAGTTTCGTGCGGCGGCCGCCAAGGTTTACTTTCCGCAACTGTCCCAGCAGCGTCCTTTTCGCCGGGTTTTCTGGTGGGACCGGGTGGCCAATTTGCTCATTGGCACCGTGGGGTTTATTCTCAGTATTTCCGCGGGCTTACATCGGTCGGTGACCTGGCGTGGCATCACCTATCGAATCGAACCCAACGGAAATGTCCAGGTTTGCCACCACGGGACCTCCGAGGGCAGCGCATTGTGTTCTTCAAGGGCAGACGGACACACGAGCGCCGACCGAAGAGTACCCGTTCCGCCTGCCGTGGTAGGTGCCCAAGCGGAAACCCCCAGGTCAGCCGCTTGAAAGCGTCCCTCCTCGCACCGTTTGACAGACCTTCTCCCGCGCCTCATGATGAATAGACGATCGCTCAACTCAAGGTGGAACGGCGTCAGGGCCAAAAAACTCGGCGGGCAGCCCGGAAATACGGAACGACGGTGAAAGAGGACGAGGATCTGATCCGAGAAACTCTGGCAGGCGTCCCTGCCGCGTTCGGCAAGCTGGTCCAGAAATACCAGGACCGGCTTTACAACACCATGCTGCACGTGGTCGGTGACGCCGATGAAACCCTCGATGTGGTGCAGGAGGCGTTCGTGCAGGCCTTCCTGAACCTCCCCTCTTTCCAGGGAAACAGCGCCTTCTACACATGGTTGTACCGAATTGCTTTTAACGTGGCAGCCACTCATCACCGGCGGCGCAAATCCACACAATCGTTCGATCAACTCACCGGCGACCAGGGGCACCAACTGGCCGACCCGGATCAATCCCCTATAGAAAAACTTCAGGTTCAGGAACGCTGTGAGCGGGTCAGGCGGGCCATCGCCACCCTATCGGAAGACCATCGCGCCATCCTGGCGTTAAGGGATTTGGAGGGATACTCGTACGAGGAAATTGCCACCATCCTGGATATTCCGGTAGGAACCGTGCGAAGCCGCCTTCACCGCGCGCGGATGGAACTCTACGAAAGATTAAAGGCTTGGGAGAACGAATTATTTTGACTGGTCAGGTAAGCCAGACGACCAGGCGGATGTATCGGTTTTCCAGCGAGTCAACCCGCTGAGGATACGGGCCCAGGGTGGGCTAGCTTACGGAAACACAGGTCGATTCAAAATTCCCGTTGGCTATCGCGAAAAAATGAGATAATTATTGACATCCCGGTTGAAACGCGGGAACTTACTCAACAGGTAGTGCGTCAAAGATTCGGCACTGAAAAATCGGTTAAGATCGAAAGGGTTGGTAAACTGGGTTCCTCGCCCTCCCGATCCAGGCCGAGTAGCAATCGGAAGCCATTCCGATTTCGCAGATAGCGATGCATTTTTGACTCACCAATATGGTGAGTCTACGGGTTACGGATCGCGGCGGATAGAGTACAATGTCCCGGAAGCCAGATCAAGAACTCCTGAGCGCCTACCTCGATGGGGAGCTGACCCCCCAGGAAAAGCTCCACGTCGAGCAGTGGCTCTCGCGCGATCCGGAGGCCAGACGGCTGCTTGACCGGCTTCGCAGGCAGCGAGAACTCCTCGCCAGTTTGCCGCGTTCACGCTGCCCGAGAGACCTCGCCCCCCTCGTTCTGGAGACGGCGGAACGGCGAATCCTCCTCGAGGGAGCCCCATCTGCGGTAAGCCAGCCGGTAATCAGCCGGGGGGAACAACGCAGCCTGAAAGCGGTACTTTCCGTTGCCCGGCGGATTTTCCGACCTCGCAATCTTGGCTGGGCCATTCTGGCGGGTTCCATCGGGTTGGCCATCTTGCTCTTGTACCCCCAAAGGCACTCCCGCGAGGTTGGTTTTCATCCCACCGCGACGCCGCAGTCCGAGCCTGAACAAGCTGGCACACCACCACCTTCTGCGAAGGCGACCGCGCCCGAGTTGAAAGCGGCTCCGGCTGCTGAGGGGTTCGCTGTCGATTCCGCGCGGCGCCGTGCGGCAGAGCCCGTCAGGCCGGAGATGGCCCCGGCGCAAACCCCACAAATGGGAAAGGCAGCACCGGGTGCGATGGCCCCAACTCCCCAACCCGGCCAAACGCAATCAGGTGGAGCGATCGCGTCTGCCCCCGGTGGAGGGAGTGCTGCCCCTGCTGCTCCTCTGGTGATCGAGGGAATTCGCCCCGTTGGTCCCTCTGATCGGGCTAATCGAGAGCAGGTCGCCGCGGCAACATCTCCGGAAGAGTCGCTGACGGCGGAAATCCGCTGCCGCTTGTCCCCCGATGCTCCCCTTCAAGCACTTGTCGAGCGATTGGTGGCACGCCGCGGGTCCATACCGGATAGTGCCGTCACCGGAAGTCCGTGGGAGTTTGCCGGTCACCTCCAGCGCGGCGCCGGAAGCGACCAGTTCGTCGCCTCCGGCGAACGGAGTGGACTGCCACCCGGGACACGTCTCGAGTTAATTCGCGAAGACCATCAGCAACTTGCTGTGCTTGAATTCTCGGCCACGGAGCCACAACTCAAGGCCATCCTCGATGAACTGGCGGGAAACCGTTCCTGGGTCAAAGAGGTCCAATTGCCCCAGTCGCTGACAACGCTCGCACATTCTCCCGCGCTAGGGGCAGGTAAACCAGCGGCTCCCGGGACCATTCCTGAGAGTGAATCCATGTCGAAATCGGGCAAGGCCGTGTATGGCAGCCAACAACGGGCCGTTGTTCCCGAGGCTCGACAGCTAGCCGCCGGAGTCGAGGGGCCCCAACGGGAAGGCCTTCGGCGGCAAGCTCCGCCTGCTGCGGCAGCCGCTCACGTGGAAGGGCAGCCGACTTCACCATCCAGTGAGATTTCGAAGACGCAGACCAAGAAATACCGCATTCGCCTCGTGCTGGTCAGGCCTATCGACAACCCTCAACCGGCCGCAGGGGAAAGCGCGACGCCGAAAATCGGGCCAGCAGACCCTCAAGGCTCACCGACAGATTCACGACCTGCCCAGTCTTCCCCCACCGAATAGAGCTGTGGTGAAGAGCGTCTCACCGGATCTTGTTCCGGCAGGCTTGGGATCAGTTCCAGCCGTCGTTCTTTCGCCCACTTCTGCGCTTTTCGAGAGGGGTGAGACGATCATTGAGTGGGCTGATGCCCAACTTGATCGCCATCCGCGTCACGAGCGGTAACTTATTGACCCCCAGTTTTTTCATCGCGTTCGACTTGTGGTTGTCGACAGTACTGGGGGCCAGTTTAAGGATCGCGGCTGCCTCTTTCACTGAGCACCCCAGGCTGATAAGCCGGATCACCTGTCTTTCCCGCGGCGTCAGATCTTTGGCCGTGACCGCGGCCGTCCGCTTTTTCGCCTGTGTTTTTTTCTTCGCCATGGTTTTTCCCTCGGCCAATCAGAACCATAAGATCCCATGCCCGCTCGCCTCATATTTCCTTGTTGACATTCCCTTTCCAGAAAATCCCCCACCTCCCATGCCGAACGATTCGCTGGTCAGGATCATGGTTATCGCCGTCTTGCCGTGCGGATTTGCCACCAAGCGTCGGTTTTTGTCAACGTTTGGAATTCCGGCCCACTTGTCGTTCTTCGGCCCTCCACACGTGGTTATTCTGACATAAACCCTCCAGCCCACCGACCAGGTGCGCCGGGATGCTATCGTTTCAGCGGAAAAAGTTCCGCAAGGATATCGTCTCGGGGATAGGCATGTCCTCGATGTTGCACGAAGGCCTCGGCCGCGGCGACGCCGATCTCCTTTCCGCGAAACGCTGCGTGCCGCCGCATCGATTCGATGTACTCGTCCATTCCGTGATACGATCGCAACCATTCTCGCTGACTGGCATGGCACGCCAGCATTTCGGTCTTTTTTTCCAACTGCGCCGAGATGTCCACGTATGTCGTGGGTGCGATAACCTGGCCGTAGGGATCGAGCCCTTCCGGCGGATCGCAGTAATAGAGATAGGGAACGGCGGTATTCTCCTTCAGCGGAAAAGCCGAGGCATTCGGAGCACCGTGCAGGAAGCTGGCCGCCCGCGCCACCAGCGCCGTCATTTCATGGTCCATCATGTAGTCGCGAAGGGCATGGGTGAACACCAAACCGGGGGCGATGCGTCGGAACAAATCCACCGCCTTTTGAATTGTCGGCTTATCATACACGATGAAACCGTCACGCTCGTCGAGGCAGTGGTAGGTGGCCCCAATCAGTTGGGCGGCGGCTGTGGCCTCCCGCGTTCGACGACTGGAAATATCCCAGCGGTTCTCTGTCATCGTTCCGCAGTCACCGGGCGCAAGGCTGGCAATGTGGACCTCCCAACCCAGTTCCCGCAGCCGAATGAGCGTTCCGCCGCAGCAAAACTCCGCATCGTCCGGATGGGCCATGAAAGCAAGCGCCACGCGGTTACGACCCGGCATCATCGTGATGGACTCCTTCCCGCATAAGATCTGAGTATCTTATAGCCAACGGCCCCTACTTGAATAGCCATTACGTTACTCTACCGTCCTATCTCCCGGCAACCCACCCCCTCCTGTAGACCCCCCAAATGCCAAATCAGCTCAGATCGTCCGCGGAAGAATTCACCCCAGGTCAAAGTCATCCTCGGGGTTATCCTTTGTCCAAGGAACTTCCCGGGTGTCCCTGGGTTGCGTACAGGAAGCCCCCTGTCGCCCAATTCTTAAAACATCCCGCCCGTCACACCGGGAGATCGGGCGTCAGATCGGTATTCTTCTCGCCGATGAAGATGTAATAGGGAGCCCGTGCCAGGGGGAGATAGGGGACCTTGGCCCGCCGCTCTTCCAGAAAAAGCTCCCGAAAACGATAGCGTAAATAGGGGATATGATCGGGGGACGGAAAGACGTCGTCGTAATTGAACCAAAACGTCCAGAAGAGCCGCGCGCACGTGCCATGCCGCCGCATTCCGGGGGCAGGATGCTTCCGCGAGACGTAAAAATCCACCGCACCAATTCGCCCCCCGGGCTTTAGAATCCGCCACGCGTTGTCCACCGCGGCAAACCAATCCGGAATCATCGTGAGCGAGTAGGAAAACGTCACGACGTCAACGGGCTCGCCGGGGGTAAAGGTGGTGGCATCTGCCAGACACGTTTCCACATTCGTCCAACCGTGCCGCTGGATGCGTTTCTGAGCCACCTCGAGCAGTGATTTTGAAAGATCCACGAGGATCACTTTTCGCAGGCGCTGGATATTGTTGCCAAAATACTCGGCATTCGAGCCCGTTCCCGCACCGAGATCCACCCAAAGCCCCCCTCCGGGAACGCCCAGTCTCGCCCAGAGATCCTCGCGTCCCTGAAGCAATCGGCGGCGGAAACTGTCGTAAGCCTCGGCCTGCGGCCCGTAAAAACTCTCCATCCGCTCGGCATGGTCGCGACCACGTCCCGGGCGGAACACCATGTGATACAGGACTTTCAGGTCACTCCACAGACCCATCGTGGATAAGCTTTCTTGACAATCGGCTGGCGACCGTTCAGGTGTTCAAATCGGCAATGTAAAAGCTCCCATAGGTGTGCACGCGGCAGCGGGCATGCAACTGCTCGGCCAGTTCGCGATGGTAGGTCAGTTGCTCTCCCAAAGACACCGTCCGGCCGTTGATCTGGACCCGCACTCGATCCACAAAATCGGTCCGCAGCCCGCCGCTCCGCCAGATCGCTCGCGCTCCCGGCCTGGCACGATCGAAAATCGCCTGCCATTCCGCCTCCAGAAGCGGAAAGAAACGCCCCGCCAACCAGTCCATATGATCCAGAAGCACATATTTGCTGATCGCCACATCATTCTCGACAAGAAAACCTTCCACCGTGTTGGTGTGCGTCGTGATGCGATCGACGAGGCCCCCTTTCAACTTGTAGAAATTCTCTTCCTTCAGATACTCGGGACAGCACTCCCGCGTGTAGCTCCCGGTAATGTAAACCCGCCAGAAGTAGTTGTCTGAAATCGGCAGCTTGGCGAACACCGCCTCAACGCAATCCTGCACGTACTTGGCCACCCCACCCTGATAGTACATCTCGATCTGCCTGCGCTGGGCGCGGGGTACGCCCACCAGCGACAGCATCGCATCGCGGCTGAGCAAGAAACGCAAAAGCGGTGTCCAGACTTGCTCCTTCAGATATTTCTCGTAGATCTCGCGCTGCTCTTCGAGGCTCTTGGCCTCAAGAATCCGATCCACCCAAGGGCGAACCCGGGCGACCTTGTTGATATAGGTATTCATCACCCGGGCGAACGTTCCCGCTGTTCCCCGAAAGTAGAACGACCGCTTTTTCCCAAAAAAACGCTGAACATGCCGATCCCAGTAGCGGCGTGCAAAGGGACTCAGGTCCCGCCGCAGATGCTGCTCATAGATCTGCTTGATCCCTCGACACCGTCCCTGCCCAAAGATCTGAAAAAACGTCTCAAAGTCCAGATGCCGGATCCCCGCCATTTTCAGCTCCAGAAGGGCGTTCTGCCGGGGGTTCATATCGACCGCGTAAATGTGGCGGGGTCCCAGGAGGGCATAATCCAGGGCGTTACAGCCGGCGGAAGTGATGACCAGGATGGTGTCATCCGGCCCAATGTTGAGGGCCACGCGGTCCAGCCGCGGATCCTCCCAGCAGGTGTTGTAAACGAGATTGTGACGATGAACCAGCTTGAAGACCTGACCGCTGACCCACTCGCCGACCGACATGGCTTTCACTCCGGTATTTCTTCACGACCGCCCGCCACACCCCACGGATGGCAAGCCAATCCAAATGGTTTTGCGTGGACCATGCCCTTCTGCCCATCGAATCCCGCCCGGCATCCCCAACGAAACATAAACCCCAATATACGCCAACTTTGTGAGAATACAAGTTGACCCGAAAAAGGCCAGTCGTGCGAAGGCTGAAGCCTTCGTGAAAAAGCGGCGATGAATCGCCGCACTCCATATGGAGTGCGGGGCTTTAGCCCCGCTTTCCGCGCGGGACTTCAGTCCCCGGTGAAAGGCAATGGATCGTCGAACGTTGATAAGCGGACGTGACAAGCACGTCCCTCCGAAAAAACGGACCTGACAAGCAGGTCCCTCCGAAAGGTCGGAGGGGCACGCTCGTCGTGCCCAATGAGGAGGGATGGGTCATCAATCGGTGTTCATCGGACCCGACAAGCGGGTCCCTCCGGAAGACGGACGCCGGCGCCATCCGGACCAACGCCAAGGTCGTGAAGGCTAAAGCCTTCACCCAAAAGCGGCGATGAATCGCCGCACTCCATATGGAGTGCGGGGCTTTAGCCCCGCTTTCCCCGCGGGACTTCAGTCCCCGGCGAAAGGCAATGGATAAGCGAACGCGGATAAGCGGAATTGACAAGCACGTCCCTCCGAAAAAACGGACCTGACAAGCAGGTCCCTCCGGGAGGTCGGAGGGGCACGCTCGTCGTGCCCGATGAGGTGGGATGGGTCATCAATCGGTGTTCATCGGACCCGACAAGCGGGTCCCTCCGACGCCGCAAACGCCAAGGTCGTGAAGGCTAAAGCCTTCATCCCAAAGCGGCGATGAATCGCCGCACTCCATATGGAGTGCGGGGCTTTAGCCCCGCTTTCGGCGCGGGACTTCAGTCCCCGCCGCAAATCCCGTACTCGCGCACAATGCACCGCATCCAAGCCAAAAACACAGGGGTGACTCTCGCGAGTCACCCCTGCCCGAGCATCCCATTCTAAGGGGGGTTTACGACCGTGCGTCAGGCCGTGGCTGCCCGAATCTTAAACCGGCTCACCAGCTCGCGCAGAGCCGCTGCCTGGGCCGAGAGCTCCTCACTGCTGGAGGCCAGCTCCTCGCTGCCCGCCGCAGACTGCTCCACGACCTGGGCGATGTTCTGCACCGCTTTGCTGACCTCTTCCGCACTGGCCGCCTGCTGCATCGCCGCAGTTGCAATCTCGGCGATCTTCTGGCTCGTGGATTCCACGCTCTCCACGATCCGTGCCAGGGCCTCTTCGGTCTTCTGGCTGAGTTCGGCGCCTTCTTCCACACGGGCGGTGGATTCCTTGATGAGCTTGGTAATCTCCCCGGCCGCCTGGTTGGACCGTTCCGCCAGCTTCCGCACCTCGTCGGCGACTACGGCGAAGCCCATCCCATGCTCGCCTGCCCGGGCGGCTTCAATCGCCGCGTTGAGCGCCAGCAGATTCGTCTGGCTGGCAATTTCTGAAATCACCTGGATGATCTCGGCGATCCGCTGCGAGCTTGCCCGAATCAGTTGCATCGCCTCAGCCGATTTCTGTACCGCCTCGCCTCCCTCGCGGGCGACAGCCTGGGCCTGCTGGGCCAGCCGATTCGTCTCGCTGGCGGCCTCCTTGACCTGTTCGATCATTCGCACCATTTCCTGAACTGTCGCGTTCACCTGCTCGACACTGGCGCTCTGTTCCTGGGCACCACTGGCCAGGGATTGCGAGGCCTCCGAAACCACGCGCGAGCCCTCATTGAATTGCTCCGCACTGGCTCGTATATCGCGGATGAGCGCCTCCAGTTTATCGCAGAACGCGTTGAAGTAGCGGGCAAGCTGGCCGATCTCGTCGTGGCTGGGAATCTCCAGCCGCTTTGTGAGGTCTCCCTCTCCCTCAGACACATCCTTCAGCATATCGACGACCCTGTTCACCGGGCGGATGATGCTGGTGGCCAGGACAAATCCCAGAACCACGGCCACAACCACACCCAGCCCGGTAGCTCCCAGGGCCAGCGTCTTGGCAAAACTGGCCATGGCAAGACCTTCCCTTGCCATCCGATCAGACTCGTCCTGCCAGAGCTTTGCGATCTTGTCGAGCCGCTGCTGCTGGTTGTCCATGTGGATGCGGCAGACATCCATGGCCTGCCGGCGCATTTCGGTAGCGAGCGACTCAATCTTGTTAATGTGTCCGTGCACGACATCCTCCAGTTTTTTGTAGATCGCGAAGCAATTCTGCCCCAGGCCCTTGACCTCCCCGTCCACCTTGGCGATGAGCTGCGGGTCAGAGTGATCGTATTTGGCCAGGGCCTTTTCATACGCCTCGCACATGTCGCGGACAGCCTTGCTGAAATCGTCCAGAGCCTCTGTGGTCAGCCCTGCCCGGGGCATCCGTTTGGCCAACTCAGCAACAGACGTTTCAAACTGCTTCTTGGCCGTGGTGTATTGGTCCATCGCGGCTTTGTATCCCTCCGGGTCTCCGGCACGCATCACGACATTTTTGAGGGTTGTCCAAACAGTCGCAAAATCCAATCCCACTTGCGTCTTCCAGTAGCGACACTGATGTCCAATCGCGGCGAAAAGCTGTCGCTTGCCATTTTCATCCGGCTGGCATTTGGCGAGCATCTCATCGAACTGTCGCGCCAGGGCGAAGAATTTGTCGTTTTCCTGCATCGTCGTGTCCAATTCGGCCTTGAACTCCTGCCAGATCTTGGCTTCTTCGTCCAACTGACGCAGTGGTTCGTACTCTTTCATCGCGTCATTATAGGCCTGGCGGGTCTGCTGAAACTGTTGGTACTGCCGCTGCCGGCTTTCGATGTCCAAATCCAGATTGAGGAGCGTCCGCTGCATCCGCATGATGCTTTCAAAGCAGAAGTTCATTTCGTTGGTCAATTTGAGGTTGGGCACCGCCTGGTTGGCGAGGTTGTCTACATCTTCGCTCAACTGGGACAACCCGTAATACGCCAGTCCGCCGACCACGGCCGTGATGCCGGCCACTGCGAGAAATCCGCCCAGCAACTTGGCCTTGAGACTCAGGTGCGACAGTTTGAGAGTCATACCAAACCCCCGTCTACTCCAATAGAATGTGGAATACCCCATCCCTGCCAACCAACAACCCAACCCTCCGTGCCCCCACACCGCCCGGTCCTCCGACAACTCCCATGCGGCCGGAAAACCGAACGAAATGGGGAAGCTACTGGACCCTAGGTTGCAATTTGGGGGTCGTCAAGAAGTTTTTTGGAGTGCGGGGCTTTAGCCCCGCTTTCGGCGAGGGACTTCAGTCCCCGCTAAACACCAATGGACGATCCAACGTCAAACGCCGGACCCGACAAGCGGGTCCCTCCCTATGCGGTAGGGGCAATTCATGAATTGCCCCTACCAACCCGGTGAAGGGGAATGGATGATCGAACGGTGCACGCCGCACCCGACAAGCGGGTCCCTCCGGAAGGTCGGAGGGGCACGCTCGTCGTGCCCGATGAATGCCAATGGATGGTCCAACGCTGACCAGCGGACGTGACAAGCACGTCCCTCCGAAATAACGGACCCGACAAGCAGGTCCCTCCGGAAGGCGGACGCGGGTTCCATTCGGATCAACGGCAAGGTCGTGAAGGCTAAAGCCTTCGCGAGAAAGCGGCGATGAATCGCCGCACTCCATAAATCGCCGCACTCCAAATGTGAAAAAGCCCCCTCTTTTCACCGGGCAACGCCCAGCGCACACAGCCGGGCAAAACGGGGAAACACGACTTCCGCCAAACGCTGCATCCGGCCGAACTGGCGGCGGGTCTCTTCGAGTATTTTTGTTTTCGATAAACCGAGTTGTGCCAGCTCGCCGGTTGCTTCCGCGGAGTCCATCCACGCCTCCACAAGGGCCGGCGTCACCTCCAGATGAAACTGAAGCCCCCACGCGCACGTCCCAAAGCGGAAAGCCTGGTTGACACAGTCGCTCGCGGTGGCCAGCAAGAAGGCCCCTTCGGGCAAGGTGAAGGTATCGCCATGCCACTGGAAAACGACTCCCCGCCATGGCACCCCACAGAAAAGCGCATCGCTTGCGGTCGCCGGAGTGAAGCTCACCTCGTACCAGCCGATCTCCTTGACCGGATTGGGATAAACCCGGGCGTTCAAGCAGCGGGCAAGCAGTTGGGCGCCCAAACAGATGCCCAAAACCGGGATTTCGCGTCGCACAGCCTGGATGAGCCATTCCTTTTCGCGGGCAAGATAGGGGAATTTGTCCACCTCATCGACGTTCATTGGGCCACCCAGTGCGACCAGACCCGCCAGATTTTCCCAGTCCAGATCGTTTGGAACGTGGGAATAAAGGGGGAGGATTTCGCACTCCACACCAGCCCACATGAGAAAATCAGCAATCTGCCCGGGCGGCTCTCCCGGTGCATTCTGGAAAATGACGACCCTGCGACTCATCACGGCGTTGAAAAAATAATCCACTTCGGGCCACCAACGGTTCTATCCATCACCGGACGACGGTCACCAGCCGCTCATCCGGCACAGCACCGCATTTCGAATGGTCCCACTTCTGGACCTGTCCGGACCGCAGCTTGCAAATTGCGTTCCGCAGCTCGACAAGAAACCGGGGACATGACCTATCTGTTGATCCGAATATATGTTATGACGTGTTGCGCGACGCGTTTATCCGGAGCGGTCGTTCGAGGCAGTCGGCTGGTGCACAATGAGAGGCACTTCTGCCTCTTCCTGAGGCACCCACTGCCAGCGCGATCGGATGAGTAGCAATATAGCCGCCAGAATGAGAAGCCACCCGAAGAAACTCGGCCGCAGTAACAACCACCAGGCCACTCCCACCAGAGCTAGGACTGCGTGTGCGAAGCGCATCACCCAAACGGTGATGAGATTCCACCAACGCAGCGTCACCACGAGCAATGCCGCAGACAGAAGGGATATCCCCACGGCCGTCCCGATACTGGTCCAATTTACCGAGGAGGGAATAGGCTGGAGGATGATCTCTTCCGGGACCGATTCTCCGACGAATCCCCGCCGCCTGCTGTGCGGGCTGGGGGGCGACGCCAGGATTTGCTCTGCTGCCCACTCGCCCGGCGACAACGACAGGGCTTCCACGCCGACCAGGGATTGCAAAACGTCGGTCGTTTGAAGCTCCATGTTGTGCAGGCGGATTTCCGCGGAATTCACGCCGGACGTTGTCGCACTCAGCGCGATGGCCCGCCTTGCCCGATCCCGCAACCACAGGAAACGCCGTGCCACGCGGAGCGACCGTTCGACGGTTTGCGACGCGGATCCCTGCGACGACTCAATGAGCTTGTCGGCCAGCCACCGTGCCCGAGTCAGTTCGTACTCCCGGAGAATGGATTCAGCAAGTCCAGCCACGTCCACCTGATATATGGAGGGGCTTTCCACCCAGAGGAAGGTTCGCTCCGCACCGGCGAGTTTCTCAAAATGGACAACGGGGAGTGTCTCGGGGGCGGAAACGGTTTCCCATCGCCGATAAAAGAGGCATTCCAGGTCGCGGGGGCTTGACGATGCGTCGATCGGGATGTGCCACCGGCCTTTATCATCCACAAAGGCGGGAACAGGAATGCCATCGAGCCAGGCCGCGACAAGTTCGCAACCTGGAAGGGGCACGGTCGTGATTTCACCTTCCGGAACATTTTCCAGTTCCGCTTCCAGCCAGCCCAATAGTTCCCGCTGGGAGTTGACCGCGAGAATCATTTCCAAGGTATTCACCTTGCCGGGCTGTTCTGAAGAGACCGTAATGGGGGGCCAGAACCCCGCCTTGTCTGTCTGGTAGGCCACCCAGTCCCCGTCCGGCTGTTGCTCCGACCGGATTTCGGACGGCGTGATTGGGCGGAGACCCCAAATGGCCGCCAGACGGCTGTCCCACGCAATTCGCTTGGGAAGCAAAACCCTGACGCTTTGCAACCGCACTTGAGGGCTTGTTACTTGTGGCACAGCCAGCCAGCGGTTGGCCGGCTTGATTTCTCCCCTCATCCGGAGGCGAACCCTTCCCGTTTGCGGTTCTGCGAAAGTGAGGATTCCTGAAATGGATGGGGAACGGGTGGCACTTGACGTTGCTTCCGCGGCATCCGGCGGGGTCTCACGGAAGGTGGCGGTGGGAAGAATGGCGAGCGTCCCGAACGCCGCCGGGCTGAACTGGATGGGAATTTCCTGGACTGTGGCGTCACCGAAGTCGAGATCCCAGAGCACTTCGCCCAGCCATCGGTCGTTTTGCTGCCAAACTCGCACCGTCGCCTCAGCGGGCCAGGAATGTTCTTGCACGCGAACCCGCAGGTGAAGGTCGGCGGTCGAGGGGCTTTGGGATACGTACGCTCCGACCTGCGAATCATCACCGGGTGGCAAAATCAAACCGGAGGCCACAGAGAGCGGTTCGAATTGCTCGGTGCGGACAACTTCCGCCTTCACCCCCGAGGATTGAAAAAGCACGACGGTGAGACTTCGGGAATCGGCCTCCTGAAGAGTAAACCGTGGGCAGGACCATTCCACGTCCGGAAGAATGGAGATGGTTCCTTCGACCACCAAACGGGCCTCACCAGTCGGAACCTCGCCTGTCAAAAGGAGCAGTTGACCCTCCCCGGCCAGCGAAGACAAAACGGGCGTTTCCACGGCCCCTTTGTAGAGCGCGATTCTGTTCACATGGAAATCAGGTGGCAGGCGCACATGGAATACGCCGGGGAGCGGTTGATCTTTCGGGAAGAACACCTGCCACGTCAGATGGGCTGATGCTTCGCCCACCGTGATCTGAAGGGCGTCGTCCGTTTGCACACGCGGGGGGTCTGCAAGGATCCAGGCCCCCCAGAACTCAGACGGCGCGGAACATGTATAAGCGAGGGCGGTGCCGGCCATCTGAAGTTGCCAGCGCCCCTGGATCTCACCCAAATCTGCAAGTTGCCACCGCGGGGAGTGCGATGCGACCACCTTCAGACCCGGACCCACATTCACCACCAGGTCCTGGCGGCCCAGTGCGACGTCGGCCAGACGCACTGTGGGGAGACGAATTCCCCCTGGCGATTCCTCCATCGCTTGGGAAAACTCAGCCGTCACGATCTGATCGGAGGGCACCGGCCCCGAAAAGGTAAGGTTGAACACCTGTTGATCTACCCCGGAGAGGAGCGGCTGCACCTGCACGGGCGACGCTGCGGTCAGCGACACCAAAGTGAGATCGGGATCACACACCAGTTGAAGTTGGTTGCGGGCCGAAGTGAACGAACGAAGTTTCCAGCGGACTGTCCAGTGGACTCCTTCCGGCCGAAGATCCAGAACGTAGAGCACATCGCTTTCCGGCGAGGTATCACCGAAGAGTGGTTGTCCGGTCGCCCAGCGCACCACAAGCTGGCCTGTGGGCCCGAGTTCGGCCGCCCACGTACCGCTTTCCGGATCGCGTTCCACACGTCCCAGTGCCGAAGGAAGTTCCACGCGGAGAAACTCGGGAGAACCTGCAAGTTCCAGCCGGGCATTGACGACCGGCGGGATTGCCCCACTCAGTTCCGTCACGGAGCCTTGAAGAGAAGGCTGAATCTTAAAGGGGATACGCAGTCGATGTCGCCCCGGATCGCTGATTGTCACGCGGAGACGGCCTGAATTCCACGTAGCTGATGCGGGCCGACCATCGATAAGTAGCTCGTCCAGGCTGGGCACCAGGACATCACTTCCCAGAGGGAAGTCCAGGGTGGCCGGTGCGTCGCTCAGGAGGCACTCCAACGTCACACTAAAATCAGTGATTTCCCAACGATCAGCAGTATTTGCGGGAGAAAACGTACCCCGGTAAACCGCCCCAGCAAATTGCCAGCCGGGGGGCGTCTCGTTGAGGGGACTGGCCCGCCGCTGAAGCTGTTTGTAAAACTCCTCCGGCACATACACTTCCTGCCCCACGGGACGCCCGTGCTCATCCACCGGAATAAACACGCGATAAACGGGCGGCGATGCGGGAACAGCGCGCCCGGTACTGGCTGATTTCTCGGGTACCACTCCGGGCGGTTGCTGGGCAAACGAGGGATGAATTTTCCCGTCAAATGAGAGAGTGGCGAGTGATACGATCAGGAGCACGACGGCTCCGGCTGCGCCCCGCGTCTTCGCCAATCGATTCGACGTAACCGTGGGCTCACGGTGCGGTTCCCCTGTGGGCGAAACCCGGAACTGGGACAGGGGAACCGTTTCGCCCGGCTTCTTCACGCTTTCCCAGCCTGCCTGCGTGAGGGAAACGACGAAGGCCAGGACTGTGCCCAGAAATGCCCCGGACAGCACAGGCGCGAATACCTCCGGCACAAACGCCACTCCGACCGCGGCAGCCACGGCCAGTCCTAGCAGCACACGTCGGGGCACGCGGAGTGCCACCACCAGAAGGAACACAAGACATGTGCCCAACCACCGCGATCCCGTAATGAGGTCCACCGGAATCACAAGCACCGTCAAAGGTTGCTTCTCTGCCAAATTCTCTTCGGGCAACGCGGTGGCGTTCCAACCCTGACGGGCGAATGCCAGCCCCGTTTCCATGCAAGAACCCCGCGGGGCAAGTGGACCTTCATCGGGTAAATCGTTCCAGACACGCACGCGGCAGAATCCTTCACCGCCCTCGACCAGCCGCGAGGTCTCAATCTCTCGCACCCAATCGCTTTCCGCTGCCAGTTTGTAGATTGGCGGTCTCTCCCAGGTGATCTCCTGACGATGACGGGCTAACTCCGTGAGGGAAGTCAGCACAACCGCGCGGGGCGTGATTGCGAGGACCAGGCCTGCTGATTCCAGGAGCGCTTCGGCCAGTGCCGCCGGAGAATCGTTTTGCAGGACTCCCTCCGGCAAATCTTCCGGACTCCACTGCGTTGCCGGGGACAGCCCAAGTTCCTTAAAAGCCCTCCGGTCAACAAGGAAAACGACCGTCCGGAGCCGCGGCGGAGCGTCGTACACTTTGTCCACAACCGAATCAGAGAGCAGGTCCCGCCACAAAATGGGACGGCGCTTATTGGCGGAAGACGGCGAGGCGAGCGTACCCCGCCCCTTCGGCTTTGCGGCGGCTCCGGTAGGAGGAAACGCCTGGGCCGCCGACCCGGTGGTCTGGGAACTCCCCTGATCGGACGCGGACAGGAGCGCAGCGGCGTTTTCCCCCAGGAATTCCAGAAACTGCTGTGCCCGGCGAAGAGACAAATCCGGCGGCGGCAATGTGGGATCGAACAGGGCACGGTTCAAGCGATCGGGAATAAACAGGGGTTGATCAGGAGGACGCCACAGGGGACCAAAAAGCCTGCTGGCCCAGGCATTCGGGTAAAAACCCCAACTGAGAAATTCGCGCTCACACAGCGGCTGATATGCCGGCGGTGTCCATACTGTGGCCCGCCAGTGATAAACCGGAAAATCAGGAAACAGACGGCTCAAATGGGCCAGATCGGCAATGAAGCCTTTTTGATCAGCAAACCGCTCCCAGACGATAAGTCGCCCTTCCCGCGCTTGCGGTGGGATAACCACCTGAAATGCCGGACCGGATCCGTTTTGCCGTGTCTCCCACGTCACCGGCTGACCGTCAAGTGTCACCGCCATTTCCACCGGGTCTCCTTCGTTCAAGGACCGCGTGAAAATGGCGCGACCTCCCTGTGGACACGAGATTTTGAAAATGTGCCATCGCTCGATCGTGCCGTGACAATCCAACCGATAAGTAATGTTCGCGCTGAGTGCCCAAAGCGGGAGAGGCACCTTTCCGCCTTCCAGGAACAATCGCAGCTCAGGCAGTTCGTTGATTCCCAGGGAAGTGCCACCTTCATAACGGTAGGTGGCAAAAACAGGCAAACCAGGGGGCTTGCCGCGGTCGTCGGCCACCATCCGCAACCCTCGCGTTGTCCAACGGAGGCCAGCAAGCCCTGACTCGCCCGCCGTGCCCACCAATTGTAGGACCCCTTCGAACCGAACAGCTTCGAGCAGAATCGGTAACGGCACGGGGCCGGAGTCCAGAGGACTCTCCCGCTCGGCGATGAGGGTGACCGGCTCCCGGACCACCCGGGGAAGCACCACCTCCCAGACCTCCGCATCATTTCCCAGTTGAGCGTCTTTGACTGGTGCAACACGGAGCGTTACCTCCCGGCCGTCTTTATCCCGCCACTTCCAGTGCCATGGCGCTGGACCGGACTGGGCGGTCCATAAAACACGGATACGATCGAGATCGCTTTGGTCCGGTTGCACCGAGACCTCGTAACTGCTCGTCAGCACCTTACCCCGGAAGGCAAGAACACCCGAAACCTGAGCCAGAAACCGCCGTGGTCGGGCAACGCGGTGAAATTCGCACCGGGGAATGGGTGAGCCAATTTCAAAGACCGTCGCACTTGCAGGCAGAACTGCCCAGGGTCTGAGAGAATCCAACGTAGCCTGAGATGCGACGGGCAACTGCGGTTGAGAATCAATCTGAAAATTCTCGCGCAACGAGGTTGCCAGACGGATCGCCCCATAAACTTGATGCTTGGTGAACTCTGTCTGGGAAGCGAACGGCACGATCTCTCGCAGTTCGAGCCGTTCGCAATCTTCCGGCAATTTTGTGGAAAGAACAACGTTGAAAACAGCGGATGTATCGGAAGAAATGGGTTTGCGCAGGCGGATCAGCAGAGTTCCGTCGCCGGAACGTTCCGCCGGAGGTTGCCATTGCCAGTCGTCCACAATGTCGGGCGGCGTGGCCGTCACCTCCTCGACAGCCCAACCACCCCTGATGCGGAAGGGAATTTGAAAAACTTCGCCGGCCCTGCTGCGAACGGCCGTTGTCATCTGCGCCCGCAGAGCATCCCGGTCCCAGCTCCAGTTCAGAAGGGTGGTGGCCTCCAGATCTTCCGGCCCGATTCCGCAGTGCACGCGAATTTCCGAGGTTGGTGCTTCTCCAACAATGTCAAGTCCGGTATCGCCCGGAGCAGCGGGTAGAGTGATCACCTCTTTCAGACGCGCCCCAGCCAGTTGCAGGTCATAAAGCCGAAGCGGGTGGCGAACAACTACGGTGGCATGGCGCGACAACCAAAAGGCGTTCTCCGGCAAGAGGGAGGGAAGCGTCACGATTCGATCGAGTGGCAGGTTCTGGATACCGCGGAGTGTGAGGGTGCGTCCGCGGCCACGAAGCGGTTCGGGGAATCGCAGGCGAACTCCATGCGGCCGACCATCGTCCGTCAGTCCCACAGTCCAGGAAATGGGTGCGTCACCGAGCTTCACCTCCGCGATCTGAAGACTGCTTGGCAACTCAAGAGGGAGGACGTCGAGCCCGTCGTTGAGCACGTCCACATCCCACACCCAGGTCGCCTCCAACCCGTGGAGCGTGAGTTCGTACGCCACTTTTTCGCGATAAACCAACCGAGGCTTGTTTTTTTCTTCACTTTCCGGACGGACAAGAAGGAGTGAAATCGGCTGGCTCCCGCTGAACACAATACGATAACCCGGCAACTCTCCAGGGGCTGTTCCCATTGGCAAAAGAAGAGCATCATCCACCGAGACCTGCCATTGCTCGGTCATGATAAGGTGAAGCTCGCTCGTGAGGGCAACAGGAAAAGTGAGAGAAAACCTCATTGACGCTGCGTCGTTCGTGGACGGCAGTCGGCGTGCCGACCACCGAAAATGAATTTTGCCCGATCGATTGACAAGAATTCCAAGCCGCCCTTGGGAATCAGTAAGGATGGGAACGCTCACACCCCCGGTATCGGACCAAGTGGCATCGCCGATCGCAATATTCGGCTGCCCCAAAGGAATAAAAGCTTGCTCAACAGTGCGGGGCAGCTCCACCAACCATTCGCCCTCCAGCCCGACTAAACTCTCCTGTCGGAAGATCGCGCGATAGACGGCGGAAACGATTTCCCCGGTTTGGCCGCGGACCACAGCCTGGTTGTTGACCCGGGAAATCATTTGTTCGAACTCAGCGGCATTAAGCGGGAAATACGGAACAGGATCTCGAACCTCATTGAGTCGATCTTGAGGAACGAAAACGCGCCGGAAGCGCAAAGGGGCAGTGAATCCGGAAACCGTTTCGGTGCTCGGCGTCCTGGAAACGACGGCATCCTCAGCCAACGTTGTGAGTGCAGCCACTCCGAGCCACACCGCAAGGATGGCTCGGATCCATTTCCCCAGATGGTGGCATTGTGCTGGAGAGGCCGTCATTGAGCGTGCGCTGCGCATGGCTTTTCGTCCCTCCCGGCTACACGTGACTGTGGGTGGTACTTTCCCCGGAAGGTACGGTGCACGCGGCATCGTCGAGACTTCGCTTGCAGACGACGGTGTCCATCGAGGTTCGCTCACCCCAACTGCTTATCGCCACCCGCGATGGTTGAGGAGGAGTTACAGCGCGATAAAGGAACCAGGACAGGATGGCCAGTCCAATCCCCAAAGCTGACGCTTCAGCCACGAGAAGGGCCGCATCCGGACGCAGCAACCCGAGCACGACCAGAAATCCAATCACCCCCAGGGCGACAAGTCGCTTCCAGGATCGGCCGAGATAAATCCATCCCCATCCCAGTAAGACCACAGCGCCCGAGCAAACGGCGACAATCCATGGCCGCCGAAACGTCCACACGTCGGCGACACTCACCGTGCGTAGACTGCTAAATAGGTAGCGATTGGCCTGAACGGACACATGGAGCCAACCCTCGTTGACTCCCGCCCATTTTTCCAGTTCTTCTTCTGAAAGTGAAGGGACACGCCCCCAGAAATACCCCAACCAGCTCCAGCGATACTCCATGGTCAGGGGCGACGACGTCCAGACGATATGTTCATCCGGCAAAAGGACGATTTCCCAATACATCCACCGCAGAAATACGGGGTCCTCAATTTGCGGCAATTCCAGGCGTGTACGGCCCCAATCGCTGCGGAACCTGGGGAGCTCGTACCATATTTCGAGGTGATGCAAGGTATCCTGAGCGGAGGCTATTTCTCCCTCCGTGCCGGTAAGGGGTATCATCACCTCGGAACGTCCGGAGACCCGTGCTTGAATCGCTCGTCCGTCCAGCCAGATTTGCGCCACATCTCCGCGAACAGCACGCGGCAGGCGCACCAGGAGATTGGGTCGAGCGGTACGGAATTCCATCACGCAGCGATCCTGCCGCATGTTGCGGTCCATCCGTGTTTGGATGAGAAGTTTCTCCACAACAGCCGCGCGCGTGCCAGCAATCTCCAGGATTTTCAACCAAATAGTAGCCTCGCCCACAGGAGCACTCGTTGCAAATTCCAGCGGCACCGACTTCATTCCCGCCGGCACGGTGCTGGTCCGGGCTTCCCATGGCGGATTGATACGATCCACTGCCCACCCGACTGGCAGAGTCACCATCAACCGATGCCCCAAAAGCTGACCATCGCGTGGCTGAATCAACGGTAGTCGCCATCTGAAGGACTCGGCCTCACCAACCGGGAAAGGATACGAGTAGCGAAGAACGAGCTCCGCCACGCCGAGCACCGGAGTGAGGGGAGTCACCAGGTACTCCGACGCGGAATTCTCTGGCAGCACCGCGGGCGGGGAATTTGCTGGTGGGCCCCCCACAGCCTTTTTCATTTCCACCGGTCGGCCGTCGAGAAGAGCCACCACTTTCCCGTCCAACTCCCGTGGTACGACCAACCGCCAGGGCTCAGCCCACGGTTGATAAGCCACCTGAAACCGCAGCCGCTGTTCTATCTCTGCCTGACTCCCCTGGACCTGGGCCCGCGTCTCCATTTCCACGGTCATTTCTCGCGGCCGAATGTCCCACTCAGCGGCCAAGATGGCCCCGGGGCTTGCCAGCCGCCACGCAAACACGTTGGGGACAGCGGGATTACTGCCGGAGACCGCGGCCGTCATCACACCTTCGCTTTCCTCCAGACGAGGCCGGAAATCAATATTCGGTGCGGCCACCAGAATCAACTCTGCCGGCTGAATCCGCGAGGCCTTCACCCGTGGAAAAGTCAGCCGAAAAACCTCGCCGCGTGCCGGCGGATCCTGACGTGCTTTAAAATTGATTTCGAATTTACCCGACATCCGCTGGGGAAGGGCAATGGTGATGACTGATCCTTCAGATTCGGCAAGAACAAGCGGAACGTCTTCTCCCCTAAGCGTCACTTCAGAAATCTGCCATCCTGACTTCTCCAACTCAATGGTGGACACATCTCCCCCGCGAACTTCGCAACTGAGACTACCTTGGAGCAACAGTTCCGTAGTCGAGAAGTCAACCCTGTACTGAGGGGAAACCGACAAGATGCTCACGCGGGGAACCACCTTGACGAAAAGCGTGTAAGGCTGCGAATAATACTCGAAACTTGCAGCAGGTTCGATGGATTCCTGCGTGTTGGGCACTCGGTCAATTTGCCGGACACTGGCCAAGTTGCCCCACACAAGTGTTTGGTCGGCGGTGACCGCCACTGCGACGTAGCCCCACTGGCGAACAGCATCCTCCACGGAAAATCCTGCCAGATTCATCCAATTCTGGGAATTCACAGGCCGCCGGGCGTTCAAACGGATTTCTACAGGCCCGACCATTTTTTTTGGAAAACTCACTTCCACCACCCGGCCGGAGCCGCCCTCATCTGAATTCCCAGCAACTTCCGTGACCGTATAACCGGACGCGCTTGTGGGCAGCAGACTCGCTCCTTCCGGCAAACGGATGCGCACTCGGTCAAACGGCGTGGTGTATGTCCGGATGGTGAGCCGGGCATCAAAATCCACATTCGTGCCACTGGTGCGAATGATGACTAGTCCCACCGTCTCCAGAATGGGCGGTTTTTCCTTCTCCGGCGTCGCCTCCCCGTGCCAAGCCATCTCGAAACCCGGCCCCAAACCAGACACTTTCACCCGGGTAGTCTTGGTAGCCGTGGTCTCTGTTCCGACCAGTGTCGCGCCGGGGCCCAACGTGACAGTTGGGTTTTCGGCGGGAAGCTCAATCTCCAACTGGGAGACGGGAGTCTCCGGGACACTGAGCACGAGACGCCGATCGTTTCCATTTTCAATCACCGGGACCCACGCCTGGAGTGTGATGTCCTCAAGGGAATCCTTCTTCCCTTCCAGAAACACCACATATCCGCCGTCGTTTTGGCTACGAAAAATGAGCAACTGACCCCCATCCGGCCGACGCGGGATCTCTCGAAGGATAATCTGCCCCAGTCCCAGCGGAATCCGCACAGGGGTGTCCGTAAGGACACGGACCTTACATTCGATGAGAAGTTCCGCATATCGATCGAAGGCTTTGCCTGTTATGTTCACCTCTTCCAAAGCGTAAGCGGGCGGACGAGAACGCTGTTCAAGAGCATCGCGGAGGCGAACAAGTTCCTCGAATTGGGCCATTGTCCACCCCAGCATGAGCTTCAGGCTGCCGTCCGAGTCGCGAAGGTAAATCTGCTCCGGCTTCACTTCCTCCACCGTGGGTGGGCCTGGCTGTGGCGTTGACGGCGTTGTTCCTGCCGGGGGGCCGGGCTGGTTGGTCTCTGTTGCCGGAGCGGCCTGGGGTGCACTCGTGGAAGGAGGACCGCCGCCCTGGCTCGGCTGGCTGGTGCCTGGCGGCGACACCGGGGAAGGCTGGGGGATCTCCATGGGGGGTTCAGTCATCCAACCCGCCGGGACACCGCTCGGCGTCTGTTGCGCGACGGCCGCATCTAGCCCCGCTTCCGACGCGAATATGCCTGTCGTCACCAGCAACAGAGCAAGCCGCAGCCCGAGCCTGCGGAAAGTCCATTCCGCCGGCAGATGTCTCTCGCAAACGCGTTTCGCCTGGTTAACGGGAATAGGAAATCCCACCAAAACGGCTGGCCCTTCCTCACCTTGGTCTAGTCAATTCACCTGGCAGTCGGAAATCATGATGAGGGTGGACAATCACATCTCGTAACCATGAGAATAGCTGGCTACTTTTCTAGTTTACCCAATCGACAAGCTTTGATCAAAGAACAGCACTCTTGATCGAGTCGCCAGGCGCCGGCGTATATTCTTAGCGGGCGACGGTCCCCAGAAGGAAGCATTCGATCAGCGACGGTACTCCGTTGCCCCAGAACGGGCTGCCTCCACCGTAAAGTCGGATGCCGCCCCTGAGCCGGGCCGGTTCAGTTTGGCCAGGAGCTTGCGCGTCCCCAACAGGAGAACCTCCTCTCGCTTTTTGAGAAAATAGGGAATCCCGGCAATTGGGGTGAGATCCGAGCCTAATTTTTCACGAAGCTGTTCATAACGTTTGCGGGTCAAAAGCAGACAGAAATCTCCGCGTCTGGCCATCTCGTTGATCACCTCCGGTCCCTGTGAAGCGGGTAGGAACTGGATAGGACGTCCCAGGTAAAACACCCAGCTCGGCTCAAGCGAATCGTAAGCGGCCACCGTAAGGGGATCTTGGGAAGATGTTTGAAGTTCCCGAAGAATCCGCGCGAGGTAATCAAACTGCTGATGGCGGGAGACGCGTACGGCCGCAACCCCGAAAACTCCCACGACAAACACCCATGCGGCCGTGGCGAGTGCCACCGCGAAGCCCATCCTGTGACGACGACGCAGCGCCAGCAAGCAGGCAACCCCTCCTGCCACCCATATCAGCCCCAGGATCCCCAAAATCTCTTCACCGGGGAGGAAAATGTGCGCCGCCACGGGGATTGCCCCCGAAACAACGAGCCCGCAGGCAATAAGGATCCACGCCACAACATAAGGCGACCAGTGGTTGCTCTGTGGCTGTCTCGACCACGAATCCAGCCACCAGGCAGTAACCAGCGCGAAAGCCGGGAGAGCAGGCGTGATGTAATTGGGAAGTTTGGTCCCTGCCAAAGAGAAAAAGCCGATATACACCCCTCCCCAAATCAAAAGGAACGTCAAAACCCTTGCCCCCTGTTCTGCCCTTCGGACGATCTTGATCGCCTGCGTCAAAGCTGAAATCAAAAAGAGTGCCCACGGGAAAAAGCAGGCAAATAGCACAAGAGGATAATAGAAAATCGGCCCGGAATGGTCCTCCATGGGATGGAGGAACCGGCCGACGTTATGCGTCAGGAAAAATCCCCTCAACCATTCTCCATTAGTTCGGATTCCAACCCACACGTACCACGGCATGGCCACCGCGAGGGTCACGACAAGCCCTGGAAAAAGGCCCATTCTCCGTACTGCAGCGAGAATTCGCGCGGGATGCAAGAACTCCCGAATCCCAGCCAGCCACCGCGCAATACGAGGAAGCCCATCTCCGGGTCGCAGGGGATCTTCAACCATGTGATACAGGCCGATGATTCCCGCCGGAAGCAGAAACCCAATAGGCCCCTTGGCAAGCACCGCCAACCCCATTGCCGCATAGCTGGCCATCACCAGCGCGGTCGCCGGTCGGCCAGCGTCCGTGGTCGCCGGTGGTAACACGGATGCCCGAATGTAGAGCCACAGAGCTGCCGTGGAAAAGAAAATGAGCACCGAGTCGGGAGTGGCGGCGCGGGCCGCTACCGGAAACATCATGCACGTAGCCAGCATGAAGGCGGCCCAAAACCCAACCTCCGGTCGAAACGCACGCCGTCCGAGATCGTAAGTGATCGCGATGGTCCCCAATCCAAAAAATGCGGAAAAAAACCGGGCGGCGAACTCGTTGACGCCGAAAACGCTGTACGCCAGCATCATGAACCAGTAAAGGAGTACTGGCTTGTGGTCCCGTAATTCTCCGTTGAAAACCGGGACCACCCAATCGTGCCTTTCCAGCATTTCCCGCGCACAGCCGGCATTACGAGGCTCGTCCCGATCCCACAATCGGGCTTGCCCCAGATTCACGAAGAAAACACTGGCCGCCACAAGAAGAGCCAATCCAAAATAGGTGTAAGAACTCCTCAACACTCCACCCTCCGTGGCATCGGGGAAAATCGCGCTCAGCGATGGCAGAACACCGGTTTTCAAGAAGTCAACATCGGAGGCAATTCTAGCCCTTTTTTGGAAAATCCACAAGCCAAAAACTATCCGGGCAAAACACGCAAAAGAAGAGAAGCAATACAGTTGCACAATCCGGGAAATCTAATTCCCTTCAAGTTGAGCCATCTTTTGCTTGTAAAGTTGCTTAAGTCGCTTCTTCTCTTCCTTCGTCAACCGTCGGGCTGGCAGTTGGGGCATCGAATTTGGCGTGCCGGGAGGTTCTCGCGAGCCCGATTGCCTCATCACCTCCTTACTCGTTGAGGACGTCCCTGTGCCTAACCCACTACTGGCTGACCACGTTGCACCAACCGGCTGCGCGTATGTTTGTTGAACCACTGGCTCCCTCCTCGGCAGCGAAACGGACTGAACACCGCCCGCAGATGATCCAGACGCTGAAGATAGTTCACGCGAAGTTGCCTGGACATCCATCTGGCCGGGACGTTTTTGTTCCACCGTAGCCGTCGTGTCCGGCTGAGCTGGCCCGATTGTTGCGGGGGCCCTCAGTGCTGCTTGTCGCGCCTCCGCATAAGCCATCCCAGCGAGGAAGGCGTTCACAGGGCCATTGGTTGAACTTGGCGGTGTACCAGAAGAAGGACCTGTGTCCGCCGGACGGACGTCTGAACGATCCCCAAAATGGTGCTGGGCGGGCATCGAAGGGGAAACTTGGGCGGGCGAGGAACGGCCGTCCTGTGAGGATAGGGAAAGCGGTCCGGCCACCGACCGTGGAAGATCAAGGTCTGATCGACGGCGGGTACTGGAGCTCGTTGCCCGAGTTCTCCTCCGTGTCACTCGTTTCACCTCTCGGGGCACTGCCACAGGTGGCCCCTGACCATGCGGCGGGTGGATGATGAGATAGTCCGACGGGGCACCGCGGTCGTCCTCCGGCTGGCTCCGATGCCCGGGGGCAACAGTCACGGCGACATTCGGCGTTTCCTCACGGAGAGCTTCGCCATTGGACTCACTGATCTGACCGACGTCATTGTATTCCGCAAAAATGCGGCACAAAGCGTCCCGGCCGAAGCTCAGCACGGCCAGCAGGAGACACCAGTGCCCCAGCAATTCCCCAAGTTCTTCAGCCATCACTTTCTCGAAGGGGAGGGCCTGATCGGAAATGAGACCGGTCTGGATGAGCGCCGAGCATCCGTACAGGGCCACCGCAAGCGTCATCCAGAAACTGGCCCACCCGGAGTATCGCAAATCCATCGTCAAACGGGTCAGCAGGGCACAGAAGACGAAAAAGTAAGGAACAACCCACCACCAGGGACTGGTCGGGTTATTCACGTTGAACACTTCATGGAGAATAGGTCCAATACTCAGATGAAGGCCTGCCGATTCGTCCAGTCCGAGATAGAACCACCACACGGCGGCCAGCAGCCAACTATTGCCGCGGTGGGATTCACAAGCGTGAAGGATCCACCAGATGAACAAACTGGCTAGCGCGGTCCAGGTGAGAACAAGCGTGGAAACACAACTGGCGAGATTCCCCGGCCCTTCCAGTCCAAACGCGGGTAAGGGCTGCGAAATCCAAAGCGGCTGGGGACTTCCCAATCCCCGGTAGGCGGCTACAACAAGCCCCGTGATCCCGGCCGCAGTGGCTACCACGCCCCAGGATGGATTTCTTTTCGGGAACAAGTCCGCGAAGGTGGGAAACCACAACTCTCCCTGCGAGGTTGCCTGCGGAGAGTTCTGTGAAGGCACCCCTTCCGGCCACTGGTCTGGATCAGCCAAGTTGGAGGAGAGCGGGTGCCGCACCATGGGACTTTCTCCAAACGTTTACAGAATCATCGATCGCCCCAACGATGATGCTCGCCGCACTTTGACACACTCTACCCGCCCACGGACGCTGGCATCCTTATTACCCAGTGTCCGATCTCGGCAAGAATGATGCTACCCCATCATTTTTCCGGTGCTGTAAACACTCCGCGGTACTTCAGCTCTCGGCGCGTGGCTTTGCTGACCTTAAACAACTCTGTAAGAATGCAATCTGGCATGGACAGGGTAGCGGTGAGAGCTGTACAAGTCGTAACGTACACGCAAGGGAAAACGCAAACTGCCGGGTTTTGCGGACTCCGCACTGATGGGATATCTGATGGCCGTTCTCGACTTGGTGCCGTGGAGTCAGAATGAATCGCTTGTAGTGATTAAACCAGTGACGTCACCATCACCAAGCCTCGCCGTCACCCAGCCCGTGAAACCAGCGAGGACGCAAACTCAACTGGCACAATACGCGGCATCAAGAACGAAACCATTCTTCCCGGCGGGATGAGGAGTCGCAAATCGGCCCACGCGCCAATTCGAAAACGAATGACTTCCTGCTGATTCTGCCCTCCGGAGCCCCCACATGCTATCCAAACCCGGCATCAAAGAAGTCGTCTTCGTGCCCGCGGGCGGCACTTCAATGACCCGAATTCTTCCCCGATGATCCACTTCCAGCGTGACCGGAAGGGCGGTTTGCTGAATCATTTCTTCAAATCGATCCGGGTCAACAGGCTGTCCGTTGACACTGTAAATATAATCGCCCGGCTCCAAGCCCGCCCCATCGGCAGGGGCACCTTTGAGGACATGAGTGATCATCACCGCGTTAGGCACCGCCTCGTCTTTCATCCACTGGACCCCCAGTTTAATTGGTGGTCCATCGAGGACCACTGTTTTCTCAACGGGCGGGGCCTCCCCATTATTCGATCGCAGCGTCAAGCGAATCTCCTGGTCGGAAGTCAACAGGGTGGCAGAGAGAAAATCCTCCACCTCTGTGATCGGTCGATCATTAACCGCCAGAATCCAATCTCCCGGTTCAATTCCGGCCTTGGCCGCCGGGCTGTTGAAGAGAACCTTCGACACCCGCAGCACCGCTGGTCGGGTGTCGTTTCCCGGCAGGGGATAGCGTTCCACAGAAACGCCTACCCGATTCCGCCAGTTGGGCGGAGCTTCCAAAATTTCGCGGCGTCTCGTTTCGGACTCTTCCGTAACCCCGGAGCGAAAAGCCGGTAGATCGTCCGCATTCGCCAGTTCATAGCTCATCTGGAATACCCACCGAGTAATTTGCTCCATGCCCTCTAAATTGAGCTTGTCCACATCATCGGTCGCCTTGTGATAATCCTCGTGAAGCCCGGTATGCAAAAGCAGGACGGGAATCGAACGCCAGAAAAAGGGCGCATGATCGGAATCCGAGCGATTCATCCAGGAGAATTCAACATCGAAGCCATACGACCGGTTGGCACGACTCACGACCAGACGCAGGCCCGGCGCGCTCCGCCACCCGTACATTTCCACACGATCCATCCGCAGACGCCCGATCATATCCATGTTTATCATCAATTTGCACTGCTCGATGGGCCGGGTGGGATGGGCGACCCAGTGTTTGGACCCCAGTAGGCCCTTCTCCTCTGCATCGAAAAACACAAACAAGAGCGTACGTCGCGGAGATTGGGGAAGCAGCGTGTACGCCTGAGCAATTTCCAGGAGAGCGGACGTCCCACTTGCATTATCATCAGCACCGTTATGAACCTGTCCTGGCTGATCCCGCACATTTCGCCGGGTTCCGTATCCCACGTGGTCATAGTGCGCCCCCAGAATGATGTACTCGTTTCGTCGAGAAGGGTCGCTCCCGACAATCTCCCCGATGACGTTATGAAACCCCTCGCCAAATGGTTGATAGAAGCCGTTGGTACCGGCAGGTCGCAAGCCGCAATGCTCCAGCGTCGAGACGATGTATTGGGCGGCCATCGCATTGCCCGGCGTTCCGGCCTCCCGCCCCTCAAGCTCATCACTGGCCAGAATTGCCTCATGATTGAGCAATTCATCCCGGGTGATGGAGTGCAGCGCCGCCACGAATCCCGCATCATTGGACCCGCCACCCTGAACTGTGCGACCTGCCGGGACGCCAAAGAGAAAGAAGATAAGAAGGCCCCAGAATAGCAAGGCTTCCCTCGCACCCATTTTGGAAAATCGGATCATAGCGCTCCACCTGGAATTGCAAGCCAATAAGAAAACCTATCAATCGCCGCGGACCGTGACCCGGTCAGCCTTCATTATAGAGAGGACGGCGATGAGACGGACTACATCCGCTTCACGGTGGCACTTCCCCAACGTCCAGCAACGGACCATAGCTGGGGATGACGCGGTGACGTGGCCCAATACTCCGCCACCATCCCACCCAGGGCAGCCTCTCCCGTTTGTTCAGATCAATTTCTGCCCAGACCAAACCTTCCTTTCCGGCATTGGAGGCAAGGATCCGTCCCATGGGGTCGATGATCATACTGTTACCGTCGTAAACCGACGGCACCAGATAGATACCCGCGTCCCGTGCCCGAACACGAAACACGGTTTCTCCTTCCGCACGACCATCCTGGTCTGGAAAAGTTGTACCCCAAGTCGGTGCGAAGACGATTTCCGCCCCCTTCAAGCGCCAGATCGTGGCCACTTCGGGGAAGAACCAATCATAACAGATTTGAATGGCAATCCTTCCCAACTCCGTGTCAAAGACCGGATAGTCCATCCCCGGCGTAAAACCCTTGGTCCATTCCTCGCGCGGCAAATGGACCTTGCGGTATTTGCCAACAACCTGTCCATCCCTGTTTATGAGGACGGCCGTATTGTACGGTGTTTGGCCATCAATCTCGCATAACCCCGCCACGACCCAGAGATGGTTCCGCCGAGCAGCCTCCCCCAGGCGTTGAGTGGACGGCCCCGGAATCGGCTCGAGCACATCAGCAGCCGACCTGTTCGTGCCCACCAGCGTGATTGCTTCCCCCAGACACACGATATCCAGTCCCAGCTTTCCCGCTTCATCGAGCTGGGCACAGAATAGATCCAGGTTCTTCTCCGGCGTGCTGTTGCGGGGACGGAGATAAACTGTGCCCACCTTCACTTTGCGTGGCGGAGGCGGGACGGCAGGTCGCATGGTTACGCTTTGCCAGAGCACCTCGGCTCCCTGTGGCCATTTGACATCCAGGGAAATGTTGGCTCCGTCCGCCCCTTCATCCGCCTGCAACACATCCACAAACCGAAAACGCCAACTCCCGGGTGTGGTTCCCGATGGTGTTAAAAAAGGTCCCGCAACCAGCCAACCTGCCGGATGGGTGGGCTGCCCTTTCTTTGTGAAGGTCACCCTCACCAGAATCATTTGCCAAGGTGCTTGAGACCGACGAATCTGGCCGGTGGCCTCCACCGCGTAATACTGACCGGCTTCGATTCCGGAGATCACTTGTTTCAAGCCGCCCACTGCAAACGGCCGCTCTGGAGCATCGACCAGTACGCCATCGCTATCCGGGCGGAATCGGCACGCCGTACCCGGCAGGCTGGGCTCCCAAATTTCCCAGTGAGGCGGTCCTTTCTCACTCCATCCGGCAAAACCGGAGTTAACCACCAGATTCTCACATGGTGGACAGGCCGACGGTCCGGACGGCGATTCCGCAGCCAGCACGCTCGTCCCAACAACTACCGCAAGGATGCTGATCGCCGAATATTTCACGTCTTTCCTCCCATGCCTGCACTTTCCAGCCAGACCCCCGATCTGACTGAAGCCCTTCACCAAGACTGCGAACTACGGTTGAGACTGTCCCTTGGGAGCCAGAAAACCAATCTCAACCAGAAATTTATCTGCCAGTTCCAGCGTTTTCTGATAGGCCGAGTTGTCACCACGTCCAAAGTTGAAGAATCCATGGGCAGCCCCTTCGAACGGCACCAGCTCGCACCGATTACCGGCCTTTTTCATCGCCTCCGCGAACAGCCGGATGGTTTCAAACGGTACGGTACTGTCGGCCGTCCCGTGGAAAATGATCATCGGAGGTAACCCCGCCCGGATGTGGTGGTAAGGAGAAACAGCTTTCGGCTCAGTTCCAAGCCTTTCTCGCAACCGTTCCTCCCAATCCTGCCGCGGCACACGGTCCTTCAACCCCTCCCGACTGAGAATGAGCACCGGATTAAACAGGATCGCGGCATTGGCCTGGGAGCTTATCGTGTGATCCTCCTCGGGAGCCTCCAGATCAGGCACCATCACCGTACATGCCGCCAAATGTCCCCCTGCCGAGCCTCCCGAAGCCACAATCTTCTGCGGGTCCACGCCAAGCTCGGCGGCGTGCTGTCGAACCCACCGAATCGCCGACTTCGCATCTGCCACGCAATCTGCCACCTTCACGTTATGGCGACTGCCCACTCGATAGTCGGCGGCCATGGCCACCATACCCCGCCCGGCAAAATACTCGCATTGCGGTCGAAATTGTGCGGGACTCCCACTCTGCCACCCGCCTCCGAAAAAGAACACGATGGCCGACCGCCGGTCAGCGGGCTTCCAGTCCGCAGGCTTGTAGATGTAAAGCTTCAATTCAACGTTATCGACCTTCTTGTAGACTTTGACCTCCGCACCCGGCATTTCAGGCGGATAACGAAGCCGCCCCACCTCGGCGGCCGGGGCTTGTCCAAACGTGGCCACACAGCAAACGAAAACACCGGCCAGAATGATACGGTTTTGCATCGGTCACGCGCCTCCCACACTCATTCACAGTAGAGGAACAATCACTGATGGAGACTCATTCTGAACTCCAATGTACCGAGACGGAGCCGATTTGCCTTGTCTGTTCATTTTCGTTCCCGGATCATCGGCAACTGCTGCACCGCCAACCCCAAACGCCAGGGTATTTCCCCGTACACCTTTCCTCGCATTTCCTGATCGCTCACGCCCTGAAACAGCATCTCCAGCCGATCGGGATTCACCTCCATCCGCTCGTCAATCCCCTCGCGGATTAACTCGCCGTGACTGAAGGATTCACACCAGGGTTCTCCACGAAATGTCACGTTTTGTGGACCGAGGAACGGCTTGTCACGCTCGGCCGCCAGAGCCCGCCATTCTCCATCCAATCGATCCGCCAAATAGGCCTTGTAATACCGACGGCTGCCATTCTGGGCTTCAATGATCGCCAAATACAGCGGCAAGCCCTTCAGTCGATACACATGAGCAGCCTCAAAGATATCTGCTCGCAACACCACCCTTGGTTGGCTCCACCCGTGGGGGAAATCCTTCAGCGGAGTCTCGGATCTCCAGAACTGCCCATCCAGTGACGTGAAAAATAAATAGGCCCTTTCTTCGTCACAGATGATCCAGAAGTCGATCCACCGTTGGACCCCCTCTGGTCCCGTCGGGAAGAGGAAACTCGGTGGACTCCATCCCTCCACGTCGTCCAACCGCTCGTTTGTGGAAAACGCAGGCTGAAGCGCAGGCTTGCGACTCGGGTCCGAAGTCTGGTAGATAAGGTACCACTTTTTGTGCGGCCGAAAATAGAACACCTGCGGCGCACAGTAGTAGCCGTCGGTGATTTTGAGAAACTCCCGCCGTGGTTGCTTGTCTTTCCAGTCGCGCAGAATGAGATATTCCACCTGGTGCGTCCGGGGCTTGCCCCGCACTGTGCAGAACAAGTGCCATCGGTCTTCAAAGCGGACCACGCTGGGGTCCTTGATCGAGAAGTAGGTCACCTCGGCTGTGCTTTCCCTGGCGGCCACGATGGGCGGTCCCACAACCCAATGAAAACTTCCCGTTTGGAACGCGGATGGCCACAATTTCGCACTTGGGGACTCTGCCGTGACCCGCCCGCCAAAAACAACTCCCGCAATCACAAACACCACCATTCGCAACGAATAGGATGCCGTTCTCATAATCACGTGACTCCCGAACGAATCGCCACGAGCGCATCCGATAGAATTCTCCACCCTATCCCAAAGCGTTGTTTGCCCTGCGTCGAAGCACTCCGGCGTGAGCTGCCAGGGCAGCACAGTTGCTCAATGCCCACGCGCCCCAGCGACGGGATCGTCAGGGCGAGTTGGGTAAGGTCTTGTCTTCAAAATCATGCTTCACTCCCCGAAGATAGGCGTCGAAGAATGCATCCACGATGCGTTCTATTTCCGGATTCCGAAAGCCGCCATGACCTCCCTCTTCAACGGTGATCAAATATGCGGGCACACCTACCTTTCGCAGGGCGTCCCGCAAGACGACGGACTGTTGATGCGGCACCAGAGGATCCTTCGTACCATGCACTAAAAGGAATGGCGGATCATCTTCAGAGACAAACGTGATGGGCGATGCCTGCCGGGCTTTGTCAGGATTCTCGGGAATGGCCCCGCCGATCAATCGCGCCTCCGGTGCATCTGGTGCGTAATGTTTGATCTGACTGGGATAATCGCCAATCGTAAGAAAATCTGTCGGCCCGAAGAAATCGACCACGCAGGTGACGCGACTGCTCTCGCTGGTGAACTCTCCTAGGTCCCCTTCCAATTCCTTGACACCTCCACTTGTTCCCAGCATGGCCACCAGATGCCCGCCCGCCGACCAACCGATGACACCAATCTTCTCCGGGTCCAGATTGTACTTTTTGGCATTTCCGCGGATCCACCGGATTGCTGCCTTGCAATCGTGAATTTGGGCCGGCCAGGTGGCATCCTGGCTCAATCGATATCCAACCGAGACTCCCGCATACTCCCCACTGGCCACCAACGGAATGAGACGGCCAACGACCTGACGTTTGTCGCCCCCCAACCAGGCGCCACCGTGGATCGCCACCACCACAGGAAGCGGCTTATCACTCGTACGCTTTTTAGGCAGAAGCAAATCGAGCCGCTGTCTGGGATGGTCGGTTTGAGCGTAGGGAATATCCCAGATGGCCTCGATCGAATCGGGAACCCGGGGTGGTTGACCCGGTTGATTTTCCGAACGCGCAGCCTGGACTACCCGCTGGCGGAATACGGCGATCTCGTCAGCATCCACCAGACCGTCGTTATTGGAATCAATTCGAACAAAATTTTGCGCGATCGGTGGAGGTGCTTCTTCCCGACTGAGCTTGCCGTCCTTATCCCGGTCAAAACGTGCAATGAAAGCGTCCGGTGACGGCTCAGCCATAACGACGGCCGAAAAAACTCCCCAACTCATCAGAATGACAGCCACAGAAATTCTTCTGACAATAAGCATTATCAAGTCCTCCCACAACCAGAGACCGCGACCACGGCCCAGTAGCCAGGCCGACCCAGCAACCTTCACATTCTCCGAGATCAGGCGAACCGTGCCGCAAAGGTACCGTGAGAATTCAAACCGCCGTTATTCTGACGCGGCTCGCGGGGATTGTCCAGCATGGGCCGTCCCGAGTGTTTGTGGTCGATAAAAGAAAAGCCCCGCGTTCGACGCGGGGTTCTCAGCGCCACTACCGTCTTCGCACTGGCCTATTCCTTAATTTCGCAGCGGCGATTTCATGCGTTTTCGACCGGCCCAAATCAGCCCGAAAGCCCCTAACACTGCCAGGCTTAGCGTGGATGGTTCGGGAATGCACTCCGTGGCGACATGGAACCGATCAATGAGAAAGTAGTCCCCGACCGGCACAAAGGGCAGAAGCAAAGTGATCTCCTCCCAAGCTGGATTGGGCTCCAACTGGAACCACAGATTCTGACGCCACACACCATTCACCTGTCGCGGCTCACTCGCCCACTGCTGAGAAGGCAAATGACCGAGCGAATCGGAAATGTAAAAGCTCGAAGGCATATTAACCACGGATGAGACATAGTCCCATTCAATCCAAATCCGCTTTTGACCCGCAAGAGTAGGAATGTTGTCCAGATGAATGACGATCTGCCCGTTGCGAGGTGCGTTACCTCCTCGGTTGTCGATGCCTACCAGACCGGTGACCGGCAGACCGCTTACCGAACTGTACCACTGGAACGAGCCGTCAAAAGTGACGTAATCACTCGCCGAAAGCCACAGATCGGCCGTGCCCTCGTAATGCGCCCCTGGGATACCACCTCCTGGTGCACCGACGGGCGAAACATCGAACGTCAGATCAATATTGCGCTGATAGGGAAAGCTGCTTGCCCACGGCCGATGATCCGCAGGGGCCCATTCAAACGGACTCGCCCAAATGAACCCTGACGATACAAGGGCCGCCGCAACCGCGCTCAGGATTGACCACCGCATGATGCGACTCCTCTCGAGATGCACGACCGGTCAGGCACAGGGCGCAAATCCGGCGCAATCCCTCCAGCCTGAAAAGTCATCTTATTTATACCTACCCCCGCGCGGAAGTCAACACACTCGCACTCCGCGGCTGGAGAAGATATTCACTCTTAGTAGCATACGCACCCACTCGCTAGTGGTATGCACATCTGATTTCAAGTGGCACCAGCTTCGGCTCTCGTTTGACGTCTGCGTTAAATCTCAGCGTCAATATTGATATCACAGAAATTTTTTGGTCGTCTTATCAACCTGACAAAAGTGCTACTTCCCCTCCATAGTGGCCATGCTCTTCAAAAAAGACGTTGTCACAGCGGGCAGGGGCCAATTTTGGGCTCGAGGGATGGGCACTCACGTCCACATTATTGCGCTGTTGGATCATCCGCCATCTTACCGACCGAACTTTGCTCGGTCAGTTCAGTTGCGGCTCGAACCGTAAGGGCACCTCGCGACTTGCCCCTGCTCTTTACTGGGCGGTTGATGGACGAACCGACGTCAATGGACGTAGGAACACCGGAGAGTTTGGATCGAGATGAGCTCTATGTGGCGCAACATGTGCCTTCGTAACCCGGTCAACTTCTCTTCTCGGATCGCGCTAACTGGCACAAGCCGCCCCCCTATTCGCGACAGCGTAATCCGCGACATGAGGGCGTCGGCCTCACATGTCACAATCGCTCCAGAAATCAAAATACTTGCAAGGCCAGCCCGTTTTGCTAAATTAAAATTTTAGCATAGTCAGTTCCACGTTGTGTCAAGTCATTTCTAGCCTAATTGGAGGACGGTTTATGGGAAGGGTGAGATCCGCCTTTACGCTGGTCGAACTGCTCGTTGTTATTGCCATCATCGGGATTCTGATTGCTTTACTCTTGCCGGCGGTGCAGGCAGCGCGAGAAGCAGCCCGCAGAAGTCAGTGCACTAATAACATGAAGCAGGTTGCCCTGGGAATCCACAATTACCACGATACGTACAAAGTTTTTCCGGCGCTCGGCGTTCGCACATGCCGTGGTCGCTATTACGCCTGGTCGATGATGATTCTTCCCTACATTGAAGAGAAACCTCTCTACGACGCGATCATGGCTCAGGCCAAATCTCCAGCGATGCTCCCCGAACCCTGGACCACAGACCCCAATCACGCGACCTGGGGCCCATTTGTCCGCGATTGGTGGCGCAAAGACATCCCAGCCTACACATGCCCTTCTGATCAACCGATCCCCAACCGTGCGGAGAGCCCTGCAAGGTTGAACTACAAGGCGTGCGTGGGGGACGATTACCACCAGAATCATTTCCGGCCGGATCAGAACTACCGGCAGAACCGGGGCATCTTCCAATGTGAACGGTGGATTGGAACCGAGTACGTCACGGATGGCACCTCGAACACGGTAATGCTGGGAGAGATGGTGGCGGGCGGTTATCCGGATGATGTTCTCGGTGGCGTGGCGCTGCTCATGCAATCCTGGAATCCGGCAGCTTGCTTGGCTCGGATTGATCCTACCAACCCCAAAAAGATAACACCGCCGGTTCGTGCGGACTTTCGGCCGACCGGTGGTCGGGCATGGGACGGTCGGCCTTACTTCTGTGGTTTCGCGACCATGGTGGCCCCGAATGGGCCAAGCTGCCACTGGGGAAGCGTCGATGGAAATGAACATATGGGAACGGCCTCCAGTTACCACCCCGGTGGTGTGAACGTGGCGATGGCAGATGGTGCGGTCCGGTTTATCAGCCAGACCATAGACGTGGGCAATCAGGCCATTGACGACGTGCCTGACCCAGGCAATCGGCCTTCGCCCTGGGGGGTTTGGGGAGCGCTGGGCAGTTGTGGCGGTGGCGAGAGCGTCGCCGTTCCGTAATGATCATTCTCACCGCGTTGGAACGTGCTTCTCGCTTCCATATTGGCCATGGGGGATAGGAGTTCTCTCAAAACCTGGGAGGTGACTGTGATGTCGCGTCTGGCATGGACTACGGCGTGCGTCTTCGTCTTGTTACTTATGGCGGGGTGTGGTTCCAAGGGGCCCCGTCTGGCCCCGGTTAAGGGTAAAGTAACCCTTGACGGCCAACCGCTCGCCAATGCGATTGTAACGTTCACACCGGTTGCGGGCGGTCCCGCATCAACCGGCGTCACCAACTCTAACGGGGAGTATGAGCTGGCCTGTCAACTTGGCCGGGGGGCTGTGGTAGGGCAACACAAGATTTCCGTACGGTCGCAACCACCGACGCAGTCGGCGGCGGGGGCCGTGTCATCGGACGATCCCTCATACCAGTACGGTGGGGAGGATAGCAGCCGTGCGCCCGTGTTCCAGGAAAAAATCCCTGCCAAATACAACACAAATACGACCCTGGTGCGGGAAGTCAAACCCGGCTCTAACGAAATCAATCTGGATCTGACCACTGCCCCGTAAGTTAAAAACGCGAACGCTCACCATCGCAGCGATTAAGCGCAGGGCGGTAATCGTTAGGATTGCCGCCCTTCTTTGTTCGCGGCTATCGATTCGCCGTCGGTGAAGGCTGTTTTACGTGGCCCCGAAACAATAAGCTTGCGGGGTGAATTTTTCCCAACCGGCGATCCCGACCATTCCAGTTGTGCCAGTGGTGAGGACTTTTCAAACCTGGCAGACTTTTTCAGCATCCAGTGGACCGGAAAACCTGCCGATAGCTTTTCCCTGTCCCGCACACTCAACGTGCGTGTGTTATATTTCCTTGGCGGAAAACTTTGCCAAACCCCCTAGCCGGCAGCAGCCGCAGTAGAGCATCACCTCGCGGCGACTGCCTTTACGTCCGCCAGTTTTTTTTGCCAAATACGGTCCTCCCGGCCGGGCGTGCCCTGTGTTCCCCTTACCCGGCCCGACTCCGCAGTTAGCAACAACCCTCCTGACCGACGCGTTCCGTGCTCCTGCAGCAAACACCACCGAGGACGCCGTGTTGAAGTCAGGAGTTTGCACACCTTTTATTGTTAACCGTCCTGCCACAACTTGATCCCGTCCATGCGAGGAAGCAGAGTTAAGGAGGTCACAACAGTGGTCAAGACGAAACAGTCGAAGGATTCGAAACCGCGAAAAGCAGTTGGGAAAAAAAAGCAAGCTGTCAAACGAAGTACCTCTAATAAGACACGTTCGACGTCCGAATCCATCTCTCACTCCAAGACGCGAAAACCCAGTCACAGCTCCGAGGAACCGCACGTTCCTGCCGAAGAACCAGCCGCCGCGGTCAGTTCAGCCGCAAAAAGCCAGGCGGTGACGGCACATCCCGAAACAACCTCCGATCAATCTCTCAACGATCCAACGATCGTGACCATCGATCGGCGGCGATTGCCCGATCGCCGGAGCGGCACGGACCGCCGTCAGCAGAACATCCCTGTTCCTGTGGAGCGTCGACAGCTGGAACGTCGTGCCAAGGTTCCCCGCAGGCGACAGATCGACCCCACCACCTGTGAGCGAGATTACACTCCGGAAGAAATCGAATTTATGAGGGCCCTCGACGAATACAAGCGGGCAAGCGGGAGGATGTTTCCCACGTGCAGCGAAATCCTCGAGGTCCTCAAAAAGCTGGGGTATGAAAAGCGTCCGCAACCACCCGCCCAACCTGATGTTTCTCAGGACAGCCTGAAAGAAGACGGTCCGTCCTCGCCAGCAGAGGACGATCCTCCGGAGTCGCCCGTGGGAACTTCTCTCGATAAAAATGGCGCAAGCACCGTCACAACCGAACCGCAGACGGCAACGTCCCCAGAATCTCCAGAAAAGCTATCCACCGGCATTCACGGCTGTGCTGACGGAATTTCTTCGCCTGCACCGACTGAGAATCAACCGACGTGAGCGAACACTCCCGAAACGTTGAACGCGGTACCCGGCACACTGCCGGGTTTTTCTTTGCCAAAATAACCCGTCGAACTAACGCCTCTTACTATCCGAACACCTCAGAACGGAGTACCAGTTTACCGAAGCCCCAATCCCCGTTGTCTTGAACCGAGAAATGATCCCTATTTGGCCAAATCGCGCTGTCTGTCCACCAACTCCGAAACTACGGCTCGGAGTTGCTTCATCGTGATGGGAAGCGAAACCACGCGGCGGTGGTCGGCGCGATTCGTCATGGCCAGCATGTCGCGCTGGGGTTCGTCGAGGAGCAGCACGGCAGGGATGAGATGAGTCCGGGGATCGTCCCCTATTTGATTAAAAGCGGTCACCGCCGCTTCTCCTAACTCTGTCGCGTTAATGATAACGCAATCAATCTGGTCATTTTCCTCTTTAATCCGGTCCAGGGCTCGCTGCGGATTGGAGATGATGAGCACCCGATATCCTAGCTTCTTCAGACCTTCCCGCAGTACGTTCTGCATCTCGACGTTTGGCTCCACCACGAGGACTGTGGCATGCGCCTTGTCGTCATTCGGCTTCTTGGCCGTCACAAGGTCCACATCGGTATCGCCCTGGGCCAGTCGCTTCGCCGCCAGTTTGAGATCGAACAACATGTCGGCCGGCGTCTGATAGCGTGCTGAGGCATCCAGAGCCATGGCCTTGTTAATGATCCCGGCCACAATTTTGGGAACCGTGGGATCACGCTCCTGAATGGGTACCACCTCGAAGAATCGGGATCGGCTCAGCCGCTTCATTCGGTCCTTTGTTTCTGAAAGGGGTGGATCCCCGGTCAACATGTGGTAGTACATGCAGCCGGCAAAGTAAATGTCGCTGCGGGGGTCGTTCCGCGGCACACCGGTGGCCTTCTCAAGAGCTGCGTAATCGATGGCCCTGGCATTGGCGGGCACTTCTGGCAAAGCGGCTTCGAGATACTCGTCAACAGCCGCAAGACCGAAATCCACCAGCTTGGCCGTCCCGTCGCTGCTGATGAGCACGTTGCTCAATTTGAGGTCCCGATGCGTGGTCCCCTGCCGGAAGGCATAATCCAGCCCCGACATGATGTCCACCATAATTCGGGTGGCGACAATGGGATCGAGCTTCTTGCGGACCTTCACGAACTCCCGGAGATTCTGTCCTTCGACAAATTCCATGACCAGAAAATGCGTGTGATCGTATGAGCACACCTCATAGACGGGTACGATGTTGGGATGCTTGAGAGCCATTCCCAAGCGTCCCTCGCGGATGAACTGCTGATAACACTGGGGATTGTCACTGTAGCGTCGACGAAGCACCTTGAGTGCCACGACGTTGGTCTTGTCATCTTTATGGACCGCGCGAAACACTCGGGCGAAGGTCCCAGCCCCAACCAGATAAAGGACCTTGTACGGCCCGTAAAAGAAGCCGTCTCGCTCTCCATTGAGGAGCTTGTCAACCTGATAGTTGGTGAGATACTCGCGCCGGACCAGGAACTGAATCAACTCGTCGAGACTGACGCTTTTTCGCCCGAGCTCGGACCAGATCTGACGCAAATCCCAGTCCGTGATCAGCCCCACGTCGTGTGCCCGCTCAGCTAGCGTTTCAGCATTCATTTCCGGCATACCTCTTCCTCTGTTCCCAACAAGGGCGACGGGCCCCACGCGAACGATACCACCCCGTGATGGCCTCGAATTCCCCCTTTAAGTGGCCCCACTTTGGGCGACATAATTCGATGCCTCCAAGCATCTATGTTAGCCTTGAACCTTCCAGGTGGCAACAAATTGGGCGAAAAGTGGGCTTCATTGGATGCCAGGGCCGCCTGCGAAGTCTCCACCTGCTGGCAGCCGGACACAAGGCCCCCGACTCATCCCCACTTTTTGGAAGGACCCGGCGGAGCTTACAGGCATAACCTGTGGTAGGGACGATTCACGAATTGCCCCTACGTTGATATGGGAATTGAACTTAGCAAATGGAGTCCGGTTCGGGAGTTCGATTGCCCAGGTCGCAATGTGGACCTGACAGCCCGGTCGCGGTGAGCGGATTTCCACTCCCGCGGAGGGTCTCGGCGAGGTCCGGGGGCTTTCCGGCAGCCGGGGGCAATGTGGGGCTGACTCCGGCAGGGACCCTCTTGCAACGACCGGAGTGGCCCCTATAATGCCATTTGGAGAGGTGAATCAAACGCCGGAATAAAGAACGCGGGTGTAGCTCAGGTGGTAGAGCACGACGTTGCCAACGTCGTTGTCGTGGGTTCGAGTCCCATCACCCGCTCTTTTTTATTAGGTGAAGGTTGAGTGCCCCAGAAAGCGGCGCAGGCAAGCATTTCCACCGTCTGGTAGCAATTCGAACGCCTCGGAAAGAGTCTGACGACCGGATTGGGCACTCTGATCCGCATCTGTCTCCACCCGTAACATCTTCGTCCGAAACGGATTCAGGCATGGTTGCTTCCGACATTCCCGAACATGATGCGTTAAGTGCGAATCCGCCTCAAACGGATGCCGGCTCCGGTGGCGAGAATCCACAGGAATCTCTTGGGACGGCAGTTCAGGAAGAGGCGAAGCCGAAGCTTAGGTTCGAGTACGACGTGGAATCGGTCGGGGCATGCAAACGCCGGATCATCGTGACCATTCCGCGGGAAGAAGTCGATCGTTACTTCGCGGAAGAGTTGGACAAAATTCGAAACGAGGCGACTGTCCCCGGTTTTCGTCCTGGTCGTGCGCCTCGCCGACTTTTGGAAAAACGTTTCCGCAGTGAACTCGAGGAGCCGGTCAAATCCCGGCTGATGCTGGATTCCTTCTGGTCGCTCATCGAAGAGGCGAAACTCGCCCCGATCGGTGATCCCGACCTCGATCCCGACGATGTCGAACTGCCGGAGGAAGGCGATTTTGCATTCGAATTCACCGTGGAGGTCCGGCCCGAATTTCAGCTTCCGCAGTGGCGTGGTCTCAAGCTCCAGCGCAAGGTGTTCGAGCTTACACCTGAATATGTTGATCGCGCAATGCAGCAGCTCGTGCAAAAGTTCACCGACCTTGCCGAGGTGAACGGGCCAGCCGAGATGGGCGACTACATCGAATGCGAAATCACACTGCGGCATGAGGGGCGGGTGCTTAACTCAGCGGATGATGAACGCATACAGATTCGTCCCACGCTCACATTTCTCGACGGGATCATCCGCGATTTCGGCGAAAAAATGGTCGGTGTCCGCCAGGGGGAATCCCGGTTTTGCGATGTGGAAGTGTCGGAGAGTTGCGCCGATCCCAATCTGGCCGGAAAGACCGTCCAGGCGCACTTTAAGGTTCACAAGGTCCTGCGACCACAGACCGCGCAGAGCATTGAAGAAATCGCACGCGTTGCGGGGTACGATTCTCCCGATCTGTTCCGCAAGTCTTTCGAAGACCAGCTCCGTGCCCGCATGGAATTGAGAGTCTACGAAGATTTGCGGAAGCAAATCCTGGATCAACTCCTTGACGTGGTTCCGTTCGACCTTCCGGAAGACCTGGTTCGCAAACAGACCGAGCGGGAGATTCGGCGTCGGGCTGTGGAGTTAACCCGCTCAGGTTATACAGCCGAGGAAATCCGCCGGGAGTTGAACCTCATCGCTCGAGAAGCTCGAGAGGTCGTCGTTCGGCTACTTCGGGAACACTTCCTCCTCGAGCGGCTGGCTGAAGAAGAGAAAATCGAAGCCTCCGAACAGGATATTGAAGAGGAAATCCAGCGAATCGCCCGAATGACCATGCGGTCGCCGCGGCAGGTCCGCGCCGAATACGAGCAGGAAAATGCCTGGGACGTGCTCCGCAATGCGATTGTCGAGCGCAAGGTGATCGACAGAATCGTCAGCGAAGCCGAAGTGACCGACGTCCAAATGCCGCTTCCGGTGGAAGAACCTTCCGAGGAAACCGCCCTGGACATGGAAGTGGTCCGCCAGGTTCCGGAACGAGAAGAAGAATCCACAGGTTGAGAGGGACGTTTCCCCGGAACTTCAGATCAGAAAACCGCCCCGATTGTGGGCGGTTTTTTATTGAGAATGTGTCAATCCCCATCAATGCGGACGGAGGGAGTCGAACCCTCACCCCTTGCGGGACAGGATCCTAAGTCCTGCGTGTCTGCCAGTTCCACCACGTCCGCAAGTGCTATGAATCGACCGGCATTCGTTTGCCGTCGTGTTCCTTGTTGATTGTACGGCCAAATGGGTGGGCCACCAAGCACGGGGAGCGAGAAAACAGGCGCTTCCGTTTGGGTTTCGCCCCGCGTCGGAGAAAACGCTCCCGGCGCCACACGCTTTTTTCGCCCGAGCAAACGAAAATCCATCGTCCATCGGTAAGAAGCGGGCCTGGCAGGTAACTCCTTCCGATAATGAGGCCCCCGAAAGCGGACACGGCGTTTACCGGTCACGTGCGATGACGAAGGCGGCAAGTTGGCGGAGGGACTCCGACGCGGGACTGACGGGCAAATCGGCCAGCCGCTCGACGGCGTCACCGATGAACATCGCCGCCTTCTCCCGGGCATACTCAATTGAGCCCGTTTCCAACATCACGCGTCTCACCTCCTGGCGAAAGCCCGGTGGCTGCTCCCGCAGGAGATTGATCATTCGTTCGCGAGAAGGCTCGGGAAGGTGCCTCAACATATGAATGATGGGGAGCGTCGGCTTCTGCTTGGCCAAATCACTCCCCAGAGACTTCCCCGTCTTTTCCTCATCGCCGAGAATGTCGAGGATATCATCAATAATCTGAAAAGCCACTCCCACGAGAAGTCCGAATGCACCCAGGTCTTCGATGAATGCCGGCGGGGCCTCCGCATAATAGGCTCCCAACCGACAGCACGCCTGGCAGAGCGCCGCGGTCTTTTCGGTGATGATCTCCAGATATTCTTCCTCCGGCATGTGGAATCGGCCGCAGGCAGCAATCTGCCTCAGCTCGCCCTGGCACATCCGGTGGCTGGCCCGGGCGATCTCCCGGCAGGCAACGACCGAGTCCAGGGAGCTGGCAAGGCAGAGCGCTCGGGCCAGGAGATAATCACCAATGAGCACGCTGGCAGAATTGTCCCAGCGGGCATTCATCGTTTCCATGTGCCGGCGAAGCTGCGCCTCGTCGAGGACGTCATCGTGGACCAGACTCGCCGTGTGCACGAGTTCCAATGCTGTGGCGAGAAGTAGATGTGCCTGCGTGACTTTTCCGCATAATTTACCGGAAAGGAGCACCAGTGCCGGCCGAAGTCGCTTTCCTCCCAGTTGCAGCCCATGTTTGAGCATCCCATCGATGAAAGGGGAGGAATCTTGCAGTTCCTGCCTGAGGAGTCGGTTCACCTCCGCCATTTCGACCGCGATAACCTCGTACACTTCCTGCAGCGATTTGACTGAGGCAGGAACCTTCTCACTGACATCGGCCATTCGGTTCGTCCTCCAGCCGGGAGGTGCCACAAATTTCCGGGACGGTGATCCTTCTTGAATTACAGACTTTCCGGTAGCCAAACCATCGACTACCCGACGAAGACTACCACCTGGCAAAGCCCCACGCCTTCGCCGGGCAATTCTTTCATTTATCTTTTTCGTGTTTTATCAAGTGTAACTGCTTGTCTGTTGTCTCGGCAACCGCCGGCACTTCATCAAAACGTGCCATTTATCCCCTTATCTTTCTACTCTCCGAGCAAGACCAAGGTTTTCGAAGAGTGACCTGAGCCATCCCGATTCTTGCAAAAACTCATGAGATGCCACAAGCGCAAAGTTTATAGGAGAGATTCATGACTGGCCCCTGCCGGAACGGGAGTAAATTGGGGGTGGAGCATCCAAGGTCGGTAAGCGGACCTGACAAGCAGGTCCCTCCGAGAAATCGTTCGGAGGGGCACGCTTGTCGTGCCCAGTGAATTGGGGTGGATCATCTAAGTTGGGCAAGCGGACGTGACAACCACTTCCTTCCGGGCTGAAGCTTGCACTTGCCCAAGGCATTGTTCAGGTCGCTGCCGCTTATCAGTAGCAGAAAAGTGGGGATGCTCAGGCATTAATCACGTTGCAATCCCAGCGGGAATTGTTATTCTAATAGTCAGCATTCCTCCGTCCTTTCATTCAGGGACGGGACCAGTTGCGGAGAGCGTCTTATGTTGGCTCGAGCGCACTTCCGAGTATCAAGTTGGAGCACCGGCAACTCGGGATGGGTTGTCCTGCCGCATCTGCTTCTCCTTTTCGGTGCCACAACCGCGTCACTTTCGCCAGTCCAGGCCGCCACCGTGGAATCTCCCCCCACAGGTCTGCAAGTACTCAAAGTCTGCGATCAAATGGGGCACTCCATTCCGTGCTCCAGCGCCACCGCTTTCGGTTTTTTTGTTTTCGCCAAGGATGGTCAAACTCAACTGGCCGTGATGCCGTCCTGCGGGGAGTTCGTGGGCGTTCTCGGTCCTCACGAGGGATTGATCATTCACTTGGGATGGACCGCGCCAGTGGCAGCATCGGTTGCCATTGAAAACCTCGGGCAGGCCAGCCTGGAGATTTCTGCCCAGGCAGAAAGTGTACAAGAGCGAACTTCTCTCGCCAGCGGTAATCAGAGGGAATGGAAGCTCGCCGTCATGGACGACAGCGTCCCTATCCGCGAAAAAACGCTCAGCGTCAAGAATCTCAGCGCTACGGCATCGGCGGTCTGGAAAGGGCGCATTCGTTATGAAGCTGGTTCCTCTCCCACGGAGCTTCTTTCCTTGACACCCGGCGATCCTCAGGTCACACCACCCCCGGTCCTTCCTCCTTTGGCCCCGGCAATCGCAGCCGCGATGATTGAATGGGATTGGCGTTTGCAGGATGAGCTCGACCATCCGCAAGTACCCTCCTCCAAATACACTGCCGCTCTGAACAAGATTTTTGATCGAGGACAGTACGTTATCGAAAACTATTCGCAACAGGGATTGAGGGATGCCGAGTGGTTCCAACTGGTCGCCAGATGGAACGAACTGCGGGAAAGATGGCACTCTTTGCAAACGGAGCTTGGGAAGGCGGACAAGTTCGACGATGCGGCTCAGGAAACGGTGCATGCTCTCTGGTTGGAAGCTCGACGGGTTAAACGCCAGCTTTCTCTTCGCGATCCGGCCCTGCGTGACAGGAAAATCGCCTTCGTCAAGCACGTTCCCAGTCTGTTCAGTCACCAGTTGACCCAGTACACAGGCAACTGCGCCCGACCGGGTGGCGGAGTGTACCTGCTCGACTTTCCCGGCCAATCCATGGCATGCACAGATCTCACCGCTGGGCGACTTCCGCAGGGGAGCTTCGAGTTTTGCGACGTTTCGCCAGACGGCACGCGTGTACTGTTTTCCTTCTGCGCAGCCGAGCGCGCCCCGGTCAACCGCGAACAGGCCCTGGACCGATTCTTTCATCTCTATGAAATCGCACTGCCGCACGGGACAATTCGTCAACTTACGAGCGATCCGTACGACGATTTTGGTGCGAAATACCTGCCCGATGGCCAGATCGTCTTCGTTTCCACACGCCGGGGTGGCTTTCACCGGTGCGGACAGGGGCCCTGTCCCGTCCACACACTTGCGTTGTGCGATTCTGACGGCCGCAACATCCGCGTCATATCTTTCCACGAGACTCACGAATGGGACCCTGTTCCCTTGTTTGATGGCCGAATTTTGTATACCCGGTGGGATTACGTGGACCGAAATGCGGTTTTCTATCAGCAGTTGTGGACCGTCCGCAGCCATGGTGAGTTCGTTCAGGCTTACTACGGAAACAATACTCTCAATCCTGTCGGAATCTGGGAAGCCCGACCCATTCCTGGGACCAATGCGATCATTGCCACCGCTGCGGCCCACCACGCCATGACGGCCGGGTCGATCATTCGGATCGACATCAGGCATGGCCAGGATGGCACACGGGCTATCACCCGGCTGACTCCGGACGCCCTCTTCCCGGAAAGCGAGGCACCTGTCCCCAACCGGTCCGGCGGGCGATGGTTCAACCCGGCCGGCGTGGATTCCGTACCGGCTCTTCCATCCGAGCAGAAGCGATTTCCGGGCCACTGCTACCGCACACCCTACCCACTTTCCGAGACCACGTTTCTCGCAACATACAGTTACGACGGTTTGATCGGTGAGCCCGATGCCAACCGGGTCAATATGTTTGGACTCTACTGGATGGATGTTTTTGGGAACAAGGAGTTGCTCTATCGCGACTTAAACATCTCGAGTCTCTGGCCGGTGGCGTTCCGCCCGTGCCCAAGCGCCGTGGACGAACAGGGCCAGGTCGCTTCAAAAGCGATAACCGCCCAACCGATTAGCACACCCACGAGACCCGCCTCATTCGATGTCCCACTGGGAAAGAACTCGGTCTCTGCAAATTCACACACGCCGGAGGGGGGTTCTCTAGCCGAAGAGTCTGGAGACGAGGGAATCATCTTTTTGGCCAACGTCTATGCCGCGTGGCCGCAGCTCCCCCGGGAGCGAATCACGCGATTACGAATCGTTCAGGTACTACCCAAATCAACCTGGCATGCGAATCAACCAACGCTGGGGGTTCCCAATATTTCGCCCGGCAAACAGGTATTGGGCACGGTTCCCGTGGAGGCGGATGGCTCGGCGCTGTTCCGTGTACCAGCCCGCAAGCCCCTTTCGTTTCAAGCGCTGGACGAACACGGCCGGGCCGTGCAAATCATGCGGAGCATCACCTACGTTCAGCCGGGGGAAATCACTTCCTGTGTTGGATGTCATGAACCGCGTCATCTGGCTCCCCCAGCGAAAGCTTTCCCACTGGCCCTTCGGCGTCCGCCGTCGCAAATCACCCCTGGTCCATCCGGTTCCCGACCGTTCAGCTACCCATTGCTCGTTCAACCGGTCCTTGATCGGCACTGCGTCGCGTGCCACAATTCCACCAAAGCAGAAGGCGGAATTGTTTTGACAGGTGAACCGGCTGGACGCTACAGCGCTTCGTATAATGCGCTCGCTCGCTACGTCCCGTATTCGGATTGGGCCGGAAAACCGGGCGATTTTCGCGTCGTCAATTGCGAACCCACCACAAAACCGGACTTCTTTGGAGCCAGGGCGTCACGCCTGACCCAACTTTTGCTTCAAGGCCACTATGGGGTCGAGTTAAGCCAGGAAGACTGGGAACGGCTGTACACCTGGATGGACTGTAATGTCCTTTTTTACGGGACGTTTAACTTAGCCGATCAACAAAGGCAACAACGAGGCGAGGCCATCGCTGGACCAGATCTCGAATGATCCTTCCGTCATGTAATTCCCGAATCGCCGTGCGCTCAACCCTGAAAGCGCGATGGTAATTACGGAGGAGAACGTTGCTTTCAACTGGTCAAAGCAGCCGTGCAAGGGAAAAACTTCCCCTTGAATCGCGCCCACCCTGGAACTGATGTCCTTGCCTTAAGAACTCGCGATGGACCAGGCATGCACTTGGTTTGCCTTGGCGATATAAAGTCGGTCCGCGACCGAAAGTGTAAAGAGAGCGCGGCAGGACGTGTATAACCAGAGGTGGAGGTGTCGGAGTGGAGGGGTCTTGACCGTATTCAGTCCCTGATAGAACTGATAGAACGTGGTCGCGTCGGGAAGGTTGTGTCGAATATTGTCGGAAACAAGCGGCTCCCCACGGTTTTAGGAGTAAATGCAAACTGTAGCGGATTGTGCCCGCTGGAGACCGAATGCGGCGTGAAACTCTGGCGATTGAGTCTCAATCTCGATTGGCATCGCTCGCACGCTAAAAAATTGACAATCCATGGTGTCTCGGTACATCCTAAAAGGTAAGCTCACCTCCGGAAAAGGTTTCCCGCCCATGATTCGCAAAGTCTGTAGCGACGGCGTTGGCTACTCTGTGGTGGATCTTACCGACGTGCGACACGTTTTTGCAGCGGCGGTGCCTCGGGTTTCCGGCGATCTGGCCACACAAACCTGGGACGCTTTACGCACGATCGAATCGGTGATGAAGGAGGAAAGCACGCTCGGTTCGATCGTTCATCAGGTCGTCTTCCTTGCCGATGACTCCAAACTTGCCGAATGTCGCGAGGTGATGCGCGAGTTTTACGGGCCGGAATTCCCCGCCACCACCTATGTCCCCCAAAAGCCCTGTCACGGAGCTCTCGTATCGATCGAGGCACTGGGAGTCGGTCGGAAGAAAGGTGATGTCACCATCGAGCGCAAGAGTGAGCAACTCGTGATTGCATCGCACAACGGAGTCTCGTGGATCCACTGTGCTCATGTCACTCCCGATCCGGAGGTGGACGGGGTTTATCACCAGGCACTCAACGCATTCAGCAAAATGCGGGGAATTCTGGGGTCCGTGGGAGTCGATTTCGCTCAGGTCATTCGCACCTGGCTTTATTTGGGAGGGATTGTTGAGGGCGAAGGCGACAAACAGCGATACAAGGAATTGAATCGCGCGCGGGCCGACTTTTACCAAAACATTCGCTTCCTCACCAACTATCTGCCTGTGGAAAAAGGGGCTGTCTACCCGGCCAGCACAGGCATCGGTGTGGACGGGCACCACCTCATCATGAGCTGCATCGCCATGAAGACGGACCGCCGGGACATTGTGGCCATGCCGCTGGAAAACCCCCGACAAACCCCGGCGTTTGGCTATGGGTGCCAGTACGGGCCGAAAAGCCCCAAGTTTTCCCGGGCCATGGCGCTGTCGTGTGGTTCCTACGCCACGATTTTCATCTCGGGCACGGCGAGTATTACCAATTCCGAGACGCGTCACATTGGGGATGTGGAAAAGCAAACGGAAGAAACCCTCGATAACATTGCAGCCCTCGTGAGCGAGGAAAACCTCGCCCGCCATAATCTACCGCGATTGGGAACGACTCTCGATCAGCTGGCGCTTGTGCGGGTGTACATTAAGAATCCAGAAGATTATGCCAAGGTCAAAGCGATCTGCGACCGCCGCCTGGGAGAGGTGCCCACCATTTACGCGATCGCCGATGTCTGCCGACCCGAACTTCTCGTGGAAATCGAGGGTGTCGCATTCTCGCACCTGAGTTGCGATAGCGGCCACTGCTGAGCGCAAAGCCCCTGATCTGTTCTGCTTGGGAAGAGGTCTCTGGGCACAAGCGTGGACGGCCGTCGTTATAGCAAACGCTGTACCGGGATTGCTGGGTTTCATCATGATCCCGAGCCGTTGCTGACGGCATGCACCAGAGCATCCTGCAACCCCGGAAATTTCCAGCTAAATCCGGCTTCTTTCAGCCGTTCCGGATACACACGGGCACTGGCGAGCAGCACCTCCCGCGCCATCTCTCCGAAAAGCACCCGCAAGAATAAAGTTGGGACCGGGAAAATGGCTGGCCGGTGAAGCACGCGTGCCAACGTCTGTGCAAATTCTCTGTTCCGTACCGGATTCGGAGCCACGATGTTGAACGCACCTGTGCAATCTTCGCGCTGCAGAAGAAACAAAATGGCGTGAACGACATCTTCAAGCAGAATCCAGCTCCACCACATCCGGCCGTTGCCAATCGGCCCACCTAACCCCCACCGAAAAATCGGTAGCAGCCGCTGCAGGGCCCCACCCTCGGGCGAAAGAACCTGACCGAATCGAAGGCTGACCGTCCGAATGCCATGCCGCTGGCCTTCTTGAGCTGCTGTTTCCCACTCGACGCAGGTCTGGGCCAAAAAACCGTTCCCCGGAGCAGACTGCTCAGTGAGCAGCTCTTCGCCACGATCTCCGTAAAAACCGATGGCCGAAGCACAGAGCAACGTGTGGGGCTTTTTTTCCAGACTCCCGAGCATCCTGACCAGCAATTGCGTGCTGGCGATGCGGCTGGAGCGAATCTCTTCCTTGACCGCTGCATTCCACCGACAGGCCACTGATCTTCCCGCCAGATGAATGGCCGCGTCGATGCCCTCCAACCGCGCAACATTGTCAATTCGCGTTTGGGCATCCCAGTAGACTTCGTCCTCGCTGGCGGGAGGTCGGCGCACAAGGAAGAGAAGATTGTGTCCGTGGTTGCGCAGTTCGCGCGCAACCGCCCGCCCAATGAGCCCCGAACTCCCGGAGAGGAGAATTTTCATGATCTGTGCTTCGTTCTTGGTGTGTGACGGATTTCACGACGTTTAGGTTGATCCACCTGCCGGGGGGCAATCCTCTGGTGCTGGATTTTATCGATTGGACTCAATCGGTGTGGAATACCTCCGGAATCGGCTTCCACCATTTACCCTCAGGTGTTCCCGGCAATCGGATTTGACAGGGATCGGTCTCTTTCCACCAGCGTTGCGTTTCCGGGTCAGCAGCGATTTTGGCCATGTCTGCTTCGTAGTCGTCCCCGATGTATTCGTAGTAACTGAAAAGGTAGAGTTTTCCATCCAATTCGGCCAGATAAATGGAGTAGTTTCGGATGTTCGAATCGCGAATGCGTTTGAGCACCCCCGGCCAGGTGTTGGCATGGAGCTGTATGTAGTAATCCTTTTTCTCCGGACGGAGTCCGATAACCTGGCCCACCCGCATGACCTTCTTCGCGGACGATTCCTTGCTACTTTCCGATGCCTGAAGGTTTTCCCATTGCGAATGCGCCGCCAGGCCAAGAACAAACCCTATTGTCACAAGAACTAAACCCGCACCAATCCGGATCATGCGCTGTCTGAACATACCGAAACCTCCCAACCGTCATAGGTTGTCTGACTCCCAGAACCATTGTCTGAACTGCGATTATTCACGAATTGGAGGAGGTGTCAAGTCAGTGATGTCTTAAACCATGCCCACTTTTGCAGAAACCGCTGAGATGGCGGGGGCCCGATGTGCTGTCGGGACAATTCATGAATGGCTCCTACCGTTTAAACAGGAACTGAACCCACCGGTCGGTGCTTGGCCGACGAAATAGATCATCCAACCCTTGGAATGTGGAACCGGCAAGCAGGCCCCGCTGAGAGATCGTGGGGGCACGCTTGTCGTGCCCGAGTAAACGAGCCCCTGTGGACGTTCGCGTTCCCATTTGCAGAGGGAAAGTGGGGATGTGTCAGAGCGACTGGCGATCAAGAGCATTTGCTTCCGGTGTCCGGAACTCTCTCGATTCTGATCAGCTTTCCGAACGCCGAAAGGTAATTCGTCGATTTTGCCAATCTGGCTTCGGCTCAGGGAAATCCAGGCGGTAGTGGCATCCGCGGGACTCTTCCCGCTGGATCGCCGCTCGGACCATCAGTCTGGCGATGGTGAGCATGTTCTGCAATTCCCAGCCTTGCGGGTGCGTGAACTGACGGAGCAGTGCGTAGCTGCACCATCGCTCCATGTCCTCGAGAGCTTCCCGCATCTTGTCCCCCACGCGACGAACGCCCATGCTCCGCCACATGAGACTCTTCAAGGAATTGCGAATGTCCACAAGGTCGAGAGGCTCATGAGGAGCGGGGGCCGGCGGATTGGCCAACGGCAGCACGGTGTACTGGTCGGGCATTTCTAGGGCTTCTCTTGAAGCACCCTGCCCCGCCCGGCGGCCATATACGAGCGCCTCAAGCAGACTGTTGGACGCCAGCCGATTCGCCCCGTGCAGGCCCGACGATGTCACCTCGCCCGCTGCCCATAAACCCGGTACCGTGGTCCGGCCTTCGAGATCCACGGTAACGCCGCCCATCATGTAGTGAGCACCGGGACGAACCGGGATCCGGTCCCGTGACAAATCGAGACGAAATTCCTCGCAGATCTTTGTGATTCCCGGGAACCGAGCTCGAATCTGCGCGGCATCGAGATGAGTCAGGTCAAGATAGACACAAGGATGGCCCGTTTTTTCCATCTGGGCCACGATGGCACTGCTCACCACATCCCGCGGAGCCAGCTCGCCACGGGGATCATAGTCGAACATGAAGCGATAACCATGTCGATCCACCAGTCGCGCACCTTCCCCGCGCATGGCCTCGGTAATGAGGTGACGGGCGCTTCCGGCGATGTACAGAACCGTGGGATGAAACTGCATGAACTCCAGATCGCGCAATTCGGCACCGGCACGAAAAGCCATCGCCATTCCATCTCCCGTGGCCGTCTCTGGATTGGTCGTCTCTCGATAGAGCTGACCGCAACCCCCGGTGGCGAGAATTGTTTGCTTGGCCCAGATGAGCGTTCGGCCATGGCGGTGATTCCAGACCATGGCTCCTCGACAGCGTCCATCCCAAGTTAATAGATCGAGGGTGAAGGTGTCCTCCCAAATGTCCACGTTTGGCTGCTGACGGACACGATCGTAAAGGACGCGGATGACTTCGCGCCCGGTCGCGTCACCATTGGCATGGACGATCCGATTATGGCTGTGCCCCCCTTCCCGGCCCAAGGCCAATCGATCCCCAACACGGTCGAACTCCGCTCCCCATGCCATCAACTCGCGAATCCGTTCCGGGCCCTCATAAATGACACTGCGAACAACCGCTTCATCGCATAGACCGCCCCCCGCCTCAAGCGTGTCCCGTACATGATTTTCCGGATCATCCTCGGGATCGAGAACCGCAGCAATTCCGCCTTGCGCATGCCAGCTATTAGATCCTTCCCGACCGTCCTTGCAGGCAATGAGCACGTTAAGCCGTGGATCGACGGCCAGCGCTGCCCGGAGTCCGCCCAATCCAGCCCCCACAATTAATACGTCTGTAAAAAAGTGGGGAATCTGGCGCGGATTAAACGGGGTTAAGTACCGGGGTTCTGGAGTTTCTATTCCGAACACCTTCACTGACTCCACTTCTCAATCCACCGTTTTTCATCATCCGGCCGGGGAGCCTAAACCATGCTCCACCCGGGAAAGCGGCGCGGTTAAGCCGGGGGACACACCGAATGGATCCCGCCGCCGCAGAATTCTAGCGGCCATCCTGAGGGTTGAGCGCAGCCAATTTCGCAAGATCCGCAAGTATCTAGCATATCAGGGAGTGGTCGGCGCCCCAATCCAAAACACACTAACCGAGAGATGATTCGCTGTGAACCGAGGGAAGGGTTACTGAGCTGCCCCGAGAGATTTCAGGTATTCTCGGAAGTAATCACTCCATTGGGGTGGCGGCGGAATGTCCCGACCGGCTTCCAGCCCGTGCACCGTGTCCCTAAGATTCTCATTGCGGCGGATTTCGGTGCCACTCGGTCTCAATCCGAGACTACGGAGGATCTCGTTCAAACGCTTTTTGGCATCTTTACCGCGGGGAGTATCGTCTTCCGCAGCCTTCTTCAATTCCTGCCAGCGTCTTACAAATTGGGCCATTTCTTCTTTCGTCCAGCCCAATTCTTTCAGAAGATTTTCATCGGGGTTTTGCCGGGCGATCTGATCCTCCAGATACCGCAGAACGAGGTCCGTCTGCCGTCGGGCAAATTCGAGATTCGGATCGTCAACGGGGGTTTCGGTACCAGGCCAGGCCCCTCCACCGCCCGCCCCACCGCCGGGAAGCCCACCGCCGCGGGAAGCATTCCCCGATTGGGCACTGTTGGGTGCCCGCTGACCGCCACCTATCTCAGAACTTTGAGCGGAACTTTGCGAACCGCCTTGAGCACCGCGGCTCGAATCACCACTCGTACCTGGTCCCCCCTGGGAACTTCCGCCCGATCCCGCTGCCTTGCTTCCCGCCGAGGCCGATGCCTCCGGTCCAGTTCCCGGGGAGGGATTTCCGCCTTGACCGTCAGCGGGAGACTGACTTCCCTCCGCGCCGCTCCCCTTCCCGGGCGTCTGTTGACCACCACCCTGACCGCCTAAACCAGCTTGCTCGCCGCTTTCGCCTTCCCGATTTCGTGCAGCATGTTGCTGGTTCGATTGTGGAGGGTTAGCGACTGTATTGGAAGCACCCTCTGTCTGTCGCGGTGCCGCATCGCCTTGCGGAGGTGCCATCCCGGAATTCGCCGGAGCCGACGCGGTACCCCCCTGCTGGTTGTTCGTCTCAGTCGGTTGCGGGTTGCTTTCAGCAGCAGGTGATTGCCCGGCCGGGACAGACGTCGAATCGCGATTGGGCTGAGCCGCCTGATCGTTTGACTGTGCCCCGGCCGAGCGTTCCGCCGATTGTTGCTGATTCCCAGATCGCTGTCCCGCTTCGGAAGTGGGCGGCGTGCTCTGGTCTCCCGAACCCGGCGGCTGCTCATTTGCGGTTGCCGTTTGCGATCCCTGATTCTGAGCTCCCGAAGCCGCCCCATCGGGCTTCGCCGCACCGCTGCGCTCCAGGTACTTCAGAATTCTTTCAATGGCATCTCCCGGATTTGATATCCCGTCGATCTTGTCCTGCCGCTGGCTGCCGTCCGAGCCCTTTCCTCCGGTAGACTGCTCGCTATTTCCCTCCCCGGCTCTCGCGCTTCCGCCCTGAGATGCCGTTGCCCCCGGTTGAGTTCCCTCCCCGGCACCTCGGTTGGGCAACCCCGGTTCCGCTCCCGGGTTGTTCTGACCCGTTCCAGAACCCCCGGACTGTTGTGATGCTTCTGACGCACCAGGCTTGCCAGAGCCGGTCTGCTCGGTGCCGTTTCCCCGCGACTGCGCTGCCCCAGCGGTCCCGGATTCCCCTTGCGGGTGTTCTTCCTTCGTCCCCGCCTCGGGAGAATCGGCTTTACCCGGATTGGTTCCCTCATTCACCGCCGATTGGCGCTCGCCAGTTTTCCCCTGCGTCTGATTTTGGCCGGCCCCGATGGTCTGTTCACCAGCATCTCCTTTTTGCATGCCGTTGCTTGTCCGTTCGCGGGAATCCGATCGCTGATCAGTCGGCTGCGGCGAACTTCCCGACTCTTGGGCGGAGGCACGTTCCGCCCGTTTCCCCGACGTGCCAGTCATGTCGCCCGACTGTCCCTGCCCGTCTTTCGTTCCTTGCGAGTCTTTGCCATTGCCGCCTTGCGAACCAGCTTGAGACTCACCGGATCCAGGATTGTCCGCCTTTCCGTTCTGTCCCTGAGCGGGAGGATTGGTGCCGATTTGCGGGTCCGACGCACCTGACTGCTGCCCCTGGGCTGGCTGCTCGGCATTTTTCTGATTTGCCTGCTGGCCGGATTGAGCGGAAGGCTGCGCACTCGAGGATTCACCCGACGAAGATGGCTGGTCTGCTGAGGACTGCGGGGTCGATCCCTCTGTTGCCTGTTGGGAAGACTGCATCTGACCCGGCTGGTTCGGCTGGTTTTGCTGATTCGGTTGATCAAAACTCTCCGGCTGGCGAGCTGAGTCCGGCGATCGAGATTGTTCTGGTGGCTGACCCGGTGGATTGGGTTTTGCGGGCGGCTGTTCTCCCAGAGGGCTCGGAGGTTGCGTCTGTCCCGAACCTTTATCCGGGGGCGATTGCCCCGGTTTTTCATTTCGCTCTGCCGTAGACTTCTGCTGGGATTCCGCCGATCGCGACTCGGCTCCCTGTTCGGCCGGTCCGATGTGGATTTCAAGTTCCGGCAGCCTGACAAGATTGGATGTCGGTTCCCGATTGTCCGCGACCTCGACCCGACACAGCGCGAGATCCCCTGCGGCCAACCCAAGCTTGCTCGGGACAAAGAGATACTCCCCAGAAAACTCCCCTCTGTAGGCATCTCCTTTGGCTCTGTCCAGCAGAATCTCCTGAGTGACTTTCTTCCCCAGCGATTCAATGGTGAGCACGATTTGCTGGAGCCCGAAGTCGGGATCCTCCGCCTTTATCCTCAGCGGAAGACTTCCGTTGACCGGCACGGTCACGCGGGTCTCGCGAGGCGACTCCCATCGGGCGGCAGGAGGCATGTCTGGAATGACTTCGATCGTGTACTTGACGGGGTCCACGCTCGGCCGACCATCCCGACTCTCCGCGCGGATCGAGTACACGGAATATTCCCGCAGAGAGCTTCCCACTTTGTTGAGCCTCAAGCGCATGGCCGCCCGGGCCTGCTTTTCCTCCACGACCATGCGAAGTGTTCCCCGTTGATCCCCCTCCATGGTGATCTCGGCACTCCGCAAGGGTTCAGGAGCCTCCGCGTGGATGGTCACCTCCGTTCCTTCGATCGCCTGGATGTCGCCCAGGTTTTCCACCACGCGCGGCTCGAGCTTGGTGTAAGCGGGAAATTGGTATTCAATCTTGTGGATTCTCACGCGAAGGGGTGTTACGACTGTGAGATGGTAGTCGGGAGTGACGGCATCCCCCGCCGTCACGCGATAGGTCGTATTCTGCTGGATGGATGGCGACAATTCGCATTCGTAGCGTCCCGGCTTATCCGCAACCGGCTGAAGGGGAATAACCTGATCGACCGCCTGGCCGTCGGCCGTGGAATACACAACGCGAGCTCCCTCCCCTTCCCGTAATCCCTGAATCAACGCCGAAACGACAACGCGGTCCCCCTGAAGGACCTCCGCGGTGCCCGGCTGGACCACTTCAATTTTCACCCGGCTCGGGGGAGAGATATGGCTCCAGGGAAGAACGGCGCGCGCGGCCGACACCAGGGGATTCTTGGGCGACAAGAGCACAAGCAGGGCAAAAATCGCTATCAACGCGATCAGGACATAACCTGTGCGGAGGATCGCCGATCGATCCACGACGACCTCTGGCGATACCTGCGACACCTGCTGCGCGGTGTTCCGCTCCAGACCGCGAAACACATTCAGCTTGAGCGGATCGCTCCGCAGAGCGTCTTTTTCCCCTCGTAACAGAAGAAAGCTGATCAGCGAATGTTTGAGAGTGGGAACCGCCTGTTCCACCTGGTAGGCGGCAAAGACGGGATGAATTCGGCGGACAAGATAAGGCCCCAGGGAGAGGATGATCCAACCAACAGTCGCCAGGACAAAAACGATCCACAGAAGCCATCGCACCGCGGTGGGCATTCCGTGGGGATAAATCCACTGATCCACCACGGCGGCCAGAAGGCCGTAAGCAATCATCCCCGCCACAAGCGCCAGCGATCGCCAGACAATCTCGACCGTTGCGATCTTGCGACGCGTCGTTTCAACCTGTCTGAGGATCAGGACCTCCTCATCCTCAGGCGGCAAATTCGCCTCCGGGGGAGGCGGTGGCAAAGGTCGGACGTCAGCAACCGCTCGGCTTATCACTGCAATGTTTCCTCATGTTCGAGCCACCCCTGGTCGCGTTCCTCCCGCCCGTCCCGCGACAGCGTTTTCTCGCCCCTTCACCCTGGACAAGCTGCGTTTGATGGGCAGATTCCACACAGAGTTTGTGAAAGCTCGAAGCGTCAATTTCCAACCGCCTTTTCTTAGCTTATTATAGCACCGCTGGGTTTACAGCGGCCAGTTGCGACCGCAGTCGAACGCGAATCTGAACAACAGTTTTAACGAGCACGACAAGCGTGCCCCTCCGACCGATTTCTCGGAGGGACCTGCTTGTCAGGTCCGGATTCGGTGGGACGTGCGTGCTGGGTTCGTCATTCAACGTTCGATTATCCATTGCCTTTCGGCGGGAACTGAAGTCCCGCGGCGAAAGCGGGGCTAAAGCCCCGCACTCCATGGAGTGCGGCGATTCATCGCCGCTTTTCGGTGAAGGCTTTAGCCTTCACCACCTTGCCGTCGGTCCATATGGCGCGACGATGACCGTTCGGGGTGGAACCCGACCCTCCAATCCACACAATGGAGGGACCTGCTCGTCCGGTCCGTTTTTTTGAGCGTTGATAATCCATATCCATCTCGTTCTGCGGGCACGACAGGCGTGCCCCTCCGAACGATTTCTCGGAGGGACCTGCCTGTCAGGTCCATTTTTCCACGACGGATGCTCCATCGCCTTTTCGTGGGCACGACAAGGGTTCAACGGTAGGGGCAATTCATGAATTGCCCCTACCCAATACGGAGGGACCCGCTTGTCGGGTCCGATCGATACCGATTGATGATCCATCCCGCTTCACCGGGCACGACAAGCGTGCCCCTCCGATTTTTCGGAAAACCCTTTGAAACCCTTCGCGGCGGGACTGCTTCGGAGGGACCCGCTTGTCACGTCCGGATTCGTTGGGACGTGTGCGTCGGGTCCGTTTCTATCGGCCAAGTGACCGAACAGGCTACGCGCAATCAAGGAAGAGACTTCGGAAGGCTAGGCAGGTTGTCCACCGGACAGCCTATCTTTCCCGCAATCTCGGCGGCCACGTCATCGACAGAGGGATCCGCCAGACGATAGTCAGAAGGCTGATGGAGGTAGGCGGGCTTGGTCAATGGGAGTGGACTGCGCCACGGAATCGCCCCGTACGCGGGATTCTGTTCATGATCCAACCGCCAGTAGCTCATCCACGATTCAAATGACACATAGAACACGTTAGAACCCGGTTCGCCGGGTGTGATGGACCAGAATCGGGTGAACGTTTCGTAAAAGTTATCCTGCCCGAACCACGAAAATGATCGCAGCGCCTTTTCCAGCGACATCCCGACCTGCTCGATGAAACTGGCATCCCGGGCAGCCACAAAGATGCTGGCCTGGCTTTCTACCCGAACCGGAAGCAGATGCCACTGAAAGGCGGTGACCCTCTGGCGACAGAGCCCCTGACGGCAGAAGGCTGTTACCCGTTGCAACGTGACTTTCCACTGCGCGCCAGCCTCAGGTGTGCGGTCCGTTCCCGCAATATCCAACAGCCTACCGTCAACGGCAATGAGTGACTCGGCGATGCGCAATTCTCCTCCCCGAACCCCCAGGCTGCGAAGGACACCGCCCTGGCCGCGCAAGACGGATTGCTTCACTTCGATCATGTTGCCGGCCGTTGACTGCTCCAGGTCAGAGGTCAGAGCCTTCACCAGAATTTCGCTTTGCGGATCATCCGTGGCCTCGAACACAACGGGGGCTGCTGAAAGGGCCACCATCGACGATCGGTTCTCGTCCAGGATAAGCGTCAAAACACAGTTCGTAAACGTGACACGAGAATTCCGAACCATCTGAAAACACGCAAATCCCCGTGCCGCATTTTGTCCCTTGACTTCGAATCGCAGCCCGACGTTCTCGAAGCCGATATCCGACGCGGCGAGCAATACAAAACTCTCTGAAGTCGCCCCATTGCGATCGTCCATGCGGAAAACAAGCTCCGGCCAGCGTCCCCGTTCACCGACAATTTTCAGCCGCCGGCCTCGCAGGTCCAGCGACCGCTCGAGCAGTGTTCCGTCGAAATCCAAACGGATCTCATCCCCGGGCAAAGCCGCGCGACAGGCCGCTTCTAAAGTCGGGAAACTGCCTTCCCGGCGGCCCATGGGATCAACCCACCTGATCCACGCGCTCGGCGTGGTGAACTTCTGGTCCGCTGGAATTTCGCGCTGGGCATTGACCGCGGCGGAAAACGGCAGCAGACCTCCTCGCGTCGGGCTTTCGTCGGACAGTTCTGCGGACCGATTTGTTTGCGGAACCAGCAGCGGCATATCAGGCGGAACGGCCCGGGGAATCGCCAGGCCGCTTTCCGATAGGGAAGACGCTCCGAGAAAATGACGAGGGTCGCCCCCCAACACGCCAGGTACGGGGCTAATGCTACCTGGGTTAAAATCGGGGGACGGCTTCGATAATCCCGATGCCGAACCTGGGCTTAGCGGATCCGTGAGGCTGGGTACCGATGCCCCCTCGCTTGCCGCACCAGACCTGGGGGTCGCCGAATCCGTACGGGATGACGGTTCTGATACCTCACGAGGAGTTGTGTGGATCGTGGGGTTTTGCGATCCCTGGCCTGGCGGACTCAACGTCGCGGAATCGCTACCCGGAGTTCGTTTGGACGTTTCTCCCGTCGACGATCCCGCATTAACCCTGAAGGCCGGCGTGGGAGGTGAGAATAATTCGAGCGGTGTACTCACCTCATCGCCCGTCAGATCTAATTCCTCGGCACCATGGGAAAACCACCAGTCAATGAAAAGCGTGGTGAGGAGCAGAGTCACCAGGGGCACCACCCATGGCAGATGCCGTCGCCAGCGAAGTTCCTTTCCGTTCCTGGCAGCCTTGCCGTTTCCAGCTCGAAACGGCTGTTCGCTCTCTCCGATCAATTCGCGAAGAGCCGCAGCCAGTTCCGCTGCCGACTGAAATCGCTGCCGCGGCGATTTGGCCATCATCCGCCGCAGAATCCGAGTGAGACTTTCGGGAACATCCTTGCGGATCTTGCGAATATCCACGGGGTCTTCTGTCTGATGCTGGAGGAGCTTCTGGAGCACCGTGCCGCCCGGAAACGGAGGCTGCCCAGTGAGCAGGAAGTAAAGAGTACACCCCAGAGAATAGATATCGCTACGGACATCTGCCAGCCGAGGGTCTCGCGCTTGTTCCGGCGCGATGTAATCAAATGTTCCCAAAGTTGTGCCACTGCTGGTTAAATCCTGCGCTCGCCCGCCGGGCTGATAAACCCGTGCCAGGCCCAGGTCAATTAATTTGGCCTGGCCCTCATGCGTCACGATGATATTGGACGGTTTGATATCCCGATGAATGACCCCGCGTTTGCTTGCATGATCGAGAGCCTCCGCCACCTGGAGGATGTAACGCACGGCATCCACCCAGGGGAGCGGTCCCTTTTCCTCCACCAGCTTCCGCAGGTTGGTGCCCTCGATGAACTCGAAGGCAATGTAGTGAACCCCATCCTGCTCGCCCGCCGCATAGACCTGCACGATGCCCGGATGGTTTAATCGGGCGGCAGATCGGGCTTCGTTTTGGAATCTCGCCAGGGTTTGAGCGTCCGCAGCCTGCTCCGGTGTAAGGACCTTCAGCGCCACGACCCGGGAAAGACGGACGTCGAACGCCCGAAATACCCGGCCCATCCCCCCGCCACCGATATATTCCAGGATCTCGTAGGGGCCAAGCGTCGCTCCCGGGCTGACCTTGGGCGTGAGGATTTCCACGCCGATTTCCGGCGATGAGACAGGCACCAGCGCCTCGGGCGGGGTGATCACCGTCGGCTGTTCTTCCAGCCGAACGGGCTTTGCCGCTGGCGGCTGTTGCGAAGGCGTGCCGGTTCTCTCGTTACCCTCGATCATCCCAGTAGTTTCTCACACCCCGGACAGCGGACGGGCTGGCAGTTCGTTGGAGTTACGTCTCAAGCGTTTTTTCGACCAGCCAAAGGCCCGTCGTCTGCCAAGTTATCGTCAGCGACCTGGAGAAGTTACCTCGGTTCGTCCCCTATTTGGACTAGAAAAGCCCGCTCACTTGGCGGGGAAAAGTCTCACCAGATGCGCGCGATCTCGCCGAGCACACTCACTGCCAATACCATGGCAGCGATACTGTCATTTTAACCGTCTAAGCGTGGGCCAGTCAAACGCATTCTCGGTTTGGCTCGGCAGTCCCTTGGCAGTTATCGGACGACTTGGGGGCCCCGGCAACAGATTACGGTCTGACCGGTGGTCGTCCGATGCTGTAATAGGTGAAGCCAAGATCCTTCATGCGATGAGGGTTATAAATATTTCGGCCGTCGAAAATGACGGGCCGTTTTAATCGGCGTTTCATCTCGTCGAAGTCGGGGTGGACGAACTGCTTCCATTCCGTCACGATGACCAGGGCATCGGCACCATCCAGTGCTTCGTCCCGATGCTGGCAGTATGTGAGTCGATTTCCATATCGTTTGCGGACGTTGTCCATCGCTTCCGGGTCGTACACCCGCAGTGCCGCGCCATGCTGGAGCAGGCCATCGATCAAGACCAAAGATGGCGCCTCCCGAATGTCGTCCGTTCCCGGCTTGAAGGAAAGGCCCCAGATGGCAATCGTCTTATCCGAGAGAGCGCCGCCAAAGTGCTCGCGGATCTTGCGCAGGAGAATCCCCTTTTGATGCTCGTTGACCTGGTGCGTAGCTTCCAGAATGCGCGGTGTCACATCGTGGGCACGGGTAACGGCCGCCAGGGCGCGAACGTCCTTGGGGAAGCAACTGCCTCCGTAACCAACACCCGGGAACAGAAATGCGAAACCGATCCGGCTGTCGTGCCCAATTCCCCGGCGAACATCGTTGATATCGGCCCCTGTCCGCTCGCAGATGGCTGCAATTTCGTTGATGAAACTGATCTTCGTGGCGAGCATCGCGTTGGCCGCGTACTTGGTCATCTCCGCGCTTTCTGGTGACATGAAAAGCAGCGGCTTATCCGTGCGCAGATAAGGTTGATACAGATCCCACAGGATTTCCAGGACTTCTTCCCGCCGTGCTCCCACTACCACACGGTCGGGCTTCATGAAATCTTCCACCGCGGCGCCCTCCTTGAGAAACTCGGGATTGGTGGCGACATCCACGGAGCGGCCGGTGAGCTCGCGGAGCCTGGCCGTGACCGCCGCATTCGTTCCGACCGGGGCCGTGCTCTTAATCACCACGATGGCGTCTTCGGCCAGATGGGGGGCCATCTCCTCGACGACAGCCCAAAGGGCCGACAAATCGACAGACCCGTCATCCCGCGGCGGTGTCCCCACGGCAATGAAGATCAGTTTTGCCCATCGGACGGCGCTGGGCAAATCTGTGGTGAAGCGCAGACGGCCAGCCGCGACATTTCGCTGGAGGAGTTCCTCCAGGCCAGGCTCGTAAATCGGACATCCGCCCGCTTGCAAAAGTCGAATCTTTTCAGCATCACAATCGACGCAGATAACATCATTGCCGGTTTCGGCGAAGCACGTGCCGGTCACAAGCCCGACGTAACCGGTGCCTATCATCGCGATTCTCACCGCTAGCCTCCTTTTGCTTTGCCTTCCTCATTAAAGCCTGATGGTCGGCTTGAACTGGAACGCTCCCAACGGAACGGTGCCGACGCACTCAGAACCCCACTAACGAGGGACGCTTTCGTCTCTTTGCTGGGTGCCTGCAAAAATCTAGCACATAAATGCTCTGGCCTCACAAACCACGTCAGAAGTGCCGCTTTGAGAGTTTTTCGCGCCCCCTTAATTGGGTTATTGACACACAACAATGGGGGGCTATAGTTCACATAGCCCGCCGAAGAGGTGCTCATAAGGGCTACGGGGGAAAAAGAGCCGTTTCCGCACCGTGGTAACAGCGGCGTAAAAATCGGCCATTGGCTCAACCGTTCGCAATGACCGCGAAACCATCCGTGCACTCTGACGTTTGCCGGGCCGTACTGCAAATAGCGAGTTGTTTTAAACCGGTATCCTATTCCGTTACTCAGCGCGAGTTCTAGATGTTGGTTATTATTGTCGTCATCGTTGCACTCCTGTGCCAGGCCGCGGCCGCCTGGGTTGCCCTGCGGATTGCCAGCCGGTTTCGACCGGGCTGGGGCTGGCTGCTCCTTGCTGTGGCCATGGTGCTGATGGTGGTTCGCAGTCTCAGCGTTTTGGCAGAAATCTCGCTAGGACTTCCCCAGGATTTCATTTCTGAATCGGTGGGGTTGCTGATTTCTTTGGCATCTCTTGCCGGCGTCTTGCTTATCGAGCCGGTTCTTCGAGGCGCCTATCGCTATCAAACGTTCATGGAGCTGGAAACGCACCGACTCAGCGGACTTCTGCAAGCTCTTCCCGGGGTGGTGTATCAATGTCGCAATGATCCGCAGTGGACCATGGAGTACATCAGCAATGGCTGCCGAGAGTTAACAGGTTATGCTCCGGAGGACCTCATTGGAAACCGACGGATTGCCTACGCGGAACTCATTGTTCCAGAGGACCGTGAAAAAGTGTGGCAGGAAGTCCAGAAGGCGGTCAGGGAGCGCCGGCCTTATCGGCTGGTGTACCGGATACGCACGGCTTCCAACGACGTAAAATGGGTTTGGGAACAAGGATCCGCGGTGTATGACGAGGAGGGCGAGGTGGCTTTCCTCATCGGATACATCAGCGACGTGACAGCATGGCGACAGATCGAAGAGGAACTCGAGCACGCCCGGCAGGACTGGCATTCGGAAAAGGAAGCGTGGAGGCGAACAGAAAAACGGCTGCTCAATGAAGTCTGGGAACTCCAGGAGCGACAGAACGAAGCGATCGCCTACGAAATCCACGACGGATTCATTCAGCAGGCCACTGGGGCGCTCATGAGCCTAGAGACCTACCGCCACCTCCGAAACACGGCTCCCCAGGAAGCGGAAAGTTTTCTCGATCGGGCCATGCATCTCATCCGCAATGCGATTGCCGAAGCCCGGCGGCTGATTCGTGGACTCCGCCCGGACCTTCTCGAAGAAGGTGGACTAATCCCGGCTTTGGAAAGTTTCTTTCAGGAAATTCGCACCCGTCATCATGTGGAAATCGACTTCCACAACCAAACGCAGTTCGTACGGCTGGCGGCACCAGTGGAAACCCACATTTTCCGCATCGTGCAGGAAGCAGTGCTGAATGCCGTCCGGCACAGCGGAAGTCCCCGCGTGGGTGTGTCACTCCGGCAGGAGGATTCGACGCTGGAGATTGAGGTCCGTGACTGGGGGAGCGGATTTGACGTCGAACGGATCCCCGCGGGACACTACGGAATTCACTCCATCCGCGATCGCGCCAAACTTCTCGGCGGCTGGGCGGAAATTACCTCCCAGCGACAGCAGGGCACCACGGTGCGTGTGACGATCCCGCTGGACGTGATGCCCACAAATGGGATCGATCTCAATCCGTACACGGGCAATCCTCTCGTGCCCACCCCTTCTTCCAACGGTTGAACCGGCATACTGCCGGAGGTCCTTTTGCCTCATCCCCACTTTTCGTTTGGAGCTGTAAGAGACCAAAAGCTCAATGTGTTGTAGGGGCAATTCATGAATTGTCCCTACAGGGCGTCAAACACAAGTCACGCCGTTGGATTCCGGTTGGGGCGACCCATGAATCGCCGTTGTGACACGTCGCGCGTGTATCATCTCTCGGGTGTTTGCAGAAGTGGGCATGACGCAGGAGGTCGTTAGGTTGGTTCCCTGCACCATCCTGAGGTATAAAATCCCATCATTGCCATTCCCCGCCAGCGGAGAATCCGTGATTGCCGCGACCGGCAGCCCTGGGTCGGCGCCGTCACGAGAGGATTTTCAGGCCCGCAGTGCAGTGCGATTTCCTCTTCCAAGGAAACATTTTTCTTATTCGGGCCGACACATCGCGGCTCTGCCGCAACTTTTCAACTGTCCTCGGCCGGATTAGATTAAGGGGGGCCAGAAAGTCATCGCTGCGTGACGTTCGTTGACAGCACAAACCTCACACTCGGGTCATTCGGCTCGTTTCAATTGACCCATTTGGTTTGTCTTCTGGCAGAAGGAGGTGGCGTATGACGAAGACGGCGATCATCCAGGCCCAGCAGCGGTGGGAGTACATGTTTCTCACGCGTCGCTCGGAACTCGCCCTTCAGGACGAGCTCAATGCGGTCGGTCAGCAGGGTTGGGAGCTCGTGGCGGTGGAATACTACAAGGACGCCAAAGGAATCATGGGCTGGATTGCCTTTCTCAAGCGTCCCTGCGCGGGCCCCAAACCGACGGGATCAGGTGGCGAGGGGCACACCGAACACGTAAGCGGCACGGAGAGCCATCACGCCCCAGCGCTCTCTCCCGACGATGTATTCGACATCAAAGACGGTGGTTGACCACCCATGCCGATCATCGAGCCATTGCGTTAAACGTGCGACCGTCGGGAGAGGGGTCGTGTTTCACCGTTCCTTTCGATGACTCGCAGCTGTGGCAACGTCGGCGCTTGGTGGAGTTCCAAGCCGCGAGGTGGGTCGGCAATACTTATTGCCAGCGACACATTTGGGCCGTCATATGCGAAACGAATCAGAAACAAGTGATTCTCCCGACTGATCGATCGCGGTATATTAACGCTACCGGGAGAAGCAGACACGTTATCCGTTATTTTTGAAAAGGGAGGGCCAGTCATGTCGGATCGTTGCCATCGTCCCTACGCCGCGGAAGCACCCGACTTCTCATGCGTCAGTCGCCGTCACTTCATCGGCAGCTCCGCAGCGCTTGCGGGCCTTTTCACCGCGACCAAGTTTGGCCGCTCTGAAGAGGTTGTTTCGGATCAGCCCGTTCCTCTCAAACCCATTGGTCGGGGCAAGGGGATTTTCCCTGGCCGTGTGGTCTGGGCGCACGATCCCGGGGTGGTGGAGTGGAAAGGCCCTGACGACGGCCGGTGGTGGGAAGGAAATCACGTCAAGCAGGACCGCGTCAATCAGATGATGGATCACGCGGTGTGCCGTCTCACTGGAGCAAATGCCGTCAAAGAAGCCTGGGACAAACTTTTCTGCCACCTCAACACCACCCGCAACGGTGTCGCTCAGGGTTACCAGCCAGGTCAGAAAATCGCGATCAAGCCGAACTGGGTGGGGATGATCTTTCGAGAAAACGTCGTTGATCCGGAAACTTATCGTTTTATCAGACGCGAAAATTACATGAACACGTCACCGCAGATGATTCTCGCGCTCCTCCGACAGTTGGTGGATGAGGTGGGTGTCAAGCCTGCTGACATCACTATCTGCGACACGCTCGCTTATCTCGTCCACGAGTACTACGACATCCTTCATGCCCATTATAAAGACGTTCAATATGTGGACTATGCTGGGAAGTTTGGACGAATTAAAGTTGAAGCGTCGGATGTGCCCCTTTACTGGAGTGCCCGCCCCCGGGGAGTGGCCCAGGATGTCATCCCTAAGTGCTTTGCTGAAGCTGATTATCTCATCAATTTTGCGAACTTCAAAGCCCACAGCGGGGCGGGCGTCACACTGTGTGCCAAAAACCACTACGGGTCGCTGATCCGCTGGCCCGTGCAGGAGAATTACTACGACATGCATCCCCATTGCTTCTCGAATACGCCGCGGATCTATCGTCCGCTGGTGGATTTGATGGGGCACGCTCATCTAGGCGGTAAGACGGTGTTGTACCTGATTGACGGTCTCTTTTCCGGAGTTCATCCACGTGACCCCGTCCCGCAGAAAATGCATATTCCCCCAATGGAAGACCAATGGTCGTGCAGCTTGTTTGCATCTCAGGATCCGGTGGCCATCGATTCTGTGGCCTTCGACTTCCTCTATGCAGAAGGCACGCCGTTCCCACGCAAAGGAGGTGTGGACGACTATCTCCACGAGGCCGCCCTCGCCGATAAACCGCCCTCCGGAACGTTCTACGACCCCAATCACCCTGAACCTACGGAACGCCTGACCAGTTTGGGCGTTCACGAGCACTGGAATAACCCCCGAGAAAAGAAATACTCTCGCAATCTCGGTGCCGACGAGGGAATCGAGTTGGTAACCGTTACGTTGTGAAGCCCCGCGCGGTGGTTCGGTAGCTGTCGGATGCGGGCGAGCCCCATACGCGGGCATTGTTTACTCCGTCACGGCAATGATGCCTCGCTCCACAGCCTGGCAGATGTGGTCGATTTCCTCGAGGCTGATTGCCAGCGGTGGGAAAATGACGATCACGTCTCCCAGGGGTCGAAGAAAAACTCCCTCCTGCCGGGCATACTGGCAGACCTGCCACCCGCGGCGTTCCGTCCAGGGATAAGGCCGTTTGGTGGCCTTATCGTGAACCAACTCGATGCCGGCAATCAGCCCACACTGACGCACGTGGCCCACATGCGGTCGTTCGGCGATCCTTTGCAGATGGCTGGCCAGCCGCTCGATTTTGGGGGGGAGTTGTTCCAGAGTGCGTTCTTCCTGGAACACATCGAGATTTGCCAGTGCCACGGCCGCTCCCAGCGGATTTCCACCGTATGTATGACCGTGAAAGAATGTCCGCAGTGAAGTGTAGTCACCCAAAAAGGCGTTGTAGATCTCATCCGTGACCAGAGTAGCAGCGACGGGCAAATATCCGCCCGTGAGCCCTTTTCCCAAACAGAGCAAATCCGGCGTGACTCCTTCGTGTTGGCAGGCGAACATTCGGCCGGTTCGGCCGAATCCCACCGCCACCTCGTCGGCAATGAGCAACACCCCATATTTCCTGGTCAACTCCCGAACCCCCCGTAAATACCCCGGTGGATGAACGACCATACCCGCGGCGCATTGCACCAGGGGCTCCACGATCATTCCGACGATCCGTGCGTGTTCGCGGCGCAACACCTCTTCGAGCTGCGCAAGATAGTAGTCAGCCAGTTTCTCGGGCGAGACTCCCTCGGGGGTTCGATACGTGTCGGGGCAGGGCAGCCGAATTGTGGGAAACATAAGCGGCTGAAACACGGCATTGAACCGGTCCACTCCCCCCACACTCACCGCGCCCAGCGTGTCTCCGTGGTACGCCTCGCCAAGTGCCAGGAAGAGCGTCTTCTGCGGTTGAGGATCAGGAATCTGACGCCAGTACTGAAACGCCACCTTGAGAGCCACCTCCACCGCCCCCGCACCACTATCCGCAAAGAACACATGATTGAGTCCCGGCGGAGCAATCTCGGTTAGACGCTTCGCCAGACGAATGGTGGTCGGATTGGAACAGCCCAGGGACGTCACGTGCGCCACTTTGTCTAATTGCTCTCGAATCGCCTGGTCCAGCCGCGGATGACGATGCCCGTGCACATTGCACCAGAGGCTGGCCACTCCGTCGATATACTCTCGCCCATCAATATCGATGAGCCGACATCCCTGCGCACTCTCGATAATAAATGGTTCGTACTCCGCCATTTGAGTAAACGCATGCCAATAAATCGTGCGGTCCCACTGGCGGAGTAATTCTTTTTCTTTCTCGTCCATGGCTTTTTTCACCACGTCACCAAAACAGGCGTACCCACAGTAAGCTTCGTCTGCTCGGCTGCACTTCCGTTGACGACAGCAATTTCCAAATAGCCCTGTGAGCCAAACAGCGCAATCAGACTACCCGGCGGATGCTCACCGTATGTCCGGCTGAGCTCTGCCAATTGATAATCTCCCGCTTTAATCACCGGCCTTACTTGCTGGGGCCAGCAATCTTTCCCAATATTAGTGATTAAATTGCCAAAGCGATCGACAAACACGATCCGGCCTTGTATTTCACGATCGCCAACACGAGGCCGCCAATCATCGGAGAGTTCCACCCACTTTTGCGCGGACGGTCCAAGTTCCTCAAGCGGAATGCCGTGGGTCAACCATGCCAGCGCGGGTCCCATCAGGTCGCGACCATGGAACGTGCTGCTGACTTCAGCACGAAAATACGCGCGATTTTCTATCCAAACGGCCCTTCGAGGAGCGGATAACTGGTAGAGGAACGTCAGCAAACCGTTGTCGGGCGCCACGATATATCGGCCTTCCCAATCCACCGCCAAACAGCGTCGCTCGGTTCCCACGCCCGGATCAATCACCGCCAGATGAAAACTGCCTTCCGGAAAGTAAGGAACTGTGTGACGCAGAACCCATGCGCCGCTGACCACATCTTGAGGCGGGATTTCATGGGTAACGTCCACGATGGTGAGTCGCCGATTGATCGAAAGCAGGACTGCCTTCAACTGGGCGACGTAGATACTGTCCCGACCAAAATCCGTCGTGAGTGTCACAAGGGCTCCCATACCACCGTCCTGCACGGCACCGATCGAACAACCCGATGTCAACGTTTCGGCTGGAAGAGGTTTCTTGACCGACGGCACATTTACCGAAAGAACCAGCGCCATTCAGGACTGGCGCTGGATCAATTCGAGGCAGATTTCCTTCACCCGAGCGGGGTTGATATTCGGATTGCGTTTTTTCGCCTGACCGACGAGGCTGCCGATCGCCTTATCTTTTCCCGCTTTTACTTCCGCGACCACCCGGGGATTGGCGGCGACAAGTTCCTCACACAGCCGTCGCAGTTCGCCTTCGTCCACCTGCACAATTCCCAGTCGCTGGATGGCTTCCCCCGCCGAGCAACATTGTTCCACCATCTCCGCAAAGACCATTCGAGCCTTGGCGGTGTCCAACTCACCGCCGCGGACCTTTCGAAGAAGCTCCGCGAGGTTGTCCGCACTCACAGGAAACTGGGCAATTGTCCATTGACGCTCGTTGAGCGTGCGGAGCACATCCTGCTGCACCCAGTTCGCAGCCATTTTCCCATCCCCGCATCCTTGCGCCAAACGGCAGTAGTAGTCCACGAATGCCCGCCCCTGATTGACGATCACATCACTGTCGTAGGCTGTGATCTGGTAGGTTGTTTGCAATCGGCGTCGGATCTCCGCCGGCAATTCACCGAGGGTCGCACGAATGCGTTCCAATTCTTCCTCCGTGATCGTGACCGGCACCAGATCCGGCTCTGGAAAATATCGATAATCGCTGGACTCTTCCTTGGATCGCTGAGGTCGCGTAATTTGGGCGTCTTCATCCCAGCCACGGGTCTGCTTGGGCACATCTCCTAATTTGTGCCCAGTTTCCAGAAAGGCTTCGTACTGCCGCTGCGCTTCGTAGGTGAGGGCCCGCTCCACCGCCCGAAAGCTGTTCATGTTTTTTACTTCCACGATCGGCGTAGCAACGTACTGGCCGTCGTCGGTGGGAATGTGGAGATTGATGTTCGCATCCACCCGCAAACTTCCCTCTTGCATATTGCAGTCGGAAACTTCCAGATAGTTAAGGAGCAACTTCAGCTCCGTGAGAAACGTTTTCGCCTCCGTCGGTGAACGCAAATCAGGTTTGGTGACAATCTCCAAAAGAGGCGTACCCGCCCGATTCAAATCGATTCGGCTGTCCGCCCGACCGGCTTTCTCGTCATGCATGCTTTTGCCGGCGTCTTCTTCGAGATGGACGCGGATGATCCCGATCCGCCGTGTTCCCTCGCCGTCCTCAGCGGGAATATCCAGGTAACCGCCTCGGCAGATCGGCAGATCGTACTGACTGATCTGATAGCCCTTGGGCAAATCGGGATAGTAGTAATTCTTTCTGTCCCACTTACTAAACCGAGCAATCTCGCCATTGAGCGCAAGCCCCGTTTTCACGGCGAGTTCAAACGCCTTACGATTCATCACCGGCAGAACCCCTGGCATCCCGATACAGACAGGGCAGGTCTGTGTGTTCGGCGGGGCCCCGAACTTCGTGGAACATCCACAAAAAAGCTTGCTCTCCGTGAGCAACTGCACGTGGACTTCCAAGCCGATCACAATTTTGTAGGGTCTTTCGCCCATGCTCATCTGATCTTTGCCATTCAGTCCTGCTCAATCCCATCTGACCTCAACGTTGCACACCGGCTCATTCAAAGTCGCCGGACAACGATTTCAGGACAGGAGTCGATCGTTTTCGATCAATGGTGGACGACGCCGATGCCAGTCCGTCACCTGCTGAAACAAATACCCCATTTGCAGTAATCGCTCTTCAGAAAGCGGTGGTCCCTGCAGCTGCACTCCGATGGGCAGTCCTTCTGTGCTCAACCCCGCTGGGAAGGCCAGGGCTGGAATCCCGGCGAGGTTTGCACTTACCGTGAACAGGTCGAACAGGTACATCGCTAATGGATCGTTGATTTTTTCGCCAATTCGGAAAGCCGGGGCCGGTGTCACCGGTCCGAGGATCATATCCACCCTTTCAAACGCCTGGTCGTAATCCTGACGGATAAGCCTTCGGACCTTGAGTGCCTTGAGATAGTAGGCGTCATAATATCCGGCGCTCAGCGCGTATGTCCCGAGCATGATCCGCCGTTTGACCTCCGCTCCAAAGCCTTCCGCCCGGGTTTTCCGATACAGCCGAACCAGGGCCGTATCGAGATCATCCAGCGCAGCCAGATTGCCCTCTTGCTGCAACCGACGGCGTTCCTCGGCCAGTTCCGCCAGCATGGCCTTCTCGTCGGTCCGATATCCGTAATGCACGCCGTCATACCGAGCAAGATTACTGGAGGCCTCACTGCAAGCGATGATGTAGTAGGTAGCCACGGCATATCGGGCGTGGGGCAGCGCGACCTCTCGGATTTCCGCTCCCAGTGATCGAAACACGTTGAGCGTTTCTTCCATCGTCCGGACCACGTCAGGCGATACACCGTCGCTGAGCATTTCCGGAACATAGCCGATCTTGATGGCATCTGGCCGTTGAAAGACCAGTTCACGATAGGGCGGCACCGGCCTGTTAATTGACGTGGCATCCCGCGGGTCGTGACCGGCCAGGACCTCCAGCAGCAAAGCACAGTCTTCCACCGATTGAGCCAAGGGCCCGATCTGATCGAGACTGCTGGCAAATGCTACCAAACCGTACCGACTCACCCGGCCGTAGGTGGGTTTCAATCCCGTTACTCCGCAGAGGGCCGCTGGTTGTCGGATCGAACCGCCCGTGTCACTCCCCACCGACAGCGGCACCATTCGGGCGGCCACGCAGGCTGCCGCTCCCCCACTCGAGCCACCGGGTATCCGCTCCAGATCCCAGGGATTGCGGGTTTTCTGAAAGGCAGACGTTTCCGTCGATCCGCCCATCGCAAATTCGTCAAGGTTGGTCTTGCCAATGATGACTGCATCTGCCGCTTTGAGTCTTGCCACCACCGTGGCATCATAGGGAGGTACAAAATTTGCCAGCATCCGCGAGGCGCACGTGGTGGGCTCTCCCTCCATGCAGAGATTATCTTTGACCGCCACAGGAATTCCCGCCAGCAGGCCGAGTTTCTCCCCTCGGGCTCGCCGCCGATCGATCTCCCTGGCCTGGTCCAGCGCCTTCTCGCCCCGCACCGCAAGGAATGCCCCCACGTGTGGATCGTACTTTTCAATCTGGGCCAGCGCCGCCTGAACCAAATCTTCTGAAGTAACGTGCCCCACACGGAGAGCCACCAGGAGTTCACTGGCACACCTGTCAAACGGGAATCTGTCGAGACTCGTCATCGCCGATCGGAACAATTGCTCGAGACACGGATCCCTGAAAACTCATACGTCGCCCAAAACCGCCGGAACGAGGTAACATTCGTCATCTCGATGGGGGGCATTCGCCAGGGCTATTTCGCGATCCAGACTTTTCTCCACACGATCCTCACGAAACACGTTGGCGAATTCCACGGCATGGGCCAGCGGTTCTACACCTTCCGTATCGACCTCGTTTAACAAAGCCATGTATTCCAGCACCCGCCCCAGCTGTCCGGTCATCTCCTCGACCTCCTCGGGGGTGAGAATCAATCTCGCCAAAAGTGCCACTTTCTCAATTTCCTGGCGAGTCAGGCTCATAGTGCCCTCGCTGGATCGATCGTCACATTGAAGGAGTCCCCACCGTGGGGGTAAGATTCCCGCCAATTCTACTTTGGTCAGACTACCTCGCATGATGGCATCAGAACACTCCAGTATACCGCGAACCGCAGCCAACGGGTGACCTCCCCGGTACGGCACTGAGGCAACATCTCAGCATCCGATGTCACTTCGCCACTTGAATCTGGGCAAGTTCTGGCGATTGAGCCAAAGTTATTCACCTTTCCAGCTGTTCTTGACGATGCCACACTCTGGGCGACGCTCGCAGCATCTGTGAAGAGGACTCCGCGACACAAGAGCGCTGCTCTCTTGGACCTATTGCCCGAGTTTTGCGCACGGATCAGCCAATAATGCGGGCGGAACTGCGACCATGGTAACTCTGTCCTCAATCCCAGGACGTCGTTCAACAAGTAGCACGCCGTGGATTCGTCGCAGCTTTTCGCCGTGGGCCGTGTGCACCGTCGCCGCTCTGGCGAGTTTATTGGGCAGCCTGGCATCGGGTCCATGCTGGCCACAAGAGACGGCGGTTGCCGATTGGGATTCTTTCGAAGGCGCTGCTGCCCCATCTTCTTCAGCCCCGGAGAGTTTACCAGATCTTAGTAACCCCCCTTCCACGATCCAGAATCAGGACGACATTCATGACATCCTGAAGCTGGATGTGGAGCAACTCACGCAACTCGACGTGATTGCACCGTCTTTTCAAACGGAGGTGACGACCGTCACCCGGCAGGAAAGCAACGTGGGGCGTTCGCCCGCGGCAGTCTACGTCATCACATCCGAAATGATTCGCCGGTCGGGTGCGCGCACCCTTCCTGATATTCTCCGACTTGTTCCTGGCTTCCACGTGGCCCGCATGGACGCCAACAAATGGGCCATTTCATGCCGTGGCTTTACCGACCGCTTTGCCGACAAGCTCCTCGTTCAAATTGATGGTCGCACCGTTTACACCCCACTTTTCTCTGGGGTGTATTGGGATGTCCAGGATCTTCTTTTGGAAGATATTGAGCGGATCGAAGTGATTCGTGGTCCAGGCGCCAGTGTGTGGGGTGCCAACGCTGTCAACGGTGTCGTCAATATCATCACGAAAAACTCAAGCCACACGCAGGGCACGTTCTTCCAGGCGGGAGCGGGTACGGAAGAAAAGGGATTTGCCGAAGCTCGTTACGGCAGCAAGCTCAACGATCAAACTACATTCCGCGTTTATGGCAAATGGTTCGAAAGAGACGGTGGTTATCTCCCGCCAACTTCCCCATTTTCCCAGAACGAGCCGGACGACTGGCGGCAAGCCCGGACAGGATTCCGAATTGATCACACGCCCACGCAGGAGGATCTGCTCACGTTACAAGGTGACTATTACAACGGCTACTCTGGAGAGGGGGTCCGTCTCCCCGGCTCATTTCCGCCAGACTTTCGTGTCACGCTCCGCGACGATGTCCACGTCGAGGGCGGTAATATTCTGGGGCGGTGGTCCCGTCACGTGGATGAGGACTCCAATTGGACGATCCAGATGTATTACGACCGGACCGAGCGTCACAGCACCGGATACCTCTTTGCCGAAGACCGCGACATATTCGACCTCGACTTTCAACATAACTTTCGACTGGCAGACCGTCACGCTCTCACATGGGGATTTGGATACAGGTACACTGAAGATTTCGTGAATCCCCAGCCCTGGTATCTGGGATTCAATCCAACCAAGCGGGCCGATGATCTTTTCAGCTACTTCATCCAGGATGAAATGGAAGTCATCGAAGAGAGATTATTTTTCCTTGTCGGGTCAAAGTTTGAACATAACGATTATTCTGGTTTTGAATACCAGCCCACCGGGCGGGTTGTCTGGCAACCAAACCCTAGAACGGCTTTTTGGGGGCCATCTCTCGCGCGGTGCGAAGTCCCTCGCGCGCTGACTCTGATCTCGAGTTGGTCCTTCTCTACGACATTTTGCCCGGCCCGCTGCCGCAATTCGCCGTTGTTAAGGGAAATCCCCACTTCAAAAGCGAAAGCCTTCTCAGCTACGAAATTGGCCTGCGCCGGCAGCCGGTTAAAACGTTCTACTGGGACCTGTCCGTCTTTTATAACGATTACGACGACTTGCGCGGTTATCTGCCTTTAACACCGATGGCTGGGACCACCCCCGGCGGCTGGCCTGCCGTAATTGTTCCCGTCACCTGGACCAACGGGGTCAAGGCGCAAACGTATGGGTTCGAATGGTCGGGTTCCTGGGAACTCAGCGAGACCTGGTCGGTGCGCGGGGGCTATAGTTTTATCAGGCTGAATATTGAGCCAGCGCCAAATGTCATCCCGGCAGCGGAGGAAGGAGGAACGCCACGGAACATTTATTTTATTTGGCTGATGGGGCAGCCCTGGAAGAAATGGCAAACAGACGTGATCCTGCGTTATGTTGACAATGTCGATAGTCCCAACGTACCTCGCTACCTGGTAGGAGATATTCGCCTGGCACGACAGCTATCCAAATGTGCGGAAGTCTTCGTGGTGGGACGGAACCTGTTCGACGGCGCCCATCGGGAATGGTCCCGCCAGGATTCCCTTGCCATTGTCGGTACGGAAGTTCAAAGCGAGATATACGGCGGCTTCACGTTGCGCTATTGAGCAGGAACTGTTTGGTGACGACCTGATGTATCCGATCCGCGTGCGGCATTGTCAACCGCAAACAATCTTCCAACGGGGCGCGATATTCCTGCACGATCGCCCGTGGGTTGCGGTGTTTTTGCTTCTAACCGCATCAGGATCGCTTTTTTCTCAAGAAGTGATCAACCGTGAATATCTGATAAAGGCCGCATTTCTAGTAAATTTTGCTCGATACATCGAATGGCCCGATCTCGCCAACGATCCGAATGCCCCCCTCATCATCGGCCTTTATCAGCCTGATCCGATCAGTCCCTACCTCCGCCAGGCCATTCAGAGTGACGCCACTCCCCGCACGATACAGCTCCGGATAGTCAATCCCGATGATCCGGCTCCGCATTGTCATATTCTATACTTTCCTAGAGGCATACCACCGGAAAAGCAACGGAATATCTTACGGGCCATCCCCGTTAAAGGCATTCTCTTAGTCGGTGAAACCGAGGGATTTCTCGAATGGGGTGGTACGATCAATTTCGTCATCGTGGACAACAAGGTCCGTCTGGAGATCAATGCCTCACAGGCGCAGGTTCAGGGTCTGAAGATCAGTTCCAAACTCATTCAAATAGCCCGGCTCGTCAGATAACCCGTTTACCCTGTCGGCTTGCCTCGGGAATCACCAGCATTTTCGCGCGACTCGTCAAGTCATTCACGTATCATGGCCTTCCACTGCGGCGGAAAAATCTGCAGTGGTTTCTGGATCGGCCCCTTCGCACGAAGCTCCGGCTGATCTTCGCTGCCACGCTGGGAAGCGCGTTTGTGATTGTGAGTCTCGCTGTAATCGGGCTCCAGGTCCATCTGACGCTCCATCATGAGGCCTCGCAACTCCGCGCACTGGCCAGTGTGATTGCCGCAAACGCTCGGCCGCCGTGGAGTTCGAAGACCGGGAAACCGCGGCAGAACTTTTACAAAGCACCTTCTGTAAAAGGGATGTCATGCGCGCAGCCATTTACGACGGCAACGGTCGTTTATTCGTGGCCTCCCTTTCTCCCACTCTTACAACCAAGCTTCAACCCCTTCCCGGCAATCTGTCTGATCTAAAAACCCGAAGCAGTTCACCACTCAGCCAACTCACCATTCTTGTGCCCATTGTGCATCGCAACCGTCTCGCCGGCCACGTGGTTTTGGAAGCCTCTCTCCGCAGTGCGTGGCAGAATATCGCTCTCTACCTTTCCGTAATGGTCGGGGTGTTTGCCCTTGCAGGGGCATTCTCCGCCTGGGTCACGGTGTATTTCCAGCAAGCCCTCCTGATGCATGTCACACGGCTTCAAAAAACCATGGAAGAGATCACGCGGACCGGCGATTATTCCATGCGAGTCAACGTGAGTTCTCAGGATGAGCTGGGGCAATTGGCTCACCAGTTCAACATCATGCTGGGACACATCGAGCAAGCTGAGGCTGCACTCCGGGAAACCAACGAAAAACTGGAAGAACGGGTGCGGGAACGGACGGAGCAACTCCAACAGGCCTGTCATGCTGCCGAGGCTGCCAATCGTGCCAAAAGCATCTTCCTGGCCAACATGAGCCACGAGATCCGCACGCCCATGTCGGCCATCCTGGGATACCTCGATTTCCTCGCAGACGCGGATACCACCCCCGAACAGCGTGCCACTTATCTGGCCATTATCCGCCGGAATGGCGAACATCTCCTCAACCTGATCAACGATATTCTGGACCTGTCAAAAATCGAGTCGGGGAAGTTCTCCGTCGCGCGTCAGCCGTGCCATCCCGTCGAGATCGCGCATGACGTGGTCTCCCTCATGAAGGTCAAAGCGGCCGCCCAAAAGATCGACCTGGCAATGGAGCTGGCCGGCCCGATTCCCCAGCAAATTCACACTGATGCGATACGACTAAAACAGATTCTTGTCAATCTGATGAATAACGCGGTCAAGTTTACAGATCAGGGAAAAGTAACATTAAAACTTTATATGCGGGATGAAGAGAATAAACGTCAGATGTGCTTTGCCATTGTGGACACCGGGCCGGGAATTCCTGAATCCGATCGCGAACGGATTTTTGAAGCGTTTGTCCAGGGCGAAGAGTCCCTCGCCCGACGACACGGCGGAACAGGCCTGGGCCTGACCATCAGCCGAAAACTCGCTCATCTGTTAGGCGGCGATATTTCGGTTTCGAGTACGCTTGGTCAGGGAAGCACCTTTGTACTCACTGTCGATCCCGGTCCGCTCGAGGGAATTCCCATGATCACCACCTGGACGCCCCAGGCACAATCCGACACTCAAAGCCAGAATAAAGACTCAGTACCAGCGTTCCATGGTCACGTTCTTCTGGCGGAAGACGGACCGGATAATCAGCGTTTGCTCAGCTTTATTCTTCGCAAGGCAGGGTTTGAAGTAGCCGTCGCTGCCAATGGCGAAGAAGCCCTCCGCATGGTCGAGCTGGCGGAGCATCAGGGCACCCCGTTTGAATGTATCCTGATGGATATGCAAATGCCCATCGTTGATGGGTACACCGCGGTGCGTGAACTGCGCAGTCGGGGGTGTCGCATCCCGATCATCGCACTGACGGCTCACGCTATGGTCGGCGACCGGGAAGCGTGCCTGGCAGCGGGATGCGATGATTACCTGTCCAAGCCGGTGGACAAAAAAACACTGGTCGAGACTGTTGCCCGCTATGTCGCCGTCTACCGAGACACCCCCAGGCCAGAGGCAGCGTCTCTTTCGGAAACCCGCTAAATGATATCGCTTCCAACGGCTCCTGACTCATCCCCGCTTTTCCTCTGCCGACGGGGTCGCAAACAACCAGAAGGGTTCGCGTGGGAGCGGGATTCAGCTCGGAGGCACCAGCCTGTCACGTGCGCTTTCCAGCATTGAGTTATGTATTTCCTTAGGTCGGGCACGACAAGCGTGCCCCTCCGAATAAACGGACGGTAAGGACAATTTCTGAATTGCCCTTACAACACGTTTCGCCCGTGCCATCTCTCGCGTTTGCGCAAAAATGGGGACGGGTCAGCAACGGCTCCTCTTGAACTCTCTTTCGCCACTTTCCAAGATGGAAAATCTTCACACAGTGCCAAGTACCCCCACTTGAAGGCAGAGATCCCGTAACACGTGCTGTACTTTTAACCTATGGAAATCCCCGTCATCCAACCACCGCTGATCCTCAGCACGTGGCACTTTGGCCGAATAGCCAACCGTGCAGGTTGGGCGGTTCTCAGTGAGGGTGGGAACGCCCTGGACGCCGCGGAGGCCGGCTGTCGGGCCGTGGAAGAAGACCCCTCCGTGACGAGCGTCGGTTTTGGCGGTTATCCAGACGCCTCAGGAGAGGTGACCCTTGACGCCTTAATCATGGCCGGTCCTCACCGGTGTGGTGCCGTGGCGTGTCTCCGACATTATTTGCCTGCCATCTCTATCGCCAGGCGGGTGATGGAAAAAACGCCCCACGTCCTTCTTGTGGGACCAGGTGCCGAGGCCTTCGCTGCTGCGGAGGGATTTCCCCAACGTCCGCTCCTTACTCAAGAGGCACGCGAAGCCTGGGAACGCTGGAGGCAGGAACACGGATCAAGCTCTAATGAAAAACTCTTGCGCGACAGCTCGCCCGGCGAAGAGACGCACGACACCATCGGGGTCCTCGCTCTCGATACCGCGGGTCACATTGCGGGTGGTTGCTCGACCAGCGGCCTGCCTTTCAAGTTGCCGGGACGAGTGGGCGACTCACCGCTTGTCGGTCATGGCCTGTACGTGGATCCCGAGGTGGGTGGCGCCGTGGGCACAGGGCACGGCGAACTTATCATGCGTGTCTGTGGCACATTCCTGATCGTGGAGGAAATGCGAAGAGGTGCAAGTCCCGCCGAGGCAATCAAAGCAGCCCTGGAACGAATCCACCGCCAGTGTCGGCCCGATCCTCGGCAGCAAGCGGCGTTCATCGCGCTTCGTTGCGACGGCGAGTGGAGTGCTGGCTGTCTGCGGAAGGGCTTTCAGGTGGCCGTGCGTTCAGCCACAGTCGAAACGCTTACGGAACCCCACTTGGTGCTGATGCAGGGCGACTGAAACGTTCTCACTCTGGCATCCTGGCAGGTAGGGGAAGCTCCCCATAAACCGCCGCCACGCCCGCCGCCATACTTTCCAACGAGAATCGGTCTCGCTGGCGCTCGTAGGCCGCACGGCGCATGCTCTCCCAATCCACAGCACCGTCCAGGAAACGTGCAATTGCACTCGCAAGGGCCGAAGAAGAACCCGGGCGAACGAGCAAACCTTCACAACCATCGCGAATAATCTCGGGTACTCCCTCCACTGCAGACGCCACGACGGGAAGGCCCGCAGCCATGGCCTCAAGCAGGACCATGGGCATTCCCTCACCGAAAAGGCTGGGCAGGACGAACAAGTCCATGGCCAGCAGCATCTCCTGAGTATTCTCGACGAAACCGGTCCACGTCACAATTTCGTCAAGTCCCAGGCGGTGTGTCATCTCTTTGAGGTGCCGTTCGTACTGCTCGCTTTCAAATGGCCCTACTGCAAGCACCCGAAGCCGATAACCCCTCGAACTGAGGACTTGTATCGCTTCGAGGAGAATCTCGACACCTTTTCTGGGACGGAAAAGTGCCATGGTCCCCAACACCCAAGACCCTTCAGGAGGCTTTCTCACCGTGAGAGATTCCCACGCTGCAACGCCGTTGGGGACTGTAACCACACGCCGCGCCGGGATCCCGAGGCGAACCCAGTACCTGCGGAGACTTTCTGACACTGCAATAATCCGGTCAGCCTGTCGCGCGGCCCACCAATCAACCAGCCCAACGACGATGTTTTTGAGATACCGCTTACTATCCCACAGCGTCGGGCTGTGCGCGTGGTACACCCAGGGAAGTCCTGTCCGCCGATGCACTCCCGCGCAAAGCACGGCCGTCCGTGGCGTATGGGCATGCAAGAGCGCGATGTTCTCTTGCGCACACACCCTGATCAGCCGATCGATCGACTTTCGCCACCCCAGTTCCGGCATCGAAATGCGGTATAAGGGCACGTTTTTCGCGCGGCGAGTCTCCGCAAACCTCCCCTCCTTGACACAGGCAAAGACCACCCCGTACCCAAATTGGGCCAACCCCAGCGCCAGATTATCCTGAACGCGTTCCGCGCCGGAATAGTATTCGCCATTAACGACGTGAAGGACTTTCAATGCTTTTTGTTTCTTCGCTTCATCACCACCAGGTGACGGCACTATCGCTGCCCCGTAACCTTCGTCAAGGCACGGCCGGTTGAGCCCATCTATGGCTGATATTTCAGATATAGTTTCCATGAGCTGATCCCTATGCACTCAAACGATCCTGCGTTAAACGCACATCAGCAATTAGTAGGCATTTTCCCCTTTGAGCACGACAAATATCGTTTGGAATAGAATTTTAATGTCCATCCACAGCGACCACTCGCGAATATATTGCAAATCCCATTCCACTCTTTTTTGCATTTTCTCAACAGTTTCAGTTTCGCCCCGACATCCATGGACCTGGGCCAGCCCCGTCAGGCCGGGCTTCACCTTGTGTCGGAGCATATATCCCTGGATAATGCGCCGATATTCTTCGTTATGGGCAGTCGCGTGGGGACGTGGGCCGACCAGAGACATCTCCCCCCGCAACACATTAAACAGTTGCGGTAACTCATCCAGCGATGTTCGCCGCAGAATCGCGCCGATTTTCGTCACTCGCGGGTCGTTTTTCTTCGCCTGCTGCACCTGATCCCCATCCTCGGTCACTGTCATCGTGCGAAACTTCCACACACGGATCTCCCGTCCATCCAGGCCATATCGGCGTTGCCGAAAGAATACCGGTCCCGGAGATGTCGCTTTGATGAGTATCGCAATCACTACCATCAGGGGCGCAAAAAGGATCAGGAGAGCCGATGCCAGCACGACGTCCATGGCCCGTTTTACAAAACCATCAATCCCATAAAATGGATTTTCATAGACGCTGACAACCGGCAGGCCCCCGATATTCGTCCACCGCGAATGAAGCAATTGAAAAACAAAGAAATCCGGGACGATATACACGGAGGCCGTGGTGTCCGCCAGTTGCGACAATATGCCGCGAATACGCTCCTCGGCCCGCATGGGGAAAGTGATGTAAATCATATCCACCCGATGTTGCCGGGCATGTTCAACCAACTCTTGAATATTGCCTAATTTATGTCCCATCTCGGGAGGAATTGCACCCGTGCGTTCTTCAGGCCGATCGTCATAGAACCCCAGGAGCTGGAGTCCCAAATCGGGCGCATTTTCCAGTGCTTCAACGAGCCGGAACGCAAGTTCGTTGATTCCCACCACCGCATAATACCGCGTGTTGTATCCCTTTGCCCGAAGAACGCTGAGCACCCCGCGAACCAACCCACGGTTGACCACGACAACGGCTGCCGTCAGAAAAGCCCACAGGGCGACAGTGTCCCGGGAAAGATTCCACCAGTCACCTAGAACGAACCCCAGCGTCAGAAAGCCAGGCAGCGTGAACAACCAGGTTGATACCGCACACCACAATTCGCGCTCCAGCGAGATGCCGCGCCAATTGCGATAAAGCCCCGTGATCTCCGCCACAAAGTGGAAGACCAGGACGGTCAGCACGGCAGCGAGAAAATCCGACTGTCCAAAATCACGCTGTAAGGCAACCGCACCCCACAATCCAGCAACAATTGCAATTCCATCCAGAAGGCGATAGAACAATTCGCGAACGGACCAATATTGATGGATGCGCCGTGCTGTAGTCATGGTTGGGCAATCCTCGCAGGGTCGGACGTTCGAAGACCGATCTGCAACACGTGCAAATCCGTGTGACGGTTAAAAAAGGCGAGATTCTTTGCTACCCTGCAGAATAATAGAACAAGCTTTGGCAATTTTAAAGAAAGACGCTGTTGTTACTCATTTCTCCGGTCACAATTTCCGCGGACCACTGACCTTTGCTCATTTTTACGGAATATTCTGACAAATCGGCAAGCCCCTTTTCTTTGTTAATTCGCGGCTAATTCATTTATTTGATAATTGAGGATACGTTGACTGCTGTTTGCTCAAGTTGTAGCGATACAGCAGCGCCCTCGCGGAGTTTTTTTATCCGCCATAATGCCCTCAGAAGCTCTCAAGATGTTAGGTTTTTGTAGTGCAGGTCGGCGTTTAGACGAGAGAACGTGCCGGGCAGCGTGCCCGCCGAGTGTCCATCAATTTGCTTACCAAGGCGCTTTGTCAGTTATTCCCGGATGAAAAATCGGCGCAGCAACCGAATGATGGGTCAAACAACCCAGCTGCAGGTGTGAACACATTCCCGGTGTAAATAACTGCAGGAGTACGGGCATCAGGTTAAATGGAGCCGAGGCGACTCCGGTATTCGCCAAGAATGGGGTCCAGCAGAGCTCCACTCTGTCCGCCGTCAGAGTGCATTCTGCAAGGTCAAAGTCCTGCTTTTTGAGGTGAAGAGCATGGCCGAGATTCCCTGGGAAACCGATAGCAGGCAGCCTTCCGCCAGGTTCAAGATTTTTGTTGCAAGCGGGCCAAGCGGGGAACTTTCGTGCCTCGCCAAGGGGTTGGAAGACGAATTTGAGGTCGTGGTTCAATCAATCCAGGAAGTAAAACTTAACACGATCGTCCAATCCAATTCGGATGTTGTTCTATTGCCCGCCGCCGAAAAATCTCTTGCGTTGTCTCGGCAAATCAAAACTGGTCCAATCGGCCCATGCACTTTGGTCATTATCGTTGGTGAACTCGATACGCTTCCATCACCCGAGCATTTGTGGGAATCCGAGGCGGACGACTTCATAACGCTGCCGGTAACCTGTGAGTGCCTACGCCTGAAGCTCAGAGCCCAGTTGCGATCACAAGAGCGACTGCGTGCCGCCGTGGAACGTGTCTGGACCCTGAACGCGGAAATTCAGCGTATCAACCGGGAACTGGAAATACTCGCAGAAACGCGTTTCCAGGAGATCATTGAAGTCCGCGACCTTACCATTTTCGCTCTGGCCAAACTTGCTGAGTCCCGCGATCCTGAGACCGGCGAACATTTGGAACGGATGCGTTGGTATTCTCGCATCATCGCCGAAGAATTGTCCGCCGGTTTTACGGTTAAAGAAGACATCCCCTCCCGATTCGCCGAGGAAATCTTCCGTTGCGCTCCACTGCACGACATCGGAAAGGTGGGCATCCCCGATTCCATCCTTCTCAAGCCGGGACGCCTCACACCTCAGGAATTTGAGGTGATGAAGCAGCACACGGTCATCGGGTACCAGGCCCTGCGGGAAGCGCTCCAGAAGAACCCGGCAGGATCGTTCCTTGCCAGGGCGGCAGAAATCGCTCGGTCCCACCACGAACGGTTCGACGGAACCGGTTATCCCGACGGATTGGCGGGAAAGTCGATTCCCCTCGCCGCCCGCGTGGTCACGGTCGCCGATGTCTTTGATGCGTTGACGTCTCCCCGGATTTACAAAAAAGCTATTGATCCCGACGTGGCAAAGAGCATCATCTTGCGGGAAGCGGGAACCCAATTCGATCCTGATGTCGTGGCGGCCTTCGAACGTCGCTGGAAAGACATCTCCGCGGTGGGCGAACCTTACTGGCAACAAATTCCCGCGGAAAAGCTGCAGCAATCTTTCGCCGAGTTTAGAGGTTTTAATGCCCCGTCGATCACAACGGACACAGCTCCTATGGCCCAGCAAGCTGTTCCGTTCTGACTGGCGGCTTAACGATCGTAAATCTAATAATTGGCAATGGCCGCGGTCTTCAGCCGGCACCTCTGCCTGACCTGCTCAATGGACTGATTCGCAGGCGGAAACGCCGTGTATGGAAAATGAGCGACGAGCTCGATGTCCAACCAAGCGCGGCTCCACGCGGCTGATGATTTTGGCCCGAGGCTATTTCCACAAATTCATCCGGCTCTACCGTCATTCTTGCGCTGGTGCCGGGGGAACAACCTCCGGTTGATTGGTTTTCTGACATTCTTCACACGGGGGTTGTTCAAGGGCCCTGGGACGAGCGACTGGATGATGGACGGGTGGCCCGATCCACTGCCCGTATTCATCGCACGCCTCACACCCCGCTCGTTCCCCGCCCCAATCGCCCCAATAACGTGGGCCACACCCGTCACAGGGATATCCCCATCCAATGCCCAACAGGTGGAACAATCCCGCGAGTGGCCCAGAATGATAGACGCTCGGCTCTTCCTCCGGATAAACCGCTCCTGGTCGGGCCATCCCAACCAAAGGACCACTGCGGTGGTAGCATGTGGCACAACATCCGGCAGAAAAAACCAAGCCGATTGCGCAGACCACAAAGCCACTCACAGTTGCAATTTTGATATTTTTCGGAGTCATTTTTTCTTTCCCAAATTGAGCCTTTTCCCTGGTAGCGGGCGAGCCAAGCAAGCACCCTGGGCCGTAACCGTCCGTTTTGTATTAATCGGCCAACTTATCCGGCAAACTCCGAAAAATCGTTAAACTTTTTCCAGACAACACGCACACGTTGTGCATGCCAAGAATGGGGGCTATATTGGCACTCACAACTCAAAAGGTCCGCTGTCCAAGGCGGATCGGCTCCCGTCGAGAGATTCGCGAAACTTCCGTCGAAAAAGGAGCCGTTGTTTCAAGCCACTTTAGGGGGCCTCACGATGAATCGGCGAATTTGGCTTGTCTTGTCAGTTGTGGCGATCAGTGTACTTCGGTCTTCGCAGGCTTTCGGCGAAACCAGTCTGACTGCTTCCACGCTGGCCGAGGGAAGGCACTCACCGGTCCGAGCGATCAAGCATTCTGACGTCGTTTTTATGTACGACAATCCAGACATGTACGAGCCCTACGGATGTACCGCCCTGGGCTGGGCAGGCAGTCAATCTCCCGATCGCATCCGGCTGGCTCACCAGCGTGGGGTGCGTCTCTTCGCGGTAAGCATCGGGTTCCGAACGGAATTTGCCCGGATGATTGACTTCACTCCCCAGTTCATGGAAGCCACCTGCCGAAATTTCGCAGGAGAGCCATTCATCGTCCCCTGGCTGTGGGATCACAAACATAAAGAACAGCCCGCGTGGTGGTTCTGCACTAACAGTCCCCTTTATCGGGAATACCTCTATTCCCGACTGCGGCAAGTGATTGCTTCCGGGGCAGATGCGCTTCATATCGATGATTACACAGGCACAGCCGGTGCCGTCACCTGGTTGGACGCGTGTTTTTGCCCCAGTTGCATGTCGGGCTTTCGTGAGTATCTCAAGCGCAAGCTCTCGCAAGAGCGGTTAGAGGAACTCAAGCTGGGCGACCTCAGCAAATTCGACTACCACCAGTATTTGATCGAGCAGGGCATTACCCCGGAGAAGTACCACACACAACGGGCCCAACTCCCGCTGGCTACCGAATTTCTGGATTTTCAGGTCAAATCCGCCACGCAGTTTGTGGCGGAATTCCGCGAGAAGGCTAACGAATGGAAAGGCTCCCATATGCCCCTTGCCGTCAATTCCAGCCTGGTGGGTCCCATAAACCTTGCAATTACCCCCTACGTGGACTACTTCTGCTGTGAAGTGGACCACCAGGCGGGGAAGCGTCAGGTGCCGCTTCATCCGATCTACGTGTACAAACTTGCCGATGGCCTCGACCGACCCGTTACGTCCACGGCCAGCGGCGGTGACTGGGCCGATGTGGCCGCCAACAACCTTCACGGGTTGGTCAGCACGTGGATCGCCCTTTCGTATGCCTTCGGCCACAACTTTATGGCGCCCCACCGCCAGTGGTGTTACACCCGGGAAAAAGGGACCCACTGGTATTCTGGACCGGTGGAAGAATATGCCCCCCTCTATCGGTTTGCCCGTTCCAATGCCGAAATTCTTGACGACTTTGAGTCCATCGCCAAAGTCGCCGTTGTTTACGACAGCCACTCCCAGCGACAAGGGAAGGGGCAGATTGAGCCGATCTGTACGGCTCTCGCCGAACTCAATGTGCCTTTTACGATCGTCGTTCAGGGCGACGACTGGTTGCCGGGCTACAACCTCCGTGAATTCGACTTGGCCCAGTATGCAGCGATTGTCATTCCTCAGAATCTGGCCCCGTCGGCAGACCTGGAGCAGGTTCTGTCAAGCCCTTCTGTTCAGAAAAAGCTCGTGCGGTGGAAATCGCCCCAGGACGCGGTGGCGCTGGCCGATCGCTGGATCCGCCTAAGCCCCGAGAAACAGCTCTTTGTCACTGTTCGCCGCCATTTGCGGGAGAAGCGGCTTGCGGTTCATCTGGTCAACCGCCAGTACGACCCTGCCCGCGATGCGGTGACACCAGTCCAGAACGTCGTCATCACCCTCGACAGAGCTATTCTGCCGGGCCCGCCGGCGAACTCTCAGTTGGGAACGGTCCGCAGCTTCTCCGAGCAGTCCGGTAGCGTTGAGGTTCGTGCGAATGCCGAGCATGTGGAATTGAACGTACCGGCGGTGGATCTGTGGACGATTGTGGAGCTCCGCTGGCCATGAGTGCCTTGCGGACGCAAGCCTTCGGCACAGCCCTCCACCGATTCCGCCGCCTGGTCCCCGTTACAGCCCTCTACCCAGGTAATTCACGGGTGGTCTTCGCGGAGAAATGCGGCAAACGTATAATATTAAATGGCGAGTCGGGAAGCGCTCGCCCCGACGTTCGGAGGGTATGCGAATTGGTGAGCAGCCACACTGGAGATGTGGTGCCCCGAAAGGGGTTGCGGGTTCGAGTCCCGTGCCCTCCGCTTGGCAGGTGCCCGGTCTGAAGGCAACTGCTCCGTCTGGACAGCGGCCTATTTAAGCGGTGTCGTGTTTAGTGCGGGGCATGTAACACTTACCGCGATGCTTTTGTTGCCATGCCGTGTGGTGAATCATGTCAGAAGAAAAGAAACAGCCCCAAGAGAACGACCGCAAGGGGCAAGAACAGGGCTTCGAGGGTATCCCCCGAGAGCGCATGCTCGAGTTAGTCCGCCATGTGGCTGAGATCCAGCGATACCAAAAAGCACACGGGCTGGAGGATAAAGGCGACCCGCCGGAAGAAAAGAAGAGATAAGACGGGGGTCGTATGGCTTGGCTTGTCACGGCTTGGCACGCTGTAACTGCAACTCGATGCGATTGACCAGTTCCGGCTGGGCTTTCTCCAGCCACTTCGCGTGGAGCTTCATGTTGACGGCATCTAGGAACAGTGCCTCTTCTCGTTTCTCCTCCGGCAAAAGATTGTGCTCATGCAGCCAATTTGCCACTTCACACCAATACCAAAGCAAACCACCGCAATTGCCGAAATCACATGCTGGAGGTGGAAAGCCTCCCGGCCCCCGCTGGCCCTTGATGTACTGACTCACAATTTGCCGGCTGCGTCCTATCCGACGGGCAATTTCTGCTTGAGTCACCAGATCACAGTGATCGACACGCAGGGGTTTCAGGCCCATCGATCGCAACTGCCCGAGCGCACTCAAAACGGCACTTTCCAGAGAATCGCTCTTCCGGCAAAACGTCAGCACAGGCCAGCCATTCCGAACTGCCAGAGTGGCGTCATCGCAACCGGCCGTGTAAAGGCGCTCGGCCAGTGTATCTAAATCTTCGTCAGCTAACGGCTCCAATAGAACGGAAAATTCAAACTGCGGGTCTTTTCGCCGCCTCAATCCCTTTTTTGGTGCGGACATAAATCTACCTCCCGACAAATCTGGCGCGCGTGATTCTCCGGAACCCGTGGAGTACTCCAAATCCAGATCCGACAACCGGATCGTCCCTCATGGGGACATAACAGGACACCCCAAGCGTGGCCTGATCGCTTCTCACAGCGCCAGCCACAGGATTCCGCGTACTGGATGGCCTTTTCGATATGTTTATTGGGGTGGTGGGGCCTCATCACCCAAGTAATCCTATGTCCGGAGTTGACACGTGTCAACAGCACCTTTGCTTTTTCCCTGGCCAGGACCACTTTGAGGTCACATCATGGGCGGCCGCAACCAATCATTCATCGTGCCCCAGCCGTGGGCATCAGGTCGATTCGCCAATTTAGGCCCAAGATTCACCACACTGGAGATGTGGTGCCCCGAAAGGGGTTGCGGGTTCGAGTCCCGTGCCCTCCGCTAAGTTATGTTGTAGCAATAAGTTACGACTCGCACGGGGTTGCATAACATCGCAATTGAATAGGGCTTGCGATTCACTTTTCACTATCTTGCCACCCTGTGTGCGGGTTTCACTATCTTGTCACACGGTACGGCAACCTGCTGTGCCGCATTTTCTGCCACCCTTTAAATAGCCGCCTACTCTTTGGTTGCACATTTCGCCACCTTTAAGGTGGAAGTTCGCCGATGCGAAAGGAAGTGGCACGTCCGGACGGCTGTGTTTACGGGGCCCAGCGGTGGATTCCGCCTCTCACCCAGCGGCTCGGCCACGCTCTCTCCGGCACCGAGGAAAATGTTGACAACGTCAGTAACGAAACGGTACAGTGGACGCTGACGGATCACGTAAACGCGTTAACGGCACACTGGACGGACCAACTGAATACCGTTCGGGACATTTCCGCTAGGCACAATCCGGGATATTGTCAGCTTCGGCCCACAAACGCTTGGCAGCGTGGACCCAAGGCTGGACAACCCCGATTCGGCGGAGGCAAGGGGGCGACCACCGTGGTCAACCACCTCATCTACGATGCCTTCGGCCAGGTAACGTCGGAGACCAACGCGGCGACAGGGAATGTTTTCTTCTTTAAGAACTGATCATTATTTGTCAGTAGCAGTCGATTATTAGTCACGGGTAGACCGATCGATAGTGACACCCAACTGCAAAACAACCTCAACCGCTGGTACGATGCCCGCGTCGGCCGCTGGCTGAGCGAAGACCCGATCGGCTTCGCCGGAGGTGACGGGGATTTGTATCGGTATGTGTTCCAAACCGTGACGACCCTCGTGGATCCCGCTGGCTTAGCGTGTCAGCGTATCCAGCGAAAGTACAACATTCAGTTGAAGAATTGGCGTGGTGTGCTGCTATTACTTGGAGCCATTGGCTTGTACGACTCTATGCGGCTAAAGGCCGAGGCAGATCTCGTCGCCCAAATCTGTGACATTAGCTGTCCCAATCGCAACGTTGGCAAGGAAGTGACCATTTGTGCTAGCACCCCTTCCCAGTTGAACAGTTTCGCGCATTTTAATACTACAGCGCAGAATTACCCAGACGCCACAATGCACTCACCGCTTGTTGTGCTGACGTGAGTGCTATGGACACAAGTTGCTGGGCCGCTCTCACAATCCTGCGTTGTGGTATTAGGTGATGTTGTCATCATAAGTTACGACATGTACCGAGTTGCACAACGGTGCAATGGGACAGGCCTTGTGATTCGATCTTCTCTATATTGCAATCTGTGGTGGCGATTTTCTGACGCGCTTTTTGTGCTGACCGACCGGCGGTTTCTGGGCCTGCGCCATTGTCCTCTTGGGGGCGGCTGGGATTTCAACGGCGTGCCGGGTCGTTGATCGGGTCGGTGGGGCCATGCAGTGCTCGAGTGCTACTGACAGGCCAGTTCCCCAGCGACTTGGTGACGATTGCCAAAAAAGCCTCGTCAAGATGGCATGCGCGGCTTGTCGTTAGGCGATTCCAGAAAAATGATTAGATTCGCCGTTGGCGCTGTAGCCGGCTCGCCTTGACTGGCTGGGCTTTTTCAAATCGCCGAGTTAAACGAGCGGCGAGGGGAAACGACCACGCTCGGACGCAGAGGAAAGATTAAAAACAAGCTGCAAGACGCAGAAGGATTTGCCCGCCAATTCGACTCGGCTGTGCTGACTGCAAGCGCTCCCCGTGCGACTCTGCCCCCAATAGTCAGCTACCCGGCCAGGATTCGAACCTGGAATTAGGGAGCCAAAGTCCCTTGTGTTACCGTTACACCACCGGGTAGTGCCTAGTTTCGACGAATCAAAATCGATGGGTCTCTCGCGTCGTCCGTGCGTCTATGGACATTCTCTCCCCTATTGAGCGAGTCTAATTCATTTTTAGCGTTCACTTGGGCAGGAGGCAAGCCGAGGCTCCGTCCGACTTATCCCGTGTTTGTCCGGCCGCCGAAAGGGGCGCACCGTTCGACAAGGCCTTGGACGCAAGTGAGGTTCAACGCGTGGGACCTGCGCGTCATCTCCGCATTTCACTGTGGGATAATCCCTTTTACCGGTCAGGATCAGTTTGCTCGGGGCAGTTCGTGAATTGTCTCTACAACTTCAGAAGGTTTGCATCGGCCGGGAGGAGAGGGCTCGCGAGCTCAGTACCGCCCTGGCATGCCGTAATGCGGTGCACCAAAGCCGGGTGTTTGAGACTCCGTAGTAGGTCGGGTCGCGATAGGGGGATAGGGCTGAGTTGTCGGTCCCACCACGCGACTAGGGAGGTTATTCATCACCCTGTCTGGAAGGCCGACCTGGATTTGGGGGCCGGGCTGGGCCGAGGTCGCGGCCGGCAATCCTGCACCCGGTATTTGGGAATAGCTATTGGGCGAGACTTGCGATGGGGGCAGCGATGCGCCGGGCGCTGGTCCCGTGTTGCTCGTGGAGCCCACGGCGGGGGCGATACCTTGTCGGTTCTCAGTTTGCGGTGACTCCGTGGCGGGAGCCAGTTGGTTGCCGAAACTGAGCGGCGACTGGCCAAACGATCCCGGCGCAGCCGACGGGAGAAAACTGTTGCCCGCGGGTGCAGTTCCCGCCTTCTGGGAAAGTCGTGCCACCGCCTGGGGGAGTGCATTGATATAGCGGTAGGGGTCGGCACTGAATTTCTGGAAAGACTCTTCGTCGCTGAACAGGTAAACTCGGCCGCCGAACCACGCGCCGTGTTCACGACGACCTTCCACCAGTTGTGTGCCCTCGACAAGTTTCACCACGTCGTAGCCGGAAAGGACCGGCGCGTAGCGATCGGGATTGGCAAGGAACTTCTGCTGCTCCTCGGGGCCGGCAAAGAGGTAGGTTCGACCTTCATGTCGTGCGCCCCAGCGACGGTTACCGAGGACCCAGCGGTGTTTGTCCGTAAGGCTGACCGGACAATATCCATCCAGCGCGAGCGGTGGATTGCCCGGCGGAATGGCAACCGGTGAAGACGGTGAACCGGTAGATCCAATGTCCGTTTGACGGCCTTCATTTCCTGAGGATGGGCGGGCAGCGAGAAAAGTTTCTGGCGTGGCGGCTGGGGGATTCGCTGAGGGTGGAGCCGTGGAGCCGGGACCACCATTCGATCCCGCGAAACTGTTCAAAGCGGGGGAATTAGGTCTGAGAGCCTCAGACGGTGCGAGAGCACCTGGTGCGGTTGGAACCGGCGATTGGGCAGCGTAGGACGGAGCCCCTGTTGTCGGTGAGTAAGGTGTGTTGGATGGCAAATACGGATTCACGGAACCCCCGTTTAACGCAGGAGCATTCATCTCGCCAACCGGCGTCGAGGCAGGCCAGGGTGAGCCAGGACCTGACGAATTTTGAGTCATCCAAGCCTGGCTGGTATCTATCGTGGGCGACGGAGCCGGCGGGGCAACTTGCGGCGATGGATTTGCGACCATTGGAGGCTGCTGGGTGAAGTTCGAGGGAGCTTGGGCGGCCAGTGTCGGATTGTATCCGGGGGCAAGGGGCATGCGGTTCTCCGCTCCCGGCTGCGGGCCCACCGATTCGGGCATTCCCGGGGCGGTCACCCTAGCGGCAGGAGACCAGGCAGGCGCTGGACCGGCTATGGGAGGTCGCACAGGAAGGGTTGCGTCGGGGCCGTTGAGCTGATTGCTCGGTCCAAAACTTCCAGGGGGTGGACCAGCCATTCGCGCGACCAGAGCCTGTCGCTGTTGCCATTGGCTGGCGACTTCATTGAGTCGTTCGACATACCGAGGAGCGGACACCCCGCCCACGGACTTCGCGATGATCTCGCCCTGTGGGGTGATGATCACATCGGTGGGGATCGACTCCACGTTGAGCTGTCGCGCAAGGACCGGGTTTTGATCGAAATTCACTTTCACCGCCACATAGGAGGTCGCAATGGCAGAGAGGACCTCGGGGCGAGAGAAAACCTCGGCTTCCATCTGTCGGCACGGCCGACACCATTCCGCCCAAAAATGGATGAGGACCAGCCGATTTGTCTCGGCAGCAACCCGGCGGGCGGCATTAAGGTCCTCGAACCAGATACTCTGCGGATTTTGGGCGCGGACCGGTGTCCCCCACCAGAGCACTGCCATCACGTAAACCATTGCCCAAAGGCCGATCTTTCGCATGGGACACACTCCCAAGAAAACGGCAACGTCAACACTGCCTGACCCGATTGCACGCCGGGTCTGCCCCTTTTTGTATCGGATGCGGTGGCTCCCAACATTTCGGGAAACTGTAGCGAATTTGACCGAAAGAAGGATTTTTTTGAAAAAACCGAATGGAACGGTTGTGTCCAGCGCCAAGGAAGGGGCAACTCACACCCAAGAGGCAATTCCCTTCCCAGGCTGCCGCGGCAACCGTGCGGCTCAACCATGAGAAGCAGTTTCCACGCCGGGCGAGATCAAATCATCGACGGCAGGAAAGGGAACTGGCGAAGAATGCGTGGATTGAGTGGCTGGCGTAAAGTAGTGAGACTCAGGTATAGCGCCTCCGCATTTTCTGGCGTAAATTGTGGTGATCAATCGCTGATATCCGGCCACCGTTCTCTCGAGCGATCCATGTCGCAAGACGTGTTGGCGGCCAGCACGGCCCATCCTCCGGGCAAGTTCGGGATCAAGCAGGAGAGCGAGGCATTTTGCTGCCAGTGCCCGGGCATCTCCGGGGGCGACAAGGAATCCGGTGACCCCGTCCCGGACATGGAGTGGTACAGAGCCTACTGCCGTGGCGACCACCGGCTTTTCGCACGCCAGCGCTTCCAGCAGGGCAAGCGGGTTTGCTTCCATATGGGAGCAGAGGACGGCCAGGTCCGCGCAAGCCAGAACATCGGGGATGTCGTCCCGATTGCCTGTGAAGATCACGGCGTGGTCCACGCCGAAGCGTCGGGCAAGGCGATGGAGCTCCGCACGTCTCGGGCCATCTCCCACGATGAGGAACCGCGTTTGCGGCAGTTCAGCCAGGATGATGGGAGCGGCCTGGAGGAGTAGTTCGTGGTTTTTCTCGGGCCGCAACGCTGCCACCAGGGCCACAACGCGATGCTCCGGCTGGAGTCCGAGGCTTGCCCGAAGCCGGGGATCCGCCGGCCGGAGCGAAAATCGCTCGGTGTCGATGCCGTTTGGAATGGTCCAAGTTCGATTGGCTGCACATCCTTCGTGCTCGATGATGTACCGGGCATGAAGTGGTGAGACGGCGATGAAGGCGTCTGTCAACGGTGTGAGTAACCGATTGAGAAATTCCACGCGGTCTGGCAAACCTGTGGAGTGCAGCGCCGAGGCAACGACGGGAACCCCTGCCAGGTAGGCCGCGAGACGCCCCCAGAACATCTTGTCGCCGCCCGTGCCAACGGTGATCACCGCGTCGATCCGCCGCTCGCGGAGCAGCCGGTACAATCGCGGTAACACGCGGAAGTCATACTTGTGTTTGAGAAGTCCGGCGAAAGCGGGGATTTCCCGGGCGAGGACCTCTCCCAACGGGCCGAGATACTTCAGGCAGCATAACTCCGGCGCGAATATTCTTCGGTCCATGCGACGGACGATGTCCAGGAGCAGCCTTTCGGCTCCGCCCACCGGCATGCAGGTGATGATGAACATGACACGGAGAGGATCCCGATGCCCCAGGGGAGGATGCTCACGACGTCGAAAGAAGGGATTGGGCCATCCGCATCCAGGAGGAATCGCCTCGTCGGTTTCTTCCGCTGGGGGCTCTTTTGGGATGACGAGGAGATTGTCGGGAGGCATGGCGGGAATTCTGGGAAGGTCTTTGGTCTCGCGCTGGGTGCTTAACTCCATAGTGGGCGTGGATGAGGTGAGTGAAGAGCCGCAGTTTGCCGAGTAGGCCAGACCCGCTGGAAGCACTTTTCGCGACAGGAATTGTCGGATGAGGACGCCGAGTTCTTGTTTTTCTGCATTGTTGATAAAAAGATTCGTCCGCAGCGCAAGGAACAGCACGACTGCGGTGATGAGCAATGTCCATCCGGTTCCAAGGGCGATTCCCAGGGGAGCGACAAGGGCGAGGAGCAGCCCCGCGTCGGTCGGCTGCCCCAATCGGCGATTGATCATCAGGAGCACGAGCAGGGCCACTCCGTTGGCGGCCAGCGTGGCCCAGACTGCCCCGGGAAGTCCCCACACAGGCAGCCAGGCGAGGTTGAGACCAACATTGACGAACAGGCCGCAGGCGAGTGCCAACCCGGCAAAATAAGCTTTCTCGCAGCAGAGAACATAATTCTGGAGAAGAAGAAAGAGGGAAAAGCACGAACAATACGCCAGGGTGATCGGGAAGATATCAAGGCCCGCGGGATATTTTCCGGCGAGGAGCGTATCGAACAATACAGGTCCGGCCAATAACACGCCGGTGGATCCCACAAGCAATCCCAGGGAAAGCAACTTGGTAAGTAAATTGAGTTGTTCGGCGGCGTGGCGCGATTGTCCGGTTTCCCACAAATGACTGAGATGCGGTGTGCTCATCGCTGCGCAAAGCCCTGCCAAAGAGACGAACAGCATCGGCACAAGGCGAGATGCGTGGTAGTCGCCCAGGAGGGCCAGGGGGTCACCGTGATCGGGCGGCAACCAGTGGAGGACCATGTAACGATCCACGACAGCGAACAGGTTGCTGATCGCCCCGGCTGCCCACACCCATAGGGAGTACTGAAGGATCCTGGGCCAGAATGACTCCCGGAGCGACGTGGGACGTTCCTCACTCGCGGCATAACGCCAGGGCTTGAAACCAAAGAAGGCCACAGCTGCCGTGATGGCGCAGGCCAGCGCGTAGGCAATGATGACGGTTTGGGCATCATTCCGCCAGAGAATGAGCAGTCCCAGCCCCAGCCCTGCAAACAAAACGCTGTTGAGAAGCTGGATGAGACTGATCCAGCGGTTGAGCCGAAGCGCCATGGCCAGTTCGTAGAGGTAGTTAAAGGCCGCCACGGTCAGGAGGGCGAAGGCCAGGTCGTGGACAAGAGGGCGGTAGGATCTATTCCCGAAGACGAGCTCTGCAACTGGGCCTGCCCCCATTGCCACGGCAATTGCTCCGCACAGGGCGAGCAACCCACTGACGATGGCTGTCCTCTTCAAAAACAGGCCGAGCATACCGCGCTGTCTGTAATACTCCACATATCGACCCAGGCAACCCGGCAGGGCAAGAACCATCAGAGGAGTCGCGGTCATCAGAAATCCGAACGCCATATCCCACAGACCTAGCTGGGACGCATCCAGCCAGCGGCAAAAGAGCGTAGCGCGAATAAACCCCACCAGCCGCTGGAGGACAGAGGCCGCGAGTAAGAGCGCCATGCCCGTCATCAGGGAGGAGATCGACGCTTTCGCAGCGACCGACGATGTGACGACGGGCTGCTCGTCCACGGAACAGGTGGCTTCATATGGAAGAGGGCACACGTTGTCGATCGTCATGACTGGCTGTCTGCGATGATGTCGAGGGGAGTCAATGCGGTTGTTGCTGATTCACCATTGGTTTCGTGCCAGGACAAAATCTGGAGATCTTCACCGAGGGACAGAATGGGTAGGCTGCCTGACGGAAACGATTCCGTAACGCCACGGGCCGGCTCACGGGGACGAGGTTCGACCACTGCGTCAACATCCAGGGCCGCGTCAGAGGGAAGGTATTCGCGGAGCGTTCGGTGCAGCAGTCGCGGGTCAATGGTAAGCCGATTGCGAAGTCGCCACAGGCAATTATCTCCCGCGAATCGCAGGATATGAAAGCGGTGGCGGAAGGGAAGATTGTAACGCCCGTAAGCGGAACATACGATGTCATAACCGGCTCGTCGGGCTGCAAGAATCACCCATGGAGTGACGTGTTCCCGATGTCCAAACGGTACCGACAGCGCCCTGACCGGTTGCCCGATCAAGTCTTCCAACCATTTCTTACTGAATTCCAGTTGGCGGGCGAGCTCGCCAGGCGAGAGACGGTGGAATTCCGCGTGGGTCCAGCCGTGGGAGCCAATTTCAACCCCCGCGTCGGCGAGCGCCCGAATCTCTGCAGGCGTATTAGGCCGAAAACGATAACCCTGCGCAAGATCGTGCTCAAATGGCGCCCCCGTGCGAATGTTCTCGGTCGTCACAAAATACGTGAAGGGCATCCCCGCTTCGAGAAGGTCCGCCAGGGCGCGCAGATTATCGGCGTAACCATCGTCGAACGTGATCGCAGCCGCCGGACGGCTGGTCCATCTCCCGCAAAAAAGACTCTCCTGAACCTGGGCCAGGGAAAGAACGGTGCAATGTCGCTGGAGCCACGCAACGTGCCGTCGAAAAGCTGCGAGCGAAGTGCACCACGATGCAGGGCAGTCCCGAGCCACACGATGGTACATCAGGACGGAAACAGGAGCCCGGCCTCTTTCCGCCAGCCGCCGACGCAGCCATTTGCGGAGCGGGATGGTGGAAAGATAATACACCGGCAACAGTCTTTGTTTTATAGCCCTCATGAACTGACCGGCTTCACCTGCTCGGGACATGGGCTCTTTCTCGTTCTGATTGGAAACGGCGGGTCATCAACTGTCCACAGCGGCGACTTGGTCATCCTCCATCATGGTGCCTCCGAAATCGATATTTTTTGCTTTCATGCGTCGCAGCAATTCCCGGGAATGACGTCCCCAGTTCCACAGGGTGAATCGCCAGCGGGCGCTCACCTGAGGTGGCGCCGCGCGAATGCGAACGAGGGGCGTCGGTCGGGCACCAAGATGTCTCTTGTAAGGTTCGTCCCCGCGAAGGAGATCGAATGTTTCAAATCCCCAGCGAATCGCTTCACGGATCAGAGAAAGACTCATCAAGTGGCCTGGTGAGAGGGTGAGAAAATCAGGGTTGATCCCGGATTGGTAGGCCATCACCGTCTTGCCCGACAAAAGAAGATATTCCGCCGCGATAGGCTGGCCCTGCCATTCCAGCCACGCCAGAGCGGCCCGACCGGACGGCAGATATTCCGTGAGAATGCGTCTGTGGAACACCTCGAATTGCGTCGAAGCAAAAAGGCCTTGATCTCCAAGTTGTCTTCTCCGCGCCTGATGGAGTTGCACCAGAATATTCCACGCTGACTGCCAGTTATCATCACAGGGGGTCCCGAAGACTTCCTGTTTACCGACCACATGGAGAACAAGATCAGGATGGTCGAGGTACGCGCGTGACAACTTGCGATAGCGACGCCGGACTGAGCGGGGCTGAAGGCTGTCAAGATACTCTCCCCAGGTCCGCGGCAGAGCGAGCTGCCAGGAACTCTCTGTGGGGCGGACGTCGAGCGCCCATTTCAATGTTTCGGCCTGAATTCGGACAGCCTGCACGGCCGGGTCGTCGGCCCGCATGCCGTCCCAGTCAATCCGATGGCATGTCAGGCGAGGAGCGGCAGACCGATCGATCGCTACATCCTGAAAGCGACTTTTTCCCAGTGCCAGCGCATGGAGTGCGATGATCGCGACTCGACCCACATGCTCCTGATAACAGGCGGGAGCAATCGGCCCGAGGTAGTCGCTGCACACTTCCCCGGATCCCAGCCAGCGGAGAACCCAACCCCACAGGGGATGCCATTCACGGTAAAGAGGGACAATCCCAGCGAGCGTCTCGCCGTGTCTGACCTCCAGGATGCACAGCCGAGAGCGCTTTCGGGACAGTGAACCCGGGCCATAAACCTCCCACCACGTCCGCTGCCAGTCATAGCGACGGAACGGTGGATCTTCGGCCCAGTGATTCCACTGGCCTTCAAGCTGTTCCAGGTCACGGAAGTCTTCGTGAACGCGGACAGACCACGCGCGCTGATCGATCATGTTTGTGAACTAACGATCTTTCCAATGGACGAACGCGACCGCCGGGCACACCCGTGCGCAGGATGGCCGCTGAAAAAGTGTGGGATATGAAACGAGAAAGGTCAAAACCGGCTGGCGACAAGCGAGCCTCTGTATCGCCCGCCTTTTTGTCGCATCCGCTACAAGAGTTCTTTTCTGATGCCGGAGGTATGAGCCCCACAGTACGACCTATACTCCTCTGGGGGCATCATTGGATAACTATCCGCTCATTAGTGTGAGACGCGTTTTCCCGGCATTTGCAGTTGTTTGTCCTGTGTTTCGAGGAACACCGAATCGTGATTGTTTTCGACGACCTTCGGAGAACCGTGCCAATGAGCAATCAATTGCCGAAGATTGGGAACGAAGTAGCCAGCCCGACATCTGAAAAAGGCCACACATATTCGCGATGTAACAAGGCCTCTGTTTCCGCATCCCCGCCCGAAACTTCGGCAGCAGCGGCCACAATATCGCCAGCGTGGTGGAAATACTCCCTTCGCATATCCGTCGGATGCACGCTGTGTGTGGTGGTGCTGGCGGTTCTTGTCGCTGCGTTGAAACCTGACGTTTGGGAAGCCCGTCAGTCCGTGGTCGTTCGGCCGGAAGCCTTCGCCGGCGGGCCGCAAAATGCGCCTGCGAATGAGAGGCGACAGGACCTTCAGAATACTTTTGTGACCGTTATCCAAAGCCAACCTGTTTTGGAAAGCGCCTTGAAGGAAGTGGGGCCACTGCGTCGCACCGGGGCTTCTGCTTTCCCCACGTTGCGGGATATCGATGCGTTGCGGGAAGCGGTGAAAATCGTGCCCGTGGCGGGAGACGAATTCGGATCCAGCGACGCGATTTCAGTCCGGGTGCGCGATAGGAGTCGTCCTCGCGCGGTCCGACTGACTGAGGCCCTCGTCCGCCACGCTGATCAGGCCATCCGGGAGTTGCAAGCGCGAAGGATGGCAGAAATGACGGAGGAACTCACCCGGGCACAGCACTTGACGGAAACCGCCTTGCACGCGGATCAAACGAGACTTGAAAAGATGGAAGCCGACCTTGGCGCGGACGGGATCACCCTGCGGCTGCTGGAGGAGAAACCGGACACCAGTGGCCTGCGATCGTCGCTCGAACAGCTCGACAATCAAATTCAGGAGCTGGAAAGCCGCCAGCTCCAGTACGAAAACATGCTTGAGGTGCTGTCGCAGGTTCGGGAGGCCCCCTCGCAACTCCAGGCGGTTCCATCCGCCCTTTTGGATGCCCATCCCACACTGCGGCGACTTCAGGAAGCGTTGACCGAAGCGGAGGTGCGTCTCATTTCTTTGAAAGGGCAACACGCCGAGGAACATCCAGCGGTCATTGCGGCCCGGCTATCGCTGGACGAATTACGCCGCCGGATTGCCGAGGAAACCCCCACCGCCATCGAAGCCGTACAGCATGAGTGGGCACTCATCCGCTCTCAGTTGGACTTTTTGCGAAATCAGCGGCAGGCGGAATCGGCGCGAATTGAGAAACTGATGGCCCTATTGCCGGAGTACCGGACAATTGCCGCGCGAGTTCGATCGGAGAGCCAAGCTCTGGAGAGCATTCGCCAACAGCTCAATCAAGCCCGCGCCGCCCAGGCTGCGGTAGCCAGTTCGCGCTTCATAGTACCGGTGGAACCCGTGCAGACAGGGGCACAGCCCGTGGGCCCCGGTCGCCAGACCATCATCGCCGGAGGCGTGGCTTGTGGACTGATGGTGGGAGTGGCCGTCTTTTTGTGGCTGGTGCCCGCGGTCCGGGGCACTTCCGAGACCTATCCGCTGAAGCCGCTGGCTCCTGGACCTGCTCTGGATGCAAAGGAAGGAGAGACGACGGAGCTCCCACAGCAACACACTCCGCCGGAGGCGCCGCGGATTGACCCGACACCCGCTTTGTCCAACTTGCCGGTGGCGGTTTGCGACGAACCGTCGCTCCTCCATCGGGCATTGATCCAGACCACCCATCTTTCTGTGGCGACGGGGGAGGTCCTTTGTGACCCCTGAACTGGGCACATTGACGCTGATCGGGATGGGCACGCTCGCCGCCGGCTCCTGGTTGGCCGTCCTGTGGCGACGAACCGGTCTTTGTGGACTGGCCCTGCTCACCGTTGTCACTTCAATCTGCCTGGGATATTTCTTCTGGCATGTGGAGAAACCGCTCCCTCTCAGCCTGGACCGCATTCTGTGGGGCATTCTCGTTGTGGCCCTGGTGGCAGACTTTCTTCACCGACGGCCCAATTTGTCGTCCCTCACCCGGGCTGATTTTTTCCTAGGAATATTTGTGATTTACTTACTCATCTCAGCCGTGAGTGTATTTTTCCTGACAGAAGTGACGAGCGGACTTTCCCGCTGGCTGTTCTTCTACGCTTTTCCCGCTACCTTGTACGTGGCGGCAAGGCGATTCGGCGACGGGCCCTTTGCTCAACGCGCGACACTCGTTGTCTTCACTGCCCTCGCCATCTATCTGTCGCTGACCGGCTTGGCAGAGGTGTTTGGCTGGAATGCCCTCGTCTTTCCCCGTTATATCGCGGACACATCGATCACGGACGAGTTCTTCGGCCGCGCACGGGGCCCCCTACTCAATCCCGTGGGAAACGGCTTCCTGATCCTGATCGGTTGGACGGCCTGGACGATCCTTACCGTGCAGGCAGCGCCTGCCCGACAAGTGGTTTTTCTTTTGGGGCATGGACTGTTCGTCGCGGCCGTCGCCTCCACCCTCACGCGGAGTGTGTGGCTTTCCGCCGCTGCATGTATTGTGGTGGTCGGTGCGTGGATGTTGCCCTCCCGATTTCGCGCCCCCTGGATCGCGACAGCCCTTTTGATGCTCCTGGCGGCGGGATTGATGGCGGGGGTCTATTTCCGCGAGCTGAAACGCGACCGTCATCTTTCCGCCGAGGAAGCAGCCCGTTCGGTGCAACTTCGGCCACTCCTCGCCGCGGCAGCGTGGCGCATGATTCGGGAGCGGCCGACTTTCGGCTTTGGACTGGCCCAGTACGATCACGCAAAACTCGCCTACCTGGAAGACCCCACCTCTCCCCTGCCTTTGCGGCAGGCCAGGCCCTACACCCAGCACAATGTGTTTCTCTCCCTTCTGGTGGAGACGGGCATCGTCGGTCTGGGGCTACTCGGATGTTTTATCGCTGCCTCGGTGGAAGTGTTTCGACGAACCTGGGGCAATCCTTCCCGACCGATGAGCCTCCTGGCGCTGGTGGCTACGGTCGCCTATGCCGTCAATGGGCTTTTCCACGATGTTTCCATCATTTTGGACATGAATGCCGTCCTCTTCATGATGATCGGTCTGGCAGTTCGAGAGTCATCCGGTGAAATTAGCCAAACCGCCCACAGTGCCTGACTTCACCCGTCTGTTGCCTTCACAGAATAGAGGAAATCGGCTAAACTGAAGATTCCGGGTGGCGGTGGCCGGCGGCTGCTTGCGGGGATCGGGTTGTCGCCGGTGGTCGCTACCGGCTTAAATATTGTCTCTACGACTCCCGCAATTCGCGATGCACGGCGGGAGGCCTTTCGTTTTTCAACTTAAATCGACGGATTGGATCATCAATTCTTTACCGGTTAGGGGATACTTCCATGGCCAAGCCACATCGTCAAATTAAGAAGGCAAACCACGGTAGGCGGCCTGCCAACTCGAAGGCACGTCGGGCAAAACGGTGGGTTGTTCGCACGTAACCGATTGATCCGCGCCTGCTCGTGATTACCCGTAAAGACAGGGCCGGGCGGGAGAACGTGGCGTCCAAACAGAGCAAGAGGTTGCGGTGGGGCCTCCCCCAGTGATACTGTTCAGGCGTAGGGGTGCGATAAGCGGACGCTCGGCGGAGGATTTCCGGTACGCAAAGCGTTAAGGAGCTGGCTGTGCCCAAGAAACCGTTGATTCTTGACCCCTCAGAGATTGACACCAGTCGGGTCATCGCCGACATCGAGGAAATCCGCAAGTACAATCCCCAGCGGTACGAGATGGAACAGTTGACGGCGATTTGCTACGAGGACCCGGAACGGGCGATCTGTGTGGGGTATAAAGACCTCGGTCCGGACGAGTTCTGGATCCGTGGGCACTTCCCCGGGATGCCGATTATGCCGGGCGTTATCATGTGCGAAGCGGCCGCCCAACTGGCCAGCTATTACACCATGAAGTACAAGCTCATGAAGTCCCCCATGGTCGGCTTTGGGGGACTTCAAGACGTCCGGTTTCGCGGAGTTGTCCGGCCCGGAGAGCGCTTCGTCATCGTGGCCCGTCTCCTCAAAGTTCGCAGCACGATGATGACCTGTGAATTTCAGTGCTTTGTACGTCAAAACCTGGTCTGCGAGGGAGTCATCCTCGGCGTCCCGCTCTCTCCCGAAGCCGCCCGGGCCGACTCTGGCAGCGAGTCCTCCTCTCAATCTCAGTCTTCGTGAGGTTTTTCTGAATCAACGTTGTCTGGTCTCCAATACTTGGAGGCTGGAAAGCTGCGCGGCTGAAGGAACCCAGAAAATGGCCCGCCCCAAGTCATATCGCCACTGAAAGTCGCATATGGCTTGGGCGGGAACGGCGTGCGCCGCCACAGTTATGCCAGGGGCACCGGACGGTCATGCCCATTTTTCCTGTCGCAGTTGCTTCTTGCCTGTAAACGATGCGTTTTTTTCGGGCACGACCAGCGTATTCCTCCAACTTCGGAGGAGCCTGCTTGCCAGGGCCTTTGCTGTTCCGCGATATGCGGCACGCGCTCCTGGCAGTATGTCGTGATCGTGCCCGAGTTATTAGAGGTGCACCCGCACGCTGCCCCGTGACGGGTGTCAGACCGCTCGTGGTTTAGGCTCGGGGAAAATCCTGATACGTGATCCGGCCATCCACGAGAGAGACGACTCGATCGGCCATCTCCGCCACGGTGCGGTCGTGTGTCACCATGACGATCGTCAGTCCGACCTGGCGGTTGAGGTTCTGGATCAGGCGGAGGATTTCCCGGCCAGTAGCTGGGTCCAGATTCCCCGTCGGTTCGTCGGCCAGCAGAATCCGCGGCTGATTGACCAGTGCCCGGGCAATGGCCGCCCGCTGCAGTTCTCCACCCGACAGCTCCCGCGGTCGGTGCTTCAATCGATGACTGAGACCTACAAGTTCGAGGATTTCTTTGGCGCGGCGGATGTTCTCTCGCCGGTGCCGCAGATACCGCCAGACACTCTGGCCGATCATCAGGGGAATCATGACATTTTCAAGCGTGGAGAGTTCTGGCAGAAGATGATAGAACTGGAAGACCATCCCGAAGGTGCGGTTGCGCAGGCGGTCACGTGCGGAGGCAGCCAGGTTATCGATCCGCTGGCCTTCCAGGCTGATGGTTCCCGCGTCAGGCCGATCCAGCAGTCCCAGCAGATGGAGGAGCGTGCTCTTCCCTGAGCCGCTTTGCCCGACAATCGCCAGAAACTCTCCCGCCTGGACGGAGAGATTCACCCCTTTGAGGACGGGAATCTCCACGGCGGCCTTACGATAGGTCTTGGTGAGTTCGCAGGCCGAGAGAATGCCGGGGCAGGCCGAGACGGAATCGCTCATTTCGCCACTCGGATGGAGGCCGCTGTCGCCACGGGGCGAAGCGAAGTGGGGCTCGGCCAGCGTCATGCGACCATCTGCCGAGGCCGAAGATTTACCCTCGGGAGACACTGCCAGGCCGGGATTCTGTCGCGTGCGGAAGAGGGAAAACGTCTTACTCATACCGAAGCGCCTCCACAGGATGCAGTCGGGCTGCCCGCAGCGCCGGCAAAATACTGGCAAGGATGGCGATCATCATGGCTCCCGAGATGATCCAGCCTACCGTCCACGGATCCACGATGGTGGGAATCTTGTAGAAGTAATAGATGTCGGGATCGAAAACCCGGTGGCCGGTGATGTGGCCAAGCAAATCCGCGATCTCGTTAATGTGCCTGATAAAGAGCAATCCCAGGACCAGGCCGACTCCGGCACCCACTATTCCCAATAAGAGACCGTACCCCAGGAAAATGCTCATCACACCGCCAGATGAAGCACCCAGCGCCTTGAGAATCCCGATATCCCGCGTCTTCTCGACAACAATCATGAAAAAGATCGCGAGGATTCCGAACCCGGCCACACAGATGATGAGAAACAGGAGAACGTTGAGAATGGCCGTTTCCATACTCACGGCGGCAAGCAGCGGGCCCTGGTTGTCGCGCCACGTATCGATGGCGTAATATTGGGGGGCAAACGCGGCGCGAAGCTTATCTCGCACCTTGTTCATGTCGGCCCCCGGCTTTAGTTTAATGCTGATTGCGTTGACATAGCCCTTCCCGGTCGACGGGTCAATCATGCCCCGTAATTGCTGCAAAGCGCGAATGGGTACAAAGGCGAAGTTGGAATCGTATTCACTCATCTTGCTTTCATAGATATCCACGATGGTGAACGTGTCGCTGACGATTTTGGGGGGAGTTCCCACTGTGGGAAGTGTCAGCTTGACATCGTCGCCCGGTAGAAGGAGAAAATGGTCCTGCCCGTCCCGACGGAAACTTACCAACCCAATTCCCAGAATGACCCCGGTGTATTGCGATTTTTCGGGATCGAACTGCGGTGCTGATTCCTGGGGAGCAACCCGGGCGAACGGATCCTGCAAATCCGCGGGGAGCGATTCGGGCTGATTTGATGCGGCCTTCTCGGACCATTCAATTTCGAGAAGCATTTTTTTCATCCGGGCCATGCGGCGACGGTGTTCCCACCCGGCCAGGGACATCTCTTCGCGGGGCAGGGACGGGCCGTCGGCCTGGTGATCGATGACGTCATACCCCCCTTCGCGGAGCTGGAAACTGAGTTGACGGCGGTTCTCAGGATGCTGAAGATACTTGCTGAAATCGCTCACCAACCCCTGGGTCTTTTCGTCGATCCCGATGATCTGAACCGGGCGAGTCATCCAGGTGTCGCCCACCTGATAGTTCAGCATTCCCGGGACCACGACGGTCGGGGTCATGGCCTCAATTTCGTCACCGGCCACGCGGCGGATCTGCTCCATATGCCAGTCGGGATCAGGGAAGCCTTCCAGGCTCCGCGATTGGAAAATGATGTCAGAAAGAATGCCGTGCAGGCGTTTCTCCATCTCGTGGGTGAAGCCCATCATCACGCTGTTGACCACGATCATGGTGGCCACACCCAGCATGACGCTGATGATCGAGGCCAGCGCGATGTAGCGCGTTCGCAGATACCGCCAACACAGCAGCCAGCGATACATGAAAGAATGTCCTCCTTGACGGCCGAGCGCAAATCATTCCGTTTCCGGCCGATAGAGTGGAAACAGAATAACCTCGCGAATGCTCTGACAGTTTGTCAATAACATCACCAATCGGTCAATACCAATTCCCAGGCCGCCGGCCGGGGGCATCCCGTAACGGAGCGCGCGAATGAAATCGCGATCCATCCTTGCCATGGATTCTTCCTCCGGCAATCCCTCGAGCTGCCGCGAGAAAAGCTCTTCCTGAAGGTCCGGATCGTTGAGTTCCGTGTACGCATTGGCGAGCTCCATCCCCTGCACGAAGAGCTCGAACCGCTCGGCAATCGCGGGATTGCCGCGCTTTCGTTTGGTGAGGGGGCAGATGGAGGCAGGATAATCGAGCACGAAAATGGGACCTATCAATTTTGGTTGGACAAATTCTTCGAAGACCTCGTTTTTGATGACGTCCGGATGCTTCCCCCTCACTTCAATTCCGTGAGATTGTGCAAACTGGGAAATTGAGGATGGATCGGACGGATTGACGCCGGTATGCTCGGCCAGCAATTCGTCGTACGTTTTCCGCTGGAAAGGCGGTGTAAAATCGATGACACCCTCTCCCCATGGAAGTCGAAGGGACTGGCCTGTTGCCTCGATTGCCCGAACGATTAGCTTTTCCGTGAGTTCCATCATGGTGTGGTAATCACCGTAGGCCTGATAGGCTTCTAGCATGGTGAACTCGGGATTGTGGCGGGGACTGATCCCCTCATTGCGATAGACTCGGCCGAGCTCATACACCCGTTCCATGCCCCCCACAAGGAGTCGTTTCAGGTGCAGTTCCAGAGCGATGCGTAGATAGAGGTCAATGTCCAGGGCGTTGTGGTGGGTGATGAACGGTCGGGCAGCGGCACCGCCCGCCACCACATGGAGGGTGGGCCCTTCTACTTCCACGAATCCTTCTTCGTCCAGCGTTTTACGAATCGACTGCACGATCCGCGTGCGGCGGAGGAACCGCTCCATGACCCCTTCGGTGTACGTCAGGTCGAGGTACCGCATGCGGTTTCGCAGTTCGGGATCGCTCAGGCCGTGCCATTTTTCCGGCGGCGTTTCAATGCATTTCGTGAGGAAGTGGAGGTCATCGGCAAAAATCGTCAACTCACCCGTCTTGGTCCGTTTGAGTTCCCCGTCCACACCAATGATGTCACCGAGGTCGAAGCACTGGGCGAGTTCCCAGTTCTTGTCACCGACCTGGGCCTTGCCGACCAGCACCTGGATCTTGCCCGTCCAGTCGCGGATGTCAATGAACATGATTTTGCCCGCCCGGCGAAGAAGCATGATCCGGCCTGCTGCGCGAACCCGCGGCCCCTGGAGTTCAGACGGTTTGCCGACTTCGCATTCACCTGCGGGAATGACGCGGATTTCGTTTTCCCGGGCACGGATTTCCGCGATGGGACGGTGCCCGTCGAATCGTCCGCCCCAGGGATCCACCCCCAGATCGGCGATACGACGGAGTTTCTCGCGGCGGGCGGCTTCCAGGTGGCTCTTCGGTCGCTGGGTTTCCGGTTTACTGGTCGAAGGGCTTGTCTCGTCCATGGTCGTTGAACCTGTTGAGAACGCTTTCCTCGAAAAAAGCCTTTGGCGTAATTTGGAGAATTGTGGTAATCTGCGAGAATCTCGAATCGCAATTACTTTATTCGATCTGGACAACGCCCCCATAAGCGCGGGAAAGCCGTGTCCCAGTGGAGACTGGGGCTTTCCAACGGGAAACAATCCTTTCAGTTTACCGGGAAAAAGCCCATTCGAGGAACATCCCCGAACAGACGGTCATTGAACACCGCAATTTTCTGAGAGTGTGCCCCCGCTGGACAGATGGCTGATATCCCAATAACCGAAACCTCTACTCTTCTGCCGGATGAAACTTTACACGGATAAACCACGGACGGTAGATGTCCGGGGTTCGGACCAGTCGTCCAAAGTCGAAGGAGTTGGCCACAAAGCTGATGACGAGTTCGTCCTCACCGGCCAGAGCGGGATGGGCCTTCGCTGCGTAGAAAAACGCCTTTGTGTCTTCCGGAAGATCGGGGATGCGATACAGCAGAACGGCATCACCCCACGGACCTGCCGGCGTGGGGGCTGAACGCATCATGATGTCTTGCGAAAGTCCCAGGCGGGTGTAGACCATCACATAGGCCCGGAGCACCGGCAGGTACGAAACGGAGTACTCAGAAGCGACTTCACGCGCCAGTCGCGTGGCGTGGGAAAAGTCGTGGGTCCAGAAACGTTCATTCGTCAGGAGGGCCTCGGGCAAGTCAGACTCGCCGAGCTTGGCGGGGCCACAATAAAACTCCCACTCGGATGACTGTTCCACATGCCCCTTTTTCACCCGCGCGACGATCGCATGCTTGATGGGGAAGAGCGGAGTTTTTTCCTCGTCGAAACCGTAGAGGTAAATGTATTGTCCATCTGGTGGAACGAGTGTCGCCGAACCGATGACTGCGCTTCCGTTTTTGTCGGAGCGGAAATACGGGATGTCCTGTTGCCGGATCTGCCATTCTGGTGGAGATCGGTCTGGGTTATCCACGGTGAGAAGGGATTCTCCGATTTGCCGAAAACCGAATGGTCCGCCCTGGGGTGTGAATTCGATGTGCGCGGCAAAAAGATGAAGCCGCGTGCCGTCCCGCACGCCCGCCGCCAGCCAGAACACGCCGTGATTGTCCTCCGGTACCGCGAACGAGCGGACGTTCCCGTCCGCAGTTCGGCCGAAGAAGAACTCCATGCTCACCGGCGTGCGCCCTTCCAGCCGAAGAATGGCAATGGAATTGTTCACCATTTTGCGGCGTTGGCGGGTTGTGAAGGTATCGCCGAATGTGAACAGCAGTCGGTGAGCATCGAGGGGAATCGAGAAAACTCCGTCGGCTCCGCCCCAGGCATCCGTGGGGTCAAACCACTTTTCCAGATCAGGGGCCTTTTCAACGGTAAAGCGGGGGTTGTGCCCCGATGGAACTTCTCGTTCCGCTGACCAGCTTTGCCCTGAACCCCATGCCGCAACAGCAAGAATCAACCATACAGGGCGAAAGGACATAGCGGTCCCTCACGAGGGCGTTGCCTGGAAACGCGTCAGAAACCTCCGCATTGGGTCACAGTTTCACCGGAGTTTTCATTAGAATGACAGCACGTGGTAGAATCAAGCAAGAGAACGCCCCATCCATCCCCACTTTTGCAAAGACTGTTGAGATGGCCTGGGCGCAATTTGTTGTTGGGATAATTCATGAAGGTCAGGTCCTTGCGGGTGGAATCTTGCTCTCAACCGAACCCATGTGCACCTCCGCGTCCCCATTGGCCGAGGAAAAGTGGGGTGTTTCAGAGAGAACGCAGGCGATGCCGTTTTGGAGTGAGCCATAAAACGCTCGTTTCGGCGCGATGAAGGAGAAAGAAAATGGGCGTGCCCAAAGCCCCTGATCCGGTGTTGCTGTTGGTGGCGGTGTTCAGTCGGTACCCGGCGGCCATTGATTGGGCCCGGCAAAAGGTGGTCGAAGAGTGGGGCCCGCTCGCCCTGGAAAGTCCACCGTTCCCGTTTTCCCACACCGATTATTACACCCCAACCATGGGGCCAGATTTGAAAAAGGTTTTTTTCGCACCAGCGGATTTGATCGATCCCGGTCGGCTGCCCGCCATCAAGATACAAACGAACTCGTGGGAGACGGAGTATGCGGAGCTGCGCCTGTTTCCTGAGCCGCGTCCGCTCAACATTGATCCAGGATACCTCACGCTGGGGAAACTGGTGCTGGCTTCGACGAAAGATTTCACCCACCGCATTTATCTCGGCCTGGGTATTTATGGAGAAGTGACGCTGTTTTATCGGCATCATCGCTGGCAGCACCATGAGTGGACATTTGCCGATTACCGGCAGCCCGAGTATCACGAATTCTTCAACCGGTGCCGAGACTATCTTCACGAGCGTTTACGGGAGGTGACCTCGCCGTGTGGTGGCTCTTCTTCGTAATGGTGCCCTCCCTGGTGGTGAGCTGGCTGCTCGGGTTTGCACTCCGGGTATGGGCACCGCGATGGGGGCTGGTGGATCGACCGGGACCTCGCAAGGTGCACGATCGGCCTATGCCGACTTCGGGCGGACTGGCAATCTGGCTGGGCGTGGTGCTTCCATTCGCCATTCTTCAAATGATGCTCTGGTTCACGTTCGACAGCCGCCCCCCTCACGGGTTGGTCACCCCGGAACTGGTGGCCGGGTTCTTTCCGCGAGAATGGTTGCCGATCCAGGCGGCACGCCATTTACCCGGTGTCTGGGCCCAAAGCGGTCGGCTGTGGACTGTCCTTGGACTCGCCACCGTCGTGATGACTTTAGGCCTGGCCGACGATCGATGGAAACTTCCCTGGTGGTTTCGGCTGGTTGTGGAATTTATAGTGGCCGGGGTAACGGTGGCCGCAGGTTATCGGTTGACGCTCTTTATCGAAGTGCCGCTCCTCACCGGGATATTGAGTGTGCTGTGGATTGTGGCCCTCATCAACGCCTTCAACATGTTGGACAACATGGACGGTTTGGCGGCCGGGGTGGCAGCGATTGCCTGCACGGTCCTGGCGGCAGTCATGCTCCTCACTCCCAAGCCCGTCACAGGAGAACCGCAACTCTTCGTGGCCGGATTCTTTCTGGTCTTGCTAGGGGCGCTGCTGGGGTTTCTGTGGCACAATCGGCCTCCGGCCCGGCTTTTCATGGGCGATGCGGGAAGTTATTTCGTGGGTTATCTGGTGGCGGTCATTTCGATGACGGCTACATTTGCTGGAGAGAACACTCCTCGCCATGCAGTACTCGCCCCCTTGTGTGCCCTGGCGGTGCCGCTCTATGACCTTGTGACGGTGGTGGTCATACGCTTGCGGGCTGGGGCCAGCCCCTTTGTAGGTGACACCCGGCATTTCTCTCACCGCCTCGTTGAGCTGGGCATGACGAAAACCCAGGCCGTCCTCACCATTTACCTCATGGCGGCGACCTGTGGATTGGGCGCGCTGCTTTTGCACCAGGTCAATACCTTTGGTGCCCTGGTCATCCTGCTCCTCGTGGGCTGCATGATCAGCTTGATTGCCATACTTGAAACCACCGGGCGGCGTACCCAGAGGCGTGGAAAAGGGCCGGAGGACAGATCTGCCGGCTGAGCGAATCGAAACTTCGTCCTGAGCTGGCAACAATAATTGCGGAAGCCGAACGTCAATGTTGCGAGTGTTGCCTGAGGCTCTGTGCGGAAGCCATGGCTGGCCGACGGCCGATGGCAAATCCCAGCCAACCGTCTTCCAGAACGAGCTGCGTCACCGTCAAATCCGCGAGGTTTTCGTGCCGTTGCAGGAAGCCCGGCGAAACTTCCCACGGTTTATCCTTGGAGAAGGTACGGCTGAAAACGCTCCGCAGGGCAATCTGCGACCGCATATCCATCGGGCCAACAAGCTGCACCACTCCCTCGCGGATAAACCGGATGCGATCGTTGTGGATTTCCGGCCTGTAGATGGCGCGGACATGAAAATCCTGCCAGCGATTCGGTGGGCTGCTCAACTCGGCAATGGCCAGCGTCACGATGAGTTTACCCTGGGTAAACTCCACCCTCGCGGCATCTCGAGCAGCAAAGGTGATCCGGGCATCGGCGTGCGGGTTTTCCTCGCCACTGTCGTCTTCGGGGAGGCGAAGTTTTTCTCGCAATTTTCGTTGCAACTCCGCGACTGTGTAGGTTTTCCCTTCCAACCCAAGACGTTGGAGAAAATTGTTGACGGCCGACTGATGGATCTGGCAGCTGGCCAGGGCGTCTGCGGGGGCGAAGGGACGGAGGGTGTGGCCGCCCGGCTGGAATGGAGCCGCCAATCGAACCCGAAGGACGATCCGATCTTCGGTCGTCTGCGCCCCTAGCCATGTGGGAGGAAGGTGAAACCGGTGCAGGGGCCCCAGCACTTCTTCCTGCCACCGCCGGTTGAGCCGGGAGAATTGGGCCTCGGTTTCGCTTTCGATTTCCCGCAAAGCCTGGGCCGCCACCTTCCACTTGGCTTCTTCGCTGGCCTCCAGACGCTGGCGAGCGGCTTGCTGACGTGCGACTTCCTGGGTAAGGAAGCCGAGCACAGGGATCGAATCCAGCGTGGTCGCCACGTCGCGAATGCGCACCGAGTTTTCCACATCGATAACAGCCGGCGCAGCAACCAGCCCATGGGGGGTGATCTCGACGTCCTTTTCCGCCACATATTCGGCGTAGCCATCATTCCAGATGGTGGCGGGACCCGCATTCGCGTAAGTCAGAGAGGTCACCTGGCCGCGGACGGTCAGGGCGACGCGGGCGCGCACGGGGTCTGGTATCAGCCGAAAGCCAACCTTAGTTTCCGCATAGCTTGAGCCGTACACCGGCCGATTCAGGATGACATCCGCCACAGGCCGCTTGTCCGCCGGTCGTTCGGGAGCCAATCGGTTGAGAAGTTCTTCCGTAATGGCGATTCGCACGTTGGCATTTCGGTAGAGCAGATCGAGGCATCGTGCCAACCATCGGGCACGGTCCTGAGAAGACCGCGCCAGCCGGTGGTATGCCAACACAAGAGGTTCCGCCGCCGAATTCGTGGCGTCAGATTCGTAGCTCTCCACCCGTTCTAAAAGACTGGCTGTCTGCACCGCGGGCCCAGCCCAGAAACGAAGCTCACTGACGTAGTCGGCCAGGGGTTGCTCATCCAGAAATGCCTGTTGATCTTCCGTGAAGGCTTGCTCATCGATTCTTTGGAGCGTCCGCACAGCAATTTCCGCCAGTTGACGCTCCGCGTCCAGACGGTTTGCGGATTGCGCGGCGGCTTTTACTTCCTCGATGTTGAGAAATTCACGCCAAGCCTGGGCGGTGCTATCGTTTCCCAATCGCTGCTCAACTGCGTTGACGGATTTTCTTAGGCGTGTCCAGTCCGCATTTTCCGCAGCGGCTAATTCTGACTGTAAGCCACCAGCGAGTTGGATCGCCTTCCAGAGACTCAGCCTGCGAATCAGGGCATAGCGCACCTGGCGGAAGTCCGCCGCCACGTCGGGCTGAAGGTCGAGCTTCGTTTGTATGGAGGACGACTGCTGGGCGAGGGCATAGAGCGACTGGAGGACCGGCAAGACATCTTCGCCCGCTTCAAACCGCCGGCCAACTTCGGTGATCTTCTCCCGAACCTCGCTCACCCAGGTACGAGTTTCGTCGCGCTGTGCAAATGGTTCCAGCATTGCCAGCAAAGAGTCGGGCGGCGTCCACAGACCGTGATGAGGGTGAGCATCACCGCTGCCAACCGATTCTTTCACTGTGCTGGCATCCTCAGGTTTCGAGGATGAAGGTTGAGCGTTCAGAGCCAAATTCTCGGAATGCGGCGCTGGAGAGGCGTCCATTTCTTCGCTCAGGGCCTCCATCTGCCGCTGCTCCGGTGTCAGCGACAGGCAGGGGTCCTCCTGTTCTGGCTCGGGAGGGAACTTATGGAGAGATGGCCCTTGGCTCATGTCGGCCCCCACCTGATGTTGAACCTCGGCAGGTAGCAGGGCCTCCTCGTTCCGCGGCGATTGCTGATCAGCGCGGAGGGAGTCGGTCGACGCCAATGGAGGGGGAAGTGCCGAGGAGGTCGTGGCGTGGCTTTGGCTGGTTTGCACTCGGGACGGCGTTTCCGCGTGAGCCAGCGCGGGCGGATCCTTACTTGGAATTGGCGGATCGGGACGCTCCACCACTCGCCACGCCCGCGGGGAAGTCACGCTGAGGACAAAGAGCACGATCAGCACCAGGAGGAACGGCCAGGTCGGCTCATTTCGCTGGAGCGAGGTCGTCATGAGGTCCCTTCCTTAGGTCCACAAACGGAGTCGGATTCTTCTGGACACGTCTATTGGCTTCCCAGCCTGTGCCCTGGTCTCAACGTTCGCCTCAACGAGAGCCACCGAGGTGGTGGCATGCTTCAGCTCCTGCGCCGAGGAGAACCAGAATCTCTCCGGCGAACACAAGACACCACTACAAATCTTCGCCCGGTCAACCGCACCGCCTCGATGAAACTTCTCTCAGTTGCCCTCGCCGATTAAACCTTTACTTTTTGCGCATCTTATCACGCAAAAAGGCGACATTTCTCCCTGCTCTCTTATCGGCATACAACGGGAAGAGTCTCCACCGTGACTCCTCTTACGCTATCTTGGATTTCGATGGAGATTGACGAGATTCCTCCGCGTTTCTTCGAGTTTTTGGGGCATGTCATCCGAATCACTTGTTAGGGCGTTGCGCTCTCACTGAAGATAAGGCTTCGTTCAATCGGTTGAGTGCTGAGCTGGAACAGGAGGTTCCCTTGGCCGAGCTGTCCCAATTTCGCCTGTGGTGGCTTCTCCATTTTGCACAACCTGTTCACTTCCGCACGCTTCTCCGAACGCTCTCCGAAACGCCGCCGCGATCGCTGCTGGAAGTTGGGAGTCTTGATCTTGGCCGAACGGAGCTATTAGTCCAAGTGGTTCGACACGCAGCCCCACAATCTCGGTTCAGGTACGTGGGGATCAGCAAATTTGAGGAGGCCGGCGGTCCGGAGGTGAAGCAAGTCTATCGGGTACTTCGTGGATTAAATGCGGATGTGGTGCTTCTGCCGGGACGACTCGCCGAGGCTCTTCCCCGCTGGGCGAATCATGTGGCGGACGTCGATCTGATTCTTCTGTGGCATCCCGAAGTGCTGCGCCCGGACGACCGATGCTGGTTTTACATCCCACGAATGCTCAGTGAGTCAGGGCGGGTCCTCATCGAGTGGAACGATGGCCGTCGGACCCGATGGGCTGTGGTCTCCAAGGAGGAGGCCATTCGCCGGGCGGATGCCGTGGTCCGTCGCCGTGCTGCGTGACTTGACAGGGAATCACGAATCACACATCTTCGATGAGGCGTTCCAGTCTGGCGACCTGGATTCGAACGGCGTGGAGGTCGGGATTGAGTCGCAAGGCCCGGCGGAAGGCTTCCAGGGCGGCGATCGGGTCCCGCAACTCCAGGTACGCCTGGCCCATTCCCGCTGCCGCCGCGAAGTGGTAGGGGTTCAGCTCCAGCGTGGTGCGGCAATCCTGAATGGCTTCGGCGTGTTCCCCCAGGCCGTAATACGCCACGGCTCGCTGGTTGTACACTTCTGCAAAATCCGCAATTTCTTCCAGCAGACGGTGGGCTCGGGCAAGGGCGTCGCGATAACGGCGTGCCGCGTTAAGGCGGATGATGATGCTGAGCTGTTTTTGCTGGGCTTCGGTTCCATAGCGAAGCCAAACTTTTCGGATACTCGTTTCAGCGAGCAATCGAACGGTGGGATCGCGGTCGTTGAGTGCCCGCCCCAGAGCGCCGTTGGAGGCGTAATCACCCACGTATCCCAGCGCCAGGGCGGCTGCACGGCGAAGTTCACACAGTGGGTGTTCCAGCAGTCGCTGGAGCGTGCCCTGCATGTAACGCGAGTTAACATCCGCCACAAATCGGGCGGTGTCAAGATGTTTCAGGTAGTCCTCGTAGAAGGCCCCCAGAAGAGCTGTTCGCGGCACGTTGCGGGACACGAGTTATCTCCTCGGATTGGCGATCTTTTTTCAGCTACGGAAATAGATACCGAACCGTGGCGCGGACACTTCCGGCAAGCCCCGCGATCCGGTTCCGCCGGTACCTCGATTGTAATTGGGGGAGGTGGGAAGGCTCAAATGTTTTCCATGGAAAAGAGCGCGCAATCAGAGCGCAGTGAAAAGCCCAAGGGTCCATAACACGATGGCGGCATAGACACTGCCTACCGATAGAGGCCGGGAATCAGCGTAAGTGCATTTCCCGGCACAGGTGACATCGAATCACTTCTTGCGATGCCGGATTTTGGAACGCATCCGCCGCTTTTTGCTGCCGATCTTACGACGCCCTTTACCAGTTTTTTTCGTCCCCACGCTTGACTCCCATCCAACCTGAAAAACGACCTCCAATACCTCCAACGGCACGCGACGATCGTGCCTGTCCACTATGTTTCAGACCATCGCCATTGAGTATACCAGGATGAGGACAATTTGGACAAGCACCGGCTTTGCATGAAAGATCGCATCGAGCTTTCTTTATCTGATGTAACGGGGACTTACTCCGGCAGATCTAACAAGCCGTTTCCCACCGGATGCGCAACAAAATTGCTTTAAACGTGGACCTACCCAGGCTGGTCACTTGGAAAACTCGGGGAACGGACTCGCTTTGCCCTTCCTGACCGCAGGCGCTGTGCAACGTGTATGGTGGGCAACACCAGCCCGGGATGCAACAGGAAAGCTTCACTGGCGCGAAGCGAAGACCAAAAACAAAAAAGGCAGAGCAACCCAACGGTTGACTCTGCCCAGGGGCAAAAATCTTTCTCCGCGAAACGACAATTAGCGACCTGATTTCTCCGCCATCGGGACGGTCGGTTCAATCGCGGGTTCGGGCCTGCTCGGCAGTCGGAAAATCATTGGGCACCGGTTGCGTCACTTTGCCGGAGGCCGCCCACTCAGCACCCCGCTGGTAGGTCACAATAAAGGCCACGCTCTTGAGCTGTTCGGCTGTATGCCCAAGGGCGTTGAAGAAGACGCGTCCTTTACCGTACTGAACGGTGAAGAAAATCGGTTCGTGTTCATCGGAGCCGCCCTTGTCTTTGGGGGCAAAGGCGGTGGCCAGGACGGTGAGGTTCTTAGCTGGACCACGGAGCCAGCCGTACAGCTCATCGGGGACATGCATGAATCGCGGCGGCAAACCCTGCATGATGGGATGCTCGGGATAGCGGACATCGATGGCGAAGGGCTGCATCGGGCCATGTCCGCCGCCACGCCCCGGAGTGTAGTCGAAGACGCATCGGCCATCCCGCCAGCGGACGTACGGCCCCCATTTCTCGTTTCGGCCTCCCCATCCCCCCAGACCGATGATCTCGTTATATTCCGGCCAATCCGGAAAGGCCGCACAGGCAAAGTGATAAACCACCACCCCACCGCCGTTTTTGACGTAATCCACGAAGGCCTTTTTGGTTTCCTCCGGCCAGGAATCCCCCTGGTAATTGAGCACCACCACATCGAATTTTTTGAAGTCCGGCTTGAAGCCGCTCATGTCCTCTCCTTTCGCCGGAGATTGGGCGACTTCCACCGTGAACAACCCAGTTTCTTCCAGCAGTTTGACCAGAACCGGCGTGGTGCCTTTCCAGTCGTGGGCATTTTGCCCGGTGACAATGAGCGCCTTGTACGGGGCTGCCACGACCGCGCCCACCGTAAATCCTGTGATCACAAGGCTCGCGAGGATGGTGGCACAGATCAAAAAGGTGCGTCGTCTCATGGGGTGACCTCCATTAACAGTGATCCACAACTTGCGGTCTCTCGACGTCTCGAGGTGCGTTCAGTGTAACAAACAGGGAGAGGAAGGCAATCCTTCGGTCGGTTAAACTGCGCACTTTGGGACTGCCCGATATCGGCTATTGCACCTTGATGCTTCGCCGGATTTGCTCGTCGCGCCGTGCCTTGTCAATTTTTTTGAAAGCTTCCTCGGGGTTGGGGACCCCCTGTAAAACCAGGAAAGGGTCGGAGGGATCTTTGGTACGCAAAATGACGCGCCCCACCCCCACCAAGCGTTCCAGGAGATTCTGGTGCATGGCGATATCGTCAATGTCGATGACCTCCATCGAGTCCACAGTCCGGAAGACGAAACCTTTTCGATGGTAAAACCGGTAGGTGGTCAGGCGGTACTGGATGGTCATCTTCCGGTACCATGCGATGACCAGAAAAACCAACCAGGCAATTGCAACAAGTCCAAGCGTGATGCCCCAAAGGGGCCCGACCTGATTCTTGAGAGGGCCCCGCATGAGCAGGATATCCACCACAATCACAATGATTGTGATGATGCCAAGGGTCATCCATGTGCCGATCATTCCCCAAGGTGAATATGAGGCCTTCCACAACTCCACATCGGGATCGCCCCGCTTGGGTGCCTGTTCGGTTTCCGCGCCACTCGCCGGGGCTCTCGCGGTGGCCTGAGCAGGGTTTTCACTCCCCTGGCATTGTGGACAAACTCCGGTGAGCGGATCAAGCTCCGAGCCGCAGTTAGGGCATTTCATGGGTCCCTCCTTCGTGATCTTAAGAGGCGCCGGAATTCAACCACCTGTTTTTCAGCTTGTTGCATATGGACGTACCGCTACTGGCGAATGTTATTATGCCAGGGTCACGTGCTTCAGGCGATAGGGCACCCGAAGCAACGGCTTAATACTACAGCGTAATCTTGCTCTTGCTGAAATCGGCGAATGTGGAGAAACCATGGTCCATTGACGCTGTCAAGGCGGCCGGGACATAAATGCGGATCAGTTTCGCCGGTTGTGGCCGCAGCCTCGGAGGGACCTGCTTGTCAGGCCCGCTTTTTCGAACGTTGGAACATCGATTTCGCTTTACCGGGCACGACAAGCGTGCCCCTCCGAAGGACGTTGCCCGCTTAGCGAACACGATAAGGGTTCACCGGCACGGGCAATTCATGAATTGGCCCTACGTTGAGGCTTTCGGTCCTCACAGCTCCAAACGAAAACTAACGATCACTCCGAAGGATCGCCGGGTGCTTGGAGATACCCTGGCAAGTCAAATGACGGTTGTCGCATTGTGACGTATAAAGCGAGCGTCCCACGGCAAGTGTGGCAAAAGACGGCAAAGGCTGGCGAATCCTGTTTGTGGCCCCTGATGGCAAGTCGAAAACCCTTCGCCTTGGCCCGGTGGACAAAAAGACGGCGGAGAGTATCCGCGTCCTCGTGGAGGCGTTGCTGGTAGCCAGGACGGCAGGTTTACCACTTCGCCAGGAAACGGCAGTTTGGCTGGCAACCGTGGGTGATACTTTGCGGGAGCGGCTTGTCCGGGCCGGACTGACGAAAGTCACTCCGGCAGCGGTTTTGGGGACCGCGGTGGAAGCGTATCTGAATTGCCAAACACAAATCAAACCGGCCAGCCTTTGTGCAACTCGGTACGCATTGAAAAATCTGGTGCAATTCTTTGGCCCAGAGCGCCGGCTGGACAGCATCACTGAAGGCGATGCGGACGATTTTGTTCGCTGGCTAGCAACCGAAGCTTGCAAGCAACGTGGAGGTTAAGCCCGGTTGCGGCCCGCCACGGTAGTGAAGCGAGTGGAGCGGGTGCAAGCTTTGTTTAGGGACGCTCTCCGTCGGGAATTAGTGAGCAAGAATCCGTTTGAGACCCTGAAACGACCCAAAGTTGACGCTTCCGACAGACAAGTCTATGTGCCCGCGGAGGTCGTCGAACGCCTGATTGATGCCACTCCCGATTTAGAGTGGAAGCTTTTGCTGGCAATTGTGCGTTATCTCGGGTTGCGAGTGCCCAGTGAACCGTTTTCGCTCACGTGGGCCGATGTTGATTGGGAGCAAAGCCGCTTGCGAGTGCCGTTCCCGAAAACAGAAGTGCACGGGAAGCCATATCGGGTGGTGCCAATTGTGCCCCCGGTGCGTCCCCACTTGGAAGCCGTTTGGGAAGCGGCAGAACCGGGGCAAGTGTTCATTTTCCATCGATTGCGGCAAAGGGAATCACTGAACGCGGCAAACCGAGGCTGGTGGGCCAATGTGAACCTGCGACAGCATCTTTTACGACTCATTGCCCGGATTGGCGAACAGCCATGGCCCCGCTTGTGGCATTCCTTGCGAGCCAGCGCGGAAACGGATTTGGTAGCCCGCTTCCCCTTGCACGTAGTAACAGCCTGGATGGGTAACACCTCCAAGGTCGCGACAAAACATTACCTGCGGGTAACGCCACAAGACTACACCCGAGCGATTACCGAAGCATGGAATGGTGGCACAGAATCCGGCACACGGGTGGCACAAAAAGCGGCACAGAACGTTCCCGCACCAAGCAGCAAGCATAGTGAAAACTAAATCACAAGACCTGTTCGATTGCGACGTTATGCAACTCGGTGCGTGTTGTAACTTATTGCTGCAACACAAGAAAATTACGGGGGCGGGATTTGAACCTGCGAAGTCGACGTGGTGAGGTGGGAGTTGTGGGGCGGTGGCCAAAGAATCGGCGTCTGTCTTGGCTCATGATTCAGAATAGGTCAGGCCGGTTGATATGCCTCAAAAAATGATGGCCACATAGAATCTTTGCCTCGCGCAGCGGCAGCCTGGTCAGCAGGGCCCAGTCTTTCCCCATCCGCGATGTCAACCGTGCAAGTGGTTTGCCGAGAATGAAAGGGGGAAACGGTACAGTGCACGGTAATTCCTCGCCCAATCTGGCAATGGATAGCGACCTGCGTATACTGGAGTGCATGTGAGGGAACCCATAGCCCGGTGTTCTGCGAAGGAGGCGATGACGATGGCGACCAGTGTGATCAGCTTCTTGGGCACGGGGCAGAAGATTCAGCCGCAGGACGTCCGGTCGGAGTATCGCAAGACCATATACCGCTTCACCCTTCCGAATGGTGGCCACTTTGATAGAGAAACCTCTCTTTTTGGGACGGCTTTAGTCGACTATCTGCGGCATATTGGTGTGGAGATTGACCGCTGGGTCGTTCTCGGGACGTCGGCCTCGCTTTGGTCTGAGCTCATTCGAGTCATTCCCGACCAAGATGCAATCGATGAGGAAGAGTACTGTCGCATTGACGATCGCGTCATAGCCAGAAATGTTGATTCGAAATCTTTACAAAAGTGGGAACAGATCCTCAATGAACATGCGCGGCCTCTCGAGTTGCGCTTATGCCTGATCGGTGAGGCGCTCGATCCACAATCTCAGCAACAGATCGCGAGGGCTTTATTCGACAATGTTCCGCACGGTAACGATGTTATATTCGATATCAGCCATGGCTTTCGTCACATGCCGGTGATCGCTGCCTTTGTCATCTCTTTAATGCGCTGGACTCACGGCGTGAAAAATGTCCGATTCTTCTCTGGTGTTTTTGAAGCCCGTCAGGGGGATATTACGCCGGTCATCGAGTTGCCCATCTGTCAGCAGTTGGTGGAAGCCACCGAGGCGGCAGCCATTCTCAAGCTCACCGGAAACTATGCACCCCTTGCGCGACGCCTGGGTGTGAATGCGGAAGAGAGCTGGTTTTTGGAAAACACAAACCAGCTTCACACGGCGCGATCCAAAGCACAATCTATGAATAAGCAGGCTAAGCAAAGGACCGATGCGGTAGGGAGCGAATTGCTCCGCCTGCTCATGGAACGCCTCCTGTGGACGCAACAAAGTTACTATGCTGACCGAGTGCGGCAATCCGCGGTGGAGGCATTGGATCATGGAGACTATTTCCGGGCTGCCGTCCTGATGTACGAAGCCCTGCTCATTGCAGCCGCGAAAATCCTGAATTTATCCGGGGATCCTCTGGCATACGGCCTTCGTCAACAGGGCGAAAAGGAGCTGTTCAATCGACTGGGTGGTGACGCCAGGGAGTTGCTCACCGATCTCCAGCACGCGCGGAACTCCTGTGCCCACGGTAGCCGCTCATCACGCAGCCGTGTGCAGCACATCATGCAATCGCCGGACGCGTTTCGCGAATTGATCAAAAAGGCGTCAGAGCTCTTCGATCGTTTGCCGGAACTGTTAAAACCTTAAGAGGTGTGATTTAATGTATCGCTACTAATTGCTTCATTTTGTTTCATTGTAAAATGGACTTAGTACAAGGTGGAAGACAAAAGAAAAGCCATTTTTCTGTGAGGAGTGTTGTATGATTCTGAAAGGCCGGAATGTCGTCTGGATATGCCGGAGTTGTTTTTGTGTCTTGATAGTCGGTCTCATTTTAGTCCGCACCGTGAATGCAGGAGCGCCTCAGCGTCTCCGAGTGTCTGACAATGGACGTTACCTTCTGACGGACAAGGGAGAACCATTTTTCTATCTCGGTGATACTGCATGGGAGTTGTTCCATCGCCTCAACCGCGAGGAAGCAGAACTTTATTTAACTGATCGCGCGAAAAAGGGTTTTACCGTCATTCAGGCTGTGGTGTTGGCGGAACTCGACGGTCTCCATACCCCCAATGCTTACGGCCACGTACCGCTTTTGAATGACGATCCCACCAGGCCGGCGGTCGTAGAAGGTCCAAATAATGACTATTGGGATCACGTCGATTGGATTGTTCAGCGTGCGGAAGAGCTTGGTTTATTCATTGGAATGCTGCCAACCTGGGGTGATAAGTGGAATAAAAAGTGGGGCGTGGGACCGGAGATCTTTACTCCAGAAAATGCTAGGGGTTACGGGCGATGGTTGGGCCAGCGGTATCGAGATCGTCCCATCATCTGGATTCTCGGTGGTGACCGCAATCCCGAAAATGAGCGTCATCTGGCCATTGTGCACGGACTGGCAGCGGGACTTGCCGAAGGGGATGGCGGTGCTCATCTGATGACCTACCATCCGATGGGCGGATCAAATTCCGCACAGTGGTTTCACAGGGATGATTGGTTGGCCTTTAACATGTTTCAGTCCGGCCATAGTGCGTACAATCTCCGCAACTATAAGACCACACTGGCGCTACGGGACCTGGTGCCTACCAAGCCTGTTTTGGATGGTGAGCCACGTTACGAAGATCATCCTCTCAATTGGAAGCACGGGGAGCAATGGTTCGACGATTGGGATGTCCGCCAGGCAGCCTACTGGTCGATGTTGAGTGGTGCGTGTGGGCATACGTACGGAGACCACAATATCTGGCAAATGTACGAGCCGCCCCGAAAGCCCATCTCTTTCGCACGCACGCCGTGGAAAGAAGCCCTGCACCACCCGGGAAGTGCCCAGATGGGCCTCATGCGGGCGATCCTGACCCAGCGTCCCTGGTACAAACTGGTGCCGGATCAATCGCTCATCCAAGGTAACGAGCTGGAAGGGGCCGACCACCGCCGTGCTGCCCGATCTATTGATGACACGTTCGCGCTGGTTTATTTGCCCACGGGCGGATCGCTAACGGTTCACTGGGATGTGGCACGAAGAGAAGAGGTGCAGGTGTGGTGGTTTGATCCGCGCACGGGAAGTGTTCAGGACGGTGGTCGAAAAAAGCCGAGTGAATCCTTCGCGATTCGCGCCCCGGGGAGCGGCCGGGGTCAGGATTGGCTTCTCATTTTGGATAAGATTTCGGCTGGGCTGGCGCCACCTCGCATCGGGCCCTGAAGCACCCCAGCTTGCATTTCTTTCGATTAAAGCGTAGATACTCTCAGCGATCTTGATTTGAGCCGGGCCCTCCCTGGCGGGCAAGTAGGGTGTTCCAGAATGGAAGAAGTGTATTGTGATAGGAGTTCACAATGTGATTCAACTCCACCCCGCGATCCAGGCCGGTGGCACGCCCTTCCCAAATATTGTTGCCTGTTTTGCTGAAGGTCAAACTTGGCTGCTCGCGAGGATTGGCCGAGGCAATCATTGCGACAATTCGCTCCGCCAGCCGATGTTGCTGAAGAGCGTCGATCCACGGCTGGGGTAAGCCATGATCCTGATACACAATGATGAACTTGTCTACCAATTGGAATAGTTTTTCACGTCCGGGTGGGATGCGCTGAGGCGGTGAGACCTTTAGATTACCTCCCGGCAGATCGACAATGAGGACATCGAAATAATCGCGGGCGATGGCCAGTTGTCGGGTTAAGATCTCTTCCATTTCATTTGTCCAGCCGATTTTCTGCAACTTCCGCAATTGCTCGGCCTGTTCTGGCGATTCCTGGCGAAGAAGCAGGTACCACTCGGGTGTCGGAGACTGACCATCCGAATCAAAACGCCAGGCCCAATAGCTGGCCCTTATAGCGCAGTAATAGAGCGCTCTGCTCAATACCGATTTTCCGCAATTGGGATCACCCACCACCCCCAAGGTGACGGAACCCTGCTTTGGCCGAAGCAAACCGTGAATCCAGTCAATGGTCTCCGAGGTTAACTTGGGTGCTTCCCCATCGGGTGGCCAAACGGAAACGTATCCATCCCGCGGGGAAATACAAACGATGCGAGAAATCCCTTGGGAAACCGCGACCGACGCAATTCCCGCATAGACCTCCACCGGGCCGGAGCCCGTCAAACAGACCGTTGATTTACCCGGTAGCTTCTTCAGCTCGTCGCCGACCGCCTCGACGACTTTCGATATTTCCGTCTTCGTCAGCGGGGGCTGGGCCTGATATCCAGCTTCACAAGGGCGATGCTGTGCTCGTCACCAAACTCCCGGTGATGCACGGTGAAGAAATCACGGGGAGAAAACGATGGCGGAGTTGAGGCGTCGCTCACATTCCGGCCAGCTTGATCCTGTGGCTTGCGCACCTCCACGCAGCCACCCTCCGCTGCGGTCAAGGCAGCCGCATGGGCGTACATCCAGACAGATCCCGGTCCCGTGATCACCACTTTTCCGCCCCTGATCAAATTTCGCGGGAGAGGCGCTTCACGGAGTACGGACGGCGGCCAAAAGCGAACATGGGGCTCGGGATGAAATGTGACAAGGGTTTCATTCGGATTCCACTCAATAGAAAACCATTTGGTTTTGTGGTCCATGACCCACTTCCACCTGATCTTCGACCGGACCGGATTGTTTATTTCATCCTGATTGGTAACCGAAACAAGTAGCCTCTTCCTGGAGCATAGGCAAATGGCGTTCGATTTTGGGCTTCTGTTGATTTTAATCGCCGCAGAGCTTTTTTCGACTGAGGAACGATTCTCCGGAATACCCACTCTCAACTTTTCTACTGTGTGCCAGTATCTATTCTTTGATGGACCGCGTGACGTGACGCTTCTCTGTCAGCCAGCCAACCGAGGGAGGTATCCAGCACAAATTGGAAGCGATGATTTCAATCGCTGTAGCTACCTGCGTGGAGGGACTGAATCCCAAAAGGCGCGCCACAAGAAGCCCAACGGGAACGATGAGGATAATTCCTAAACTGGCTAGCATGACAGGATGACGGAAGTACCTGCGAAAGGCTGTTGTCCAATCGCCGGTTTCCTGGCGGAAGTGAAAAATCCCGGCGAGATTCGCCCCGATCTGGTCGCCCATCGCGTAAAAATATGGGATGTAGAACCCCTCGACGCTGTACACATCCAGCCCCAGGAGTCGGCTGATAGCGTCAATGATCCAGGGAGCGATCATCCCAAGGAATTTGCCCCAGGCGTAGCTTTCGGCGATGGACGCACCCTTTCTCAAAATCCGCTGCCGGAGCGCGAAGAAGCCTTCGAAGATACTTTCCGCTTCGCCACCCAGCGTTCTTACAAGCCATTGTCCCAGGGCGGCTCGTTGAAAACCCAGCGTGTCGAGAATCACTCCCGCAACAAGTCCTCCGATATATCCCGCTAATGTGTAGCGCAGAAGTTCTTCAAAGCCGGATTCGGATTCCTGTTCATGCGGGACTTCTGATAGTAAAGGGTCGCTGGATTTATCTGCCATCCGAAAGGTCCCCTCGAATCGCTGCCAATGGCTCAATGGAGGTGAGCGCGGATCATGGGCTTTCCGACCGGCTTATCGAAATCGCCATTTGTAATTATATGTGACTCCGCGAGGTTCGTTGGATGCGAATTCAGCCAAGCATCGCGGGTGAGCTTCCTTAGCATGTTACAGACCGCCGATCACCAGCCAGATGTGGCTGGGGCAATTTAGGCTATCTCAAAAGTAAGGCTTCTCAACCAGTGCGTGGCTCGGCTTTTTCCATTGCTAAGTTTCTCGTTGTCGATCGCGGAGAGTCGGGGCAACAGCATTCAGGCAGTTGAGCGGTGTGACCGCTTGATTTCAGTACGGCGGAAGACATACTGGAGACGGGCCGCTTCGCTTCAGTGACGGGGACAATTTCCCCGATGCTTGCCGGTCGTGAATTCCCGGAGGATGAGCGGATGAAGTCTGCCGAAATCCATGATGTACGTCATCACCGTTTCTCCCGGAGAGGGCTTCTCCAGGGATCCTTCGCTGCCTCGTTGCTGCTGGCCATCCGGCAGTCCGTGGCATTGGCGGGCGCGGACAGTTCGCCGAGGCCGGGGACGGTTCAGTGGCTGACCGATCACCTCGGCGTGTTTTGGGGCCCGATTCATGTGGGGGTGTTGAGAAACGGTCACGAGGTGGCACTTTTCGATTGTGGCGACAGAGAGGTGTTTGACTGGGCAGGG